>Ga0308176_10002054_pt1 | contig 12633 bp, 6 predicted proteins | sample PhyCR2_3_FD_203890 | JGI IMG/M metagenome (GOLD analysis project Ga0308176, IMG submission 203890) | Soil microbial communities from UC Gill Tract Community Farm, Albany, California, United States - DLSLS.C.R2 | ecosystem: Environmental > Terrestrial > Soil > Agricultural land | place: USA... | reverse complement strand
CTGCGCCCCGGGGAGCTTGGCGCGGTGGTTGATCTTGCCCTGCCGACCGACCGTCTCACCGAGGCGGTCGAATTCCTTGGTCATGCGGTCGTTGAGCTCGACCACGTCGTTGAACGCCTCGGCGATCTCGCCGGCGATCCCAGAGCGGCCGCGGGGCAGCCGGACCGAGAAGTCACCTCGGCGGAACGCCCGCAGCGCCGCCAGCAGCTCGGCGGTTTCAGCTCCGCCCGGCTCCGCCTTGGGAGACGATCGGCCGCGGACCTTGGACTTCCGGGCGACGGTGGCGGCGGCGTCAGACATGGGTTCCCCCGAGGAAAGCATCACAATTGGGGGTGCGCAGTCGCCCGCCTGCCGGGCGATGGCCCCCCAGCCGAGCGCAAGACGCACCCCGCCTGCACGTCGAACGATGGAGACGAGCCGAAAGTTCCATCCGGAACGCAGATTTTTCAGTGGATTGTGCGCGATGGAGCGCGAGCCGCTGGCCCAGACTTCCCGCCCCGGCGTCGACACCACCAAGATACGCGATAGGTGACGAAAAGGGAAGAAAATCCAACGGCTAAGGCAATGACGGGCGGCCGGGGCGCGTTGTCGCAGGAACCGGGCCGCGGCGGCGCCGTTTGCCCCCGCGGGGCGCCCCTGCCCCGCTCAGCCACAGCCCCCGATGTCCCAGGCCTGCGAGCCCCACGCCTTCGAGCCGCCGCCGGAAGCCGAGGCCTTCTATGCGGAGAGCCTCAAGCTGCTGACGCAGTCCGGCATCCCGTTCCTGCTGTCCGGCACCTACGCGGTCACCGCCTACACCGGCATCGTGCGGCCGACGAAGGATCTCGACGTCTTCTGCAAGGCCGGCGACTTTCCCAAGGTGCTGGCCTACTTCCAGGCCCGCGGCTACCGCACCGACGTCGAGGACGAGCGCTGGATCGCCAAGGTCTGGCAGGGCGAGCACTTCTTCGACGTGATCTTCGCCATGTCCAACGGCATCGGGCCGATCACCGACGAGTGGTTCGGCGGGGAGGATCGGATCACCGTCTACGGCACCGAGGCCCGGATCACGCCGCCGACCGAGCTCATCCTGTCGAAGATGTTCATCCAGGATCGCTACCGCTACGACGGCGCCGACGTCGTGCACGTGCTCTACCGCGCCAACGACCGCATCGAGTGGAAGAAGCTGCTCCGCTACATGGAGCCATACTGGGAGGTGCTGATGACGCACCTGCTGAACTTCCGCTTCGTCTACCCCACCGAGCGCAACCTGATCCCCGACTGGCTTATGGCCGAGCTGACCGAGCGGCTGCAGGCCCAGCTCGCCCTGCCGCCGGCGCGGATCAAGGTCTGCCGCGGGCGCCTGTTCAGCCCGCGCGACTACGTCACCGACATCACCGAATGGAGCTTCGCCGATGTCGTCGGCAAGGGGTTGGAGGAGCGCCATGACCCCATCTCCTGATGCGGCCGCCAACGGGCATGCGAACGGCAAGCTGCGCCTCGCGGCGATCGGCGACCTGCACGTCGGCGAGAACCAGCAGCATCCCTACCGGGACCTGTTCTCCAAGATCAGCCAGCACGCTGATGTGCTGGCGCTCTGCGGCGACCTCACCAACTTCGGCAAGACCACCGAAGCCGAGATCCTGGCCGAGGACCTGCAGGCCTGCTCGATCCCGGTTGTGGGCGTGCTGGGCAACCACGACTACGAGTGCGGCCAGCCCGAGGAGGTCGCGCGCATCCTGCACGAGGCGGGCCTGCGTCTGCTGGACGGCGAGCCCACCGAGATCGGCGGCGTGGGCTTCACCGGGGCCAAGGGCTTCATCGGTGGTTTCGGCCGCCACATGCTGAGTTCATTCGGCGAGCCGGCCATCAAGGCCTTCGTCCAGGCCTCGCTCGATGAGAACATGAAGCTCGAGAGCGGCCTTCGGATGCTGAAGACCGAGCGCACCGTCGTCGTGCTGCACTACGCCCCGATCGCCGAGACCGTCGCCGGCGAACCGGAGGCGATCTTCCCGTTCCTGGGCTCGGCGCGGATGGGCGAGACCATCGACCGCTTCGAACACGTCAGCTGCGTGATCCACGGCCACGCCCACCGCGGCGCCCCGCACGGCGCGACCCTGCGCGGCGTGCCGGTGCACAATGTCGCCCGCCCGGTCCTGAACCGCGACCTCGGGCTCGAGTACGCCTTGATCGAGGTCTAGCTGGCCTCTCCCTCCGGCTGAGCGACATCACTCTCCGGATCGAGCGCCGGGTCCCCGAACCTCCGCCACCACGGTGGAATTTCACGGGGATCGAGGCCCGGACCGAGTCGGATACGGCGTCCGGTAATGTGCGGCCCCATTTGACCTGTCAGAAAGAACTCGTTCGCTTCCTGGAGGCGCCGGGCGGCCATCTCCGCCGTCGCCCGGGACGACCGCCATGGACCGAAGTCGCCTATCATTCGGGGTTCTCCCGCGCGCCTGAGCACCCACGAACTCGCTTCGCCTTGAGTAATCCACCTGAACTGGGTCGAGCGACCTTCGGCGTCCCGCTCGTGGGCGGACGCCATCAGTTCAATCCGGAAACGAGGGCGATTTAGCGTCCACCAATAGATGCCACCTCGTCATAGTCGACGCCGCGCCACCTGAGGAAGAAATCCAGCCGCGAGCCATGCCAGCGTTCGGGATCGCGTCGTCGAGGATTGCGAAAGCCGAGCTCGTAGAGCAACGGGCGGCAGGTCGCGCGAAACGCCTCCCCCATGCGCACGCGCTTGGACTTCCCGAAGAGGGCCACAACTACTCTTGGTCCGACGCGCCGGCGCGGCCACTCCATTTGTAGAGTTCCGGAAACTCCTGTTGAGCGTCGGCATCTTGCCGATGCTGCAGACGGAGTTGGTTCTGGTATCGCTGCTGGAAATTGCCTGACCCGCCCATGCCGGCAAGCGCCTCCGTGCCTGCTTCCAGCGGATCGGCGAGCCAAGGCTGGCGCTGTTCGCGATTCCCCTGACAGCAGCGTTACCGGCGCGGCCGAGGCGCGCGACCTCAGTCGGTGTGCGCGCGACTACGTCCTGCCCTGTGCGCACGGCTTCGTCGTAGACCTGTCGTCCGCGCTGGTAGGCGTCATCCGTCCCGGCTACAGCCTGCGCGCGGAGCTTGTGCCAGAGGTCGCTGCCGCCCTCCTCAGCGCCACGCAGGAAGTCCTCAAGGTCTCGGCGCATCTCGTTCCCTCTGCTTTTAGCGTGAGACGAGCGCTCCTCCAGCGAATGCGAGGCTTCGCTATCACCTTGGATCACGCAGTCCCGCAGCCGACATGATCTCATCGCCTCGCCTCGTCAAGAACAAAATAGGAACAAAATATCCGGTTCGGGTGGCTTCAGCGCGGCAGCTTCGACGTCCCCATCAGGAACTCGTCCACCGCCCGCGCGCACTGGCGGCCCTCGCGGATGGCCCAGACCACCAGCGACTGGCCGCGGCGCATGTCGCCGCACGAGAAGATGTTGCGCACCGAGGTCTGGTAGTCGGCGACATTGGCCCGGACGTTGCCGCGCGGGTCCAGCTCGACGGAGGCGTCCTCCACCAGGCCCGGACGCCGAGGACCGACGAAGCCCATGGCGAGCAGCACCAGGTCGGCTTTCAGGGTGAACTCGGAGCCGGCCACCTCGCGGGTGACCATGCGGCCCTCCTCGCTGACCCACTCCAAGCGCACACACTCCAACTCGCTGACCTTGCCGTCCTTGCCGAGCGCGCGCTTGGTGGCGACGGCGAAGTCGCGCTCGCAGCCTTCCTCCTGGCTGGAGGACGTGCGCAGCTTCAGCGGCCAGTCGGGCCACGTCAGCGCCTTGTTCTCCCGCCCCGGCGGCTCGGGCATGATCTCGAGCTGGGTGATTGAAGCGGCGCCCTGGCGGTTCGACGTGCCGATGCAGTCTGACCCGGTGTCGCCACCGCCGATGACGATGACGTGCTTGCCCTTGGCCGAGATCGCCCCCTTCGGCGCGGCCACGGCCTCCCCATCGCCGGCGTTGCGCTTGTTCTGCTGGGTCAGGAAGTCCATCGCATAGTGCACGCCGTCGAGCTCGCGGCCCGGCACTGGCAGGTCGCGCGGATCCTCCGCGCCGCCGGCCATCACCAACACGTCGTAGTCGTCGAGCAGCCGTTGGACGGACACCGTCACGCCGACCTCGAAGCCGGTCCGGAAGATCACGCCCTCCGCCTCCATCTGCCGCACACGGCGGTCGATGAGGTGCTTCTCCATCTTGAAGTCAGGGATGCCGTAGCGCAGCAGGCCGCCGATCCGGTCGGACTTCTCGAAGACCGTCGGCGCATGGCCTGCGCGGGCAAGCTGCTGAGCGCAGGCCAGGCCCGCCGGGCCCGAGCCCACCACCGCCACCCGCTTGCCGGTGCCACGTGGCGACATCTGCGGGGTGATCCAGCCTTCTTCCCAGCCGCGGTCGACGATCTGGCACTCGATGGTTTTGATCGTCACCGGGTTGTCGTCGATGTTCAGCGTGCACGACGCCTCGCAGGGCGCGGGGCAGATGCGGCCGGTGAACTCCGGGAAGTTGTTGGTGGACTGGAGGTTGTCGAGGGCTTCGCGCCAGTGGTCCCGGTAAACCAGGTTGTTGAAGTCCGGGATCTGGTTGTTCACCGGGCATCCCTGGTGGCAGAACGGGATGCCGCAGTCCATGCAGCGCGCCGCCTGCTGGCCGACCTGAGCCAGCGGCAGCGGATCGACGAATTCCTTCCAGGTTTTCAGGCGCTCGTCGACCGGCCGGTAGCTGCGGTCGTGGCGCTCGATTTCGAGGAAGCCGGTGGGCTTGCCCATCGGTAACGGTCTCCGGAACTAAGAGTGGCTATTCCGCGGCGACGGCGGCGGCCGTCTCGCGGTCGGCGGCGAGCTCCAGGAGCGCGCGCCGGTAGTCGGTGGGCATCACCTTCACGAACGCCTTCAGCGCTTCGTCCCAGTTCGCCAGGATTTCACCCGCGCGCTTGGAACCGGTGTGCAGCTGGTGGCGCTCGATGAGGAGGCGCAGGCGTTCGGCGTCGAAGCGCAGCATGTCGCCCATGCCGTTGTTCTCGACCGAGATCGGGCGCTGCGTGGGCCGGAAGGGCTCGTCGGCCTTCTTGGCCGCGCCCGCCGGCTCGACGCCTTCGAGTTCGACCATGGCGGTGTTGCAGAGCGCCTTGAAGCGGCCCTTCGGGTCGTAGACGTAGGCCACGCCGCCGCTCATCCCCGCGGCGAAGTTGCGGCCGGTGTCGCCCAGCACCACGACTACGCCGCCGGTCATGTACTCGCAGCCGTGGTCGCCCACGCCCTCGACCACCGTCACGGCGCCGGAGTTGCGCACGGCGAAGCGCTCGCCCGCCACGCCCTCGAAGTAAGCCTCGCCCGCGATCGCGCCGTAGAGCACGGTATTGCCGACGATGATGTGCTCCGTCGGGTCGCGGTTGGCCTGCGGCGGCTGGCGCACCACCACGCGGCCGCCGGAGAGGCCCTTTCCGACGTAGTCGTTGGCGTCGCCGGTCAGCTCCAGCGTCACCCCCCGCGCGGCGAAGGCGCCGAAGCTCTGGCCGGCGTTGCCCTTGAAGGCGAACGAGATGGTGTCGTCAGGCAGGCCGGCATGGCCGTGGCGCCTGGCCACCTCGCCGGAGAGCATCGCGCCCACTGTGCGGTTGACGTTGCGCAGCGCATATTCGCCGCGGACCGCCTGGCCGGTCTCGATCGCCGCTTTGGCGTGCTCGATGAGAGTATTGTCCAGCGCCTTGCCCAGCCCATGGTCCTGGCGGTCCATGTTCCAGAGGCCTTTGGCGCTTTCCGCCGGGGCCGAGTGCAGGATCTTCGACAGGTCAACGCCCTGGGCCTTCCAGTGGTCCAGCGCGGTGGTCATGTCGATGCGGTCGACGCGGCCGATCATCTCGTTGACCGTCGCAAAGCCCATCTCGGCCATGATCTCGCGCAGCTCTTCGGCCACGAAGAAGAAGTAGTTGATCACGTGCTCGGGCTGGCCGGTGAATCGCGCGCGCAGCACCGGGTCCTGGGTCGCCACACCCACCGGACAGGTGTTGAGGTGGCACTTCCGCATCATGATGCAGCCGGCGGCGATCAGCGGCGCGGTGGCGAAACCGAATTCGTCGGCGCCCAGGAGCGCGCCGATGGCCACGTCGCGGCCGGTGCGCAGGCCGCCGTCCACCTGCACCGAGATGCGGGTGCGCAGGCCGTTGAGCAGCAGGGTCTGCTGGGTCTCGGCCAGGCCGATCTCCCAGGGCGAGCCGGCGTGCGTGAGCGACGTGAGCGGCGAGGCGCCTGTGCCGCCTTCGAAGCCCGAGATCGTGACGTGGTCGGCCCGCGCCTTGGAGACGCCGGCAGCGACCGTGCCCACGCCCACTTCGGACACCAGCTTCACGGATATCCGCGCCTTCTGGTTCACGTTCTTCAGATCGTGGATCAGCTGGGCCAGGTCCTCGATCGAGTAGATGTCGTGGTGCGGCGGCGGGCTGATCAAGCCCACGCCCGGCGTCGAATGGCGGACGCGGGCGATGTTCTTGTCGACCTTATGGCCGGGCAACTGGCCGCCCTCGCCGGGCTTGGCGCCTTGGGCCATCTTGATCTGGATGTCGTCGGCGTTGACCAGGTATTCGGTCGTCACGCCGAACCGGCCCGAGGCCACCTGCTTGATGGCCGAGCGCATGGAGTCGCCGTTGGGCAGCGGCGTGAAGCGGTCGCTCTCCTCACCGCCCTCGCCGGTGTTCGACCGCCCGCCGATGCGGTTCATGGCGATCGCCAGCGTCGTATGCGCCTCGCGGCTGATCGAGCCAAAGCTCATCGCGCCGGTGGCGAAGCGCTTGACGATCTCCGCCGCCGGCTCGACCTCGTCCAGCGGCAGCGGCTTCTCGGCCGGCTTCAGCCGCATCAGGCCGCGCAGCGTCAGCAGCCGTTCGGACTGCTCGTTGATGCTGCGCGCGAAGGACTTGTACTGGTCCGGCAGGCCGCCCCGCACCGCGTGCTGCAGCTGCCCGATGGTCTCCGGCGTCCAGGCGTGCGCCTCGCCGCGGGTGCGCCACGCGTATTGGCCGCCCACGTCCAGCATGGACTTGTAGATCGGGTTGTCGCCGTAGGCGTCGCGGTGGCGGCGCACGGCCTCGCCTGCGATCTCCGGAAGTCCGACGCCCTCGATCGTTGTGGCGGTCCCGGTGAAGTACTTCTCGATCAGGCCGGACGAGAGCCCGACCGCGTCGAAGATCTGCGCGCCGCAATACGACTGGTAGGTGGAGATGCCCATCTTGGACATCACCTTCAGCACGCCCTTGCCGATCGCCTTGATGTAGTTCTTGCGGACCTCGTAGTCCTTGAGCGGCAGGCCGCTCTCGACCCGGATCTGCTCCAGCGTCTGGAACGCGAGGTACGGGTTCACCGCCTCGGCGCCGTAGCCGGCCAGGACACAGAAGTGGTGCACCTCGCGCGCCTCGCCGGTCTCGATGACGAGGCCGGTCTGCATGCGTAACCCCTGGCGGATCAGGTGGTGGTGCACGGCCGCGGTCGCCAGCGCCGCCGGGATCGGGCAGCGGCCCGGCCCGGCCGCGCGGTCGGACAGGATCAGGATGTTCATGTCCGCCAGCACAGCGTCGGTGGCCGCGCGGCAGAGACGATCGAGCGCCGGCTCGAGGCCGTTGGCGCCCTCCTCCGCCGGCCAGGTGGCGTCCAGCGTCTCAGTCCGGAAGGCGCCGTCCAGGAGCTCGTTGACGGCGCGGATCTTGGCCAGGTCCTCGTCGGTGAGCACCGGCTGGGCCACCTCAAGGCGCTTGTGCGTCCCGGCCTGACGGCCCAGCAGGTTCGGCCGCGGCCCGATCATCGAGACCAGGCTCATCACCAGCTCCTCGCGGATCGGGTCGATCGGTGGGTTGGTCACCTGGGCGAAGTTCTGCTTGAAGTACTCGTAGAGCAGCTTTGGCCGGCGCGAGAGCACCGCGATCGGCGTATCCGAGCCCATCGACCCCACCGGATCGTCGCCGGAGCGGCCCATCGGCTCCAGGAAGAAGCTCAAGTCCTCCTGGGTGTAGCCGAAGGCCTGCTGCAGGTCGCGCAGGGTGTCGGGATCGTTCGGCCGGGCCGGCTCGGCCGGCGCGTCGAGCTTCAGCTCCTCAAGCTTGAACTGGGTCTCGGAGAGCCACTCCTCGTAGGGCGCGGCTTCGGCGAGCGAGCGCTTGATCTCCTCGTCCTCGATGATCCGGCCCTGCTCCATGTCGATGAGCAGCATCTTGCCGGGCTGCAGCCGCCACTTGCGGACGATCCGCTCCTCCGGGACGTCGAGCACGCCGACCTCGGAGGCCATGATCACATGGTCCTGATCGGTGATGATGAAGCGCGCGGGTCTGAGGCCGTTGCGGTCGAGCGTCGCGCCGATCTGACGCCCGTCGGTGAAGGCCACGGCGGCCGGGCCGTCCCACGGCTCCATCAGCGCGGCGTGATACTCGTAGAAGGCGCGGCGCTTGGGGTCCATCAACGGATTGCCCGCCCACGCCTCCGGCATCAGCATCATCACCGCCTGGGCCAGCGGGATGCCGCCGGCGATCAAGAGCTCGAGCGCGTTGTCCAGGCACGCGGTGTCCGACTGTCCGTGCGGGATCAGCGGCCACATCTTGTTGAGGTCCGGCCCCAGCAGGTCGCTTTCCATCGAGCGGCGGCGCGCGTTCATCCAGTTCACGTTGCCGCGGACGGTGTTGATCTCGCCGTTGTGGGCGATGAACCGGTAGGGGTGCGCCAGGCGCCAGGACGGGAAGGTGTTGGTCGAGAACCGCTGGTGCACCAGCGCCAGCGCAGACTCCGTCAGCGGGTTGCGCAGGTCCTCGTAGAAGCTGCCGACCTGGTGGGCCAGCAAGAGGCCCTTGTAGACCACCGTCCGCGTCGACATCGACGGGATGTAGAGCTGGGCCACGCCCGGCATGTTGTGCTTGCGCGCGATCTCGGTCAGCGGGTTCTGAGTCTGCTTGCGGATCGCCAGCAGCTTGCGCTCGTGGGCGTCCTGGTCCTTGACGTTCGGACCACGCCCGATGATCGCCTGGCGGATCACCGGCATCTGCGCCAACACCGCCGCGCCCAGGCCCGTGGTGTCGACCGGCACGTCGCGCCAGCCGATCAGCGGTTGCTTCTCGACGGTCAGGAAGTGGCTGAGCTGGGCCACCGCGATGGTCCGCGCCGCTTCGTCCTGCGGCAGGAAGCACATGGCCACGGCGTATTCGCCGGTCGGTGGCAGGACCAGCCCTTCCTTGTCCGCCCAGTCGCGCAGCAGCGCGTCGGGGATCTGGATCAGGCAGCCTGCGCCGTCGCCCACCAGCGGGTCGGCGCCCACCGCCCCGCGGTGATCCAGGTTGAGGAGGATCTGCAGGCCGGCGTCGATCACTTCGTGCGATTTGCGGCCCTTGATATTGGCCACAAAGCCCACGCCGCACGAGTCATGCTCGTTCGCTGGATCGTACAGTCCCTGCTTCGGGGGGAACCCCATCTCGTCCTCTTCAACCTCTCGCCGACGAAAACCGGCTCAAACCAAGCACTAAAGCGGCCGAAAGCCCCGCTTGAGAGGCTGGCCGTGTTCGGCGGCATTTACTCGGCAAGATCGCCCCTTGTCGATGGGCGGAAAGCTGGCAGCGGGGAAGATTTTTCTAATGCCCGAAGCGTGGGCGTCAGGGCACGCTCAACGGCTGCTTGCCCGTGCAGACGATCCATCCGGCCCCCGCTCGGCGGTAGATGCGGGGCGAATAGGCCCCGTCCGGCAGCTTCGGGATGAAGAAGCTGCCCGTGAAGCCGCTCTCCCTACCGGTCGGGTTCTTGTAATAGGCCGCGACATCGGGCCGCGCCTTGTCGACCTTCAGCGGCGAGACCAGCGGGCTGGCGGGCGGGCCAAGCGCCAGAAGGCCGTCGGGCGAGGTGACCTTCGCCCCGAGCTCGGACATCCACCCCGAAACCGTCAGCGTCGCTTCCTGTCCGTCGCCCCGCGACACCTTCGCCGACTCGACGTTGCAGTTGTCGGTCGGCTTTGCGGCGGCCATCTGGGCCACGGTGGCGGCATCCGCCGGGCGAAGGGTCGGCACGAGCGGTGGGGCGGCGGCCTGCGGGCCTGATCGGCTGAGGGTCCGGTCAATTCGCGCCAGCGCCGCCGGCGACGCAGGCGGCCCGTCGCCGACGCCCACGCGCAGGCCCGGCTCGATCACCTCCAGCAGGACAATGTCCGGCTTGAACCGATCGATCAGGTCCGGGCGCCAGAAGCCGTCCTGATTGTGCGCCATGATGATCCGGCGGAAGTGCGGCAGCAGGAACGGCAGGAGCTCGTTGGAGAAGGAGTCCCGCGTCATCAGCAGGACCGGCTTACCGGCCTTGTCGGTGTCGATCACCTGCGGCGCGGTCCAGTCGTGCTTGGCGGTGAGATAGGTTGTCTGTGCGCTGACCAGCCCGGGCGGCGTGTCGAAGTGCGGATAGTCCAAGTCGACGAAGCTCGAGACGCCCAGCATCAGCGCCAGGTCGCGCGGCCCCTTGCCCACATTCGGGACCCGCTGGAACGCGGATACCGGCAACGGCGCCTCGGCCAGGCCCATGCCATGCAGCCGGGTCATCAGGCCTACGTAGCCGGCGTAAGCGCCGTAGCCCGTCCAATGGGTGTCGTGCCGGCTGAAGGTCTTGTCGCCGCGCCGCGTCGCCGCCGCGAGCTCGGAATGCAGGTAGACCACCTCGCCCGCCCCGCTCGCCTGCGCTAGCCGGGGCAGGAAGATGGCCGGACGGTTCGGGCTCGGCCCGAGGTACCAGGCGGGGCCGTGCTGCGGGTAGATCGTCTCCTTCACCGGAGGGCTGACGATCAGGTAGGGCGTCCCGCGCGCCCGCAGGTATTCCGTGCGTCCGGCTAGGGTCGCGAGCCAGGTCCGGATCTCGCCGGCCTGCATCGGCGGGTCGCCCCGCGCTGCGCCCAGGTGAGTGTCGTCATCGAAGAAAAGCCAGCCGTCGCGGCCCACGATCACCCGGTTCGAGCCGGAGACGCCGGCCAGCATGCGCACCCGGTTCAGCACGCCGATCAACTGGCGGCGGATCGGGAAATGGTCGGCGACATAGGCGTCGGCCTGCTTGCGGAAGATGTCGAGGTCCTGAAGGCCGTGGGGCGTGGCTGGCGCAGGCGCCAGCACCCGGTTCTCCTGGATGTCCGGGGCGGGCACGAACCGCGGGGCAATCCAGGCCGCGGCCATCAAGATCACGATGGTACCGATCAGGAGGCGCCAATGGAGCTGCGAGGCCAGCACGTCAGAACCGGAAGTAAAGGAAGGGGTTGAGGGTCGAGCCCACCAGGATCGCGATCGAGAGCACGAAGCCCGCAGCCAGCAGCGGGATCGGCACGGCGTGCACGCTGCGGGTCTCGAGCCTGGGAGGCAAGTCGGGCCGCGCCGGCTCGGCGCGCGGCGTGCGCACCCGCTCCAGCAGCCAGGCCAGCAGAGGCGCCGACAGCAGGGTGCCAAGGGCCAGCGCGGCGAGGGTCTGGGCGTTCAGCAGGATCGACAGCGCCGCATCCGGCGAGGCGAAGTGGCCGGGACTGGCCATGGCGCCAAGATAGGTGAGCGCGTGCGGCAGGCTGTCGGCGCGGAAGAACACCCAGCCCACCATCACCACCAGCACCGCGTAGAGGTGCCGCACGACCCGCGGCGCCCGCTCCAGTGCGCGGCCGAGGCCGAACCGCTCCAGCATCAGGAACGCGCCGTGATAGAGCCCCCAGACAATGAACCGCCAGGCCGCGCCGTGCCAAAGGCCGGTCAGGAAGAAGACGATGAGCAGGTTGCGGACCGTCTTCGCCAGCCCCAGGCGGTTGCCGCCCAGCGGGATGTAGACGTAGTCGCGGAACCACGACGACAGGCTCATGTGCCAGCGCCGCCAGAACTCGGTGATCGACTGGGCGATGTAGGGGTAGTCGAAGTTCTTGGGGAACGTGAAGCCCAGCAGGAAGGCGAGCCCGATCGCCATGTTCGAATAGCCGCAGAAGTCGAAGTAGATCTGCAGCGTGTAGGCCCAGACGCCCAGCCAGGCGTTGGTGGCATCCAGCTTGGCCGCGTCCAGCCCGAACGCGTGGTCGGCCAGCGGCGCCACGGTGTTGGCCACCAGCACCTTCTGGCAGAGTCCGACGATGAAGTACTGCACGCCCAGCCCCACGTGGCCGCTGCGGCGCCGGTCGCCGTGCATCTCATCGCGGATGTCGGCGTAGCGGACGATCGGGCCCGCGATCAGGTGCGGGAACATCAGGATGTAACTGGCGAAGCGCACGAGATCGCGCTCGACCTTCACCGCCTTGCGCTGCACGTCGACGACATAGCTGACCAGCTGGAACGTGAAGAACGAGATGCCCAGCGGCAGGCGCTGGCGGACCTCGGGCAGCAGCTGGCGATGGGCGGCCAGGTTCAGGTTGTGGGCGAGGAACTCGGAATACTTGAAGAAGGCCAGGACCGCGAAATCTATCGCGACGACGCCGGCCAGGATCGCGATCCGCCTGCGGGCGTCCGCCGTGGCGTCGAGCCAGAGGGAGCCCGCGTAGTTCAACCCGATCAGGGCCAGCAGCAGGAAGAGGTAGGCGCCCTCGCCCCAAGTGTAGAAGACCGCGCTTCCGGTCAGCAGCGCCGCCGCCCGCCAGCCCGAGAGATAGTACCCGAGCAGGAA
>Ga0308176_10002053_pt1 | contig 12634 bp, 11 predicted proteins | sample PhyCR2_3_FD_203890 | JGI IMG/M metagenome (GOLD analysis project Ga0308176, IMG submission 203890) | Soil microbial communities from UC Gill Tract Community Farm, Albany, California, United States - DLSLS.C.R2 | ecosystem: Environmental > Terrestrial > Soil > Agricultural land | place: USA... | reverse complement strand
GGGCTCGGGTGGGGATTGGGGGCGGCGGCGGATGGCGATGAGGCGCATGTGGAAGGGGGCGAGGAGCTCGGCGAGGCGCTGGCCGATGGCGCCGAAGCCGAGGAGGACGGCGGTCTGGCCGCGAAGGAGGTGGGAGTCGCGGCGGCGCTGGGCGGCGGGCCAGGTGCGGTCGGTGAGTTGGGTATGGCAGGACTGGGGCAGCTGGCGGGCGAGGGCGAGCATCATTGAGAGGGCGTGTTCGGCGCAGGGGTCGGCGTAAACGGACGAGCTGTTGGTCAGGGCGGCGCCGCGGGAGGCGAGGGCGTGGCGGAAGTCGTCGCGGTCGTAGCGGGTGTAGCCGGCGGTGGTGAGCTGGATCCATTTCAGGCGAGGGGATTTGAGGATGGTGGCGGGGTCGGGTTGGCCGAAGGCAATGTCGGCTTCGGTCAAGGACGGGTCGGGGGCACCGGCGGCGAGGTTGGAGGCTTGAAGCGAGCTGGAGAGGATCAGTCGATGGGGGGAGATGCCGGCGCGGAGGACGGCGGCGGCGTTTTCGGGGAGCCTATGATTGGTCCAGATCGTGAACGGCGGAATGGGCATGGGCGTAACAGATACACGGTGACGCGCGGGAGGGGAAGCCGCGGTTTTAGCCGCTCGGGCGTGCGGTTGACATTGTGGGCGCGGGGTTTATACTCTTCGCCCTTCTGCGCTGCCGGTGCTGAGGATAGTCTTCGTACGTCCGCATCGCCTTGGCGGGGGCGGAAATGCGGGGAGAAACGCGACCGAGTTGCCTGGCGGTGCTGGCATAGCTCAGTGGTAGAGCGCCACCTTGGTAAGGTGGAGGTCCTGGGTTCAAGCCCCAGTGCCAGCTTTGGCGGCATTCGGCATTTGGCATGGGACACTCGCGAAGGTTCCGCGAAGCTTCGGGCGTGTCTCATCCCTAATGCCGGGTGTCGAGGATAGAGCGGAAAAGAAGAGCGGCGTCCGCGGCGGCCTCGACAACCGGCGCGGGCGCGACGACGAGGAGAAACCTCGGAGGTTTCGACATGGCAAAGGGCGTATTCGAGCGTAAGAAGCCGCACGTGAACGTCGGCACCATCGGGCACATCGACCACGGCAAGACGACGCTGACCGCGGCGTTGTCGGCGCGGTCGGCCAAGAAGTACCCGTCGGTCACGGCGAAGAACTACAAGGACATTGCCAAGGGCGGGACCGAGCGCGACGCGACCAAGACGGTGACGATCGCGGCGGCGCACGTCGAGTACGAGTCGGACCAGCGGCACTACGCCCACGTGGACTGCCCCGGCCACGCCGACTACATCAAGAACATGATCACCGGCGCCGCGCAGATGGACGGGGCAATCCTGGTGGTGTCGGCGGCGGACGGCCCGATGCCGCAGACGCGCGAGCACATCCTGCTGGCGCGCCAGGTGGGCGTGCCGAGGATCGTGGTGTTCCTGAACAAGGTGGACCTGGTGGACGACCCGGAGCTGCTGGACCTGGTCGAGATGGAAGTGCGCGAGCTGCTGAGCAAGTACCAGTTCCCCGGCGACGACACGCCCATCATCCGCGGCAACGCGCTGGCGGCGATGCAGAACCCCGGCGACGACGCGGCGTGCAAGCCGATCGACGAGCTGGTGAAGACGCTGGACGCCTACGTCCCGATCCCGCAGCGCGAGATCGACAAGCCGTTTTTGATGCCGGTCGAGGACGTGTTCTCGATCAAGGGTCGCGGCACGGTGGCGACGGGGCGTATCGAACGCGGCAAGGTGAAGATCGGCGACGCGCTGGAGATCGTCGGATTCGGCGACAGCAAGAGCACGGTTGCGACCGGCATCGAGCAGTTCCAGAAGACGCTGGACGAGGGCATCGCCGGCGACAACGTCGGCGTTCTGCTCCGCGGGATTGAAAAGGAAGCGATCGAGCGCGGGCAGGTGCTGGCGCAGCCCAAGTCGATCCACCCGCACAAGAAGTTCGAGGCCGAGGTGTACGTGCTGACCAAGGAAGAAGGCGGGCGGCACACGCCGTTCTTCACCGGGTACCGGCCGCAGTTTTACTTCCGCACGACGGACGTGACCGGCTCGTCGAAGCTGCTGGGCGGGGCGGAAATGGTCATGCCCGGCGACAACGTGACGATGGAGGTCGAGCTTCACGCGCCGATCGCGATGGAAGAGAAGCTGCGTTTTGCCGTCCGCGAGGGCGGGAAGACGGTGGGATCGGGCGTGGTGACCAAGATCCTGGAGTAGCCGCGCGGCGGGAGATAAATTTGAGGTGTAGGGGCGACCTGACGGGTCGCCCCTACACTCCATTTGAGGTTGTGAAATGGCCAAAGAGAACCGTGAAATGGCGTGGCTCCAGTGCACGGAGTGCAGCGACCTGAACTACCGCACGGAGATCAAGGTCGCCGGCGGCGCGCCCAAGATCGAGCTGAAGAAGTACTGCAAGCGCGAGAGGAAGCACACGCAGCATAAGATCAAGAGGAAGTAAGGGATTGATTCATCGGGGGATTGATTCATCGGTCCGTTGGGCAATGATTCAATGACTCAATGGGCCCATGAACCGAATCCCTACGCCGGTAGCTCAATTGGCAGAGCAGCCGTCTCCAAAGCGGCAGGTTGGGGGTTCGATTCCCTCCCGGCGTGCTGAAGCGGGTTGAAGTGCAGGGAAGGCGTACCGAGGATGTAGCGATGCCGACGGTGACGAAGGCGAAAGACGAGACGAAGAAAATGGCCACGAACGTAGCGACGGGCGGCCAGGACGAGCCGCGCGACGAGAGGCCGGCGGTCCGGGCGGAGCGCGCCACCGGGCGGGGGTTCTTCACGGTGTACAAGCACGGTCAGGGGTACTGGACCCGGATGGGCACGGTGGCCGCGGCGGTGCTGATCGGGCTGTTGTCGGCGGACTTCATCTACTCGCACCTGAAGGTGTGGCTGCCGGACGCGTGGTCGATCGGGCTTAAGACCAAGGTCGTGGTCGTATCAACGCTGGCGTTTCTGGCGGTGTACAGCCTCTTCACGTTCTGGGTCATGAACAAGCCCCAGAACGTGGACTTCCTGATCGCCACCGACAGCGAGATGAAGAAGGTGAACTGGACGACCAAGCACGAGCTGGTCGGCTCCACCAAGGTCGTCATCGTGTTCATGTTCATCATCGCGATCGTGCTGTTCGTGATCGACATTGTGTTCGGGTTCTTCTTCCACTGGATCGGCGTGCTCAAGAGCGGGCCGTTCGGCTGATGCGCGCGTCGGCGGGATCGGGGTGCTTGTAACGAGATCCCAGCCCCCACCCCGACCCTCTCCCGGAGTACCGGGGGAGGGGGAAAAAGGGCGCGCGGCGTGCAAGGGTGTTGCAAGAAAGGCGGGGGGTCGCAGAAGCGGCCCCGGCGAGACGGCACATGCAATTTTTCGTCCTGAGAGTCGCGAGCAACAAGGAAGACCGCGTCCGCGAGTCCCTCGTGCGGAAGGTCAAGATCGAGGGGCTGGAGACCGTCGTGGGGCGCATCCTCGTCCCGACGGAGCGCGTGCGGTCGATGAAGGGCGGGGTGCGCAAGGAGAGCGACCGCAAGCTGTACCCGGGCTACGTCTTCATCGAGCTGGAGCTTGACAAGAACGGGATGATTCCCGAGAAGGTCTGGTTCATGATCAAGGAGACGGACGGGGTGGGGGATTTCATCGGGAGCAATGGCAAGCCGACGCCGATGAGCCCCAAGGACCAGTCGAAGATGCTGGAAGAGGCGGAGCGCAAGGACGAGCCGGCGACGCTGCCGACGATGTTCCAGAAGGGTGAGAAGGTAAAGGTGACGAACGGCGCGTTCATGAACTTCGAAGGCGAGGTGGATGAGGTGATCCCGGACAAGGGGATGGTGCGGATCATCACGACGATCTTTGGTCGTCCGACGCCGTTGGAGTTGGAGTATTGGCAGATTGAGAAGCTGTAGGTCGGTGTAGGAACTTCGGCGGCGCGGCGGTCGTAAGACTCGGATGTTCAAGCTCTTGGAGTATTACGGGCGCTTCGAAGGGTTCCGCGGAAGGGTCGGGCGATTGCCGGGGTGGGCCAGGGTCGTGTTATTTGTCGCGGCGCTGCCGGGGGCGGTGCTGGCCGGCTTGTCAATTTCGGCGCTGGTGGTTAGTATCGCCGCCCTTTTGCTCCTGACGGTTCCGATGTACCGGCTGATGACCTGGCTGACGGGGGTCAATCGGTCGCAGGTCGTGCAGGGCGAGGAAGTAATTGTTGAGGAAGCCGCCGCGGCCCCCGTGGATAGCGGGAGGCGGCGGCAGATTGATGTGACGATTATCGAGTGATCGGTTCGCGAGACGGAAGGTGCTGGTAAGCCATGGCGAAGAAGGAAATCACGGTTCAGTTCAAGCTCCAGGCACCCGGCGGGACGGCGACGCCGGCGCCGCCGATCGGGCCGGCGTTGGGCCAGCACGGCGTGAACCCCGGGCAGTTCATCCAGCGGTTTAACGCGGCGACGGCGCAGCTCAAGGGGAAAGTCGTCGGCGTGGTCGTGACGGTTTACAAGGACCGCACGTTCGATTTCGAGGTCAAGAGCCCGCCGGCCAGCGTGCTGCTGAAGGACGCGGTGAAGGCGGAGAAGGGCAGCGGCGAGCCGAACAAGAACAAGATCGGCAAGGTCACCATGGCCCAGTGCAAGAAGATCGCCGAGGAGAAGATCAAGGACCTCAACGCGTTCGACCTGGACCACGCGGCGCGGATCATTGCGGGGACGGCGCGGAGCATGGGGATCACGGTTGAGGGTTAATTGTTAGTTGTTAATCGTTCAGTGGTTAGTTGTCGGCTCGCGGGAATGGATGAACAACTAACAACTAACAATTAACAACTAACCACTAACATTCAGGGGCGCACCACGGCCCGCAACAGTGGGAGCTTCGGCCGGGGCTTTTTTCCGGTCTTTAGGAGCGAACGAGCATGCCTGCAGCAACCATCGAACGATCCAAGCGATACAAGGAAGCCGCCAAGAAGGCGGTGGCGGACGCGGTGCCGCTGGACAAGGCCATCGACGTGGTCAAGAGCTTCAACCCCACGAAGTTCGACCAGTCGGTGGAGTTGATCTTCTCGCTCGGCATCGACCCCAAGCAGGCGGACCAGATGATCCGCGGGTCGCTGTCGTTGCCGCACGGCGTCGGCAAGACCAAGCGCGTCATCGCGTTCTGCCCGGAGCACCTGAAGATCTCGGCGCTCAACGCCGGGGCGATCAAGGGCGGCGGGCAAGAGCTGGTGCAGGAGATCGAGAGCACGAATTTCACGGATTTCGACGTGGCGGTGGCGACGCCGGACATGATGCGGTTCGTCGGGCGGCTGGGTAAGGTGCTCGGCCCCAAGGGGCTGATGCCGAGCCCCAAGGCCGGGACCGTGACGGCGGACATCGGTTCGGCGGTGCGGGAATACGTCGCCGGGAAGGTCGAGTTCCGCAACGACGCCGGCGGGAACGTGCACACGGTGGTCGGGAAGATGAGCTTCGACAAGGGCAAGCTGACCGACAACGTGAACGCGATGATGGGGCAGATTCGGAAGATGAAGCCGCAGACGAGCAAGGGCGCGTACTTCAAGAAGGTCGTGCTCAAGGGGACGATGACGCCGGCGGTGCAGTTGGCAGTTCAGTAGTCGGTAGCCAGTTGTCAGTAGCCAGTAGGCAATGGCTACGGGCGATGAACTGAGGTGAACCATGAGTAAGAAGGTCAAGAATCTGATCACGCGGGAATTGTCGGAGAAGTTCAAGGACGTGGACGGCGTCGCCGTCATCAGCCCGCGCGGGATCGGCGCGATCCGGAACAACGCGATCCGCCGGAAGCTGCACGAGAAGGGCGTGCGGATGACGGTGGTGAAGAACACGCTGGCGAAGCGCGCGGTCGGCGACGGGAGCAAGCTGAAGGGCTTCGACCGGCTGCTGGACGGGCCGAGTGCGGTCATCTACGGTCAGGCGAGCATTGCGGCGATCGCGCGGCTGCTGATCGAGGAGAAGAAGGCCGACGACAAGCTGGAGCTCCGCGGGGCGTTCTTCGACGGCGAGGTGTACGTCGGCGACAAGGGGATGGAGCAGGTCAGCAAGCTGCCGACGCGCGAGGAGGCGATCGCGGGCGTGATGGCTGCGCTGATGGGACCGGGCAAGAAGATTGCCGGTGCACTCAAAGGCCCCGGCGGGAAGCTGGGCGCGATCCTCAAGGCGATCGAAGAGAAGGCCGGGAAGGCCGAAGGCGGCTCGCCGGCGACGGCGTAGCTGGTGGCACGGAAGAGAAAGTCAACCCGACCGATCCGACTGTCCCCTTGCGGGGTTAAACCGTCTCGATGTGAGACGGGCTCTTGGACGGGGTTGCGAGGCCTGGGCTTAGAAACGGCCCGGGTCGGGAAATCGACACGTTGGGACACGAGACGTCCCGGAGCATGTCATGGCTGAAGTTGCTGCGGATATCAAGGAGCTGGGCGACCGGCTGAGCGGTTTGACGATCAAGCAGGCCGTCGATCTAGCGGGTTACCTGAAGGAAGCCTACGGCATCGAGCCGGCGGCCGGCGGTGTGATGATGGCGGGCGGCGGCGGGGGGGGTGGCGCTGCGGCCGCGCCGGTCGAGGAGGCCAAGAGCACGTTCGACGTGGTGCTCAAGGCGGCCGGCGACAAGAAGATCCAAGTCATCAAGGAAGTGCGCGCCGCGACCGGCCTGGGCCTGAAGGAAGCCAAGGACCTGGTCGAAGGCGCGCCCAAGACCGTGAAGGAAGGCCTGACCAAGGACGAGGCCGAGAAGCTGAAGAAGTCGCTGGAAGACCAGGGCGCCACGGTCGAGCTGAAGTAACGGCGTAAGCTGCTTCAACATCACAGGTTAACCAAAACGCGAGGGGCGGCCCGGACCGGGTCGCCCCTGCTTTTGTTTGAATGGATTTGACTTGGATCGGCGGCTCCGCCCTAGAATGTTCCTGTTGACATACTGGGAAGGCCGGGTTAGATTGTGTCGGTCAGAAATTGACCAACGAAGCCCCATAACCTCGAAAAGCCACCGGAACGTTCCTTAGAGAATAGGGAAGGTTCTGGTTCTGTTTTTTTGCGCTTGACGAACGGCGGTGGGCGCCTATCGTACTTAAGTTGAGCAGGTGCCGGGCGCAAGAACAAATTGAAGCGTCCGGCTGACAGGCCGCTTCACTTTCGAGTAAGGCGGCTAATTTTATCGGCAGAGTCGGGGAAAAAGGTGCAGCGACAACGTACATCTCGGAAATTGACGGCGGTGAGTTGAGTCAGTGGAGCGGCGAGCGGCCGCAAGGACGAGCGGCAAACAAACGGCGTGTCGGTTGGATCGGGTGGGTGATTGCAGAAGCTTAACGGGAGCGTAGTTCAGGGACGCGGAATCGCGGAAGCCCGGCGTGTCGTCACGTCGGGCTGAAGGCATTGCGACGCCGGACCCTTTGGACTTACTCCCCTTCGTCGGAACACTCAAAGAAAAGGAACATCTCATGCAGGTGCATGAAGTGCGGGATTTCAGCAAGCGCGGGGACGCGCTGCCGGTTCCGAATCTTGTCGAAGTTCAGATCGAATCTTACCAGCGGTTCCTGCAGAAGGACGTGGAGCCGGCGAAGCGCAAGGCGGAGGGGCTGGAGGGGCTGCTGCGCGAGGTGTTCCCGATCGAGAGCTACGACGGGAACCTGCGGCTGGAGTACATCAGCTACGACCTGAGCGAGGCGCGGTACACGCCGGACGAGTGCCGGGCGCTGCGGCTGACGTTCGGGATGCCGTTCCGCATCCAGGTGCGGTTCGTGCGCAAGGACAAGGACGAGGTGATGGAGGACTCCATCTACCTCGGCGAGATCCCGATCATGATCGGCGGCGGGGAGTTCATCATCAACGGCGCCGAGCGCGTGATCGTGAATCAGCTGCACCGCTCGCCGGGCGTGGACTTCCTGGTGGAGGTGCAGGAGGGCGACCGGCCGCTGCACGGGTGCCGGGTGATCCCGGAGCGCGGGAGCTGGATCGAGTGCTCGGTGACGAAGAAGGACTCGCTGGCGATCCGCATCGACCAGAGCAGCAAGATCCCCGCGACGACGTTCCTGCGGGCGCTGGACAAGAAGTACAGCACGACCGAGGCGATCATCAAGGAGTTCTACCCGGTCGAGAACGTGAAGGTCGGGCAGCTCCAGCCGTCGTACTACGCGGTGGGGCCGATCATCGACGCCGAGAGCGGGGAAGAGCTGGTCCGCGCCGGGGCGCAGATCGCCGAGGCGGTGAACAAGATCCAGGCTTCGGCGATGAAGAGCGTGGAGGTGGTGGCGAAGGTCGCCGACCCGCTGATCCTGAACACGCTGGCGGACGACAACTCGACGAGCCACGAGGACGCGCTGCTTCGGATTTACGCGCGGCTGCGTCCGGGCAACCCGCCGCAGATCGACAAGGCCGAGACGCTGTTCGAAGAAAAGTTCTTCGACGAAAACCGCTATCGGCTTGGGCGGGTGGGCCGTTTCCGCATCAACCGCAAGTTCGATCAGAACGTGCCGGAAACGGTGATGACGCTGCGCAGCGAGGACCTGGTGAACTCGCTGAAGTACATGTTCAAGCTGCGCAGCGGCGAAGGGTACGTGGACGACATCGACCACCTGGGCAACCGCCGGCTGCGGACGATCGACGAGCTGGCGGCGGACGAGCTGCGCAAGGGCTTCCTGAAGCTGCGTCGCACGGTGCAGGAGCGCATGTCGCTGAAGGACCCGAACGAGATCGGGCGCATCGCCGAGCTGGTGAACAGCAAGAGCATCAGCAGCTCGATCGACTTCTTCTTCGGGCGCGGCGAGCTGTCACAGGTGGTGGACCAGACCAACCCGCTGAGCCAGCTCACGCACGAGCGGCGTCTGTCGGCCCTGGGGCCGGGCGGGTTGAACCGCAAGCGGGCGGGCTTCGAGGTGCGGGACGTACACATCTCGCACTACGGCCGCATCTGCCCGATCGAGACGCCGGAAGGCACGAACATCGGGCTGATCGCGTCGCTGTCGATTTACAGCGACATTGATGATTACGGCTTTCTGATCACGCCTTACCGGGCCGTGGAAGACGGGAAAACCAATGGGAAGCACGTGTACCTGCGTGCGGACGAGGAAATGAAGGCGGTGCTGGCGCCGCCGGACGTGGTGGAAAAGGACGGGCACCTGAAGCGCGGCCTCGTTCTGGCGCGGGTGCAGGGGGACCTGGCGACGGTGCCGAGCAAGGAGGTGCAGTACGTTGACATCAGCCCGCGGCAGACGGTGTCGGTGTCGGCGGCGCTGATCCCGTTCCTGGAGCACGACGACGCCAACCGCGCGCTGATGGGATCGAACATGCAGCGCCAGGCGGTGCCGCTGCTGCGGACCGACCCGCCGGTCGTGGCGACCGGGATGGAAAAGCCGGTGGCGCAGAACTCGGGCATGGTGGTCCGGGCGGAGCGCGGCGGCGTGGTGACGGCGGTGGACGCGACGCGCATCCTGATCGACAACGCGGATGAGTACATCCTGCGGAAGTTCGTCGGGCTCAACGAGCGGACGTGCCTGAACCAGAAGCCGATCGTGAGGAAGGGCCAGCGCGTCAAGAAGGGCCAGATCATCGCGGACGGGGCGGCGACGGACCAGGGTGAACTGGCGCTGGGCCGCAACGTGCTGGTCGCGTTCATGACGTACGATGGCTACAACTTCGAGGACGCGATCGTCATCAGCCAGCGGCTGGTGAAGGAGGACGTGTTCACCTCGATCCACATCGAGGAGTACGACGTCGAGATTCGCGAGACGAAGCTCGGGCGAGAGGAGTTCACGCGGGACATCCCCAACGTCAGCGAGCGGGCGCTGGCCAACCTGGACGAGAACGGGATCGTACGCGTGGGGACGCGCGTGGGCCCCGGCGACATCCTCGTGGGCAAGGTCGCGCCCAAGAGCAAGAGCGAGCTGACGCCGGAAGAGAAGCTGCTGCACGCGATCTTCGGCCGGGCCGGCGAGGACGTGAAGAACGACTCGCTGGAGATGCCGGCCGGCGAGGAGGGCGTGGTCATCGCGACGCAGCGGTTCAGCCGCCGGATGCACATGACCGACGAGCAGAAGAAGGCGCTGAAGAAGGACATCGACAAGTACGAGAAGGAGATGAACCAGCGGGCGATCGACCTGTTCAAGCAGATGGTCACGGAGATGAATGAGGTGACTGGGCAGGTCATGGTGGACCCGGGCACGCGCCAGAAGGTCGGCCAGAGCGAAATCCCCGACGTTATCCTGGAGCAGATCGAGGGCTTCAGCACGGACTGGGTGAAGGGGAACAAGGAGGGCAAGGAGCAGGCGGTCAACACGTACAGCCGGTTCTGGCCGCGCATTAAGGCGGTGCAGAAGGAGCGTGACCGCAAGATGGAGCACATGAAGCGCGGCGACGAGCTGCCGAGCGGCGTGCTGGAGATGGTGAAGGTGTACGTGGCGACGAAGCGGCAGCTCTCGGTCGGCGACAAGATGGCCGGGCGGCACGGGAACAAGGGCGTCATTGCCCGCATCGTGCCCGAGGAGGACATGCCGTTCCTGGAGGACGGGACGCCGGTGGACATCCTGCTGAACCCGCTGGGCGTGCCGAGCCGCATGAACGTCGGGCAGATCCTCGAGACGCACCTGGGCTGGGCGGCGGCGGTGCTCGGGTTCCAGGCCGTCACGCCGGTCTTCGACGGCGGCAGCGAGGACGAAATCCACAAGGCCATCGAGGAGGCGAACAAGGCCGTGAAGGAGCGCCGCAAGGAGCGCGACAAGTCGAAGGAGCCGATCGGCCCCCGCGACCTTGACGTGCACATGGGGTACGGCGGCAAGGTGCAACTCCACGACGGCCGCACCGGCGAGCGGTTCGAGCAGAAGACGACGGTGGGCTACATCTACATGATGAAGCTGCACCACCTGGTCGACGACAAGATCCACGCCCGCGCGACCGGGCCGTACTCGCTGATCACCCAGCAGCCGCTGGGCGGCAAGGCGAGGACCGGCGGGCAGCGGTTCGGCGAAATGGAGGTGTGGGGCCTGGAGGCGTACGGCGCTTCGTACATCCTGCAGGAGCTGCTCACCGTCAAGTCGGACGACGTGGAAGGGCGGACGAAGATTTACGAGAGCATGGTCAAGGGCACGAACACGCTGGAGGCCGGGACGCCGGTGTCATTTGACGTGTTGTGCAATGAGATTCGCGGGCTGGGTCTCAATATCCAGCTTGAGAAGAAGAAGGGTTTGCGCACGGAGGACGAAGACGGGGACCTGATGTAAGGACGGCGATGGCTGAACGCGAAGAGTCAACGATGGATACGGTCCGTTACCTGAAGCGGAAAGAGCCATTCACTCCGTTCTGGATTGTGATGGCGAGTGGCGATCGGTATCTGATCGAGAATCCTGATGCGCTCGCTCTCGCGGCGACGCAGCTGCACTATTACCCACGCTCTGGCATGGGCATTCACATGCGAATGAATCAGATCGTGGCGGTCGAAGAGCCGAAGCAGAAGCCGGCGGCATAAGTCCGCCGCAGCCAAGGTGTGGCGGTGTTCGATGTGGATTGGTGTTTGGGCCTTCTGCTATGTACTTGGCCTCTACCTCGTCGGCAGACTTGGGGGGCCGGCCGTCATGAAGTGGTTTGAGAGCCGCAGACAACAGCCGCAGGGCTTTGAAGTGAAATTAAACACGGGCGAGCCGCCCGTGCCACAGAGAGACACGAACCACGGGCCGGCGGCCCGTGCTACGAGGAAAGACGATCATGGCTGAAAGCGTCTACGATCGTATCAACGATTACGGGTCGGTCCGGATCCAACTCGCCAGCCCGAACGACATCCGTTCGTGGTCCTTCGGCGAGGTGAAGAAGCCGGAGACGATCAACTACCGCACGTACCGCGCGGAAAAGGACGGGCTGTTCTGCGAGCGCATCTTCGGGCCCGAGCGGGACTGGGAGTGCTCCTGCGGCAAGTACAAGGGGACCAAGTACAAGGGCATCATCTGCGACCGGTGCGGCGTGAAGGTGACGCACAGCCGCGTCCGGCGCAAGCGCATGGGGCACATCAACCTCGCCGCGCCGATCGTGCACATCTGGTTCTTCAAGGCGCTCCCGTCGCGCCTGGGCGCGATGCTGGACATGAAGACCAGCGACATCGAGAAGATCGTTTACTTCCAGGACTACGTCGTCACCGATCCCGGCAAGACGCCGCTGAAGAAGAAGCAGCTTTTGACCGAGGACGAGTACCGCCAGGCGTACGAGAAGTACGGCGAGGAGTTCGAGGCGGAGATGGGGGCGGATGCGATCAAGAAGCTGCTGGGCATGCTCGACCTGCACGCCGAGCAGGCCCGCATCCGCGCGGACATCGAGAAGACCAACTCGAAGCAGAAGATCAAGGACCTGACCAAGCGGCTGAAGATGATCGAGGCCGTGCGCGGGTCGGAGAACAAGCCCGAGTGGATGGTGATGGACGTGATCCCGGTGATCCCGCCGGACCTGCGGCCGCTGGTGCTGCTGGAGAGCGGGAACTTCGCCACGTCCGACCTGAACGACCTGTACCGGCGCATCATCAACCGCAACAACCGGCTGAAGAAGCTGGTGGACCTCAACGCGCCCGAGGTCATCATCCGCAACGAGAAGCGGATGCTCCAGCAGGCGGTGGACGCGCTATTCGACAACGGGCGGTGCCGCCGGCCGGTGCTGGGCTCG
>Ga0308176_10002052_pt1 | contig 12635 bp, 10 predicted proteins | sample PhyCR2_3_FD_203890 | JGI IMG/M metagenome (GOLD analysis project Ga0308176, IMG submission 203890) | Soil microbial communities from UC Gill Tract Community Farm, Albany, California, United States - DLSLS.C.R2 | ecosystem: Environmental > Terrestrial > Soil > Agricultural land | place: USA... | reverse complement strand
GATGAATGCGTCGAACTGTGCAACGACATCATCCGCGAGGAACTCGAGGAAAAGGCGCAGTCCGCGCGCAGCTCGCTGCCCAAGCCGCGCGAGATCCTCGATGTACTCGACCAGTACGTGATCGGACAGGGCCGTGCGAAGCGCACGCTCGCCGTCGCCGTCTACAACCATTACAAGCGCATCGAGAGCCGGCAGAAGAACGACGACGTCGAGCTGGCGAAGTCGAACATCCTGCTGGTCGGGCCGACCGGCTCGGGCAAGACGCTGTTGGCCGAGACGCTGGCGCGGCTGCTCAACGTGCCGTTCACGATGGCCGATGCGACGACGCTCACCGAAGCCGGTTACGTCGGCGAGGACGTCGAGAACATCATCCAGAAGCTGCTGCAGAAATGCGACTACGACGTCGAGAAGGCGCAACAGGGCATCGTCTACATCGACGAGATCGACAAGATCTCGCGCAAGAGCGAGAACCCGTCGATCACCCGTGACGTCTCCGGCGAAGGGGTGCAGCAGGCGCTGCTCAAGCTCATCGAAGGCACCGTCGCCAGCGTGCCGCCGCAGGGCGGCCGCAAGCACCCGCAGCAGGAATTCCTGCAGGTCGACACGCGCAACATCCTGTTCATCGTCGGTGGCGCGTTCTCCGGACTGGACAAGATCATCGCGCAGCGCAGCACGGACGCGAGCGGCATCGGTTTCGGCGCCAAGCTCAAGAGTTCCGAGCGCAAGATGGAGGTCGGCAAGGTGCTGGCCGAAGTGGAGCCCGAGGACCTGATCAAGTTCGGCCTGATTCCCGAGTTCGTCGGCCGCCTGCCGGTGGTCGCGACGCTCGAGGAGCTGGACGAAGGCGCGCTGGTCAAGATCCTCACCGAGCCGAAGAACGCGATCAGCAAGCAGTTCCGCAAGCTGTTCGAGATGGAAGGCGTGGAACTGGAATTCCGCCAGGACGCCCTGGCCGCGATCGCGCGCAAGGCGCTCAAGCGCAAGACCGGCGCGCGTGGACTTCGCACCATCGTCGAGTCGGTCCTGCTCGACACCATGTACGACCTGCCGTCGCTGGAGAACGTCAGCAAGGTGGTCGTGGACGAGTCGGTGATCGAGCACAAGTCCGATCCCTACCTGATCTACCAGACGCCCATCGTGCCCAAGGCGGCCAGCGGCGAATGACCCGCACGGCGCGCGGCCGATCCGCGCGCCGGACCTGACTACGGGCCAGGTCACAGATCCGCCCACCCAAGCCTCGACGCCACTTTGCCGGCGGGCGGGCGCTTGTATGCTCTTCACGGCATCCCCATCTTCCTGTCTGGAGGCAGCTGACTGCGCTTCCTTGCATCCGCGTTGACCCGAGCAGGGCTATCGTGGCCCTGGATCCCGACGCAGCGACAGCGCTCCCCGCATCCGTCCCGCCCCGAACCGGAGACCCCATGACCGACCATCCTGAAGCCCTCTCCCTGCCGGTCCTGCCGCTGCGCGACGTCGTCGTCTTTCCGCACATGGTCATCCCCTTGTTCGTGGGCCGCGACAAATCGATCCGCGCCCTGGAACTGGCGATGGAGTCCGACAAGCGCATCCTGCTGGTGGCGCAGAAATCGGCCGAGACCGACGACCCGGCCGCCGGCGACCTGTATGCGATCGGCACGCTGGCCCACGTGCTGCAACTGCTGAAGCTGCCGGACGGCACCATCAAGGTGCTGGTCGAGGGCATCGAGCGCGTGCGCGTGGACCGCGTCACCCAGCGCGATGGCACGCTCAGCGGCCATGCGGTCGTGGTCGAATCCAGCGAGCGCCGCGAGCCGCGCGAAATCGAGGCGACCGCGCGCTCGCTGATGACGCTGTTCGAGCAGTACGTGAAGACCAATCGCAAGCTTCCGCCGGAACTGCTGCAGACGCTCTCCGGCATCGACGAACCCAGCCGCCTGGCCGACACCATCGCCGCGCACCTCGGCGTGCGCCTGGCCGACAAGCAGCGCCTGCTGGAAGCGACCGACACGGGCGAGCGGCTGGAACTGCTGGTCGGCTTCGTCGACGGCGAGATCGACGTGCAGCAGATGGAGAAGCGCATCCGCGGCCGGGTGAAGTCGCAGATGGAGAAAAGCCAGCGCGAGTACTACCTCAACGAACAGATGAAGGCGATCCAGAAGGAGCTGGGCGACATCGACGAGACGCCGAATGACGTCGACGAGCTCGCGCGCAAGATCGCCGAGGCCGGCATGCCCAAGCCGGTCGAGACCAAGGCGAAGAACGAACTCAACAAGCTCAAGCAGATGTCGCCGATGTCGGCCGAGGCCGCCGTCGTGCGCAACTACCTGGACTGGCTGCTCGGCGTGCCGTGGAAGAAACGCACCAAGATCCGCAAGGACCTGAAGGCCGCGCAGGACGTGCTCGACGCCGACCATTACGGCCTGGAACGCGTGAAGGAACGCATCCTCGAATACCTCGCCGTGCAGTCGCGCGTGCAGAAGATGAAAGGCGCGATCCTGTGCCTGGTCGGTCCGCCGGGCGTGGGCAAGACCTCGCTCGGGCAGTCGATCGCCAAGGCCACCAACCGCAAGTTCGTGCGGCTGTCGCTGGGCGGCGTGCGCGACGAAGCGGAAATCCGCGGCCATCGCCGCACCTACGTCGGTTCGATGCCGGGTCGCATCGTGCAGAACCTCAACAAGGCCGGCACGAAGAATCCGCTGTTCATGCTCGACGAGATCGACAAGATGTCGATGGACTTCCGCGGCGATCCTTCGTCGGCGTTGCTCGAGGTGCTCGATCCCGAGCAGAACAACACCTTCAACGACCACTACCTGGAGGTCGACCTCGACCTGTCGGAAGTGATGTTCGTGGCGACGTCCAACTCGCTGCATATCCCGGGACCGCTGCTCGACCGCATGGAAGTGATCCGCATCCCGGGGTACACCGAGGACGAGAAGATCAACATCGCCATGCGCTACCTGCTGCCGAAGCAGCTAAAGGCGAACGGGCTGCAGGAAGGCGAGCTCAAGGTCGCCGAATCGGCGGTGCAGGGCATCGTGCGCTACTACACGCGCGAGTCCGGCGTGCGCAACCTGGAACGCGAGATCGCCCGCATCTGCCGCAAGGTGGTGAAGGAAATCGCGCTTGCCGGTCCCAAGGCGAAGGGCGCGAAGATCGTCACGGTGACCGCGAAGAACCTCGACAAATACCTGGGCGTGCAGCGGTTCGACTATGGTCGCGCGGAAGCGGAGAACGAAATCGGCCTGGTGACCGGCCTCGCATGGACGGAAGTCGGCGGCGACCTGCTGCAGATCGAGTCGACGCTGGTGCCCGGCAAGGGCCAGCTGATCCTGACCGGCCAACTCGGCGACGTGATGAAGGAATCGGCGTCGGCGGCCTTGTCGGTCGTGCGAGCGCGTACCGAGCGCCTGGGCATCGACCTCGACTTCCTGGCGCGCCAGGACGTGCACCTGCACGTCCCCGAAGGTGCGACGCCGAAGGACGGCCCGAGCGCGGGCATCGCGATGGCGACGGCATTGGTATCGACGCTCACGCGCATTCCTGTGCGCGCGGACGTGGCGATGACCGGCGAGATCACGTTGCGTGGTCGCGTGCTGCCGATCGGTGGCTTGAAGGAGAAACTGCTCGCGGCGATGCGGGGCGGCATCCGCACGGTGATCATCCCCGAGGAGAACCGCAAGGACCTGGCCGATATCCCGAAGTCGGTGACGCAGCAGATGAAGATCGTGCCGGTGCGCTGGATCGATGAAGTGCTCGATCTTGCGCTGGAGCGCCCGATCTCGCCGCGCACGCCAGCCGAGCCCGTGGCGGAAGCCGCGCGCGGGCCGGAGCCGGCTCCTTCGCAGCCCGACATCACCCACTGAGCGACCCGCATGGCGCGCACAACGCGGCTGAAAGCCGCGCCATGGCTCGTTTTTGCGTGTTGCGTGGCCAAAATGCGGCTGGTATAACGAATCAACTGTGACGCGCCTCGACTGGCGCGTCGCAGCAACTCGACCGGGGACAAACTGCGCAACGTGCCGCACTGCGGACCCGATTCTCGAATCCATCCGAATCAAGCAGCGAAGCCCCGCTTCGCTCAGGAGCAAGCAATGAACAAAGCCGAATTCGTCGATGCCGTCGCCGACGGTGCCGAACTGTCCAAGGCCGACGCCGCGCGCGCGGTCGATGCGATGGTGGGTGCCATCACCAAGGCGTTGAAGAAGGGCGACAGTGTCACCCTCGTGGGATTCGGCACGTTCGACGTGCGCAAGCGCGGCGCGCGCACCGGTCGCAATCCGCGTACCGGCGAGGAGATCAAGATCGCAGCGTCGATGAATCCCGCGTTCAAGCCGGGCAAGGCGCTGAAGGACGCGGTGAACTGATCCGCGTTCGAGGCTTCGAAACGAGCCCGGCATCGCCGGGCTTTTTTCATGCGGCCGAAAACCGCCAGAAGCGCCGCCTGCGTTATCCTCTCGCGGCGGGTGCTTAGCTCAGTGGTAGAGCGTCTCCTTTACACGGAGAGGGTCGGGGGTTCGAAACCCTCAGCACCCACCATCGCAGTTCGGATTTGCCCTGGCCGTGGCTTGCGTGTGGTTCGAGCAGGCATCGGGGCGAAGCGGCGGTTGCAGGCATGGCGGGCGCTCTGTATCATGCCCGGCTCCGCGGAGTGGTAGTTCAGTCGGTTAGAATGCTGGCCTGTCACGCCGGAGGTCGCGGGTTCGAGTCCCGTCCACTCCGCCAGAGTTACAGAAGGACGCCCCAGTGGCGTCCTTCTTTTTTTGCGGCTTCGCGCTGCCTGCGATGCGGGCGTGAAGCGGGGTAAACTGCCCGGCTTCGCCCCACCGCAAGCCAACCATGCTGCAGACACTCCGCGACAAGACCTCAGGCTGGATCGCTGGCGTCATCCTTGGACTGCTCACGATTCCGTTCGCGTTCTTCGGCATGGAGCAGTACCTGTTCCAGCGCAACGACACGTTCGCGGCCAAGATCGAAGCGCCGCCGGCGTGGTGGCCGTCGTCCCCCGCGGTGTGGCCGCTCACGATGCTGTGGCAGCGCGACGAGATCAGCGCCGACGAATTCCGCAGCGCCTTTGAACGCGCACGCCAGGACCAGCGCCAGCAGCAGGGCGATCGCTTCGACGCGCGCGAATTCGAAACCGTCGCCAACAAGCGCAAGGTGCTCGACACCCTCGTCGACCAGCGCCTGCTGCAGATGACTGCCGATCGCGACGGCATCGCCGTCGGCGACGCGAAAGTGCGCGAAACGATCCAGGGCGTGCCCGCGTTCCAGGCCGATGGCAAGTTCGATCCGCAACGCTACCAGCTGGCGCTGGCATCGCAGGTGCCTCCGCGCACTCCGCTGCAGTTCGAGGAGGACGTGCGCAAGGGCCTGCAGCAGGCGCTGATCCCCAACGCCGTGCTGCAGACGTCATTCGCGACGCCGACCGAACTCCAGCGCGTGCTCAAGCTGCTGGGCGAGAAACGCGATGTAAGCTACGCGATCATGCCGCCGCCGGCGCCGGACACCGCGCCGATCACCGCGGCCGAGATCCAGCGTTGGTACGACACCCACGTCGAGGACTATCGCGCGCCCGAAACGGTGACGCTCGATTACCTCGATATCGACCAGTCGACGCTGCCGTCGCCGCCGCCGGCGGACGAAGCGACCCTGCGGCAGCGTTATGACCAGGAAAAGGCGCGCTTCGTCGAGCCGGAGCAGCGGCTCACGTCGCACATCCTGGTCAAGGTCGCCGCCAATGCCACGCCGGAGCAACGCAAGGCCGCGCAGGAGAAGGCGGCGTCGCTCGCGCAGCAGGCGCGCCAGCCCGGCGCGGACTTCGCCGCATTGGCCCGCGCCAATTCCGACGACGCCGGCTCCAAGGGCAATGGCGGCGACCTCGGCTGGGTGGCGAAGGACGCGATGGTCAAGCCGTTCGAGGATGCTTTGTTCGCCATGCAGCCCGGACAGATCAGCGATCCGGTGAAGTCCGACTTCGGTTGGCACGTCATCCAGCTGCGCGAGGTCAAGGCCGGCAAGCAAGTGCCGTTCGAAGCGGCGCGTGAGCAGCTGGCGCGCGAACAGGCCGACGCCGATCGCGAGCACGCATTCAACGACCTGACCGGGAAGCTGGTCGACCAGGTGAACAAGAATCCGACGACGCTGGCTCCGGCTGCGCGGATGGCCAACCTGCCGGTGCAGCATGCCGGCCCGATCGCGCGCGGCCAGGGGACGGGGGTTCTCGCCAATCCGGCCGTCCAGCGCGCGGCATTCTCCGAATCGATGATCGAGGACGGCACCGTCAGCGACCCGATCGACGTGGGCAATGGGCGCAGCGTCCTGATCCGCGTCTCACAGCACGCGCAGGCGCACCAGCTGCCGCTGGCTGAAGTCAGCCAGCGGGTGGTGGCTGCGATTCGCGGTGACCGCGCCGCCAAGGCGGCCTCGGCGACGGCTGCCAGACTGGTCGCCGCCGTCCGCGCCGGCACGTCCCTGAAGGATGCTGCCGCCGCGCAGCAGCTGACGGTGAGCGACGTCGCCGGCCTCACGCGCAACATGCCCATGCCGGATCCGGTTGCCGTCGACGCCATCTTCAAGGCGCCGCCGCCAGCGCCGGGCAAGCCGTCCGCGGGGCAGGTGATGCTCAACGACGGGCGCGTGGTCATCTACGCCGTCACCGGGGTCACGCCGGGCAATCCGGAAGAAGCCAGCGCCGCGGAGAAGCAGTCCATCCAGCAGCAACTGGTCGAGATGGCGGGCGAGGATGACCTGCAGGCGTTGGTCCACAGCCTGCGCAAGCGGGTCAAGGTCACCGTCGCCGAAGACCGGCTGTAAGCCGGCAATAAAAAAGCCCGGCAATGCCGGGCTTTTTTGTGTTCAAGTTCCGTCAGGTGCTTTCATCGATGCCGGTCATTCCCAGGATGTTGTAGCCGGCATCGACGTAGGTGATCTCGCCGGTGATGCCCGATGCCAGGTCCGAGGACAGGAACGCGGCGACGTTGCCGACATCCTCGATCGTGACCGTGCGGCGCAGCGGCGCGTTCTCCTCGACATGGCCGAGGATCTTGCGGAAACCCGCGATTCCCGCCGCGGCGAGGGTCTTGATCGGGCCGGCGGAAATCGCGTTCACGCGCGTGCCTTCGGGGCCGAGATTGCAGGCGAGGTAACGCACGCTCGCCTCGAGGCTCGCCTTGGCCACGCCCATCAGGTTGTAGCCTGTGAGCGCACGCTCGGCGCCCAGGTATGTCAGCGTCAGGATGCTGCCGTTGCGGCCCTTCATCAGCGGGCGCGCGGCCTTGGCCATCGCGGAGAGCGAATAGGCCGAGATGTCCAGCGCCAAGGCGAAGTTCTCGCGCGTCAGGCCGTCGAGGAACTGACCGGCGATGGCTTCGCGCGGAGCGAAGGCAATGGCGTGGACGAGGATGTCGAAGCCGTCGTCCCAGTGCTGGCCGAGCGTTTCGAAGCAGGCCGCGATCTGCGCGTCGTCGCCGACATCGAGTGGAATGACGATGTTGCTGCCGTACTCGGCTGCGGCCTTCTCCACCCGCGACTTGAGCTTGTCGTTCTGGTAAGTGAAAGCCAGCTCCGCGCCTTCGCGGTGCATGGCCTCGGCGATGCCGGTGGCGATGGAGCGCTCGCTGGCGATACCGGTGATGAGGGCGCGCTTGCCTTGCAGGAATCCCATGTCGTGTCCGTTTTTGCTGGAAACAGTGCGCTAGTGTGCCCGCGCGGCGCGGCGCGGGCTACTCGCCGAGATCGCCGTCGAGCCGGAGCACCATGCCCGGCCGCAGGATCGCGCGTGGCGCCAGCGCGTTGCGCGAGAGCAGGTCGGCGACCTGCAGTTTGTAGCGGCGCGCGATCGTCCACAGCGATTCGCCGCGGCTGACGGTGTGGGTGCGTGCCGGCCCTGTGGTGGCCGGCGTGGTGGGCTGCGGCGGAGCTGACGACATCGCTTGCGGCGCTGGCGCGGCAGCATCGGCCACGACCGTGGCCACGATCGGGGCTGGCGTGGCCGCAGCGGCGATTTCCGTCGCGCTTGCGGGCGCCAGCACCTGTAACGGCCGCTGCGTGCGCGTTACGTGGCCGCCGACGAAGGCCGGATTCAGGCGTTCGATCAGGTCCGCATCGCGGCCATGGCTCACGGCCCAGCTGTCCAGCTCGCGCGTACCCGGCGGCAACATGACGGGCTGCAACACCGGAACCGGACGATCGAGCGCCTGCAGCCACGCATCACGATCGTCGGCCTGGTCGAGCAGGCACGACAAGGCGTGCAGCTTGCGCACGTAGGCCTGGCTGATTCCCGAAAGGCTGGTCAGCCGCGCCGGGTCGGCGCCGCGGGCGACCTGGCCGCTGCGCTTGAGCGCATCGAACACCCGGTATTCGCCGGCGTTGTAGGCCATCACCGCCAACCGCCAGTCGCCCGCGAACATGCCATGCAGCGTCTTCAGGTAACGCACGGCGGCTCGCGTCGAATCCACCGGCGAGAGGCGGCCGTCGTAGCCGGCCCGGATTGGAACCTGGTGGTCGCGCGCGGTCACCGCGATCATCTGCCACAGGCCGGCAGGGCCCGCGGCGCTGCGGGCGCCGGGCTTGTAGCCGCTTTCGACGAACGGGATCAGGGCGAACTCGGTCGGCAGGTTGGCGGCGCGCAAGGCATCGACCACGTAACCGAACAACGGCAGCACATCGCTGCCCGGCGATGCCATCCTGCTCGGAGCGTTGGCGTAGAGATCGCGCCAGCGCGCGCTGCTCTGGCCGTCGCAGTCGGGATCGGCCAAGCCCGCGCGGAATTCGGCGTAGATGTCCCGGCCGTTGCGTACGGCAGGCTGGACCTGCGGCGGAGGCTGTTGCGCGGATGCCAATGCCGAAAGCGTCGACAACACGCCACCGATCAACCACCGCGCCTGCCGCCGCGCACTCATGCGAATCCGTCCTTCCAGGATCGAAGCGCAGCGAACGACTCGACGCGATCGGCGGGCTCACGGCCAAGCCGGCCGGCAACGGCGGCGCGCACCGCCGGGCTGTCGACACGCAGGAATGGATTGGCGGCCAGTTCGTCGCCGAGCAGGCTCGGCAGGCTAGGACGATCGTCGTCGCGCATGGCGGTGGCTTCCTCGGTGCGGCGGCGCAAGGCCGCGTTGTCGGGGTCGACCACGCGCGCGAAGGCAGCGTTGGCCACCGTGTATTCGTGCCCGCAGCACACGCGGGTATCGGCGGGCAGGGCGGCCAGGGCATCGAGGGATGCCAGCATCTGCGCCGGCGTCCCTTCGAACATCCGGCCACAGCCCAGGCTGAAGAGGGTGTCGCCGCAGAAGACGAGCCCGTGGCCGGAGAAGGCGACATGGGTGCGGGTGTGGCCCGGGATCTCGAGCACCCGGAACCGCCATTCGCCGGCATCGACCACGTCGCCGCCGGCCACCCGCCTGCAGCGAACGTCGATGCGGTCGTCGTGCGGCGCGAACACCGCCAACGCCGGCCAGCGCTGCAGCAGGGCGGCGGTTCCGCCGACGTGATCCGGGTGGTGGTGGGTCAGGAGGATCGCGATCGGCTGCAGCCCAGCATCGGCAGCACGAAGCACCGGGGCAGCCTCGCCGGGATCGACGACGACTGCCCGGCCGGCCTCGTCGGCCAGCGTCCAGATGTAGTTGTCGGTGAAGGCGGGAAGCGCCTGCAGCGGCATCCGTCGGTCGCTCCCGGCCCGGGGAGGGCCGCTAGAATGCCGACCATGCCTCCCCGCTCACCAGCCGGTCAACCCGACGGCGCCTTCGACCGACGGGGCGCGTGGTTCGGATCGGCTGCCGGACAGGCGCTGCTGGACAGTGAAAGCGACAGCATCCGCGCGGCCTTGGCCGCCCGTCCCGGACAGTCCTGGCTGTGGTTGGCGCCGGCGCCGCAAGTCATTGATTCGATGGGCCGTGGGCTGCAATTGCAGGTCACCGGCGATGGCTGGGACGGCCCGCTCCGGTGCGCACTTCCACTGCCTTTGGCCAACGAATCGGTCGCGACCGTGGTGGTCCAGCACAGCGTCGTCGTGGGCGATCCCGGCGGCACGCTGATCGAGGAATGCGCCCGCATCCTGGTCCCGGGCGGGCGACTGTGGCTGTACGTCCTCAACCCGCTTTCTCCTTACCGCTGGCGCTGGAAGGGCACGGGCCTGCGCGCGGCCGAACCCATGCGCTGGCGTCGTCGCCTGCGCACGGCGGGCCTGCTGCCGGAAGGGATGTCGCAGGGGCTGGGCCCGAGCTGGCGGATCGAGGCCAGCCCGGAACTGCAACAGGGCCCCGGCATCCGCGCGGCCTACCTGCTGCGGGCAGAGAAGCGGTCGGTCCCGCTGACGCCCGTGCGTCAGCGGGCGGCACTGCGGATCGGCGATGGAGTACCGGCGGCATGACCGTCGCCTTGAAGGCCGTCGAGGTCCACACCGATGGCGCCTGCCTCGGCAATCCCGGCCCGGGTGGCTGGGCGGCGTTGCTGCGCTACCGCGGCAAGGAACGCGAGTTGTCCGGCGGCGAAGTCCTGACGACCAACAACCGGATGGAGTTGATGGCGGCGATCGTCGCACTGGAAACGCTCAGCGAAGGCTGCGCAGTCGTGCTGCATACGGATTCCCAGTACGTCCGCCAGGGAATCACCGAGTGGATGCCGGGCTGGGTGCGACGTGGTTGGAAGACTTCCGGCGGCGATCCGGTCAAGAATCGCGACCTGTGGGAGCGCCTGCATGCAGCCTGCGCCCGGCACCGGATCGACTGGCGCTGGGTCAAGGGCCACAGCGGCGATCCGGACAACGAGCGGGTCGACCAGCTGGCACGCGCCGCGGCGCTGGGCTACAAGAACAACATCGAACGGGGAATCGACGCCTGATGCGGCAGATCGTGCTGGACACCGAAACCACGGGCCTGTCGTGGGAGCGCGGCAACCGCGTGGTCGAGATCGGCTGCGTGGAGCTGGTCGAGCGCCGGCCCACCGGCCGCACCTTCCAGCGCTACCTGAATCCCGAACGCGAGTTCGAGCCCGGCGCCCAGGAAGTCACCGGCCTGACCTGGGAATTCCTGGCGGACAAGCCGAAATTTTCCGAAGTCGTCGACGAGTTCCTGTCGTTCGTCGACGGCGCCGAGCTGGTCATCCACAACGCCGCCTTCGACGTCGGCTTCCTCGATTACGAACTCTCGCGCCTCGGCGCGCAGTACGGGCGGCTGCACCTGCGGTGCCGCATCGAGGACTCGCTGGCGCTGGCGCGGCAGCGCTATCCGGGCCAGCGCAATTCGCTCGACGCGCTATGCCGGCGCCTGGGCGTGGACTGTTCGCACCGGCAGTTGCACGGCGCGCTGCTCGATGCGCAGCTGTTGGCCGAAGCCTACCTGGCGCTGACATCGGGCCAGAGCGAGATCGGGTTCGCCAGCGCGGTCGAAGTCGTGCAGGTCGAGGTGGCGGCGATCGGCGACAGCGTTGCCGCTGGCGCCCGCCCGCGCGTGGCGCCGGCCGCCGAGGAAGTCCAGGCGCACGAAGCGCGGCTCGCGGTGCTCAGGAAGAAGGCGGCGGTCTGCGTGTGGGACCTGATCGACGCGTAATCGCGTGATGCGATCATCTCGCTCTTCGTAGGAGCGACGTAAGTCGCGAGACCAAGCGCTGCACCGAATCGGTTTCGAGACTCTGATCGCGACTTACGTCGCTCCTACGAAAAGCCGCCGCTCAATGCCGGCGCACCAGCACCACGGTGACGTTGTCCGAGCCGCCGCCGTCCAGCGCCGCTGCGACCAGACCATCGACGCATTCCTGCGCGCTGCATTCGGTATGCGCCAGCACCTGTGCGATGCCGCCGTCGTCCACTTCCTCGGTCAAGCCGTCGCTGCACAACAGCAGCTGCATGCCCGGGCGCAGTTCGCCGGCCATCATCTCGACATTGAGGTTCTGCGGATCGGTCACGCCCAGTGCCTGGGTGACGACGTTGCGATGCGGATGGCTGCGCGCCTGCTCGACGCTGATCGCACCCTGGCTGATCAGTTCCTGCACGTAGCTGTGGTCCTGCGACAGCTGCGCCAGCTGGCCTTCGCGCCACAGGTAGACGCGGCTGTCACCGACCCAGGCGACCTCGAAGCGGTTGCCGTTGACCCGGACCGCGACCACCGTCGTCCCCATCGGCAGCGCGTCGTTGCGCTTGCGCGATGCACGGATGATCTCCTCGTCCGCGACCCGGATCGCCTGCGACAGCGCCGTTCCCTGGCGGATCTCGCGGACGATGGTCTCGCGCGCGAGCGCACTGGCGACCTCGCCGTATTCGTGCCCGCCCATGCCGTCGGCGACCAGCCACAGGCCGAGTTCGCTGTCGCCGTAATAGGTGTCCTCGTTCAGCTCGCGCCGCAGGCCGACATGGGTCAGGTGTCCGAATTCGATCATGAGGTCGAAGGCCAAGGCGTCGTGGGGGTTTCAGCGTGCTTAACGGAATAATCGGTGCCAGCCGGCCGCGAGGCAACCCGACGCGCGTCCGCGTGGGCACTGTCGGCTTGTGCGCCCCGGCCACGCACCCGTATCATCTGCGGCCCTTCCCGGACCACCGGAAGGCGCGTCATCCGGAGAGGTGGCAGAGTGGTCGAATGTACCTGACTCGAAATCAGGCGTACGTGTAAGCGTACCGTGGGTTCGAATCCCACCCTCTCCGCCACGAATGCAATGCTCACGGC
>Ga0308176_10002051_pt1 | contig 12637 bp, 11 predicted proteins | sample PhyCR2_3_FD_203890 | JGI IMG/M metagenome (GOLD analysis project Ga0308176, IMG submission 203890) | Soil microbial communities from UC Gill Tract Community Farm, Albany, California, United States - DLSLS.C.R2 | ecosystem: Environmental > Terrestrial > Soil > Agricultural land | place: USA... | reverse complement strand
TCGATGTGTTGGCGCCTCGCCGGCACGTGATCGCCTTCTACCAGGATCTCGGCTACACCGCGATTCGGTCGTCGGTCGCTCCGGCCGCCGCTCCGGCTGCTTCGCTCATCGTGATGAAGCGGACCGATCCGCCGTCGGTGACGGCAACCGCGGGGCCTTCCCGACCTGACCCCGGTGCTCGTTCCGCTGCAGGTGTGGATGGTGACCATTGAGCTGCCGTGGTCGCACCCTCTGGCCGGGTGTGTGGGGCCGCATCACCCGGCTGGGATGACGCGGCCGGTCGTCACGGGATGGCGGTCGCCCGGGCGTCCTCGGCGGCCAGCTCTCGCCCGGCGTGGCGGAGCGAGAACGCCAGCATGATCTGCGTGAACCCGTGGATCAGCGCCATGAACCCGACCCAGAACAGGATCAGGAACGCCCGGTTGGCCAGGTTGAACTCGCGGTCCGAACTGGACACCCAGAAGGCCAGCAGGATCAGCAGGATCCCGCTGACAAGGCCGACCCACCAGAACCGGTTCTCGTCCCGTGAGGCCACCCCGCGCACGATCTCGAACGCCCCGTAGAAGAACAGGATCAGCCCGAGCACGGAGGCCAGCGCGAAGAACGTGTTGATCGGGCGGATGAACGCCCACAGACCGCCGAGCAGAAAGATGACTCCCATCACGTAGTGCAGGAACTTCCAGCCCCCGCCGACGGCGCCGGCGAACACCACCTCTTCGATCCCGGCCGCGATGAGCAGGATGCCCAGCAGGATGCCCACCGTCGTCAGCGAGGTGATGTTCGCGCGCAGCACCAGCCACGCGACCACCAGCCAGGCGATGCCGGATATCAGCAGGACCCACCAGTAGCGGCTGCCTTCCCGCAGGAGCACGCGTCCCTCGAACATGGGCTCTCCTCGACCTCACGAGCGCTGTGACACGGTGCGGTGATGATCGCGCGTCGGTCACCGCACGACAACGACCGGTCGGCGAACGGCTGCCGTGTCGGCCGCGGGCGACTGCTACCGTTTCCGCCGCGATCATGGGACACGAGGGGGTAACTGGTGCGGAAAGGCATTGTGGCCGTGATCGTCGCTGCCGCGCTGGCACTGGTCGGTGCGCTGGTGGCCGGGCCGTCGAGTCCGGCCGGGGCGGTCGCGACCACGGCCGGTCAGGTGGTCACCGTCTCCGCGCCGAGCGCGACGAGCACCGTCGCGACCGTGGAGGCGTGGGCCCGCCAGTCGGACGGGCGCTACAAGCGGGTCGCCCGTTTCCTGAACGCGCGGATCGGCTCCCAGGGCATGGGCGCGACCTCGGAGGGCCTGTCCCGGACGCCGACCGGCCGCTACAAGCTGAGCCAGCCGTTCGGGATCAAGCCCAATCCGGGCGTCACCACCTCCTACTTCCAGGTCGACCGGAACGACGTGTGGACCGGGTCCACCGGCACCGTGATCAACCAGCACCGCCGCTGCACCCCCGGCACCTGCCCGGCCGGCTACGGCTCCATCGAGCGGCTGAGCAGCTTCCCCGGCTCGTACGACTACGGCGTGTTCATCGGCTACAACGCGCCGGCCCCGTACGGGACGGGTGCCGTCCGGGGCAAGGGATCGGCGTTCTTCCTGCACGTGAAGAACTCCTCCGCGACCGCCGGCTGCGTTGCCGTCGCGGCGTCGGAACTGGTCTGGCTGATGCGCTGGTTCCGGTCCGCCGCCGGCCCGATCATCGCGATCGGCGTCGGCGCCAACGCCTACAACCCGATCCCGAACCGCTACGTCTGAGGCCTGCGACGGACCGGGCGCTCCTACGCGAGCGCGGGCGTCTTGGCCAGGGCCCGGGCTGCCTCGCCGGCCGCGGACAGCGCGGAGGCGTGCATCTCGTGCGCCAGGTCGCGGAACTCGTCCAGCGCCGGGTTCACGCCGACCAGCGTGAACTCCCGCTCCACCACGGTCAGGTCGGCACCCCAGACGTCGGCCAGCATCCGCCGCAGGTATCCGGTCGAGTGGTCCCAGCCCTCCCGCGGCGTGCCGGTCCCATACGCGCCGCCGCGGACCGTGGCCAGCACGACCGGCTTGCCGGCCAGCAGCTGCCCCTGCTTGGCCCGCGGGTCGGTCATCACCAGGTCGAACCACGCCTTGGCGTGCTGCGAGACGCCGAAGTTGTAGAGCGGGACGGCGAGCAGGATCGCGTCGGCCTGGAGCAGCTCGTCGGTCAGGTGCGCCGCCAGCGCGAGCGCCGCGTGCTGCTCCGGCGTCCGCTGCTCGTCGGGCATGAAGCCGGCCGCGACCGCCAGCGGCCACGCGGTGGACGGGAGCGGGTCGACGCCCAGGTGGCGGCTGACGACCGGATCGCCGGGGTGGGTGGCGACCCACTCCTCCTCGACGATGTCGGCGATCTCGCGGCTGGCGGAACCGTCGACGCGGATGCTCGCGTCCAGGCGGAACAGTGACATGGTCGACGCTCCACTTCGAGAGTGCGTGTTGCTTCGTTTTACAAAGTAACATGCCCAAGGGGAGTCGGTACGATGTGACTATGGCAACGCACGAGCCGGAGCAGGGCGTACACACGCCTGCGATCTGCGACGCTGCGTTGACTCAGGCGTTCGGCCTGCTCGGCAAGCGGTGGAACGGGATGATCCTCGGCGCGCTCATGGGCGGGCCGGCCGGCTTCTCCGAGCTGCGGCGCGCGCTGGGCGGGATCAGCGACTCGGTGCTGTCCGAGCGGCTGTCCGAGCTCACCACCGCCGACCTGCTGATCCGCGAGGTCGACCCCGGTCCGCCGGTGGGCGTGCGCTACCGGCTGGCCCCGCGGGGCGAGGCGCTCGTGCCGGTGCTGCGCGACCTCACGGCGTGGGCGAGGGGCAACCTGCAGCTGGCCGAGTGATCCACTCGTCGTAGTAGGCCCGGTCAGATACCGGGCGGTCACGGGCACTGCTAACCTTGGTGGTGAAGGGGAGTAGCCCTAATTCCCGGATCGACATGCTGGCGCCGCGGCGCCCGGTCCGGGAAGCCGCCAGGCGGGCGAGACCTTCGACCTGTCAGCCCATGTCGGGCCGGGTCGAAGGCGGGCCGTGCCCTTCGACCCGGACCGGCGCGAGCGGAAGAGAGTCTCGTGCTCGGAGCGGTCCTGCTCAGCTTCGGCGTCATCTTCGTCGCCGAGCTCGGCGACAAGAGCCAGCTGATGGCGCTGGCGTTCGCGACCCGACATCGCGCGGTGCCGGTGTTGATCGGGATCACCATCGCCACCGCGGTGGTGCACCTGATCAGCGTGCTCATCGGTGCCGGGCTCGGGGCAACGTTGCCGACCACCTGGATCACCCTGGCCGCCGGTCTCGCGTTCTTCGGCTTCGCCGCCTGGACGCTGCGCGGCGACGAGCTGTCCAGCGACGAGGCCGGCAAGGCCAACCGCTCCACCCGATCCGCGGTGATCGCCGCGTCGGCGGCGTTCTTCCTGGCCGAGCTCGGTGACAAGACGATGCTCGCCACGATCACGCTCGCCACCACCGAAGGTTTCCTCGGCACCTGGATCGGCTCGACCGTCGGCATGGTCGCCGCCGACGCGCTCGCCATCCTGGTCGGCCAGCAGCTGGCCAAGCGGGTCTCCGAGAAGGTGATCCGGTACGCGGCGGCCGCCTCGTTCGTCGTCTTCGGTGCCCTCCTGGTGGCACAGGCGATCCGCGACCTCGCGTAGGACGTACGGGGTTGACCTGAAGGGCGTCGACGGCGGCGACGACCAGTCCGGACTCCTCAGAGCAGGTCGGCCTGCAGCACCGCGCGCATCGTCGCCAGCGTCGCGGTGCCGCCGAGGTCGGCGAACAGCTCCGCGCTGGTGATGCCCATCGCGTCCAGGTCGGGCAGCGCCCGGGTGGCGGCCGCGGCCGGGAGCACGCACTTGGTCAGCGCGACGCCCTCGGCGTTCTGCTCGACGTACTCTTCCAGGCTCCCGACCGACGTCCGGCACAGCGTGAACCGGCCGCCCTGGGCCCGGAGCCGGTCGTTGCGGATCGGCGGCACCGTCACCACCTCGACCCCGTCCGCCCGCGACCACACCGGGTTGTCCAGGTGCAGCACCCAGATTGCCACGTGCGCGAACCGTTCCGGCGTACGGGTCAGGTGGTCGGCGAAGGCGAAGAACGCGGCCACGTACGGGCTGGTGGACCAGTCGAGCAGCCGGGTCGGCAGCCCGTAGTGCTGGCCGAGGGCCCAGAGCGTGCGGTCCTCGGCCAGCAGCGCCGGGTCGACGCCGGCGTCCTCGCAGCCGCGCCGCCACTCCTGCACCAGCCGGTGCCAGAGCGCCATCCGGCGCTCGGTCGGCACGGTCGCGAAGCGACGGTCGAAATGGGACCGAAGGTCGTAGTCGGCGTCGGCGGAGCCGCGGAACAGGTACCGGCCGTGCCGGAAGATCCCGTCGCCGAACAGCTCGACGAACGCGTCCCGGGTGAACTCGGTCCAGTCGCCGAACTTCAGCACCCGGACGGCTGATCCTGGCCGGATGGTCACGACGCGCTCCGGACCGAGGTGAGCCCGACGCTGCGGGCCAGCACCGGGTGCACGACGTAGTTGTCGACCGCCGCGGGCAGGGTGAACTCCTCCACGTCGCCGAGCGCGTAGAACCGCCGCTCGCCACGCTCGTCGAGATAGCCGAGCAGGCCGTTCTGCCAGAGCACCGAGCTGATCTCGGTGGCGCTCTCGAAGTGCGGGTTGGCGATCTCCTTGAGGCTGTCGAGGTCCGCCCGCGGGATGACGTCCGCCTTCACCAGCCGTAGGAACGAGCGCATGTCCTCGACGATCGTCGTGAGGTATGCCTGGTCGCCGGTGAACGCGCCGGAGAAGTCGTATCGGCCTGCGTTGGCCGGCATCAGGTCGGCGGCGATCTGGTTCGCGCACTGGGCCAACTGGGAGTCGCCGAACTGCTTGGCGCATCGGGCGACGGTGTCCTTGAGCACCAGCTCGGGCAGCTCGTCCCGGCCGGCCTTGCGGTGCCTGAGCACCTCCTGGGACAGCGCGTTGCCGAGCGAGACCACGTCGCGGGGGATCATCCGGGTGTGCCGGAGCAGGTAGTCCTCGATCGCCTCCGTGCCACCCCAGTCGTCGGCGACCGAGCCGATGCCGAGCCAGTCCCGCACCGACACCGAGTGCGGCGGCTGGCGCATCAGCGCGCTGCGCGGCAGCCGCTCGAGCTTCTGCCTGAGCAGGTGCAGCAACGCGTCCTTGTCCCAGGACAGCAGCCGGACGTGTGGCTCGTTCAGGTAGCGCGGCGCGTGCTCCGACCGGTAGACCGTGGACATCACGATGTCGCGGATGGACACCACCACGTGCAGCCGCCCGCCCAGGCGCGGATCCCGCAGCAGCCGCATCACCTGGTAGAACAGGCCCTCCTGGCAGCGCAGCCAGTGCATCGGCGCGTGCCCGAACTCCTCGTCCACGGCGTCCAGGTAGAAGTAGACCGGCTTGGTCGTGCCGAGCACCTCCGCCAGCAGGTCCTTCAGGTCGTCCCAGAGCGGGTCGTTGAGGTACGCGGTGAGCTGCCGGGCGGTGTCCCGTTCGTTGACCACGTTGGCCAGCTCGGAGTAGACGTCGCGGGGCCGGCGCACCTCGCCGAGCAAGCGGCCGTAGCCGTCCAGGAGCTCCTCCCGGTGCTCCTCACCGACCTGGTGGCGCAGCTCCCGGTGCAGCAGCAGGTGGGTGGTCAGTGCCCGCAGGATCGCCCGGTCCCAGACCTGCGCCCACTTCTCGGCGAGCACCTGGCCGCTGAACCACTGTCCGGCGGTGACGATCACCTCGGTGGTCGGCGGGTCGTACTCGGGCAGGTGCGCGTAGACCGACTCCTCGTGCGCCTGGTGGTCCTGCAACCGTCGCATGTAGACGGTCTTGCCGGCGCCGAGCTTGCCGGCGATCACCCGCACCTTGGAGTCGTCGGCCCGGGTGGCCAGCCCGCCGAACCCGGGGTCCGCGTCGAACTCGACGAACTCGCTGAGCACGTCGTCCAGCTCGGCCCGCGATCCGTCCGGGCTGCCGAACAGGCCCGCGACATCGACAGTCCCCTGGTTGGCCTTCATGCGCGCACCCTCGACCCCGGCTACCGGCGTTCGCAGATTACTCTACGGATGTGTCCGTATCCCGCCGCTCGTCGGGTTCGCGTGCAGTCTGAGGTGCCGGCCCGGTCGTACGTGCTGACGACCTCGGAGCGGTTGCGCCGGCACATCCGGGCCAACGGGACGCGGGCGGTCCTGGGCGGGGTCAGCTTCAGCGCGATCATCGCCGGTTTCCTGGACGCCACCCAGCGCCAGTGGTCCCTGCTCGAGTACGTCGCGCTGGCCGCCGCAGTCACGGTGCTGATCCTGCTCGGCCTGGCTGCCGCCGGAGCGCGGCTGCGGTTGCTGCTGCTCGTCCCGGGCGCCCGCCTGGCCCGGTCGGCGGCGGGCCGGCCGGTCCAGCTGCAGCTGGTCGCCACCGGCCGGGGCGCCCCGATCCGCCAGGTCGCGGCGGCCCGCTGCGACGACCCGGTCTACGGCGCCGGCCTGCGGGTGCTGCTCGACCCCGGCTCGCGGCCGATGGTGGTCATCCCGAGCAACCACCGGGACGTGGCCAGGGAGCACGAGCTGCTGTTGCCGATGTTCGCCGACCGGGAACGGCGGTCCCGGGTCGAGGTCGACCTGCGCCCGCTCGGGATGGCGATCCCGCCGTACACGTTCGCGCGCGAGCTGCCCGAGGGCGTCCAGGACACCGACCACACCCTGGCCGTGAAGGACCTCGTCTACCTGCCCGAGCTGGCCGCGGTGCTGGGCGCGAGCGAGCCGCCGGCGATGTGGCCGGAGCACTGCGTCGACCCGCTGCTGCTGGCCGACCGGGACGTGGTCGTCGTCGGTGGCCCGGACACCAACTTCTGGCACGGGGCGCTGTTCGAGCCAGTCGCCCGCGAGTTCGCCGCGCCGGAGAGCTCGGTGCCGCTGGCGCTCGACATGCGCGAGCCGGGCGAGCTGCCGACCTACGGGTCGCGGCTGCTCACCGCGCAGCTGTCCGGGTCGGGCGCGGTGTTCCCGCACAGCCGGGCCGAGCAGGTGCAGCTGGACGAGCGCCTCTACCCGACGCACGGGATGGTCCTGGCCTGCCGCAACCCCTTCGCGGCCGCGGCCGGGCGGTCCCGCTGGGTGGTCTTCGTCGCCGGTACCCGCAGCCTCGGGACCAGCGGAGCGGTGCTCGCGCTCATCCTGATGCTGCGCCGGATGCGGACCGACCCCGAGGCGAACTTCTACAGCGAGGTGCCGACGTCGGCCCGGCGGGTTCGGGCGCCGGTCTCCGCCGTGCTGATCCGGGTGGCCGAGGTCGAGCAGGCGGTGCTGCGCCGGGACGGCGAGATTCTGCCGCGGCAACGGCGCCGGATGGCGCCGGAGGGGCTCGATCCGCACTACAGCGACAGCTACATACCGACCGAGGTGGACGTGCTCGCCTACGGCACCGGCGACGCTCCACAGTGGACGACCCTGGGTCGGCTCGGTCGGCCGCCCACCGGCTAGCCGGCGGCAGCCGCGGCCAGGTGCTTGCGGCCGGTGAGGAACGCCAGGCCGTACAGGAGGGCGACCACGACCAGCAGCGAGCGGTAGCCGCTGATCAGGGCCAGATACTCCAGCGTCCCACCGAGCATCGCACCGAGCAGGTTCGCGCCGAACGCGACCGTGGTCGAGCCGGTCTTGGCGAACCGCTGCGCGAAGACCAGGTTGGCCAGGTAGATCGGGGCGAACGCGAGCGCGACGCCGGCCAGGAACCGCGGCACCACCGGCAGCGACAGCAGCGCCGCCGGCGGGATGACCCAGGCCAGCACCAGCGCGGCCAGCAGGCCGACGTAGAGCAGCACCGGTCTTGGCAGTCTGACCCGCCGCGCCGTCTCGATCGCGGCCAGCACCGAGAGCAGCACGCCGGCGAAGACCGCGGCGTTGACCACCCACGTGGTTCCGAACAGCAGCGCGAACTGCACCACGTTCTTCGTCTCCAGCAGCAGGAACGCCGCGCCCATGAAGAACAGGTCGACGTACGGGCGCATCTGTCGCAGCGGGCCGGCGGTGACCCGCACCAGCAGGAGCGAGGCGGCCAGGATCAGGCCCAGCATCTCCAGGTAGAAGCGGGGGATCGTGCGGTCGGTCAGGTAGGGGAACGGCCGGTCGTCGCTGGTCGGCTGCATCGTCTGGGTCGTCGACGGCCGCCAGGTGGTGGTGCATCCACCGGCGCCACCGTCCGCCCGCAGGCTCAGCACCGCCTCCCGGCGGTTGCCGATCGTCCGTCCTACGTGGACACACGGCGGTGCGCCGTACACCGCCTGGATCGTGTTCGCGTACCGGTCGACCAGCCAGTTCTCGTAGTAGTTGTACATCGCGAACGTGCCGCCCGGCTTGAGCAGCGACCGCGCGCGGGTCAGCGCCTCGGTGGTGAACAGGTAGTTCTCCAGCCGCAGCGCGGCCTGCCCGGTCACGATCGTGGCCGAGTCGGGCAGGGCCAGCAGGATCAGGTCGTAGTGGCGGTTCGTCCGCTCCAGGTACGCCCGCCCGTCGTCGACGTGCGCCACCACCCGCGGGTCCGCGTACGGCCGCTCGGGGTGGCGCTGCTTGCCGATCTGCTGGAGCACCGGGTCGATCTCGACCGCGTCCACCCGCTTCGCGCCCTCGGCCAGCGCCACCGCGACGTCGTTGCCGGTGCCGGCGCCGATGATCAGCACGTCGTCGCGCGCGCCGGCGTACGTGTAGGGGTAGCGGTAGAACGGGTCGGAGTCGTCGAGGTGCTGCAGCCGGTGGGCGGTCTGGTGCGGCGTGTTGTTCACGTCGACCTTGACGCTGCCGTCGGCGTTGGACACCGCGCGGATCTTGTAGTACGGCGACCAGTAGTAACCGCCGAGCAGCGACTGCGCCCCGAGCAGCACGACGACCAGCGCCACCCCGACCCCGGCCACCGGGAGCAGTCGCCGGCCGAGCAGCGGCACGAACGCGGCCGCGACGATGACGGCCCAGCCCAGCGGCGGCAGCCGGACGAAGGACACCCCGGCGAACAGCACGATGCCGGCGAGGCTGCCCAACACGTCGAGCCGGTAGGCCTCCAGCGCCGGGAACCGGCTGAACGTGCGCCCGACCTCCTGGCCGAGGCAGGCCAGCACCGCGACGGTGAGCAGGAAGACGACCGACAGGCTGACCCAGCGCGGCAGCGCCGGCATGCCGAGCGCGCCGCCGGGCATCCATCCGTGCGGTCCGTCGACGGTCTGCGCCGGGAACGCGAGCAGGAAGCCGACCAGCACCGCCAGCGCGAGCGGGCCGAAGGGGAACAGGTCACGCTCGCGCCGGGCCAGCAGGAAGCCGATGCCGATGCCAAGGAAGCTCGCCAGCAGCACGAAGTTCGTGAGGTGGGCCAGGTAGATGTCGTTGGCGGCGGTCCACCGGATCAGCGCCAGCTCGACGAAGAGCATGAGGAAGCTGGCCAGCACCAGCCGCGGCCGGTCAGGGAGCACCGGACCGCGCCGGCCGGTGGTCTCTTCCCGCAGGTCCTCGCTCATTCGCGCGCCTCCGTGCTGAGCCGGTGGGGACGCGGACGCTACCCCATGGCCGTTCTGCCCCCGCCCTGTCGCGTCTACGCGGCCGGTGCCACCCTGACCCGGTGACCGCGGCGCTGACCGTCCGGGTGGCGGAGGACGCCGACCTGCCGGCGCTGGACCGGGGGCTGCCGACCGGGCGCAACGACGCGCACCGCGCGTTCCTGGCCCGGCAGGCCGCGGGCGAGGTGACCTATCTGGTCGCATGGCGCGGTGACGCGCCGGTCGGGGTCGGCGTCGTCCGGTGGACCGGTCGCGGCGGCTCGCCCTACCCGGAGCTGAGCAACCTGCACGTGCCACCGCCGGTGCAGAGCCAGGGCATCGGCACGGCGATCGTGCACTTCGCCGAGGACGTCGCCCGCTCCCGCGGCCGGGCAGGGCTGGCGATCGGCGTGGACGAGGACAACGTCCGGGCCGCGGCCCTGTACGAGCGACTCGGCTACGTCGACACCGGCCGGCGCTGGACCGGCTCGTACACCTGGTATGACGAATCCGGCGCCGAGCACGCGGAGACCGAGCACGTGCGGGTGCTCACCCTCAAGTTGGGCTGAGGCAGCGGGCCGGCAGCTCGAACCAGCGCAGGTGCTCGAAGTCGGCGGAGACCAGGTCGCCCGGACCGGGTAGGTCCACTGTGGACGGTTCGGCGAGCAGCCGCCGCGCCTCGGCCAGGTAGCTGCTCAGCACCGTGTCCGGCGCCCGGTCGTCGTGCCGCGGGTAGCGCATCTCCCCGTCCGGCCCGTAGGTCACGTGCGCCAGCCGCAGCGGCGGCTCGGCCGCTGCCCGCCGGTGCCGCCACAGCCCGGTCTCCGGCTCGAACCGGTAGTCCGGCAGCAGCCGCCAACCCTCCCGCGCCACCAGCGCCACCGCCTCGAGGATGTAGTCGAAGACGGTCTCGGAGATGAAGTAGTTGAAGTTCACCCGGACCCAGCCCGGCTTGATTCCCTCGCAGCCGCCGGCGATCTCCCGCTCGAACTCGTGCGAGCGGTCGATGTCGATGCCCAGCAACCGGTGCCCGTACGGCCCGGCGCAGGAACAGCCGCCCCGGGACTGGATGCCGAACAGGTCGTTGAGCACGGCGACGACGAAGTTGTGGTGCAGGTAGCGCCCGCTCGGCGCGCGGACCACGAACGAGACGATCGACAGCCGCTCCGCCGCCAGGTTGCCGAGGATCTCGATCGCCGGCTCGTCCCGCCACGCGTCGACCGCGCGGCGCAGGTAGTACTCCTCGTGGGCGCGGATCGTCTCCAGCCCGACGGCCTCCTTGAGCTGGAAGACCAGCCCGGCCCGGATCGAGTCGACGATCGCCGGCGTGCCGCCCTCCTCCCGCAGCACCGGGTCGGTCAGGTAACGGTGCTCGGTCGGGTTGACGTACGCGACCGTGCCGCCGCCGGGGGTGTCCGGCACCCGGTTGGTCACCAGCTCCCGGCGGACCACGAGCACGCCGGGGGTGGACGGGCCGCCGATGAACTTGTGCGGGCTGAGGAAGACCGCGTCCTTGCCGGCCATGTCGATCCGGACGTACGGCGCCGCCGCGGCGAAGTCGTAGAAGGACAGTGCGCCGTGCCGGTGCAGCAGCGTGGAGATCGCCGTGGTGTTGCTGACGATCCCGGTCACGTTGCTCGCCGCCGAGAACGAGCCGATCCGCAGCGGCCGGTCGGCGTGCGCGGCCAGCTCGGCGTCGAGCCGGTCGAGGTCGATGTGGCCGTCGGCGTCCGCCGGGATCACCACCACGTCGGCGATCGACTCCCGCCAGGGCAGCTCGTTGGAGTGGTGCTCGTACGGGCCGATGAACACGACCGGCCGCCGCTGCGGTGGGAGGATCTCGGCCGGCCGGTAGCGCTCGTCCGCCGCGCGCAGGCCGAGGATCCCGACCAGCTTGTTGATCGCGCCGGTCGAGCCGGAGCCGCAGAAGATGACCAGCGTGTCGTCGTCGCCGCCGACCGCGTCCCGGATGATCCGGCGGGCGTCCTCCCGCAGCCGGGTGGTCTGCAGCCCGGTGCCGCTGGACTCGGTATGCGTGTTCGCGTAGCGGGGCAGCACCTCGCAGCGGACGAAGTCCTCCAGGAAGCCGAGCGCGCGCCCGGAGGCGGTGTAGTCGGCGTACGTCACCCGCCGTGGACCGTACGGGCCGGGCACGACCTGGTCGTCGCCGATGACCGACTCGCGGATCCGGCGCAGCAGCGCAGACTCGGCCGGTGGGGTGTCCGGGAGGCAGGCCCCCCGGTGGTGGGTCTCGGCTGGCGTTCTCATGCCCTGACGGTAGAACCCCCGGAAACCGTCCGGGGCCGCATCCTTCCGGCCCGTCCCGGCCGTCCTCATTACCAACTTGTGTCCGGGTCCTGACAGATGCTTCACCCCCGGTAGGAAATACTCCGGACAGACCGGCCACTCCCCGTCTTGGAGGCGACATGGCACCGCCCGCGCGCTCCGGCGGCGGTACGGTCCGGTTCGCCCGGGTGAGGCGCGTGGTCACCACGCTCGCCGCGTTCGTCGGGCTGGTCGCGCTCGCGGTCGCCGGCACGCCGGGCGGCGCCAGTGACAACCCGGCCGCCGTTCCCGAGGCCGCGGCGGCGGCCGAGCCGAGCCCGACACCGACGCCGTCGGCCTCCACGCCGGCCCACCCGCTTGCCGCGCCGGCGCCGACCACCCCGGTCACCACCCCGGCGCCGAAGCCGCGGCCGATCGACCCGTACAAGGCCGTGCAGACCGCGGCCCAGCGGATCACCTCCGGCGCCGACGGGTTCGCCTCGTTCACACTGCTCGACCGGGTCAACGGCAGGCGGATCGGCGACCCGCGCTCGACCCAGCCGACGTTCTCCGAGTCGACCATCAAGGCCTGGCTGGCCGCCGACCTGCTCGCCACCCGCGCGGCCGCCGGTGTGCGGCTGACCCCGTACGAGACCGCGCGGATGACCGCGATGATCCAGCTGTCCGACGACAACGCGGCCGAGGTGATCTGGCGCTGGCTCGGTGCGGACGAGTCGATCGAGGACATGATCAGGATCTGCCGGCTGCAGGACACCAAGGTGTATCCGGACTGGTGGTCGAAGACCGAGATCTCCGCGCGCGACCTCGCCCGGCTGGGGGGCTGC
>Ga0308176_10002050_pt1 | contig 12639 bp, 11 predicted proteins | sample PhyCR2_3_FD_203890 | JGI IMG/M metagenome (GOLD analysis project Ga0308176, IMG submission 203890) | Soil microbial communities from UC Gill Tract Community Farm, Albany, California, United States - DLSLS.C.R2 | ecosystem: Environmental > Terrestrial > Soil > Agricultural land | place: USA... | reverse complement strand
GCGGTTGGTTCCCCCGCTCCCGCCGCGCGTGGCGGCGGGACTCGGCAGATCGGTTCGCTCGTTTGGAGAGCAAACACGGTAGGCCGGAACGGGGAGCGCCCATGTGACCAGGCTCACATGCCCGGCGAATCGCAATCGGTCGTGCAAACCGCTTCGGCAAGCGGAAACTCCGCCCTTTCGAGCTTCCACCGAGCTATGAGAAGATGGACGGCATGGCGAAGGCGGAACGACTCAGCGGGCTGGACGCCTCCTTCCTGCACCTGGAGCGCTCGGGCGCCCACATGCACGTGGCCTCGACCAGCATCTTCGAAGGGCCGCCACCCTCACATCGGGAGTTCCGCGACCACATCGCCTCGCGTCTTCACCTCGTGCCGCGCTTCCGCCAGAAGCTGCGCTTCGTCCCCTTCGGCCAAGGCCGGCCCGTCTGGGTCGACGATCCCCACCTGAACCTCGACTACCACGTGCGCCAGACCGCGCTGCCGGCGCCCGGCTCCGACGAGCAGCTACGCAACCTCGCCGCCCGGATCTTCTCCCAGCAGCTCGACCGCAGCAAGCCGCTTTGGGAGCTCTGGCTGGTCGAGGGGCTCGCCGAGGAGCGCTTCGCGATCATCGGCAAGAGCCATCACGCCCTCGTCGACGGCGTCTCCGGCGTGGACATCACGACCGTCCTCTTCGACCTCGACCCCGAGCCGTCGGGCTCTCCGGACAAGCCGCCGCCCTGGCTGGCGCGACCGGAGCCGACCGACCTCGAGCTGCTCGCCGAGGCCCTGAAGGAGCGGGCCACCAGCCCAAAGGAGATCGCCCGGGGGATGCGCGCGGCGCTGCGCGGCCCGCGCCAGGTGCTGCGCGGGATCGGCGCCACCTCGAAGATGATCGGCGCCGGCATCGCCGCCCCCAGCACCGTCTTCAACGTCGAGATCGGGCCGCACCGTCGCTTCGCGATCACCCAGACCGACCTCACCGACCTCAAGCGCGTCAAGGACAAGCACGGCGGCACCGTCAACGACGTCATCCTCTCGATCGTCGCCGGGGCCCTCGGCAAGTACATGCGGGCCCGCGGCCACGAGACCGGGGGCCTGGAGCTGCGGGCGATGGTGCCGGTGAGCGTTCGCGCGGCCGAGGAGCACGGGGCGCTCGGCAACCGAATCACGGCAATGATGGCGCCGCTGCCGGTCTGGTGCGAGGACCCGGTCGAGCGGCTGCACCTGATGACCCGGGAAATGGGCGACCTGAAGGCCTCCGGGCAGGCCGTCGGCGCAGAAATCCTCACCAAGCTGACCGACTTCGCGCCGACCACGATCGCCTCGCAGGCCGCCCGCCTGCAGCCGGCGCAGCGATTCTTCAACCTCGTCGTCACCAACGTCCCCGGGCCGCAGTTCCCCCTCTACGTCCTCGGCCGCAGGATGGAGTCGATCTTTCCGATGGTGCCGCTGGCGCGCAGCCAGGCGCTCTGCGTGGGGATCATGTCCTACAACGGCCAGGTCAACTTCGGCCTGATCGGCGACTACGACGCGATGGCCGACCTCGACAGCTTCGCCCTCGATCTCGAGGCCGCGACCGAGGAGACGATCGCCACCGCGGGCCAGAGGAAGCGCAGACCGCGCAAGGCCGCGGCCTCGCCCAACGGCGCCGCCGCGCTCACCGCCGAGCCGAGCTCCTGAAGCCTCAGCGGCCGAGCCGGCCGCTGACCACGAACGGCAGGCGGTCGGTCAGGTAGCGCCAGTCGAGGTGGCGGGCACTGAAGCCGCGTGCGCGCGCGTCGGCGTTGACGATCACAGCCGTCAGACGCTGGAAGCGGCCCGGGTTGGCCATCCGCGCCGTCAGGTCGCCGCCGCCGCGGCTGAAGGCGATCCGCTCGACCACCCGGCCGCCGCGCTCGCTGCCGATCCGGCCGACGAGCGCCAGGCCCGCCGCGGTGCCGATGGGCGCGACCAGGTGCACGACCACCGGCCGGTGCCCAGCCGCCCTCACCTTCAGCAGCTCGAAGGTGGTGTGGTTGAGCAGGCGCGTCGCCCGGCCGCCGCGGAGCGGCAGCCGGCCCTGCCGGGGCATGTCCGGGAACAGTCGACTCTCGCGGAAGCCGTGCCCCGTCCGCCACTCGGCCACGTCGGCGGCGAAGCGGGTGAAGTCGCGGCTCAGGCCGTCCCCGCCGACGGAGCGGATCGCCGCTTCGTAGGCGTTGACCGAGAAGCCGCCGGGCTTGGCGTGGATCGCCCGCGCCCAGGCCTTGCGGATGATCGAGCGGCCATAGTGGTGGGCCAGCCACTGGTTCCAGACGGCGCTGCCGTACTCCTTGATCGAGGTCGTCGTCAGCGGCACCTCCCAGCGGTGGACCCAGCGCCGCACGTAGCGCAGGTAGTCGTTGATCCCGTTGAAGACCTGGTCCTCCATCCAGACCGCACTCGACTCGGCGAACCAGGGGTCCTGGAAGGCGTCGTAGCCGAATTGGAGGATGTGGTTGTACTCGTGAGCCAGCGTCACCTCGAGGTCGTGCGCCTGCGTGGTGCCGGGGAACTCGAAGGCGCTGTAGTCGTTGTCGAGGACCAGGTAGCCATAGAGGCGCCGCGGGATGCGGTGGTGCTTGCCGGCCTGGCCGATGTCCGGCGCCGCGTAGCCGAAGAGTTCGCCGCCGATCTGGGAGAGGTAGATGTCGGTCTTCCCGACTCCGCGCCCGCCGCCCTTGCGCCCGTCGCTCTTCGGCTCCCTCCAGCCGAGCTTGTCGTTCTCGACGCGGTGCACCCGTTCGGCCACCCGCAGCACCCGCTCGACGAAGTCGGGGATGCCGTTGCCGTCGGCATCGGCCGGATTGGGCGCGTCGAGCCCCTGGTCGACCCAGTGGACGCAGAAATGGTCGCCGCAGAGCGGCGAGGCCGGCGCCTGCGGCACCGAGTAGGCGTTGCGGTTGGGGTCATGACTGTCGGTCGGGCGCGAGCGGATTTCGGTCGGCCGCGGCGCCGGCAGCATGAACGGCTTCTGCGACTTGGAGCCGAGGCTGGGAGTCGCTTCCGACACGCCGGGCGCGGCCTGCGCCGGCGCAGCCAGGAGGGCAAGCCCCAGCAGCGCCGCCGCCGCCGAGGCACCGACGAGCTGGCGACGGCGGTCCCGCATGGCGGAGACCTTAGCGGTGGGCTCGGCCCGCTCCCGGGGACGCGGCGGCGATACTTCGGGGATGACCGATGCCCGGCGCCCGTGCGCGTAGCCCTCGCCCAGATCGACCCGACCGTCGGCGACATCGACGGCAATGCCGCCAAGGTGGCGGAGTGGCTCGGCCGCGCTCGCGAGGAGGGCGCCGACCTGGCGATCTTCCCGGAGCTGTGCATCCCCGGCTACCCCGCCGAGGACCTCTACCTGAAGCGCCACTTCCTCGACGCCGGGCGGCGGGCGGTCGAGCAGCTGGCGGGGGAGGCGCGCGGGGTCACCGCCCTCGTCGGCTTTGCCGAGCCGGTCGCAGCCAGCACCGACTCCCGCCACGCCCACAACTCGGTGGCGCTGCTGGCCGACGGCGCCGTGCAGGCGGTGTACCGCAAGAACCGCCTCCCCAACTACGCCGTCTTCGACGAGCAGCGCTACTTCGTCCCAGGTTCCGGCCCACTCTCGGTCGAGGTGGGCGGCTTGCGGGTCGGGCTGACCGTGTGCGAGGACGTCTGGGCGCCAGGGCCGCCGGCCCAGGCGGAGGCCGAAGCGGGGGCGCGCCTGATCGCCAATCCTTCCGGCTCCCCCTACCACCGCGGCAAGGGCCGCGAGCGGGAAGCGATGTTCGCCGAGCGCTCGCGCGCCTACGGCACCTACTTCGCCTTCTGCAACCTGGTCGGCGGCCAGGACGAGCTGGTCTTCGACGGCCAGAGCCTCGTCACCGCCCCCGACGGCAGCGTCGTCGCCCGCGCCGCCCAGTTCGAAGAGGAGCTGATGGTCTGCGAGATCCCCGGCGGCGAAGGTCCCCTGGCCGCTCCCCTCTCCGACCTCGACGAGGTCTACGAGGCGCTGGTGCTGGGGCTGCGCGACTACGTCGCCAAGAACGGGTTCCGCCACGTCGGCCTGGCCCTCTCCGGCGGCATCGACTCGGCGCTGGTGGCGCTGCTGGCCGCCGACGCCGTGGGGCCGGAGCGGCTCAGCTGCGTGGTGATGCCCTCCCCGCATTCCAGCTCTGAAACCCAGGAAGACGCCCGGAGGATCGCCGCCAGCCTCGGCTGCGAGCTGACCGAGATCGAGATCGAGCCGATGATGGCGGGCTACGAGCGCGCCCTCGGCGGCCTGCTCAGGCAGGGCGAGGGGCGCGTCGCCGGTGACGACGAGCCGCCGCGGGATCCGGCGCGACCCTCCGAGCCCGACCTCGCCGCCGAGAACATCCAGGCCCGGATCCGCGGCAACCTGATGATGGCCCTCTCCAATCGCCATGGCTGGCTGGTGCTGACGACCGGGAACAAGAGCGAGATGTCGGTCGGCTACGCCACCCTCTACGGCGACATGGCCGGCGGCTTTGCGGTGATCAAGGACGTGCCGAAGGGGTTGGTCTACGAGCTCGTCGAGCGGCGCAACGAGCGCGCCGGGACCGAGCTCGTGCCGGCCAGCGTGATCGAGCGGGCCCCCTCGGCGGAGCTGCGGCCCGACCAGCGCGACAGCGACTCGCTGCCGCCCTACGAGCTGCTCGACCGCATCCTCGAGGCCTACGTCGAGCGCGACCAGGGACGGGAGGAGATGATCGCCGCCGGCATGCCGGCCGAGACCGTCGACGAGGTGATCCGGCTCGTCGACCGCTCCGAGTACAAGCGCCGCCAGGCTGCGCCCGGCATCCGGATCACTCCGCGCGCCTTCGGCAAGGATCGCCGCCTCCCGATCACCAACCGCTTCGGGGGGTGACCAGAGGGCGCCTGACGGCGTCCTCGGTCGCTCGCGTGCCGAGCACGCCACGCTCCCTGCGTCCTTGTCAGACCCCCTCTGGTCTCTGACGCACCGCGATCGTCATCTGGGCCAGGGCGCAGAGGCGGTCCTCGTCGTCGCGGACCTCGCACTCCCAGACCCAGGTAGTGCGGCCGCGGTGGCGGGCGACGGCGCGCACTTCGGCGAGGCCGGCGGTGATCGGACGGAGGAAGCTGACGCCGATCGACTGGCCCATCGCCGCCATCCCGTCGTCGTAGACGGCGCCGGCGGTTGCCCACGAGCAGACGCTCTCCACCAGGCTGGAGAGGACGCCGCCGTGCATCAGCCCGAACGGCTGGCGCAGCTCGTCGCGGAGCGGCACGCGCACGCGCGCGTCGGCGGGGTCGGCGCTGATCCACTCGGTGCCGATCAGGCCGTCGAAGTGCGAGTTCGGCCCGCCGGCCTCCTGGCTCACGGCCGCCACCCTACAGCGGTGCGAGGTTAAGCCTTGGTGACCGTGAAGGGCTGCGCAGCCCGTCCGGGGCAGCGGCGCATAGGCTTTCGGTGGTGGCGCTGAGCGAGGACAAGAAGGCGATCCTGCGCCTGCTGGCGCAGCGGGGCGCCCAGGGCTACGAGGACCTCGCGGCGCTGATGGGGATCTCGGTCCGGGAGGTGCACGAGAGGGCGCGCGAGGCGGCGGCCGAGCTGGAAGCCGACGGGATTCCGGCACCACCGATCCCCGAGCCGGGCGACGTCGCGCCGAGCGCCCCCCGACCACAGCCACCGGAGCCCGGTCCGGATTCGTCGCTTCCGATCCATCGGGAACCGACCCCGGAGCCGAGCCGAGCTTCGAAGCCGAAGCCGAAGCCGCGGGCGGCGCTGCCGCGCGGCGAGCGGAAGCCCCTGCCGGAGCGGCTGAAGCTGCTCGAGGGACGCGGCCTGTGGGCGATCCTCGCGGGCGCCGCGATCGTCGTCGTCTTCGTGGTCATCCTGCTGGTCAGCGGCGGGGGCAGCGACTCGGGATCGGGATCGACCACTACCAACGCAACGAGCCCGACCGGAACGCCGCAGAAGGCCAAGGAAGTCACCGAGGCGATCCTCAACCCGGTCGACGGCAGCGAGGCCAGCGGCGCCGCGATCTTCGGCCGGGTCAAGAACACGCTGGCGCTGCAGATCGCCGCGCAGGGGCTGGAACCGACCGCCCAGGGCAGCTCCTACACCGTCTGGCTGGCAGCCTCGCCGCAGCGCATGCTGCCGCTGGCCACGACGGAAGTGGGCAAGGACGGCCGCATCAACGCCCAGGTCGAAGTCCCGACCGAAGTCCTCGCCTACCTGGCGGACGAAACCTTTACCCAGATCGCCGTAACCCGGACCGACGAATCCCGCCTCCAGGCCTCGCTGCGGCAGGCGACGAAGGCGAAGCAGGCCCCTGCATACACCGGCACCGAAGTCCTCCGCGGCACGGTCAGCGGGCCGATCGTCGGCGCGGCCAAGCGCGAAGAAGCCGAATAGGTCTAGCCGTCGGGAAGCAGCTTGCCCGGGTTCATGACCCCGACCGGGTCGAGGCGCTCCTTCAGCGCCCGCAGCGCTTCGACCCCCGCGCTCCCGACCTCGGCCTCCAGGTAGGGAGCGTGGTCGCGGCCGACGCCGTGGTGGTGGGTGATCGTGCCTCCGTGCGCGGCGATCGCCTCGCAGGCGGCGCGCTTCACCGGGCGCCTTTGCTCGACCGCGGCGTCGTGGCGGGCACGGGCGATGAAGGTGAAGTAGAGCGAGGCGCCGTCGGCGTAGGCGTGCGAGAGGTGGCAGAAGACGAGCCCCGGCGTGCCCTGCGCCCGCAGCGAGCTGTCGATCGCCTCGCGCACGGCTCGGCGCAGCTCGTCGAGCCGGCTCCAGGTGTGCGCCGTCTCCAGCGTCTCGACCATCGCGCCCATCGCCATCAGCGTGTCGCGCAGGTAGGGGCCCTGGTAGCGGCCGTGCTCCCAGCCACGGCCGGCGGCTTGGCCGAGGTAGGCGGCGCCGCCGGAGCGCAGGGCGCGCACCGCCAGCGCGCGGCGGCGGGCGACGGCCTCCTCCCCGCCCTCGAGACCGACGACGACCAGACAGCCGCCCCGCCGCCGCCGGGCGCCGAGGTAGGCGTCGAAGGCACGGCCGGCCAGCCCGCGAGGTCCCGACAGGGCCAGGCTCCCAGCCGTCTCCTCCTCGTCTGAGACCCGGATCACGTCCGGCAGGCCGGGGCCCTGGGCGAGGTTGCGCACGATCTCGGCCCCCGCCTCGAAGCTCTCGGCCATCCAGCCCTCGTAGCGCCGCAGCGCCGGAGCCGGGCGGACCCGCACGGTCACCTCCGGGATCACGCCGAAGGCTCCCTCGGAGCCGAGGATCAGCTCCCGGAGCGACGGGCCGGCGGCGCTGTGGGGGGTCTCCGGGGTGGTTACATCGCCGGCCGGGGCGAGCAGGCGGACCGAGGAGACGAGGGCGTCGAAGCGGCCGTACCCGCTCGAGGCCTGGCCGGCCGAACGGGTGGCGGCGAAGCCGCCGATCGTCCCGTACTCGAACGACTGCGGAAAGTGGCCGAGGGTGAGGCCCTCCCGCCCCAGCGCCGCCTCGGCCTCGGGGCCGCGCAGGCCGGCGCCGAGGCGGGCGGTCAGCGAGCGGCGGTCAACAGCAACTCCGCGCAGTGCGCCGAGGTCGAGGCTGACCAGCCCCTCGTGGGGGCCGCGAAGCGGCTCGATGCCGCCGACCACGCTGGTGCCGCCGCCGAAGGGGACCACGGCGACTCCCTCCCCCGCGCATGCAGCCAGCAGCCGCCGGACCGCGTCGGCGTCGGCGGGCATGACGACGGCGTCTGGTGCCGCCTCCAGCGCGCCCCCGCGCAGCCTCGCCAGGTCGACGTAGCCGCTGCCGGTCGCGTGGCGCAGGCGGTCCTCCTCGCCGGCGAAGACGCTCTCCTGTCCCACCGCCTCGATCACGGCCCGCGGCAGCGGCTGCGCCGCCGGCAGCTCGAAGCCGCCCAGCTCACGCGCCAGCGGCCAGGGCTCCAGCTCGCCGATCCGCTCCCGCAGGACGCTCGAGGCCTCCTCGTCGAGCCGGGGCTCCACCGAGGGCTCACCCCACCCCCACCACTTCGAGTCGCGGCGCGGCTCCGCCATCTCTCTCATCAGTCGGCTTTCTCAACCGTTGGTTTGCAAAGGCGACTAATCACCGAGGGCCCTCTCGATGCCGTCGAGGGCTTCTTCGAGGACGTCGCCGCGGGCGCGGCGCATCAGTGGCGAGCCGAGCTTCGACATCCCCTTCAGCGTCTGCTCCTCGGTGAGGCTGACCTCGGTGCCCCCGTCACGCTCGCGCAGGCCTACCTCGACCCGCAGCCCCTTCAGGTGCCGCTCGAACGGAGTCCCCTCGAGCTGTTGCTCCCAGACGTAGCGCTCGCCCCTGGCCGAGCTGACGCAGCGATAGTCGGCGCGGACCCCTCGCCCCTCCGCCGTCTGCAGCACCTTCGTCCACTGGCCCCTCCGGCCCCCCTCGCGAGCGTCCACGTTCTCGACCCGCGCCGTCCGCGGCCACCAGCGTGGCAGGCTGTAGGGGTCCGAGACCAGGCGCCAGACCTCCTCCGGCGGCACGGACAGCGTCCGCCTGCGGGTGACGCGGGGCATCGCAGGCCCCTGGCCTCAGTCGCCCGCGAGACGGCGCAGGTCGCGCACCAGCAGCAGGTGCTTGAGGTGGCTGACCGTCGCGGCCAGGCTTTCGAGGCTCTGCAGAGCCTCCTTGCGCCGGTCCGGGTTGCGCGAGCGCAGCGCCGGCCCCAGCAGTGCTTCCAGCAGGTTCGCCTCGCGGTCGGCGGAGGAGCGGAATACGCGCAGGTTGCGGGCGCCGACGCCGAAGCGCGAAAGTTCGCCGGCGGCGCGCACGATCTCACGGTCGGTCTCGTCGTAGACGGTCTTGCCGTCCCGTTTCTCGGGCTGGACGATGCCGAAGTTCTCGAGCTCGGCGACCAGCTCCTCCCGCGCCCCGGTCTCCTCCACGATCTCCTCCAGCGTCAGGTAGGCGCGCGAGGTGTCGACCAGGATCGCCCGCCTAACCCCGCCCACGCCGGCCGCCTTGCGCTCGCCGTCGCCCAGCACCAGGTCGCCGCCCGAAGCAAGCTCCTGGCGGATCACCCGCAGCGGCAGGAACTCGTCCCGCTGCAGGCGCAGGATCGTCCGCAGCCGTTCGACGTCGGCCTGGCTGTAGAGCCGGTAGCCGCCGGAGGTGCGCCGCGGGCTGAGCAGCTTCTGGTCCTCGAGGTAGCGGATCTTCGAGATCGAGACGTCGTCGAACTCGCTCTGCAGGATCTTGCAGACAGCGCCGATCGTGAGCGCCTTGCGCGGCCTGCTGGGCGATCCGGAGGCGCGGGTGGTGGGCTCGGAGACGGCCATCGCTACCGCTCCAGGTAACTCAGCTTGTACTTGCCGACCTGGATCTCGTCACCGTCGGCGAGCCGGTGCGACTCGATCCGCCGCCGGTTGACGTAGGTCCCGTTGAGCGAGCCGAGGTCGTCGATGTAGAGGCCGTCGCGGCGGCGCACCAGCAGCGCGTGGTTGCGGGACACCGTGACGTCGTCGAGGAAGACGCCGGCGTCGGGGCTGCGCCCGATGCTGACCCGCTCCTCGGCGACGCTGAAGCTCTCTCCGGCGCGGCCACCGCCGGAGCGGATCACCAGCGCCGCGCCGCTCTCCTCCACCACCTCGTCGATGTCGACCGGCATCATCTCTCCGGTCTCGTCGACGCGGTAGGTCATCGTCGTCGGCTCCTCGCCGCCCTCCTTGGGGCCGCCCAGGTAGGCACCGCACTTCTGGCAGTAGTTGGCGCCTTCGGGGTTCGCGAACCCGCACTCGGGACAATGGACGGCCATCGGATCGACTCCCGCTCAGGCCGCGGGATCCCCCTTGGAGGGCTGCGCCTTGCCGGCGAGGATCTGCGTCAGCTGCTCGACGTCGTCGCCCGAGATCAGCGAGTCGCCGTGTTCGCGTTTCTGGCGCAGGCGGTTGACCAGCTCGGCCCGCAGGATGTCGATCTTCCCGTGCAGGACGCGCCGCCTGTAGGAGATCTCGTTCTCCTCCGCCGTGAGGTTGTCGATCAGGTCCTTCAGCTCCTTGTCGCTGAGGGAGCCGAGATCGGGAAAGGTGGTGTCCTCCATCGTGCTCCTAACTCGAGGCGGCGTGGCCGCCACCGTTTTGGGATCCGGATTATAGGTCGTCTCAGGCCGAAGGTTCAACCGTAGGTTGAAGGTTGGGACGCCTGGTGGTCAAGTTGCAGCGCGGCGGGCCCTCGCGGCTCGCCTGCCGCTCCGGGCGTAGAGGACGGTGGCCAGGATCGCCATCGTCAGCCCCCAGAGCAGGAGCGCGGTCGCTACCCATCCCGGCGCCAGCAGCGCCAGGAAGATCCCGCCCATGATCGGAAACACCGAGATCCGGCCCGGCCAGTTGACTTCCACGTCGACCCCGTGGCGCAGGCCGTACTCGGCCAGCGCGAGCATCGAGACCTCGCGCAGCGCCAGCAGTGCCAGGGCCCAGCGCGGCAGCAGCTCGAAGCTCCAGCAGACGGCGGCGCCGGCGAGGATCGTGAGCCGGTCGATCAGCGGGTCGAGCAGCGTGCCCAGGCGGCTGTACTGGCGGGTCAGGCGCGCCAGGAGGCCGTCGAGGTAGTCGCCGGCTGCGACCGCCCAGAAGACCATCGCCGAGGCGACCGAGGTGCCGTCCTCGGTGCCATAGGCGAGCACGAGGAAGACCGGCAGCGCGGCCAGCCTCAGGTAGCCCACCGCATTCGGGATCGTCCACGGCCGCAGCGGCTCCCCCTTGCGCGTCTGCGGTGGCCGGGGACCGCTGCGGTCCAGGCCGAAGAGGCGGCGCACGCGGCCGCGGCCGAAGGGGGCGTGATCAGCCATCGCCGCGGCGAGCAGGTCCTCCCGGATCCGCCAGGGCGGAGAGGGCGAGAGCTTGCTCGGCGGCGACGTCGACGGGAAGCTCGTGGAGGGATCCACCGTCCCGCTCTACCCCTTCGACGATGCCTTTCGCGAGGCCGCGGCGGCCGACCACGAGACGCAGCGGACAGCCCAGCAGATCGGCATCGTTCAGCTTTACCCCGGGCCCGACCTCGCGATCGTCGTAGAGAACCTCCGCCCCGCCGCTCTTCAGCTCCTCGTACAGGCGGTCCGCCGCCGCGCGCTCCTCCTCCCCGGCCTTCGCCAGCGAGACCAGGTGAATCCTCCAGGGGGCAATCGAAGGCGGCCAGGCGATCCCGTGTTCGTCGGCGCGCTGCTCGATCGCGGCGGCGATGATCCGCGCCGGGCCCATCCCGTAGCAGCCCATCACGATCGGCCGCTCCTTGCCGCTCTCGTCGAGGAAGGTGGCGCCGAGCGGGTCCGAGTAGCGGGTGCCGAGCTTGAAGATGTTGCCGACCTCGATCGCGGGCTCGATCCGCACCGCCCCGCCGGCGACGGTGTCGCCTGCCTCCACGGTGCGGAGGTCCATCTCGTAGGCCTCGAAGTCGCGCGTCGGGTCGACGCCGCGCAGGTGGAAGTCGGCTCGGTTGGCGCCGCAGACGTAGGAGCCGCCGCCGAGCGCCGCGTCCCTGATCATCGGCAGGCTCGCCTCGACCGGCCCGATGAAGCCGACCGGCCCGAGCTCGGCCTCGATCTCCTCGGGCCGCGCCTGGCGGAAGTCGGCGCCCATCCCGTTGCGCAGCTTCACCTCGCTGAGCCGGTGGTCGCCGCGAAGCAGGACGAGCACCAGGCCACGTCCCTCGACCACGATCGGCATCGCCTTGATCAGGGCCCCCGGGGGCACTCCAAGGGCGCCGGAGACCTCCTCCACAGTCCTCAGGCCGGGGGTCGAGACCTCCTCGGGCGCCGCCAGCGGCGGCGGCAGCTCGACCGGCTGCGGCTCGGCGGAGGCGACCTCGATGTTGGCCGCATACCCGGGTGCGAGCACCACCTCGTTCTCGCCCGCAGGGCAGGGCGCCATGTACTCGTCGGCCCCCGAGCCGCCCATCATCCCGACGTCGGACTCGACCTTGTACCAGCGCAGCCCGCAGCGGTCGAGGATGCGCTCGTAGGCACCCGCCTGCAGGTCGTAGGAGCGATCGAGACCCTCCTCGTCGCGGTCGAACGAGTAGGCGTCCTTCATCGTGAACTCGCGCGTGCGCAGCACCCCCGCCCGCGGTCGCGGCTCGTCGCGCTCCTTGGTCTGGATCTGGAACAGCATCAGCGGCAGGTCCCGGTAGGAGCGCACCTCCCGCGCCACGTGGTAGGTCACCGCCTCCTCGTGGGTCATCGCCAGCACCAGCGGGGACCCCTTGCGGTCCTCGAGCTTGAACAGCTCCTCGATCGCGTAGCGGCCCGTCTTCTCCCAGGGCTCGGCGGGCTGCAGCAGCGGCATCAGCATCTCCTGGCAGCCGATCGCCTCCATCTCCTCCCGGATCACCTGCTCGACCTTCCGCTGCGAGCGCCACCCCGCCGGCAGGTAGGTCCACAGCCCCGCCCCCAGCTGCCGGATCAGGCCCGCCCGCACCATCAGCTTGTGCGAGATCGCCTCAGCATCGGCAGGCGCCTCCTTCAAGGTCGGCAGGAAGGTCTGGGAAAGTCGCGTCACCCAGCGAAAGCTATCCGCTCCTGGGCGCTCCGGCGCGGCGGGTCCTGTCACGCCGGCGTCAGCGGCGCGGCGGGTCCTGTCGACGATCTGGTGCCACCACCCTGCGGTAGCTAAAGCTTCCTCGGGTGGTCCCCCAGATCGACGCCACCCCCCGCGAGGA
>Ga0308176_10002049_pt1 | contig 12643 bp, 13 predicted proteins | sample PhyCR2_3_FD_203890 | JGI IMG/M metagenome (GOLD analysis project Ga0308176, IMG submission 203890) | Soil microbial communities from UC Gill Tract Community Farm, Albany, California, United States - DLSLS.C.R2 | ecosystem: Environmental > Terrestrial > Soil > Agricultural land | place: USA... | reverse complement strand
GGCGTCGATCCGCAGGCGATCGTCAAGGGGTGCGCGGAGCGCGGCTACACCATCGGCGGCGGCTACGGCGACTGGAAGCCGACCACCTTCCGCATCGGCCACATGGGCGAGGTGCGGGAGAGCGACCTCGAGGCCCTGCTGGCCGTGATCGACCAGATCCTGGAGAAGGTGGCCGCTCCGGCCGCCCGCTGAGGGGAGACCGCATGGCGAAGATCCTGATCTCCGATTCTCTCGATCCCTCCGGCCTCTCCCTCTTCCAGGAGGCCGGGGTGGAGGTCCACCAGCTCACGGCGGAGGAGCGCCCGCGCCTCCCCGAGATCCTCGCCGACTACGAGGCCCTGGTCGTGCGCAGCTCCACCCAGGTCACCGCCGACCTGATGAAGGCCGGCAAGAAGCTCAAGGTGGTGGGGCGCGCCGGCATCGGCGTCGACAACGTGGACGTAACCGCCGCCACCGAGCTCGGCATCCTGGTGGTCAACGCGCCCACGGCCAACCTGATGTCGGCCACCGAGCACACCTTCGCCCTCCTCCTCTCGCTGGCCCGCCGGGTGCCCGAGGCCGACGCCTCGACGAAAGCGGGCGGGTGGGACCGCAAGCTGACCGGCATCGAGCTCCAGGGGAAGACCCTGGGGATCATCGGCTTCGGCCGCATCGGCCAGCGGGTGGCCGACCGCGCCCGCGGCTTCGAGATGAAGATCGCCGCCTACGACCCCTTCCTCGACGCCGCGGCGGCCCGCAAGCTGGACGTCGAGCTGCTGCCGCTCGACGACCTGCTGGCGCGGGCGGACATGATCACCTTCCATACCCCGCTCACCAAGGAGAGCCGCAACCTGCTCAACCGCGAGCGCATCGCCAAGATGAAGAAGGGGGCGCTGGTGGTCAACTGCGGGCGCGGCGGGGTGATCGACGAGGAGGCGCTGCTGGAGGCGCTGGAGTCCGGCCATCTCGGCGGCGCGGCGCTCGACGTCTTCGCCGAGGAGCCGCCGAAGGACCTCCGGCTGGTGCGCCACAAGAGGGTGGTGGCGACGCCGCACCTCGGCGCCCAGACCCGCGAGGCCCAGGAGCGGATCTCGATCGAGACCGCCCAGATGGTCCTCGCCGCCCTCTCCGGCTCGCTGGCGGTGGCGGCGGTCAACCTGCCGTTCCGCCCCACCGGCGGCCGGGCCGAGCCGTTCATGACGCTCGGCGAGACGCTCGGCCGCATGGCCGGCGGGCTGCTCGGCGGTCCGCTCCAGAGACTGCAGGTGGACGTCTCCGGGCTCGACGAGGCGCTCTGCGCGCCGGTGGCGGTGGCCGTGCTCAAGGGGGTGCTGACCCCCTTCATGGGCGAGGACGTCAACTACGTCAACGCCGAGCAGATCGCCAGATCGCGGGGGATCGAGGTGGTGCGCTCCGTCCGCAGCGCGCCGGGCGAGTACCCCAATCTCGTGGAGGTCGCGTTGTCCGGCGAGGACCGCAGCGTCAAGCTGGCCGGGACCGTGTTCGGCGACCACGATCCGCGGGTGGTGCGCTTCGAGGATTACCGGCTGGAATTCCGGCCCGAGGGGAAGCTCCTCGTGCTGGAGAACCACGACAAGCCGGGGGTGGTGGGGAAGATCGGCACCCTGCTCGCGGAGGCCAACGTCAACATCGCCGACATCCACCTCGCCCGCCGTGGCCAGGAGGCCGTCGCCGTCCTGCGCCTCGACCAGGAGCCGACGGAGGAGCTGGTGGAGAAGCTCAGCCGTCTGCCGGAGGTGAAGTCGGCGCGGCGGGTGCTGCTGGGGTAGCTTTTCCCCTGGGGTAATTCTTCCCTGGGACCGCCTGCTACTACAGCCCGCAACCCGGCGCCGGAGCCCTCGTATCCCCGCCCACCCGGCGGTCCATCCAATCCAGGATGGTGCTATAGGTGAGCGGGGCCGTGTGGTGCAGGTCCAGGTCGTGCCCCGACTCCGGGATGGCCACCGCCTCGGGGCAGGCGTCCGCCGGATAGAAGCTTGGCTCGCTGGCCAGGCTGCCGGACGCCGTGCAGGACGGCGCGGTGCAGAAAGCCGCGTCGAAGTCGCCGACCACCACCAGAACCGGCACATGGATCGAGGCCGAGAGCGCCAGGGCGGGAACGGCCGTGGCGAGCTCGGCCGTGGTGACCGTCTCCTTGGTCTGATCGTCGATCGCGACGACCAGGGGATCGAAGAACGGCGCCTGATAGAAGATGGTACGCAGGCCCGGGAGGCTGGTGAGATAGCCGTCCGGGATGTCCCGTCCCGCGAAATGGGGATCGAGATTCGCCGGATAGAGGCTCGACAGGATGTCCCCCAGGACCGGCGTGACGTTGTGCGAGACGCCGGTCAGCACCACGCCGTCCACGTCGCCGTAGGTGCCCGCCTCCTGCATCGAGATCACCGAGCCGAGCGAGTGGCCCACGAGAGCCACCCGTTCGGCGCTGACGCGGCCGAACGAGGGCACCACCAGGTCCCCACCACGCAGCGCCTGCACGATCTGATGGACCACGTAGCCGTTGGCCTCGATGGTGACCGCGTCCGCCGGAGGGTGATCGCTCTGGCCGATGCCGATGCGGTCGAGGTTGAGCACCGCGTAGCCCGCCGCCGTGGCGCGGCGCATGTACGAATAGGTCTCCGGCTGGAACGGGAAATCCCAGTAGAGATGGCTGTAGGTGGCACCGTGGAGCGTGATCTGGATCGTCTTGTGCTCGAGGCTGCCGCGGGAGCAGAGCACGCCGAACACGTTGTAGACGGTGGCGTCGCCCGGCGAAAGATTCACGGCGAACGTCACCTCCTCACACCGCAGCCCGCCGGCCGCCGCCCGGGCGCCGGACGGCAGGACCAGAGCGGCGAGCATCGCGCTGAAGGCGGCGGTCCGCAGAATCGAACGGAGTCTCATGATGATTCCTCCTGTGTTTTTGAAACTGAACGACGATCAGTTTGAGGATATAACGAATCGCCGTCGCGGATCCCCTCAGGCACGGCGGGCCCTCTTTGTATAGACTCCGCAGGCCCGGCGCGCGCGGCGCGCCCCAGGATAGGAGGTTGGATCTCATGGCCCATGTAGGAGTTGTCTTCGGAGGGAGGAGCGTCGAGCATCAGGTGTCGATCCGCTCGGCGCGCACGGTGGCGCAGGGGCTGCGGGAGGCCGGGCACGCGGTCACCCCCCTCGGCATCGCTTCGGACGGCTGCTGGATCGACGCCGAGGCCTCCGCGGCGGTGCTCGACAGCGGAGCCAGGGAGATCCCGCCGCTGGAGCTGCCGGTCGCTCCCACCGTCCGCCACCTGCTGGCCTCGGGGGTCGAGGTGGTCTTCCCGATCCTCCACGGCACCTGGGGGGAGGACGGCACCTTTCAGGGGCTCTGCGAGATGCTCGACCTTCCCTACGTGGGGTGCGGCGTCACCGCCAGCGCCATCGCCATGGACAAGGTGCTCGCCAAGCGCCAGCTCGCCGCGGCCGGCGTGCCGGTGGTCGACTTCGAGGCCGCGTCGCGCCAGGACTTCGAAGCCGATCCGGCGGGATTCCTGGCCCGCTGCGAGCGGCTGCCGCTGCCGCTGTTCGTCAAGCCGAGCGTGGGCGGATCGAGCGTCGGGGTGCGGAAGGTCTCCGGTCTGGCGGATCTAGAGGAGGCGGTCCGCTTCGCCCTGCGCTTCGACGAGGTGGTGCTGGTGGAGCGGGGGGTGAAGGGGCGGGAGCTGGAGTGCGCCGTGCTCGGTTACCGCGACGTCCAGGCCTCGGTGGTGGGGGAGATCGTCCCCGGCAACGAGTTCTACGACTACGCCGACAAGTACCTCCAGGACACCGCCGGCCTGATCGCGCCGGCCGATCTCCCCCCGGCGGTCTCGGACCGTCTGCGGAGCCTCGCCGTCCAGGCCTTCACCGCCCTCGGCGGCTCCGGCCTCGCCCGGGCCGATTTCCTGCTCGAAGGCGAGGATGGGCTCTACGTCAACGAGCTGAACACCCTTCCCGGCTTCACCAGCATCTCGATGTACCCCCACCTCTGGAAGCTCACCGGCCTGCCGCTCCCCCGGCTGGTAGACCGCCTGGTCCACACCGCCCTCGAACGCCACGCCGACCGCCGGCGGCTGGACGAGGGGATCAAGGAGTTCCTGGCGACGCTGGTCTAGGAGCCGCCGGGCAGATCAGAGCGGCGTGATCTCCACCCGCGCGAGGCCGTCGGGGACCATGCCGAGCTGGCGGGCGGCGCCGTAGGAGAGGTCGATGTCGCGCCCCTGGATGAACGGGCCGCGGTCGTTGATCCGGACCACCACCCGGCGGTCGTTGTCCAGGTTGTGGACCAGCACCCGGCTGCCTAGGGGGAGGGTGCGGTGGGCGGCGGTGAGGGCGTTCATGTCGAAGGTCTCGCCGTTGGCCGTGGGCTGGCCGTCGAACCGCGGGCCGTACCAGGAGGCGCGGCCGAGGGTCCGGAAGGAGCCGGACGCGACCGCGGCGCTGTCCTCCGGAAGGGACAGATTTTCCCAGAGACGCTCCCGGTTGCCTGAGGCGACCGCCGTGCCGAGATAGACGACCAGAGCGACGCTCGCCACCCAGACGAACCCCGCTCCGCGGGCCTTGGAAGGCTTGGGGGCAGAGACGGAAAGCGGGCGCTGGGGAGGTCTTTTTCCAGTCATGACACCTCCTGCGGGAGACGTTTCGCTGTTGGCTTCAAGGCATCATAACGGAAAACGGGGGGAAAGGATTCCCCCCGTTTCTGCCGGCACCGGTCCGGGCGGCTCCTACCGGGCCGAGACCACCACCGCCTGCATGCCGATCGAGGCCAGCTCGCGGCGCAGCGACTCGGCCTGGCCGCGGTCGTCGAAGGCGCCGATCTGGACGCGGCTCCAGGTGCCGTCCGAATCCACCACGGCCTCCGGATAGAGCCGCACGACCTCGCGCTGGAGGGCGGCCGCCCGCTCGGGCTCGCTGAAGGCGGCCACCTGGACGGTGAAGCGCGGCGGCGTGCCGGTCGCGGGCACCACGTACAGCTCCACGCTCGCCGTGCCCGGCCCGACCACCCCCACCTCCTTGGCGGCGGCGTAGGAGAGGTCGATGATGCGGTTCTTCGAGTAGGGGCCGCGGTCGTTGACCCGCACGATCACCTCACGGCCGGTACGGGTATTGCGTACACCGATCCTGGAGCCGAAGGGGAGTGAGGGGTGGGCGGCCGTGAACGCGTTCATGTCGTAGCGCTCGCCGCTGGCGGTCATCCTGCCGTTGAACTTGGGACCGTACCAGGAGGCGATCCCCCGCTCGACGGGAACGCCGAACGTGGGCGGGGCCACGGTGGGCTGGCGGTTGCCCGAGCAGGCGACGGCCAGCAGCTCGACGAGGAGGAAAGCTGAGAGGGCGACTCGAGGAAGAAACACGACGAGCCGGGAGTCTTTCCGTGGGCGCATGGGCTTGCGGCCTCCGTAAGGTGGTTTTGAGCCATCTTCGTGAGAGCTCTTGGGTCCAGTAGCGCTGGAACGGCTTGCGCTCGACCGGGATAGTAGCACAGGGCTGAATTCATCCCGGTTTGGTGGGGTACGCCCCCACCCTTCTCTGTATGCCCCTATACGCGGGGGGCGGCGATCGCGGCGGCCTCGATCCCTTCCAGGGCGGGTGCCACGACCTCTTCCAGAAACTCGTTGACCTGATCGGCCGACCGGCCCGTGAAGGCGACCGGATCGAGCCAGGGCTCGACCTCCTGGCGCGTGAGCCGGAAATCCGGGTCGCTCACGATGAGGTCGATGAGGGGATTCTCTCCCCCTTTTCTTTCCAAGGTGCTCTGGGCGTCGAAACTGTAGCCGCGGATGCGCTCGTGGAGCTGCTGGCGGTCGCCGCCGCGCAGCACGGACTCCATCAGCAGCGTCTCGGTGGCCATGAACGGCAGCTCGCGGGCCACCCGGGCGGCGATCGTCGCCTCGCGCACCACGAGGCCGGCGGCGATGTGGGCCGCCAGCCCCAGCACGGCGTCGGCGTCCAAGAACGAGTCCGGGATCACCAGGCGGCGGTTGGCCGAGTCGTCCAGGCTGCGCTCCAGCCACTGGGTGGCGGTGTTGAGCGGGCCGTTGAGGCTGTCGGTGATCAGCCGGCGGGCGAGGCCGCACATCCGCTCGGCGCGGACGGGGTTGCGCTTGTAGGCCATGGCGGAGGAGCCGACCTGCTCGGCGTCGAACGGCTCGGAGAGCTCGCCCACCCCTTGGAGGAGGCGGAGGTCGGTGCCGAATTTGTGGCAGCTCTCGGCGAGGCCGGCCAGGGTCTGCAGCACCTGGCTGTCCTGCTTGCGCGAGTAGGTCTGGCCGGTCACCGGGAAGCTTTCGGCGAAGCCGAGCTTGCGCGCCACCCGGCGGTCGAGCTCGCGCACCTTGGCGCCGTCGCCGTGGAAGAGGGTGAGGAAGCTCGCCTGCGTGCCGGTCGTCCCCTTGACCCCGCGGCAGCGGAGGGTGGAGAGCCGGTGGCGGATCTCGGCGAGGTCCATCACGAAGTCCTGGATCCAGAGGCAGGCGCGCTTGCCCACGGTGGTGAGCTGCGCCGGCTGGAAGTGGGTGTAGGCGAGCGTCGGGATCGCCCGCGTTCGCCGCGCGAAGGCGGCCAGCTCGGCGATGGTGGCCGTCAGACGGCCGGCCAGCAGCTCCAGCGCCTCGCGGATCAACAGGACGTCGGTGTTGTCGGTGATGAAGGCGCTGGTGGCGCCGAGGTGGAGGATGCCGCCCGCCCCCTCGTGGACGCGGTCGGCCTGCTCGGCGTAGTGGCGGATGTGGGCCACCACGTCGTGGCGGGTCCGCCGCTCGATCTCCGCCACCCGGTCGAGGTCGACGTCGCCGGCCGTCTTTTTGAGGGCGTCGATCTGCTCGGCCGTGATCGGCAATCCCAGCTCCCGTTCGCTCTCCGCCAGGGTGATCCACAGCCGCCGCCAGGCGCGGAAGCGGTGGCCGGAGGAGAAGATCCGGGCCATCTCCGGCGAGGCGTAGCGCTCGTAGAGGGGGTTCTGGGGGGTGTCGGTCAGCATGCCGGAGGGGGATTGTACCAAACCGGCCTCTGCTACAATCCGCCGCCGCGCCCCCCCTTCCCGGGGCCGCGCCTCTCGAATAAGCCTGAGTCAATCATGCCTTTACGAGTCGATTCAGAAATCGGACGCCTGCGGCGCGTCCTGGTCCACCGGCCGGGGCGGGAGATCGATTGGATGGTCCCCGCCATGATGGAGACCCTCCTCTTCGACGACATCCTCGACGGCGACGAGGCGCGCGACGAGCACGACCTCTTCTCGCGGGTGCTGCGGCAGGCCGGCGCGGAGGTGCTCGAGGCGCAGGACCTGCTCGCCGGCGTGCTGAAGGAGGGCTCCGAGCCGCGCCGGCGGCTGCTCGACGAGCTGGAGGCCGAGTACGGCGTCTCCTTCAATCTCGTGCGCCGGCTCGACGAGCTGCCGCCCAGTGAGCTCGCGGCCGCGCTGATCGAGGGGATCCGTGCCTCGGCTGAAAGCTCCGACGCCGGCCGGTTGCAGTTCTTCGACCTCAACCCGGTGCCCAACTACTTCTTCCAGCGCGACCCCCAGGTGGTGATGGGCAACCGCGTGGTGATCTCCTCGATGGCGACCGGCGCTCGCGAGCGCGAGCCGCTCCTCGCCCGCGCGATCTTCGAGCACTGCCCGGCGCTCGCGCCGGCGGGGATCTTCGAGATCGACGTCCCCCCCTCGGGCGCGCCGCAGCACAACCCCCACTTCCCGTATCCCAACCTGGAGGGGGGCGACGTGCTGGTGGTGAGCCCGGAGATCGTCCTCGTCGGGCTCTCCGAGCGGACGAACCGGCGGGGGATCGAGACCCTGGCCGAGTACCTGCGCCGGGAGGAGACCTCGTTCCGCCACCTGATCATGGTGGAGATGCCGCGCCGGCGCTCCTACATGCACCTCGACACCGTCTTCACCCTGATCGACCGCAACCTCTGCCTGGCCTACCTGCCGGTCATCGAGCCCGGCGGACCCGAGTCGGCGCACGTCTACTCGGTCGATCTGTACGCCAAGGACCTGACCTTCACCCTCCACTCGTCGCTGCTCAAGGCGCTGAAGGATTTCGGGACCGATCTCGAGGTCGTGGCCTGCGGCGGCGCCCGGGAGGCGATCGACCAGCAGCGCGAGCAGTGGACCGACGGCGCCAACGCCTTCGCCCTCGCGCCCGGCCTGATCCTGCTCTACCGGCGCAATCACCGGACGATGGAGGAGCTCTCGCGGCGCGGCTGGCGGGTCCTGGCGGGGGAGGAGGTCGCGGCCGGCAAGCACGATCTGCTCAACGGCGGTCCGGCGGTGATCTCGCTCTGGTCCAACGAGCTGTCGCGCGCCCGGGGCGGCCCCCGCTGCATGACGATGCCGCTCGAAAGAGACCCTCTGTAAAAAAACCGATTCCGATTCCGGAGGAGATATGCCCCGTCACCTGATCTCGATCCACGACCTGACCGCCGCGGAGGTGGCCGGTCTGTTCCGCCTCGCCGCGGACGTCAAGGCGAACCGCTCGAAGTACGAGAACCACATGCACCGCAAGACGCTGGGGATGATCTTCGAGAAATCCTCGACCCGCACCCGCGTCAGCTTCGAGGCGGGGATGGCCCAGATGGGCGGCCAGGCCCTCTTCCTCTCCAGCCGCGACATCCAGCTCGGCCGCGGCGAGCCGATCTCGGACACCGCCCAGGTGCTCTCCCGCTACATCGACGGCATCATGGCCCGCACTTTCGCCCACCAGACGGTGACCGACCTCGCGAAGTACGGCTCGATCCCGGTGATCAACGGCCTCACCGACGACCTCCACCCCTGCCAGGGGCTCACCGACTACTTCACCCTGATGGAGGTCTTCGGCGGCCTCGACGCCCTGCGCGGCCGCAAGCTCGCCTACGTCGGGGACGGCAACAACATGGCCCACTCGCTCATGTTCGGCGCCACGAAGGTGGGGATGGACGTCGCGATCGCCTCGCCCAAGGGGTACGAGGTGAACCCGCGCTACGCCGATCTCGTCCGCCAGGACGCTCAAGGCGCCGGGACAAAGGTGATCCTGACCAACGATCCGGTGGAGGCGGTGAAGGACGCCTCTGCCGTCTACACCGACGTCTGGGCCTCGATGGGGCAGGAGTCCGAGCAGCAGGAGCGGGTGAAAGCCTTCAAGGGGTTCACGGTCGATTCGGCGCTGATGTCCCACGCGCGCAAGGACGCCGTCTTCCTCCACTGCCTGCCGGCCCACCGCGGCGAGGAGGTCTCCGCCGAGGTCTGCGACGGCCCCCAGAGCCGCATCTTCGACGAAGCCGAGAACCGCCTGCACGTCCAGAAGGCGATCATGCTCTGGCTGATGGCGGGGGTGGGGATCTGATCTGGAGAAATATCGCCGGAAGGTGTAAATTTCCCCGTGAGGAGACCAAATGGGGACAGCGGGGCTGCTTGCCACAAATCTGGACCGGCACATGCTGGAGCAGCGAGGAACGTTGATCGTTCCGGGGATCACTCCGGATGACGATGTGCCTCCGAAGAGTGGAGTGGAGGTCTTCAAGGAGCTAGGAGGGCGGTTTCTCCTGCGCTATCTGCTGCCCGGGCAAGGAGATACAGCGGAAAAGCTGGACCAACTCCAAGGTCGGACGCAATGGGTGACTCCGACGCCGTACTCACCTGAGGAGACCATCGCGATGCTGGCGCTGCCGGCTCCGGAGCAGCCCCGCGGGTACGTCCTGATTCTCGATCCACGGAAAATCAGTGAGGTCAAGGGACCACGGCGCATCCTCCTGGGGCATGGAATCGAGTACATTCTGCCTCAGGGCTTCCCCAAGGAGGCGCTCGTGCTACCCTGGCCTACGGAGGTCGCTTGATGTGGATCGAGCCTGAGGTTTTCGAGCCCGTCACGGACACCCTGACAAGGCTGGGGTACGAGCCGTTCTCCCCTCCCGGAGACCGCCATGGAAGCTGGCAGTGGTCTTTCTACCGGGAATCCGGGGGCATGACCCGGTTCGTGATTCTTGCCGCGACGCCGGTGGAGTCGGGCAGGACCTTGCAGGTGGAGCTCTGGATCGGTGCCGAAGCCGATCAGCGGTTTACCCGCTACCGGGTCGAGTCTCTGCGGTGGGACGTTGAAAAGCTCCCTCAGAAGACCCGGACTCTGATCCCGAGCGTTGAGCAGGCGGTTGCGCGGGCAAACGCCCTGAGGTGGTCGGATCTCGAGGCGGAGCCGCAAACCTTACACCGCAAGGCTGTCTAAAACTCTCGCCATCTCCCGCCAAGCCTTCCCCCGGTGGCTGACGGCCCCCTTTTCGGTGCCGGTGAGCTCGGCGAAGGTGAGCTCCGACCCGTCCGGCAGGAAGACCGGGTCCCAGCCGAAGCCGTGGGTTCCGCGGCCGGGGAGTACGAGGGTGCCCTCCGTCCTCCCCTCGGCCACGATCTCGCGGTCCGCGTCCTTATAGAGAAGGAAGCAGCGCGCGGAGGCCCGGACATCTCCTTGAGATACGGCCGCGCGGGCGAGCCCCTCGGCGCCCACGGCCTGGAGCATCCACTTGACGAGCGGGCCGGGGAAGCCGTTCAGGGCGGCGAGGTCGAGCCCCGCCTCCTCGACCACCAGAGGGCGGCCGACGTGCCGCCACGCCTCCTCCGCCTTGGCCCGCAGGACCTCCAGGTAGTCGAGCGACTGGATCTCCGGCAGGTCCACGTCGACGGCTTCGAGAGCGGCTCCCATCGCGAGCCGGGCCTCGGCGATCTTGCCGGCGTTGCCGGTGACGAGGACGAAGGGGGTCACCGCCTACTGTCCGCCGCCCGGTTCAGCTCCTCGATCAGCTCATCCACCTGGCGGCGGAGGTGCTCGACATCGCCGGAGTTGTCGATCAGCCGGTGGGCCGCCTCGCGCCGCTCCTCGCCGTCCCCTTGCGCGAGCAGGCGGGCGCGGGTGGATTCGGGGTCCATCCCCCGTGCGATGGCGCGTTCAAGGCGCAGCTCGCAGGGAGCCTCGACGGTGACGATGAAATCGAACAGCGGAGCGTAACCGGCCTCGACCAGCAGCGTGGCCTCGAGGACGACCACCCCCCGCGAGCGGGCCGCGATCTCCTCGAAGCGCTTCTTCACCAGGGGGTGGATCGCCGCTTCCAGCGCCTTGCGCGCTTCCGGGTCGCTGAACACCCGGGCGGCGACCTTGGCGTGGTCCACGCCGCCGCGCTCGTCGAGCATCCCGGGGCCGAAGAGGGCGCGCACGGCCGCCGCCCCCTCGCCGCCGGGCTGGTGGAGCTCGGCCACCAGGCGGTCGGCGTCGACCACCTCGAAGCCGGCCTCGCGCAGCCAGGCCGAGACGGTCGACTTGCCGCTGGCGAGGCCGCCGGTCAGGCCGACGTGGAGAGCGCTCATGGCAGGGCCGGGAGCCCCTGCCGGCGGCGGGAGGCCTTCAGGGTGTTGGCGATGACCATGGCGACCGTCAGCGGTCCGACGCCGCCGGGAACCGGGGTGATCCAGGACGCCTTCGGCGCCACGTGGGTGTAGTCGACGTCGCCCACCAGGGTGTACCCCTTGGACTCGAATTGCCGGCGGCGGTCGGCGTCGCCGGGGTAGAGACGCTCGATCTCGGCGGCGTCGGCCAGGCGGCTCATCCCCACGTCGATCACCACCGCCCCCTCGCGGACGTGCCCGGGACCGATCATCCCCGGGCGCCCGATGGCGGCCACCAGGATGTCGGCCTCGCGGGTGACGGCGGGGAGGTCGACGGTGCGGGAGTGGCAGACGGTGACCGTGCAGCTCTCGCGCAGCAGCAGGCCGGCCATCGGCTTGCCGACGATGGCGCTGCGCCCCACGATCACCGCCCGCTTACCCGAGAGTTGGATGTCGTTGCGCTTGAGCAGGGCGACGATGCCGGTGGGGGTCGCGGGGGTGAGCCCGTCCTCGTCCAGCCAGAGGCGGCCGACGTTGACCGGATGGAAGCCGTCGACGTCCTTGTCGGGGTCGATACGGTCGAGCACCCGCTTCTCGTGGATCTGCTTGGGGAGCGGGAGCTGGACCAGGATGCCGTCCACCGCGTCGTCGGCGTTGAGATCGTCGAGCAGGGCGAGGAGCTCCTCCTCGGAGGTCTCGGCAGGTAGGCGAAGGGTACGGCTCAGCATACCGACCTCGGCGCACCCCTTGACCTTGCTGCCCACGTAGACCTGCGAGGCGGGGTCCTCGCCCACCAGCACGGCGACGAGCTGCGGCGGCCGGCCGCCGGCCGCGGCCATCGCGCGGGCGCTCGCCGCCGTTTCGGAGCGGATCTCGGCGGCGCCGGTTTTTCCGTCGAGGATGTTGGTCATGCGGGGATTCTCCCTTGATGGATACAGACCGTGCCGCCCGAGAGGTCCTCCCAGGCGAGGCTGGCGAAGCCCGCGGCGGCCATGCGGTCGAGGAAGTCCTGGCGCTGGGGGAAACCGACCACCGAGCTCGCCAGATAGGAATAGGCCGACCCCTGGGGGGAGATCAGCCGGCCGATCCACGGCAGCAGCCGCAGGAAATAGAAGAGGTACAGCCTCCGGAGCGGCGGCCAGCGCGGGACCGTCGCGTCGAGGACGACCAGCTTGCCTCCAGGCCGCAACACCCGGGCGATCTCGCGCAGGCCGGCGTCGAGGTCGGCGACGTTGCGCAGGCCGAAGGAGACGGTCGCGCCGTCGAAATGCCGGCCGGGGAAGGGGAGCGACAGGGCGTCGGCGGCGA
>Ga0308176_10002048_pt1 | contig 12644 bp, 12 predicted proteins | sample PhyCR2_3_FD_203890 | JGI IMG/M metagenome (GOLD analysis project Ga0308176, IMG submission 203890) | Soil microbial communities from UC Gill Tract Community Farm, Albany, California, United States - DLSLS.C.R2 | ecosystem: Environmental > Terrestrial > Soil > Agricultural land | place: USA... | reverse complement strand
TGCTCGCCGCCGTGGCCGACGAGGCGCTGCTGCGCGAGTCGTACACGGTCGCCGCCGAGCAGGGCTACCTCTGGCACGAGTTCGGCGACGTGCACCTGATCCTGCCCTGAGGCGCCGGGTCAGCGGCGGGGCTGGTCGCTGTCCCCGACGTTGCTGCGGACCCACTCGGCCAGCGGGGCCAGCCGCCGCCAGGACTCGCGGACCCGGGTCAGCGCCGTGCGGGTGTGCAGCCAGCCGACCGGCTCCCAGTGCCGGTGCCCGACCAGCGAGCGGTGCTTGAGCAGCTCGACCCGGGGATGGTCGGGCGGGTAGCCGCGCGGCGGCCGGGTCATCACGTCACCGCTGATCTCGAAGCCGGCCTTGCCGAGGTCGGCGACGATCCGTTCCAGCGCGGCGCCCTGCACGCCGTCGGCGACCGCCCGGCGCATCCGGTCGAGCTGGTCCGGCGCCGGATGGTAGATCCCGCTGCCGAGGAACAGCCCGTCCGCGGACAGCGAGAGGTAGTAGTCGCCGACGGTCGCCGCGGCGTTGGTCTTGTACGGCGTCTTGTCCCTGCTGAACCGCACGTCCCGGTACGGCCGGAACAACTTCCCGGGGCCGAACTCGTCCTCCAGCTCGGCCAGCAGCGCGAGCATCGGCGCGCGGACGTCGCGCTCGTACACCTCGCGGTTGTCGGTCCAGTACGGCTTGGAGTTGTCCGCCTCCAGGCCCTCGAAGAAGATCAGCGCCCGTTCCGGGAACCCGCCGAACCTGTTCATCTCCCGCTCCTCGACCCGACCCGGCCTCGTACCTCGCCCGGCTCGGCTCTCGTCCCTGCCCGCCCGGGCCGCGAGCCCTCGGTCATGACTCCTCCAGCGCGACGTGCCAGCGCGTCTCCCGGGCCGAGCCGCCGTCGGCCTCGAGGATGCGCGCCGTGCCGTCCGGCTCCCAGCCGGCGGACTCGTAGAACGCGGTCGAGGCCCGGTCGCCGTCCGGCACCCAGGCGACCAGCCCGGTCACCCCGTCCTGGCGGAGGAAGTCGACCGCGGCGGCGAGCAGCCGGCTGCCGTGCCCGCGCCGGCCCCAGCGTGGCTCGACCAGCAGTGCGGCGACCTCGGCCTCGCCCGGCCGAGCGTCCTGCTCGCCCGACGGCCCGACCGCGACGAACCCGACCGTGTAGCTGCCCTCGGTCGCGACGAGCACGTGGTGCGCCGGCGACGGCGGCGAGACGACTGCCGCCTCCCAGGCCTGCGCCGCCGCGGTGACGTCCAGCGCGGCCAGCACCGACTCGGGCAGGATCCGCGCGTACGCCGTCCGCCACGTGTCGACCTGGATCCGCGCGATCTCGGGCACGTCCGCCGGCCGCGCCGCCCGCACCGCCACGTCCGCCACGCCGCGCACGCTATCCGTCGTACCGGTAGCGCATCTCGGGCAGGGTGGCGCCGCCGACCTCGAAGCCGACGACCGGACCGTCCGCCTTGAACCCGGCCCGCTCGTAGAACCGCCGGGCCTCCTCGTTGGCCACCAGGACCCACAGCAGCACCGGGCTCAGCCCGAGCCGGCGCAGCTCGCCCAGCCCGTACGTGAGCAGGCGGCGGCCGACGCCGCGACCCCAGACCTCGGGCAGTGCGTAGATCGCCGCGATCTCGCCGCAGGACGGGCCGGGCACGTCCTCGCCCTCGTCCGCCCGATACGGCCCGACGCCCAGCCAGCCGACCACCGACCCGTCGACGACCGCCACGTGCTGACCGTCGAGCGGACGGTCGGTCCGCCGGGCGGTCTCGGCGTCCACGTCGAGGGCGTCCAGGTAGTCCTGCGGCACCGACCCGCGGTATGCCGCCTGCCAGGACCGGATCCGCACGCCGGCGATCGCGGGGACGTCGGCGGGAGTGGCCGGCCGGCAGACGACGTCGTCCATGTGACGATCCTCGCAGCAGCGTCATCTCGATTGACCCGTGGTCGAGGCTGGTGGGGTGAACCCCAAGACCGTCGGCGCGCTCGGAATCGTCTACGTCGTCTGGGGCTCCACCTACCTGGCCATCCGGTACGCGATCGAGGGATTCCCGCCGCTGCTGTCGGCCGCGCTGCGGTTCCTCGCGGCCGCCCTGCTCATGCTCGGCTACCTGGCCGTGCGCCGGCCGGCGGCGCTGCGTGCCGGCCGGACCCAGCTCGCGACCGCGGCCGCCGCCGGGATCCTGCTGCTGGCCGGCGGAAACGGCCTGGTCACGGTCGCCGAGCAGCGGATCGACTCTGGCCTGGCCGCGCTCATCATCGCCTGCGTGCCGCTGTGGATCGTGATCCTGCGGCTGCTGCTGCGGGACCGGCCGGGACCGGCGACCGCGCTGGGCGTGCTGATCGGCCTGGGCGGGGTGGCGCTGATCTTCCTGCCCGGCGGGTCCGGCGAGACCGACCTCGGCTACGCGGCGCTGGCCGTACTGGCCGCGCTGTCCTGGGCGGTGGGCTCGCTGCTGGTCACGCTGCGCCCGGTGCCGGCCGACCCGCTGACGCTGACGACCGTGCAGATGGCCGCCGGCGGCCTGGTGCTGCTGGTCGCCGCCACCGCGCACGGCGAGCTGTCCCGGTTCGCGCCCGGCGACGCGCCGGGGTCGGCCTGGTTCGCATTGTGCTACCTGGTGGTGTTCGGCTCGCTGATCGCCTTCACCGCCTACGTCTGGCTGCTCGGGAACGCGCCGGTGTCGATCGTCGCCACCTACGCGTACGTGAACCCGGCGGTGGCGGTGCTGCTCGGTGCCTTGATCGCGGGGGAGCGGCTGACCGCGTCCGCGCTGGTCGGCGGCCTGGTGATCCTGGCCGCGGTCGCGTTGGTGGTGACCGCGGAGACTCGGGTGCGGCGGCGGGCCGCGGAGCCGGCGGAAGTGTCGTAGCCGTCTGGAAACATCCGGTTCGTGACCAGACCCGAGACGCTCTCCGCCGGCCAGGCGCGCCGGATCGCGCTCGCCGCCCAGGGATTCGCCGAGCCCCGGCCGACCGGCCGGATCGACGCCCGGCACCTGCGCCGGGTGATCGACCGGATGGGTCTGCTGCAGATCGACTCGGTCAACGTGCTGGTCCGCTCGCACTACCTGCCGGTCTTCGCCCGCCTCGGGCCCTACCCGCGCGATCTGCTCGACCGGCTGTCCTGGGGTCGCCGGGCCGAGCTGTTCGAATACTGGGGACATGCCGCGTCGCTCATCCCGCTCAGCCTGCAGCCGAGCCTGCGCTGGCGGATGGACGTCAACCGGTTCAGGGAGAACGGCTGGGCGACCCGGATGTCCGAGCGGCGCCCCGGCTTCCTCGACGAGATCCGCGAGCTGGTCCGCCGGGAGGGGCCGATCGGGGCCGGCGCGACCGGGGAGGACCGGCCCAGCATTCCCGGCTCGATGTGGAACTGGCACGACGGCAAGGTCGCGCTCGAGCACCTGTTCGTCATCGGCGAGGTGATGACCGCCGCCCGGCCCCACTTCGAGCGGCTCTACGACCTGACCGAGCGGGTGCTGCCGCCGCGGCTCCAGGCGATCCCGACCCCGGCGGTCGAGGACGGGCAGCGCGAGCTCGTCCGGGTCTCGGCCCGGGCGCTCGGTGTCGGCACGATCGGCGACCTGCGCGACTACTTCCGCCTCTCCCTGGCCGACACCAAGGCCAGGGTGGCCGAGCTGGTCGAGTCCGGCGAGCTGCTGCCGGTACGGGTGGAGGGCTGGACCGACCCGGCCTGGCTGTGGGCCGATGCGCGGCTGCCCCGGCGGGTCGACGCGAGGGCACTGCTCACGCCGTTCGACCCGGTGGTGTGGGAGCGGGCCCGGGCGGAGCGGCTGTTCGGGTTCCGCTACAAGATCGAGATCTACGTGCCGCCGCCGAAGCGGGTCTACGGCTACTACGTGCTGCCGTTCCTGCTCGGTGACACGCTGGTCGGCCGGGTCGACCTCAAGGCCGACCGGGCGGCCGGGGTGCTGCAGGTGCGGGCGGCCTGGTCGGAGCATCCGAGCCCGCCACCGGAGGTGGCCGAGCAGCTGGCCCTGGAGCTGACCGAGATGGCCGGCTGGCTCGGGCTCGACTCGGTCGCGGTCTGGCCCAAGGGTGACCTTGCGCCGGCGCTCGCCGGGGTTGTCGGCACGGCGGCCGCTGTGCCGATCGGGTGATCTTCGGGTTCGTCACCATCCGGGCCGGCCGATCGGGACGAACCTGGGACCGGAACGGGAAAGAGCCCGGCCTCGCCGGCACGCACGGGGGTGCCGGCGAGGCGCGGACGGTGTCTCGGCCCGCGCCCGGTCAGGTGATGAGGCGGACGCTCGCCGGGGCGATCACGATGTTGCCGCTCATCGTGCGGGCCCGCACCGCGAGGGTGGACCCGCTCTCCGGCGCGGCGTCGTCGACCGGGAGGTCGGAGCGGATCCGGCCGCTGACGGAGCTGACGTCGAGGTGCGCGGTGACCCCGGTCCGGACGCCGATGTGCAGGTCGCCGGAGGCGGCGTTGAGCGAGACGACGCCGGAGCGGGCGTCCTCGACGGTGATGTCGCCGGAGGCGGTCTTCGCGCTCACCGACGCCTCGGCGACGCCGACCCGGATCCGGCCGGACGCGGCGTGGACCTCGACGTCGCCGGCGGCGTGGTCGATGCGGACCCGGCCGGAGGCCGAGTGCACCTTGGTGGCCCGGGCCGAGCCGATCGTGATGTCGCCGCTGGCGCAGTGCACCTCGGCATCGCCCTCCACCTTCTCCAGGCTGACCTCGCCGGACGCGGTGTGCACGGTCGCCGTCGCGAACGTGCCGGTGGCGATGACCCGGGCCGACGCGCCGCGGGTGGACAGCGACGAGCCGGTCGGCACGGTGATCGTGATGTCGATCCGCCGCCGCCGCAGGCTGAAGCCCACCAGCCGCTCCGGCATCTCGACCGTGAGCCGGTTGCCGTCCAGCCGGACCACCGTGTTCTCGGCGAGCTCGCGGGCGGCGTCGTCGACCGGGGTCACCTCGACCGTGCTGGTCCCGGTCTCGGCCGCGGTGACGGTGACGGTGCCGGACGAGACGCGGATGCGCAGGTCGACCGGTTGCGGCGTGTCGAAGGTGTAGTCGGGCACGGGTCTGACTCCTCGTCGAGAGCTGGTCCGGGACGGTCCGGTCGGCGGGACCGGCGGTCGGGCCGGTCGGGTCGGGTGGCCGATCGGGTCGGGTTCCCGGTGGCCGGTGGTTTGGGTGGCCGGTTCGGGTCGGGTGCCCGGTGGCCGGTGGTTTGGGTGGCCGGTGGTCTGGGTGGCCGGTGGTCTGGGTGGCCGGTGGTCTGGGTGGCCGGTGGTCTGGGTGGCCGGTGCGTCCTGCGTGGCCGGTCGGGTCCGGTGGCCGGCGGGTCTGGGTGGCCGGTCCGGGTGGCCGGTCCGGGTGGCGCCGGCCGGCGGGGGGGATGTACGCCCGCCGGCGCCGGAGGGAAGGTCAGCTGCGGCGGCCGTCGGCGTGCCGGCCCTTGCGGCCGGTGCGGGCGCCGCGGCGGGCCTGCCGGACCAGCCGGTGGTCCGACGCCTGCTGGCGCAGGTTGGCGCGCCGGTAGTCGAGCTCGGTGTCGAGAGCGGAGCCGTAGAAGTAGTTGCTCATCGTGTTCGCTCCTCGGGACGTGCGCCCGGCTCGGGGCGCGGGCGGCTGGCGGGTCGCCGGTGCAGCGACCCACAGGGACGGGTGGTCTGTGCTCGGGCCGCAGGCGGCCCGGAGGTCTGGAGTTATCCGCGGGCGTAGCCGACCAGGCGGCGGCCCACTCGGCCGCCCCGGTCCTGCGCCGGCTCGTCCAGGGCGCGGGTGACGGCGCGGACGAGCCAGGAGTTCACCGAGATGCCGGCCCGGGTGGCCGCCTCCTCGATCCTGGCCTTGATCGACTCGGGCAGGCGCAGGGTCACCCGCGCGGTGCCGTCGTCCTCGCCGGGCGGCATCGGCGGGGTGGGCGGAGTCGGCGGCGTGGGCAGCTCGCCCTCGGCGCTGTCGTCCACCAGGTCGACCGAGATCCGCGGCTCCCGGCCGTGCATCCTGACCTCCACGGTGACGCCGGACAGCGCCGCAGTGACGTCAGCGGTGGCAGTGCTCAACGCGTCGAGGATGGCGAGCCGGGCGGCCGGCTCCATGGCCTCAGCCAGGAGTCCCGCCGTACGGCGGGTCTCGTCGGTCCCGGCCGCCGCCGCCGCCATCAAGTCGCGACGGAGGCCGTCAATGTAAGGCGTGAGGTCCATGACGTCACTATGACGTCACTGGTGCCATCACGTCAACCCCTCTGACGTCACTTCTTCGTCAGATTGACGGCTACCGGGTCGTGATCCAGGCGAAACCCCAGGCCGAGAGGTGGATACGGCCCTCGCCGAGGTCGAGCCGGCGGCGGGTGGAATGCACGTGGACCGGCTCCCGGATGCCGGCGGCCGCGACCACGCCCAGGTCCACCGACTGCCAGTCGTCGGAGAAGTTCGCCAGCGCCAGCAGCGGGGCGCTGCGCTGGTGCCGCCGACGGTACGCGAGCACGTGCGGGTCGTCCGGCGCCAGCACGGTCGTCTCCCCGCCGGACCGCAGCGCCAGCTGGCCCTTGCGCGCCTCGGCCAGTGCCCGCAGCCGGCCGAAGACCTGCCCGGCGACCGTGCCCGAGTCGGTACGCCGGGCCGCGGCGACCCAGTCCATCGGCGGCCGGTGCAGCCAGCGGTTGTCGTCCGCGTGCAGCGGGTCCTCGGCCCACCGCTCGTCGTTGCCGAGCCCCAGCTCGTCGCCCATCCACAGCACCGGGATCCCGCCGTAGGAGAAGACCACCGAGTAGAGCGTCTCCAGCCGGTCGATTCCCGCCGCGTCGCCGGCCACGGTGCCCGCCGGGTCGCCGGTCGCGGTACCAGGCGGGTTGCCGGTCGCGCTGCCGGCCGCGTCGCCGGCCGCCGCGCCACGCGCGTCGCCGGTCGCGCTGCGGGCCGCATCGCCGATCGCGCTGCCGGCCTGGTTGGTGGGCGGGATTCCGCACAGCGCCGCCGCCATCCCGGACGTGCGCGCGTCCCCGGTCGCCTCGTTCTCCTGGAACACGGCGCCGCGGGCGAACGACCCGGGATACCGCCCGGCGTAGAAGTCGGCCAGGAACCGGCGGTGGTCGAATCCGTTCCAGCCGACCGCGGCGGCGTCGGAGTCCGCCACGGCCCAGCCGATGTCGTCGTGGCAGCGCAGGTAGGTCACCCAGCCGGTGGTGGTCGGGGCGGCCCGCAGCCGGGACAGCGCCCGCGCGGCCAGCCGGGCGTCCCGGGTTGCCAGCGACGACCAGAGCAGCACCATGAGCTGGTTGTGGTAGGCGAGGTCGCACTCGGGCCGGAAGCGGTCGTGCGCGCCCAGGTATTGCACGAGCATGTCCGGCGCGACGATCGCCTCGGCCTTGAACAGCACGCCCGGGGCGGCGAGCCGGGTCAGTCCCCGGTACGCCTGGACCAGCAGGTGCGCCTCGGGCTGGTTCTGGCAGTCGGTGCCCATCCGCTTCCACAGGAACGGCACCGCGTCCAGCCGCAGCACGTCCACCCCGCGGTTCGCGAGGTCGAGCATCGTGCGCAGCATCGCCGTGAACACCGCGGGATTCGTGTAGTCCAGGTCCCACTGGTAGTCGTGGAACGTCGTCCACACCCACCCACCCAGCTCCGGCACGCGGGTGAAGCTGCCCGGCGCGGTGTCCGGGAAGACTTCCGGCAGGCTCCGCTCGTACGCGTCCGGCAGCGTCCGGTCCGGGAAGACGAGGTAGAAGTCCCGGTGCTCCGGGTTGCCGGCCGCCGCCAGGCGGGCCCACCGGTGCTCCCGCGCGGTGTGGTTGAGCACCAGGTCGACGCACAGCGCGATCCCGCGGTCCCGCAGGTCGGCGGCCAGCGCCTCGAGGTCGCCCATGGTGCCCAGGCGCGGGTCGACCGCGTCGTAGTCGACGACCGCATACCCGCCGTCGTTCGGGCCGGTACGGGTGGCCAGCAGCGGCATGAGGTGCAGGTACGTCACGCCGAGCTCGGTCAGGTAGTCCAGCCGCTCCCGGACACCGGCCAGCGTGCCGCCGAACCGGTCGGCGTAGCAGGCGTAGCCGACCATGCCGGCGCGCTGGAACCAGGCCGGGTCGACCTCGCGCCGGCGGTCGAGCACCCGCAGCGGCCAGGGCCGGACCGCGGCCGCGTCCAGGGCGACGCCGACCAGCCCGCGGACCAGCTCCGCGGTGTCGGTGCGGGTTCCGTACAGCACGTCGAGCGGCTCGACGACGTCGAGGTGCACCTGCTCGAGCCGGGCCAGGAACGCCTCGCCCTCCAGCGCGCCCAGCCGGGCCCGGGCCAGCGGGCCGACCGTCTCGACCAGCTTCCGCAGCAACAGCGCCGCGGCCTGCCCGGATGACGACCGGATGTCGACCATGTGTCCGGATGCTAGGCGGAAGCGCTGCCGGCCCGGAGCGCCGCCGGCGGCGGCCCGGTCGTGCCGCGCACCACCAGCCGGGTCGGCAGCACCAGCTCCACCGGCCCGTCCTGCTCGCGGCCGGCGAGCACGGACAGCAGCCAGCCGGCAGCCAGCTCGCCCTGCCGGCGGACCGGCTGGGCGATCGTGGTGAGGTCGCCGGCCGGCGCCATCTCGTGGTCGTCGAAGCCGATCAGCGAGACCCGGCCGGGCACGTCCAGCCCGGCCCGACGCAGCACCTGGAGCGCTCCCAGCGCCATCTCGTCCGACTCGGCGAAGATCGCGGTCGACAGCGTGCGGCGGGCCAGCAGCTGCTCGACCGCGCGCATCCCGCCGGACACCCCCCAGGGCTCGGCGATCACCCGGTCGCCGCAGCCGATGCCGGCCTCGCCCAGCGCGGCCTCGAAACCGGCCCGGCGCGCCGCGGTCGTCGTCCGCCCGACCGGGTCGTCCGGCGCGCCGCTGATCATCACGATGTCCCGGTGCCCGAGCAGCACCAGGTGCCGCACCGCCATCGTCGCGCCGGCCCGCTCGTCCACCCCCACCCGGGAGAAGCCGGGCACCGGCCCGCCGACGACCGCCAGCGGCACCTGCAGCGAGCGCAGCGCGTCCTGCTCGGCCGCGTCCAGCGACGAGGCGACCGCGAGCACCGCGTCGACCCGCCGGCGCAGCGGCATCGTGGCGAAGAACCGGGTCCGCCCGGCCGCGTCGCCGACGTTGTAGAGCAGCAGGTCGTACCCGTCCTCGCGGAGGGCGCCCTCCACCCCGGTGAGCACCTCGGAGAAGAACCACCGGGTCGCGAACGGGACGATCACCCCGACCGCGTGGGTGCGGCCCGAGGCGAGCCGGGACGCCGCCGGCGACGGGACGTAGTGCAGCTCGGCCGCCGCCCGCAGCACCCGCTCCCGGGTGTGCTCGGACACCTTGGACGATCCCCGCAGCGACCGGGACACGGTGGAGGCAGAGACTCCGGCGCGGCGCGCCACGTCGAAGATGCCCGCGTGGCCCGGTACGGCATGGGGTGCGCCCATCCGACCTCCTCGTCGTGACGCGCGACGGGCCCGGCTTTCGCCCACGACACGCTATGAAAACGGTGCCATGAGAAATGTGGCTTGCACCACAGTCGTGTGCAAGGGTAAGCCGCAGCGCCCGTGACACGATCATGTCGGCACGGGGCCGGGGCTGTCCAGGGGGACACGAGATGGCCTACAACTGGCGGAGAAGGGCAGGAGGCTCCCCTCGGGTTTCCCGCACGGGCCGTACCGGTAAGAACGCGGTCCTCCGGGTGCCACCGGCCGTCCGCGACGGCGCGGGCTCGCGGCCGCGGCACTCGGAACGATCAAGACAGGAGCGGTTAATGGGCAAGCGGAAGGCCATCCAGCGGGTGGCACTGGCGGCGGCGGTTGCCCTGGGGGCGTCGGCCTGCCTGAGTGACAGCGGAAGCAGCGGCGGTGGTGGCAACAGCGGCACCAAGCCCGGCGACAAGAACGTCGAGATCGTCTTTGGCTTCGGCGGCTCCCAGTCCACGGGCTTCCGGCAGTCGCTGAAGGGGTTCGAGCAGCAGTCCGGCATCAAGATCAAATTCACCGAGGCGTCGCAGTCCTTCGACACCCTGATCCGCACTCGCGTGCGGGCCAACAACGTGCCCGACATCGCGCTGTTCCCGCAGCCGGGCATCCTCAAGGACTTCGTCAAGCAGGGCAAGATGACGGACCTGTCGACCCAGCTGGACGTCAACAAGCTGAAGTCCGACCTGGTCCCGGGCGTGCTGGACGCCGGCGAGGTGGACGGCAAGGACTACGGCGTCCCGGTCTCGATGAACGTCAAGAGCCTGGTCTTCTACCCGAAGCAGGCCTGGGCGGCCAAGGGCTACCAGGTCCCGAAGACGCAGCAGGAGCTCACCGACCTCACCAACAAGATCAAGGCTGACGGCACCACCCCGTGGTGCATGGGTATGGAGTCCCAGTCGGCGACGGGCTGGGTGGCCACCGACTGGCTCGAGGCCAACCTGCTCGAGGAGGCCGGGCCGGACACGTACGACAAGTGGGTCAACCACCAGATCCCGTTCAACGACCCGGCCGTCAAGAAGGCCGCGCAGGACTTCGAGAGCCTCGTGCTGGCCGACGGCAACGTGCTCGGCGGTCGCAAGCAGACCGTGAGCACCGCCTTCGCCACCTCGGCCAACCCGATGTTCGACAACCCGCCGAAGTGCTTCCTGCACCGGCAGGGCAACTTCATCACCCAGGCCGGCTTCTTCCCGACGAAGGTCGTGGCGAACATCGACAACCAGGTCGGTGTCTTCCAGTATCCGGGGCAGACGGCCGACAGCAAGCCGATGCTCGGCGGCGGTGACCTGGCTGCGGTCTTCAACGGCAAGGACGACGACACCAAGCAGGTGATGGCATTCCTGACCGGAAAGGACTACCCCGGCTGGAGCGAGAAGGCGGGCTTCCTGTCGCCGCGCAAGGACTACCCGCTCACCAACTACAAGTCCCAGCTGACCCAGCAGATCGCGCAGCTCGGGCAGCAGGCCACCGTCTTCCGGTTCGACGGCTCCGACCAGATGCCGGGCGCGGTCGGCTCGGGCAGCTTCTGGAAGGGCATGGTCGCTTGGGTCAGCGGCCAGAAGGATCTTGACACCGCGTTGAAGGACATCGAGAGCAGCTGGCCGAGCTGACGTCCCGGCCCGGGGGAGGCGCACTGAACCACGCGCCTCCCCCGGGCGGGCGCACCGGCTTCTCCGGGAAGGGAGCGGGTCAGTGATCAAGGTGATCAACGCGCTGCTGGCGATCGTCGGCGGCGTCGCCGGCATCCTTGTGCTCTACTGGGTGCTCAACTTCCTGGCCGAGCGGCTGCCGGGCAAGTGGGAGGGGCGGCTGAAGCCGTACTTCTACATCCTGCCGGCGCTGGCCGCGATCGGCCTGTTCCTCATCTACCCCGCGATCCAGACGATCATCTACAGCTTCGCGAACCCAACCAGCACCAAGTGGGTCGGGCTGAAGAACTACACCGACCTGCTGACCACGAAGGACTTCCAGATCACGCTGGTCAATACGCTGCTCTGGATCATCATCGTGCCGACCTTCGTGGTCGTGCTCGGTTTGGCCGTGGCGGTGCTCGCCGACCGGCTCAGCTCCGGCGGCGAGCGGGTTTCGAAGACGATCATCTTCCTGCCGATGGCCATCAGCGGCGTGGCCATGGCCGCGATCTGGCGCTTCGTCTACGAGGTGCGGCCGGCGGGCACGACCCAGATCGGCCTGCAGAACGCGGTCTGGACGGGGCTCGGCGGAAACCCGGTCGCCTGGCTGCAAGAGGACACGTTCAAGCTCAACACGTTCTTCCTCATGATCATCCTGATCTGGGGGCAGACCGGCTTCGCCATGGTGCTGCTGTCCGCGGCGATCAAGGGGGTGCCGGAGGACACGCTGGAGGCGGCCCGGATCGACGGCGCGAACGAGCGGCAGACCTTCTTCCGGGTGGTCGTCCCGCAGATCTGGGGCACCGTCATCACGGTCTTCATCACCGTCCTGATCGGTGTGATGAAGATCTTCGACGTGGTGTACGTCATGACGGGCGGCAACTTCAACACGAACGTGATCGCGGTCAGCTTCTTCAACCAGCTGATCACCAACGGTGACGCCGGCAAGGCGGCGGCCATCGTGGTCATGCTCATGATCGCGGTGATCCCGGTCATGATCTACCAGGTCCGCCACTTCCGGGCCGAGGAGGCGTCGCGATGACCAGCACCGGAACCGTGCAGCCCGGCGGAGCAGCCGCCGTCGAGGGCATCGAGACCGCCGGTCGTGCCGTTCAGCCGAAAAGGATTCGCCGTCGAGGAGGCTGGTTCGCCTGGATCACCCTGGGCGTCGTCTGCTTCCTCTGGCTGGTCCCGTCGATCGGCCTGCTGATCACGTCGTTCCGCACCCCGGAGGCGGCGCTGACGAGCGGCTGGTGGACCGTCATCACCAAACCGTTCCAGGACTGGACGACCTCCAACTACAGCCAGGTGTGGAACGGGGGCGGCAGCAACGCGTTCGTCAACAGCCTGGTGGTCAGCCTGCCGGCGACGGTCATCCCGATCTTCATCGCCGCGTTCGCGGCCTACGCGTTCACCTTCATGGAGTTCCCCGGCCGGGACCTCTTCTTCATCCTCATCGTGGGTCTGCTGGTGGTGCCGCTGCAGGTGGCGCTGGTGCCGCTGCTGAAGATCTACGGCAACATCGGCCTGCAGGGCACTTTCGCCTCGGTCTGGCTGGCGCAC
>Ga0308176_10002047_pt1 | contig 12645 bp, 10 predicted proteins | sample PhyCR2_3_FD_203890 | JGI IMG/M metagenome (GOLD analysis project Ga0308176, IMG submission 203890) | Soil microbial communities from UC Gill Tract Community Farm, Albany, California, United States - DLSLS.C.R2 | ecosystem: Environmental > Terrestrial > Soil > Agricultural land | place: USA... | reverse complement strand
GCTCTGGCCCCTGGTCGTCACCACCTACAGCGACCGCATGCCGCTGTCGGCAGGTCTCGCGACGCTCATCAGCGACCGTACCGTCGACTACCCCGTCGTCATGGCGGCGAGCCTGCTCGCCATGGCACCGGTCCTCATCCTCTTCATCGTGCTGCAGCGCCGGGTCATCGACGGGCTGGCGTCCAGCGGGCTGAAGTGAGTCCTGGCCGCCGCCGGCCCAGGACACCATCGATAGGAGATCGCCGTGAGAAAGTCCCTGTCTGCAAAGGCTCTGCCGGCCGTGGCGCTCGCCAGCGCCGTCGCCGTACTCATGCCGCCGGCTTCGGCCGGCGCACACCCCGTAGCGTCGACGACAGTGTCGTATACCGCGTCCAGCGCCGTGATCCCGAACCCGCAGCGCGGCTTCTACCACCACACCGAGACCCACTACCGAGCCGACGGTTCGGGATGGGTCCCCCTCGACCGAGCCACACTCGAGGGCTACCGCGCCGAAGGCATCACCCAAGTTCTGCGCGTGTTCTACATGGAGAAGTTCGTCAACCAGACCCAGCTCGACCAGCGGTTCCTCGACCTGGTGAACCAGGACTACGCCACCGCGCGGGCCGCGGGTGTTTCCGTCATCACCCGCTTCGCCTACGTGCAAGGCGGAGCCTGGCCGTACGAGCCGCCGTACGGCGACGCCGCCCTGGATATGGTCCTGGCACACATCCGCCAGCTCGGGCCTGTCCTGCGCGCAAACGCCGATGTCATCCCGGTCGTCCAGGAGGGCCTGATCGGGCTGTGGGGGGAGGGCTACTACACCGACCACTTCGTCAGCGACCCCGCCAACCCCGGCATCGTCACGCAGGCCGACTGGGACAAGCGCAACGCGGTTGCCCAGGCTCTGCTCGACGAGCTTCCCCCGAGCCGCGGCATCCAGGTCCGGACCATGCTGATGAAGCAGAAGCTGCTCGGCGTGCCCAGCGGGGCCGACAACGCCCTCACAGCCGACCAGGCCTTCACCAACACTGCCATCGCCCGCGTCGGGCACCACAACGACTGCCTCCTCGCCGCCCCCGATGACTGGGGCACCTTCCTGTCCGATCCGATCACCCTCGACCAGGAGTACCTCGCCAAGGACAGCCTCTATGTCCCGGTCGGCGGCGAGACCTGCAACGTCAACCCGCCGCGCTCGGAGTGGCCGAGCGCCTCCGCCGAGCTGGCCCGGTACCACTACAGCTATCTGAACCGGGACTACAACAAGGACGTCCTCAACTCCTGGGGCCAGGCTGGGCTCACCCAGACGGCGCAGCGGCTCGGCTACCGCTTCGTCATGACCGAGAGCACCATCAGCCGCGACCCCGACGGAACGCCCGTCGTGTCCATCGACATCCGCAACGACGGATGGGCGCCCCCCTACACCCCACGCCCAGCGAGCCTGGTCCTTCGCCAGGGGAGCCACCGCGTCGTGGTGCCCGCCGCCTCCGACGCCCGCTCATGGCTGCCCGGCACCACCACGCACCTGCGCGTGCGCCTCGATGCCGTCAAGCCCGGCGAGTACACCGTCGCGCTCGCCCTACCCTCACCCGAGGCCAGCACCGCCACGGACCCGCGCTACGCGGTCCGAACCGCGAACGTCGGGACGTGGGACCCGACCACCGGGGTCAACGACCTGCACCAGAGCGTCGTGGTCCAGGGCCCGTAGAACACGCTGTCGGGTACACGCCACGGCGGGACCCCCGGCCGGGGGATCCCGCCGTGGCCGCCTACCAGACGGCCAACCGGTAGCCGGGGACGGTCGATCAGCAGGGACCGCGCCGAACTGCCGCGTTGCAACTTGAGCTTCCAGTTGCAGGACGAACGGACCGGAATGCCGGACCCCTCGCAGCTGGCGCTTGACAGGTACGGGGCTCCGATGGGTCGGGAAACCCGGCGTCACCGTGTGTCCGCCGCTGGTGGTCAGGGTTGGCCCGGGGCTCTGCCTGGCTGGACGAGTCCGCTTTCGTAGGCCAGGACAACGGCCTGGGCGCGGTCGTGCAGGTCGAGCTTCTGGAAGACGCGAGCGACGTGGGTCTTGACGGTGGCCTCGCCCAGGACAAGCTGGCGGGCGATGTCGCCGTTGGATTGACCGCGGGCGAGTAGGCGCAGGACCTCGAGCTCGCGCGGAGTGAGCTCGGCGAGCGCGGCCGGCTGTTCGCGGGCGGGTGGGCGTTGGGCGTAGTCGGCGATCAGCCGACGGGTGATCGAGGGGGAGAGCAGCGCCTGGCCTCCAGCGATCACGCGGACGGCGTGCAGGAGCTCGTCGGCACCGGCGTCTTTGAGCAGGAACCCGCTGGCGCCGGCGCGCAGCGCCTCGTAGACGTGTTCGTCGAGGTCGAAGGTGGTCAGGATCAGCACGCGCGGCGGGTGTTGCTCGGCGGCGAGCCGTCGGGTGGCCTCGATTCCGTCCATGTTCGGCATACGGACGTCCATCAGCACGACGTCGGGCCGCAACACCCGGGTGGCCTCGATCGTCTCCAGCCCGTCGCCCGCTTCGCCGACCACATCCAGGTCCGGTTCGGCGTTGAGGATGACGCGGAAGCCGGTCCGCACGAGCGCCTGGTCGTCGGCGATCAGGACCCGGATCATCCGGCGGCCCCCGGCGCAAGCGGCAGGCATGCAAGCACGGAGAAGCCGTGTCCGTTGCGCCTGCCCACTTCCAGAGTGCCGCCGTAGATCGCGACCCGCTCGCGCATTCCGACGAGGCCGTGCCCGGAGCCGTTCACGCGCTCGGGGGCACCTGTGCCATTGTCGAGGACCTCCAGCGCGAGCACGGTCGGGTGGTAGCGGACGATCACCTCCACCTCGGCGCGACCGGCGTGCTTGAGCGTGTTCGTCAGCGCCTCCTGCACGATCCGGTAGGCCGACAGGTCGACCCCCAACGGCAGCTGTGCAGGCTCGCCCTCGATTCGCAGGTCGACCCGCAGCCCGGCCTCGCGCACCTGCTCGAGGAGTGACTCCAGTGAGTCGAGCCCCGGTTGCGGTGCCGTGGCGGCACCCTCTTCGCCGCCGCGGAGCACGCACAGCAGCCGGCGCAGCTCAACCAGGGCCTCACGACCGGTCGTCTCGATCGCGACAAACGCGCCGCGCGCCTGCACCGGGTCGGCGAGGAGTCGCGGCCCCGCCTGCGCCTGAACGACCATAACGCTGACCCCGTGCGCGACCACGTCGTGCAGCTCACGCGCGATCCGCGCCCGTTCCGTCGCCACCGCCTCCCGCGCGGCGAAATCGCGTTCGCGCTCGGCCAGCTGGACGCGACGCTCCCGGTCGCCGACGACGCGACGGACGACCAGCATCACCAGCGGTGTGACGACCGCGAACGGCACCGAATCGCCCAGGGTCGCCTGCGGTCCGGCGCTGCTCAGGAGATCTGCCACGACGAGCACCATGAGCCCGGCAACGAAACGACGCGGCGGCGCCCACACGCTCAACGCATACAACGCGCAGAAGTAGGCAACGGCAACGGCAACGAACTGCAGGTCGCCCCAGAACGCGAGCCCCAGCGCGAACACGATCGGCACCCCGATCCCGACCAAGAGCGGCCGGGCCCGGCGGACCGCCACCGACGCGGTGATCACCGGCGCAATCAACGCGGCCGCTAGCCGGTGCTGTTCCCCACCTAGCCAGATCTCAAGCTCCGCCACCACCGTCAGCAGCGCCGCAACGAGCCGGTCGAGCCTGACCGGATCTATCCGCCAGAGCCGAACGCCACGAAGCCGCGCAAGTACGTGCACACGCGCACCGTAGTCCGCGCCTCGAGGCTGTGTCCTCAACTCCTCGGCTGATCCGAACCGACCAAAGGTCACCCCAGGGCTTTACCCAGGATCACCCGGCTGGCAGACGACACCTGCGCGGGCTGCTGCCTACGTTCAGTCCACAGACCACTACTGGAGGAACCATGGCAACCGAACAGCGTTTCCTTTCGATCCCCCGCGATCTTCGGCACCTGCTCGCCTTGATCGCGCTCATCCTGGCGCTTAGCGAGTTCGTGGCCGCCTTCTTCGTCAGCTTCTGGGAAGTCAATCCCATCCTCTGCGCGCTTTTCCTGACCGGCCTCCTCCTCACCAGACGAGGCGGAATCGCGGGACCGATCCTGGTCGGAGCGCTCTGCGTATTCGAGCTCCTTGCCTTCACGACCTTTCCCCGGAACGGGTTCGGCGACTGGGTCAGCCAGCTGCCCTTCGCCCTCGGCTCCGCCGCGGGCCTGATCGTCGCTCTCGCCGTGCTCACACAATCCTTCACCACGAGGAAGGCAAGGACCGCCGCAGCACACGTCGACGCCTAACACCGTCGCAGGGGACGTCAAAATCAACGACGCCCAGGTTTTCAACGCCCACCGGCCGGGACCCCCGGCCGGTGCGACCTCAGACTTCTGGACATCGTCTTCTGGGTCGCCACCTGAACGATGCCGAGCCCACGAGGCACGCCTACGACCGAGAGGCCATCGGTCACCTTCGCGGTGCCTGGGCTGAGGAGAACACACGTAGCGAGTTGGCGCGCGAGCCAAACGCAGGCGCCTCAATTGGGGGATGGGGTCGACAGCCTCACGTTGCAATACGGCGACATCGACCACCTCGTCGTCACCCGCACCGGTGGGCTCTCAGCGATCGACTCAAAGTGGCGCCCCGACCCGAAGCCGAGAGACCGCGACGCGATGGTCCGCGCTGCAACCAAGGCGGCCAGCGGGCGTCGGCTCTCCTGCAGACCGTCCCGAAGACCGAGCGCGGCAACCACCGAGGCAGATCAAAGCCCTTGATGATCGCCCCGCTCGTCGTGCTCTGGGGCGCCGCACAACACTCGCTACCCGACGACGTCGTCATCGATGCTGTCAGCTTTGCCGGTGGTCGGAAGTTGGTGCCTTGGCTCAGGGCACTCAAGGGCGCGTCCGTTGACCAACACGCTGCCAGAAAAATGTCCTGAAGGATCTCGAGAACTGCCGCGCGGAGGCAGCTTCGCGGTGTAGGCCCAGTTGTTGCCGCGCGCGCCTGGCCGACGTCGGCGACGCGGTTCGCCGACCCCAACCCCCATGCGCCCGGCTGCGACTCCTGACGTTCGAATCCCTTCCTACCCGTGCTGGGAGATGCCTGCCGGCACCGTAACCACGACGTGAGCCAACACGGCATCCGACTTGGGGCATCTGCCTTTGGCAGGGCCTTCCCGCGGTTGGTAGCCGCAGACCCGTTGGGCCGGGATATGGAAATCTCGGCGCGTTCAGCGATAACGTTCGTCCCGATCTCAGGCCGGCGGGACCCCTGTCGAATCTGAACTCTGCGAAGGGTGCACAGTCATGAAGGTCACGATCGACTCATCAGAACCTCTCGCGGATGCCCTGCGCGTCATCGGCGCTGTCTACAACGTCAGCCTGGCCCAGGTCGACCACGAGGGGCCGGTCGGCAGATCCGGCACAGCGAAGGCCTCGCCGCGCCCGAAGGCGACCGGTAACGGGTCCCGGCGCGCAACCAACAAGAAGTCCCCAACACCGGGCGCAGCACGCAAGACCACCAGGGCGACACGGCGGGCGAGTGCGGCCTCAACTTCGGACATCCGCAGGTGGGCCCTGGCCAACGGCCACGCGGTCAGCAGCCGCGGCACCTTGCCGGCCGCAGTCAAGGCCGCCTACGCCGCCGCGCACACGGGTTAATCCCGTTCTGCGGCCAGGCGGTTCGCCAGTCGGGAGATTCTGCATGCCGCACCGGCCCATCGCCAGCGGGCGGAGTCCCCACCCTCCTCGTGCGGCTGCGGCCAAGCTGACCGACCACGCCCCGGGACGGTCTGTTTCACATTCGTCGCCGTTCGCCTACGCGCGCCCTAGGCCTGCCCTCCCGCGGTCAGGGCCGCCCGGGATGCCGCGGGCGACGCCGCGTGAGGACCAGAAGCAGGCCACGACGATGGTCCGCACCCGGGGGAAACTCGCCCAACGGCCCACCGGCTGATACATCGCGACGCGATATTTCACCCGAATGGTCAAACACTGCTGGTCCTTCGGGTGGTCTGCCCTTGGCGCACCGAATCTTGAGCCTAGTGTGCGAATGCAGCCGTTCCATACGGGTGCGGACGAGCGAGATCCGCCGAGCAAACTGAATCGACGCCCGTAGGGCTCCGGTTCGGGAGCAGAGCCGGAGACATCGTCCTTCGATGCAGGGGCTGGCCCAGGAGGCCCGCTCGAAGGGAGCCCTGATGGGGATACACGGAAAGTCGCGCAGGTTCGGCCGTCTCAGATCGCTCGGTGTGGTGGTGACGCTTGCGGCGGCGACGGTTGTCGCGCTGCCCGCGGTGGCCTCCGCCTCGGACGCGGTGGGGTTGACGAACCCCGGGTTCGAGACCGGCAACACCTCGGGCTGGTCCGGCAGCGGGTTCGTCACGACTGAGTACCAGGGCTACACCGCCCCGGACGGCAACTACTTCGCCACCGTGATGGCCGGCTGTGCCACGAACACCCTGGCTCAGACCTTCACCGCCCGTGCCGGTCAAACCCTGACCGGCTGGTCGTTTTTCAAGGCCAACGACTACCTGCCGTACAACGACAGCGGCGCGGTGCGCCTGTCCATCGCCGGTGGTGGAACCACCGCGACCGTCTTCTCCTCCAGCATCGGCCAGGTCGGCAGCTATGGCGGGACGCCATGGCAACGGTGGACCTACACGGTGCCCGCCGACGGGCAGTACACGATCTCGGCGAGCTCGACCAACAGCTGGGACTGCGCCAACCCCAGCGCGGTTGGCCTCGATCTTGCCGCGGCGGACACGACCGCGCCGGTGATCACCGCCTCAGCGACCTCCGACGGTCAGCCGTACACCTCCGGGACGTGGACGAACCACGACGTGAGCGTGCACTTCGACTGCGCCGACAACGCCGGCGGGTCCGGTGTCGGCTCCCTCACCCCGGACCAGACGGTCACCAATCAAGGCGACGGACAGGCAGTGACCGGCACCTGCACCGACAACGCCGGCAACACCGCGTCGGCGACTTTCTCCGGCATCCGGATCGACAAAACCACCCCGGCCGTGACTTACAGCGACAACGCCGACAGCTACAGCGTCGACCAGCAGATTGCGATCAGCTGCACCGCCAGCGACGCCCTGTCCGGCCTTGCGTCCACGACCTGCGCAGATACCGCCGGCCCGGCCTACACCTTCGGCCTGGGGGCGCACACCCTCTCAGCGCAGGCCAGTGACAACGCCGGCAACCAGGGCAGCGCCTCGACGACGTTCAACGTCCAGGTGAGCCACGACAGCCTGTGCACCCTGACCAGCCAGTTCTCCACCAGCCCCGGTGTGGCCAGCGGGCTGTGCGCCAAGCTCGCCGCCGCATCCCAGGCCGCGGCCCGCGGGCAGGACCAGGCCAAGCAGAACATCCTGGCCGCGTTCGACCACCAGCTCGCCGCCCAGGCCGGCAAGGCGCTGACGTCCTACCAGGCCGACGTGCTCACCAGGCTGGGCGCCGCACTCTGACAGCAGCGCGGAGCCGCCAACAGCCAAACCGGCCAGGCGCCGATCCACCGGTTCGCCGAGCAACGCCACGGCGGTGAACGCGAAGGGCCGCACCTCATGGTGCGGCCCTTCGTCGTCGTCATGGCTGCGTGCGTTTCGGCGGAAGGGCGTCCTCAGGGGAAGGAGTGGCGGCCTTGACGACCATCGGCGCATCGGTTCGGCGATCGGCCGCGCCCACTCGATATGGCGCCGTCGCGCAGGAGAGCGGGGTGCGTGCATGCCGATACTGGGTATCGTGTTTGGTGGGGCTGGAGGGATCAAACAGCTGGCCCCTCTAGCCTTCCGGGGCGCTCCGAGAGTGGATGGTAGCTGTCTGTCGTCTGTGGCGGGATCGCAACGCCCAGACAACGCTTCATCTGCCGCAACGTCGCACAGTTGATCAGATTGCCGGCTCTTCACGGATGAGTGTGGGCTGAGCCGCGCCCTAGGATCAATCAGGCCGCGTCCGCGCGCACCGTCACCTGGGCCGCGAACCTGTGCGATCTCGACGCGGTCCGGCTCGCCGCTGCGAGGGCCTCGACTTCGTCCGAGGCGCCGCTGACCTGATCATTCGCCAAGCCCTCCAACGCGAATACGACGGCCCGATACCGCTGCCCTGGCCGGGCCACGGCTACCTGTCGTGGACTAGCCAGCTCAGCTCCTGGGCTTCACGACCCGCTGTCCAACGCCACCGTCAACTTGGGCGTGTCGACTTGTCCAGCACCACCCGTCGAGGGGCTGACGCCGCGCACTCAGCTGTGATGATCCTGCGGGGCAGGATGTCGCGGATCGGGCCGCCGCCTGGTCCTGACAAACGCTGCGAGGGTGGCGGGGCCGATGGGATCGAGCTTCTCCCAGCGGGCGATGACCCCACCGAGCACCGCATTGGCGAATACCGCGATGAGGTGGAGGAACGGGAATACCTAGTCCACGCCATTGTGTGACACGTTGGGAGGGTCTGTTCGGCCAAAGCGGTCGCCCGTCGGTGATGCATGGGATTAGCAAACACGCCGTGGGAAGGGATGGGCACCTGTGCGCCCTTGGCGAGGCGATACGGCTCCCGGGGCAGCTTGCTGGCTGGTCATGCTGGCCCACGGACTCAGGCGCCCCGACCAGTGTGGGCCTGGTGTTCGTACAGGCCGCTCATCTGGCCCGCGCTGTCCAGTGTGGCCAGCAGAGCGTCACAGATCTGCCGGAGCTGCTCGACCTGTGCGGGATCCAGGGCGTCGAAGACGTGATGGCGCACGGCCGCGACGTGCCCGGGCGCGGCAGCTGCCACCTCATCCCAGCCGGTCGGGGTGAGACGGGCATTGGTGGCCCTCTTGTCCTCAGGGCAGGGGAAGCGCTCGACCAACCCGCGTTCCTCGAGTCGGCGAACGACGTGGGACAGGCGGGGGAGGGTGGCGTTGGTGCGCTGGGCGAGTGCGGTCATCCGCAGGGTGCGGTCCTGTGCCTCCGAGAGCATCGCGAGGACGAAGTAGTCGAAGTGGGTGAGGTGGACGTCGCGTCGCAGCTGGGTGTCCAGGGCGGCGGGCAAGAGCTCCGCCACCGCCACGAGGCGCAGCCATGCCGCGCGCTCCGCCTCGTCCAGCCATCTCGCGTCCATGGGAAAATGGTAACGGAATACTTGAAGGAACAACTAAATCATGTAGGATGTTACTTGAAACATCAATCAACTACCTCTACACAGGAGCTCCTCATGGCACACCTCTCCATCATCGGAACCGGCAACATGGGCCAGGCCATCGCGGCCGTGGCCGGGCGCGGCGGTCACTCGGTCCAGCTGCTCGGTCAGGGCGACGTCGCGACCCAGGTCACCGGCGACATCGTCGTCCTCGCCGTTCCGTACCCGGCCGTGAGCGCCGTGCTGGCCCAGCGCGGCGAAAGCCTCGCAGGCAAGGTCGTCGTGGACATCACCAACCCGCTGAACTTCGAGACCTTCGACTCGCTGACCGTCCCCGCAGACAGCTCCGCGACCGCCGAGATCGCCGCCGCGCTCCCGCAGTCACGCGTGCTCAAGGCCTTCAACACCACGTTCGCCGCAACGCTGGCCTCTGGAACGGTCGGTGGCCTCACTACGACTGTGCTCATCGCCGGCGACGACGCGGACGCCAAGTCCACCCTGGCCGGCGTCATCACCTCCGGTGGCCTGAACGTCATCGACGCAGGGTCGCTCTCGCGGGCCCGCGAGCTTGAAGGGATCGGCTTCCTGCAGATCACCCTCGCGGCCAACGAGAAGATCGCCTGGACCGGCGGCTTCGGCGTCGTCGCGTCCTGACGACCTCATCGAGTCGATCGGAGCGGCCGTGAGCATCGAGCAGGCATCCACCACCGGCGCGTGGGGCGCATTCGCCGCGCCCGTCGTCGCGACCCACGGCGCGACCGACCCGTCGGCGCCACTCGTGGTGCTGCTGCACGGTCGGGGCTCCAGTGAGCGGGAGATCCTGGCCCTGGCTCCACACCTGCCCGACGGCTTGGCGTATGCCGCGGTGCGGGCCCCGATCGCCGAGGGTGGCGGTTTCGCCTGGTTCGCCAACCGCGGGATCGGTCGCCCCGTCGCGCAGTCCCTCAAGGGGACGATGACCTGGTTCACCCGCTGGCTGGACGCAGCGGCACCGCGGGGCAGGCCGGTGTTCCTCGTCGGATTCAGCGGCGGCGCCGCCTTCGCGGGCGGACTGGTCCTGGCCGAGCCGTCCAGGTACGCCGGGGCCGCGATCCTCTACGGCACGCTGCCGTTCGACGCCGGGCTCCCGGTCGACACCAGCCGCTTGGCGAACCTACCGATGTTCGTGGCGCAGGGTGAGGCCGACCAGATGATCCCTGCTGAGCTGCTCGAGCGCACCTGGACCTACCTGCTCGCGGAGTCCGGCGCACCGACGGTCGCCCACCGGGACCCCGGCGGCCACGGGATCACCAGCGCGACCCTGCATCGATTGTCCGACTGGATCGCGGACCGGGCCGCGTTCCTCGCAGACCACGAGCCCGCGCCGGTCGGGGTCGCGGCGGACGTTGAGTGGCCCGCCCTGCCCAGTGGGGGCCTGACGCATCGGACCGGGCCGCGACCGAAGGTGTCGTGGTCCATCCCCCAGCAGCAACAGTCACAGAACGCCCCGATGGAGCTCCAGCAGCAGCTGTTCGAGCGGGTCAGTGACCTCGCTGGTGTCACCACATGCGCATCCCACATCTCCGTGCCCGGCGCCCGCGCTTTCGTGGTCCCCGCCGGCAGCGGACCCGACGATTCGTTCCTCGTCCCCGGAGTCGGGGAGTTTGCCCACCTCCACCCTGACTACGACGGCTCGCTCCACCTCGCACTGCCCGCACCGCTGGCGGCAGACCTCGTCGCCCACGGGTGGGGCACGCCCCACCCGTGGGCCGGCACAAGACTCGCACCGGGCTTCGTCATGCTCTTCGGACCACGCACCAATGACGAGCTCGAAACCATCGCGGGCATCATGACCACCGCCCACACGATCGCCACGTCGGCCGCGGCTTGACCCTCGAGCCGCGGTGCCAGCGGGGACGTTGTCCAGCACTCAGGTGCGGTCGTCTGGCGGGCGTTGCAAGAGCTCAGCACGCCTCGAAGGCCCTGCCGCGCGACGGCGTTTCCGATCCTGACCGCGGCGGGCATGTGGTCGACGAGTTCCGGCCCCATCGCCGGGAGGCCCGGTCGATGGCGCGCTTGGGGGCGCCGGGGATTCGTGTAACAACTCGTGCAATATCTCTCGGCAATCGACGGTCAATCGAGTTCCTGGTTGGCCAGTCAATTCTCTCGCCAGCTCTAGCTGGGTTGCACAAAACCGCAGGTCACGAGTCTGTGACCTACGTTGTGAGTGGGAGCCAGGGACGGGGTCGAACCGCCGACTTTCCGATATTCGCGCAGAGTGGTCAATCACCCATTCTGGGCGCGCCTGCGGGCGCAACGGACGCCGACGTTTCCGCAGGTCACAGGCGGTTTCGCCGATCTTTTCGCGGTGGCCAGGGGCGGGGTCGAACCGCCGACCTTCCGATTTTCAGTCGGACGCTCGTACCAACTGAGCTACCTGGCCGTGACATGCATTCGCGGCGACCTCTTGCCCGAGCCAGTGGCCGTCGCGACTGCAGGATCATAGCCGATGCCCGACGGCACCCGGGCATCCGCCGACCGCCCGACGGCGCCCGTCGTTGACTCGAGGCGGGCGCCGTCGGCTGGAGTGGGTGGCTCAGCCGCCGAACAGCGACAGCTTGTCGTACTTCTTCGCGAGCAGGTAGTAAACGGTGACGCGGTTCTTGGTGCGGTCGGCCTTCATCGCCTGGCCCACCTCGGCGATCGACGCGTCGAGCGCGGCGTCGTCCTGGCTGAGGGCGAGCTTCTTCTTGAGGAAGCCGTCGCGCACCCGGGCAAGCTCTTTCGGGTCCGAGAAGGACACGAGCGAGGAGTCGGCCTTTTGCAAGGCGATCCCGCAGTGCCGGACGATCCCCTTGATCGCGGCGTCGTTCGCGGCCGGGTCGTACTTCTTGACATCTGTCGCCCAGTCCTGAGCCATGTGTGCTCCTCACGCTGTTGTAAGGCGCCCGCCCGGGTCCGGGCGTGCACGGCACACGCTGGCACAGCCGGCGCAGGTCGGCAACGGTTCCCGGAGCCCTCACAGGGGGCCTTCAGGAAGCAAAGGAGAGGGAGGCCGCCCTGGTGGGCGGCCTCCCTGGTTGCTGGCGACCCCGACGGGACTCGAACCCGCGACCTCCGCCGTGACAGGGCGGCGCGCTAACCAACTGCGCTACGGGGCCTAGGTGGCCTTGCAAAACAGTATCCCCAACGGGATTCGAACCCGTGCTACCGCCGTGAAAGGGCGGGGTCCTAGGCCGCTAGACGATGGGGACCGGTGCTCGACCGACCCTCGCCGCCAGCGAGCAGGCGCTCGGATCCGTCGAGGACTCGCAAAGCATAGGGGCTGCGGCAGCCATCCTCCAAAACGGCGGGGTCACGTTCCTGAGGTCCAGTCCAGCAGCCGGTCCACCGACCACGTCGTGACAATGCGCTCCTGCGGGATGCCGAGCCGCTCGGCCCGCTCGCACCCGTACGCCTTCATCTCCAGCTGCCCGGGCGCGTGCGCGTCGGAGTCGATCGCGAACAGGCAGCCGATCTCGAGGGCAAGCAGGACGAGCTCGTCCGGCGGGTCGCAG
>Ga0308176_10002046_pt1 | contig 12646 bp, 8 predicted proteins | sample PhyCR2_3_FD_203890 | JGI IMG/M metagenome (GOLD analysis project Ga0308176, IMG submission 203890) | Soil microbial communities from UC Gill Tract Community Farm, Albany, California, United States - DLSLS.C.R2 | ecosystem: Environmental > Terrestrial > Soil > Agricultural land | place: USA... | reverse complement strand
CGTCACCGGTGTGCTCGTCGGTGTGCGCGAGGACCAGCCGGGTCGGCGTGAGCACGACGACGCTCAGGTGGCGGCGCACCTCGTCCCGCTCGAAGGTCGGCTCGTGGTGGACGAAGAACGAGACCACGTGCTCCCCCGCGACGGCTGCCTCGACCCCGTCGGCCACCACCTCGGGGTAGTAGCCGGTGTGGTCGATGGCGTCCCTCAGCTCGAGGGTCCGGTCCCGGTCGTCGGTGGTCCTGCTGCGCATGCGTGCAGTCTGTCACGCGGGGTCGACAGGCACCGGAACGGACTCCCTCAGCCCGGGATGGTGTCACCCGGGTGCTCAGGCATCCTCCGCACGAACCAGTCCGACCGCGCGTCCGCGACCGGGTCCACCCGGGCGGCCGCGGTCAGCACCGTGGCCCCCTCGGCGCCGGCCAGGACCAGCGAGAGCTCGAGCGAGCTGACCTGGGGCAGGTCGTTCTGGAGCTGCGCGACGCGCCGGATCAGCCGCTCGACCTCGGCCACGTCGACCACCTCGCTGCCGCGGTAGCCGAACAGCATCGGCGAGGACTTGATCTCCCGCACCATCGCGGCGGCGTCCCGCTCCCCGAGCGGCGGGATCCGGTAGGACTTGTCGGCCAGCAGCTCGATCAACGGTCCGGAGATCCCGAACGACACGACCGGGCCGAACAGCGGGTCCTCGATGCTGCGGATCGCGATCGGCACGCCGGGCGTGGAGTTCTTCTGCACCACGAAGCCGGCCTTCTCCGGCTCGGTGATCCGGGCCGTGAGCGACTCCCAGGCGTCCTGCATCTCCTCGGGGGTGTCGATGTTGCGCCACACGTGCGCCTGGTCCGGGCGCTCGCGCAGGTGGTCGGCGGTGGCCTTGAGCACGACGTCCCAGTCGAGCTCCTTGCCCGCCGCCCGCGCCTCGTCCAGCGTGGCGACCGACCGGGTCTCCCACAGCACGATGCCGTACGCCGCCAGCAGCGCCGTCAGGTCGTCCTGGTCCAGCTCGGTGCCCTCGGGGTACCGGCGCAGCAGGTCGTTGACGAGCCTCTTGGCGGCCGGCTGGTCGACCTCGTCCGGGCCCACCGGCGGGCCGTCCGGGGTCCGCAACCACACGGCGTACTCCACGACGCGGGCGAGCGCCCGGACGGCGGCCTCGACGGCGGGGTACGACGGGACCGAGCCGCGGCCGGCCGTGGAGCCGGCGACGTCGGGCACGCGGAGCAGCTCGGGCACACCCTCGGCCCCGAGGAACGACGTGACCAGCGGCTTGTCGGACTGCTCGCCGACCGCGGCGAGCACGTTCGCGACGTCCTCGCCGGAGACGTTCAGTGGCGGGATGTAGACCGCGACCACCGAGTCCACCTCGGGGTCGTCGATCGCGGCGTCGAGGGCGTCCTCGAAGTCCTCGGCGGTGGCGTCCGCACCGAGCGCGACCGACTTGTTCACGACCAGCCCGACCGCGGCGGCCGCGTCGGCGGCCAGCAGGCCCAGCGCGTCGGAGTTGCCGACGATCGCGACCCGGCGCCCGCGCGGCAGCGGCTGGTGGGCCAGCAGCTGGGCGACGTCGAACATCTCCTCGAGCGTGTCCACCTGGATCACCCCGGCCTGGCGGAACATCGCGTCCACCGCCTGCGGGGGCGCCGCGATCTTCCGCACGGCGTGGCCCATCGGGACGCCCTGGGTGGTGCGGCCCGAGCGGACGGCGATGATCGGCTTGCGCAGCGACACCCGGCGCGCGATCCGGGAGAACTTGCGCGGGTTGCCGATCGACTCGAGGTAGAGCAGCACGACCTCGGTGGAGTCGTCCTCCTCCCAGTACTGGAGCAGGTCGTTGCCGGAGACGTCGGCGCGGTTGCCGGCGCTGACGAACGTCGAGAGGCCCAGGCCGCGGTTGTTGACCTTCTCCAGGATCGCCGAGCCGAGCGCGCCGGACTGGCAGAAGAACCCGGCGCGGCCGCGCGGCGGCATCAGGCCCGAGAGCGAGGCGTTCAGCGACACGGACGGGTCGGTGTTGATGATGCCCAGGCAGTTCGGGCCGATCAGACGCAGGCCGTAGGAGCGCGACAGCCCGACCAGCCGGCGCTGCCGCTGGCGGCCCTCCTCGCCGGTCTCGGCGAAGCCCGAGGAGATCACCACCAGGCCGTGCACGCCCTTGGCCGCGCAGTCGAGGACGACGTCCTGGACCGCCTCGGCGGGCACCGCGACGATCGCGACGTCCACGTCGTCGGGGATGTCGCCCACGGTCGCGAACGCCGGCATGCCGGACACGGCGGCGGAGCTCGGGTTGACGACGTACACCCGGCCGGTGAAGTCCCCCATCACCAGGTTGCGGACCAGCGCCTGGCCGATCGTGTCCTGACGCCGGCTGGCGCCGATCACCGCGACCGAGCGCGGGTTGAAGAACTTCTCGATCGAGGCGGCCTCGGCGCGGTGCTCGCGGTTGACCATCAGGCCGATCGCGGTGTCCGTCGGCTCGATCGGGAACTCGAGGGCCAGTACGCCGTCCTCGTACTCGCTGGCCACCCGGTAGCCGGCGTCCCGGAACGTCTGGATCATCCGGCTGTTGTCGGGCAGCACCTCGGCGACGAACCGCTCGACGCCGCGCTCCCGGCCGGCCTGGGCGAGGTGCTCGAGCAGCAGCTGGGCGATGCCGCGGCCCTGGTGCTGGTCCTCGACGAGGAAGGCCACCTCGGCCTCGCCGGGGCGCACCACGTCGTACCGCCCCACCGCGATCATCTGCCCGGAAAGAGTGAGCACGAAGGCCACCCGGTTCACGTGGTCGACCTGGGTGAAGCGCGCGACGTCGCGGTCGGACAGCCTCGGCATCGGTGAGAAGAACCGGTAGTACTTGGACTGGTCGGAGACCCGCGCGTAGAAGTCGACGAGCAGCTCCGCGTCCTGGGAGCCGATCGGCCGGATGTGGGCGGTTCGGCCGTCCCGGAGCAGGACGTCGGCCTCCCAGTGGCGCGGTGCCTCCGCGATCTGGTGCTGCGCTGTGTCCTCGGTGCCGGTCACGAGGTGCAAATGTACCGTTCCCCCCGCAGGACGAGCTTGTCGAGACCCATCCGGCGTGCCCCCGGTGAATCCCGGGAGGCCACCGGGGAGAATGCCTCCCATGGCACGGCGGACCACGAAGCAGGACCTTCCCGACGACTTCGAGGAGCACATCCTCGACATCGATGTCGGCGACGAGATGCGCTCCTCGTTCCTGGAGTACGCCTACTCGGTCATCTACTCCCGGGCGCTGCCCGACGCGCGCGACGGCCTCAAGCCGGTGCAGCGCCGGATCCTCTACACGATGAACGACATGCGGCTGTTCCCCGACCGCGGGCACGTCAAGAGCGCCCGCGTCGTCGGTGAGGTCATGGGTCGGCTGCACCCCCACGGCGACGGCGCGATCTACGACGCGATGGTCCGGATGGCCCAGCCCTGGTCGATGCGGCTGCCGTTCATCGACGGGCACGGCAACTTCGGCTCGCCCGACGACTCCCCCGCCGCGATGCGTTACACCGAGGCCCGGATGGCGCCGTCCGCGGTCGCGATGACCGCCTCCATCGACGAGGACACCGTCGACTTCAAGCCCAACTACGACAGCCGCGAGTTCGAGCCGTCCGTGCTGCCGGCCGCGATCCCCAACCTGGTCGTCAACGGCACGACCGGCATCGCGGTCGGCATGGCCACCAACATGGCCCCGCACAACCTGGTCGAGGTCGTCCAGGCGCTGCGCCACCTGATCAACCACCCGAACACCGATGTCGACGGCCTGATGCGCTTCATCCCCGGCCCCGACCTGCCGACCGGCGGCAAGATCGTGGGCCTCGAGGGCATCCGCGACGCCTACGAGACCGGGCGCGGCACGTTCCGCATGCGGGCAACCGCGCGCGTGGAGTCGGTCACCCCGCGGCGCAAGGGCATCGTCGTCACCGAGCTGCCCTACGGCGTCGGCACCGAGAAGGTGATCGAGCGGATCAAGGTGCTGGTCCAGGGCAAGAAGCTCCAGGGCATCTCCGACATCAAGGACCTCACCGACCGCGACAAGGGCCTCCGCCTCGTCATCGAGGTCAAGAACGGCTTCCACCCCGAGGCCCTGCTCGAGCAGCTCTACCGCCAGACGCCGATGGAGGACACCTTCGGCATCAACAACGTCGCGCTGGTCGACGGCCAGCCGCGCACGCTCGGGCTCAAGGAGATGCTGCAGGTCTTCCTCGAGCACCGCTTCGAGGTCGTACGCCGTCGCTCGCAGTTCCGGCGCAACAAGAAGGCCGAGCGCCTGCACCTGGTCGACGGCCTGCTGATCGCCCTGCTCGACATCGACGAGGTCATCCAGGTCATCCGCACCAGCGACGACTCCGGCGCGGCCAAGGAGCGCCTGATGTCGGTCTTCGACCTCTCGACGGCCCAGGCCGAGTACATCCTCGAGATGCAGCTGCGCCGGCTCACCCGGTTCAGCCGGATCGAGCTGGAGAAGGAGCAGGAGACCCTGCGCCGCGAGATCGAGGAGCTGGACGCGATCCTCAACGACGACAAGCTGCGCTGGAAGGTCGTCTCCGACGAGCTTGCCGAGGTCGCCAAGACCTACGGCACGCCCCGTCGCACGGTCCTGCTCGGCGCCGCCGGGGCCGTCACGACGAGCGCGGTCCCGCTCGAGGTCGCCGACGACCCGTGCTTCGTCTACCTCTCCTCCAACGGGCTGCTGGCCCGCTCGGCCAACGCCGAGACTCCCGGCTCCGGTGACGGTCGGACCAACCACGACGTCGTGGTCTCGGCCATCCGGGCCACGGCCCGCGGGGAGATCGGCGGCCTCACCAGCGCCGGCCGGTTGGTCAAGCTCGGCGTCCTCGAGCTGCCCCAGCTGCCGGACACGGCGAACGACCCCCACCTCGCGGGCGGGCTGCCGGTCAGCGAGTTCCTCGCGCTCGAGAGCGGCGAGCGCCTGCTCGCGCTGTGCAGCCTCTCCTCCGACGGCCCCGGCCTGGCGCTCGGCACCCGTCAGGGCATCGTCAAGCGGGTCAACCCGGAGGTCATGGCCCGCGACGAGTGGGAGGTCATCTCGCTCAAGGACGGCGACGAGGTGGTCGGCGCGGTCGAGCTCACGGCCGGCGACGAGGAGCTCTGCTTCATCACCTCCGACGCCCAGCTGCTCCACTTCGGCGCCGACGGCGTCCGGCCCCAGGGCCGCTCCGGCGGCGGCATCGCCGGCGTCCGCCTGGCCGACAAGCAGCACGTCGCGTGGTTCGGCGCGGTCGACCCCGCCGCCGACGCGGTCGTGGTCACTGCCTCGGGCTCCTCGACGGCGCTGCCCGGCACCGAGCCCGGGTCGGTCAAGGTCACCCCGTTCACGGAGTACCCCCCGAAGGGCCGCGCCACCGGCGGGGTCCGCTGCCACCGGTTCCTCAAGGGCGAGGACGCGCTGGTCTTCGCCTGGGCCGGCACGGCTCCTGCCCGGGCGGCCGCCTCCAGCGGCGCCCCGGTGGAGCTGCCGGACGCCAACGGCCGGCGCGACGGCTCGGGCGTGCCCGGCAGCCAGCCGATCCTCGCCTGCGCGGGTCCGGTCGTCGTACGACTGGCCACCGCTGGTGTGGAAGGCTGACAGCATGCTCATCCGCCGCCCCCGTCGCACCCTCGCGCTGACCGCAGCGGTCCTCACCACGCTCGCGCTCACCTCGTGCAGCGACGCGAGCTCCTCCACCGGCGACGAGAAGTCCCCCGACGAGGTCCTCGCGTCGGCCAAGAAGGCGCTCGACGAGACCAGCGGGGTGAACCTCACCCTCACCACCGACGACCTCCCGTCGGACGTGACCGGCGTGGAGAAGGCAGCCGGGGTCGGCACCCACGACCCGGCCTTCGACGGCTCGATCACCGTGGTGCTGTCCGGGCAGGCCTTCGAGGTCCCGGTCGTGTCGGTCGACAACAAGGTCTACGTGCAGCTGCCGCTGACGCCGGGCTGGCAGGACATCGACCCCGGTGACTACGGCGCGCCCGACCCGGCTCAGCTGATGAGCCCCGACCAGGGCTTCTCCTCGCTGCTGCCCGCCACGACGGGCGTCAAGGAGGGCGACAGCGTGCGGGGCGGTTCCGACAACAGCGAGGTCCTCACCGAGTACACCGGCACCGTCTCGGGCGACGTGGTCAAGAACGTCATCCCGACGGCCTCGGGCGACTTCGACGCGACGTACACCGTCAGCGACGACGGCGAGCTGCGCGAGGCCGACCTGACCGGGGTCTTCTACCAGGACTCCGACTCGATGACCTACACCGTCACGTTCGACGACTACGGCACCGAGAAGGACATCTCCGCGCCGTGACCCGCCCATGACCGGCCGGCCCCGGCTGCTGCTCGGGCTGGCGGCCGTCGCGGTCGCCTTCGCCGCGGCCGACACCTATGTCGTGGTGCTGGCGCTGCCGGACATGATGAACAGCGTCGGCATCCCGATCGACCAGCTCCAGCGGGCCGCGCCGATCGTGTCCGGCTTCCTGCTGGGGTACGTCGCGATGCTGCCGCTGATCGGCAGGATCGCCGACCTGCGCGGCCGGGTCCCGGTGCTGGTGGCCGCGTTGGTGCTCTTCGCGCTCGGCTCCCTGGTGACCACGCTGGCCTACGACATGCCGTCCCTGGTCGGCGGCCGGTTCCTGCAGGGCGTGGGTGGCGGCGGGCTGGTCCCGGCCACGCTGGCCCTGGTGGCCGACCTCTACCCCGCCGACCGCCGCGGCGTGCCGCTCGGCGTGGTCTCCGCGGTCCAGGAGCTCGGCAGCGTCCTGGGGCCGCTGTTCGGGGCGCTGGTGCTCGCCGTGGCCGACTGGCGGGCCATCTTCCTCGTCAACCTGGCCGTGGGGCTCGTCCTCGCTGCCGCGATCCGCACGGCCGGGACCACCCCGGTGGTCGAGGAGCTGGAGCCGGCCCGCAGGCCGAGAGCGGACCTGGTGGGCGCCCTGCTGCTCATGATCACCCTCGCCGCCGGGGTGCTGGTGTTCGTCCGGCCGACGCCGGTGCTGCGGGACCTGACCTGGGGCCAGATCTTCATCCCGTTCGTGGGCGACGGCCGCTGGCTGACCCCGGTGGGCGTTGTCGCCGTCGCGGCCGCGCTGCTGTTCGCGGTCCGCTGCGCGACCGCCCCGCGACCGCTGGTGGACCTGGCCGGCTGGGCGCGCACCCTGCGCCAGGCAGACCTCGTGGGCGCGCTCTTCCTCGCGGCCGCGCTCGCCGGCGTCATCCTCGCCTTCGCCACCGCCGACCCGAAGGTCCAGGTCTTCTCCGACCAGGGTGTCTGGTACCTCCTCGGCGCCGCGCTGGCCACGGTCGCGTTCGTCCTGCACCTCCGGCGGGCCGAGGCCCCGCTGGTGCCGTCGGGCGCGCTGCGCCGTACCGCCGCCTGGGGCGCGATGCTGGTCAGCTTCTTCGTGGGCGCCGCGCTGATCGCGGCCCTCATCGACATCCCGATCTTCGCCCGCACCACCGTGTACTCCGACTCGCAGCTGATGGCGGCGCTGGTGCTCGTGCGGTTCCTGGTCGCCCTGCCGGTCGGGGCGGTCATCGGCGGCTACCTGACCCGCAACCTCGACGCCGGCGTCGTCGCCGCCCTGGGGATGCTGCTCGCCGCCGCGGCCTTCGCCCTGATGAGCCGATGGGGCGTGGACAGCCTCGACCACCCCTCCTCCACCGTCCCGCTGCTCCTCGGCGGTCTCGGGTTCGGCCTGGCCCTCGCGCCCGTGAACGCGGCCGTGCTCGCCAGCACCGACGACGACGTGCACGGCCTGGCCAGCGCCCTGGTGGTCGTCGCACGGATGGTCGGGATGCTGGTCGGCATCTCCGCGCTGACGACGGTGGGGCTGCGCCGCTACTACGCCGAGCAGGCCGACCTGCCGTCCGCGCGCGAGGTCTGCGACGGCACCACCCGTTGTGACGAGTTCACCGACCTGCTGCGCGTGGCCGGCATCGCCCAGGAGCACACCGTCTTCGCCGGGGCAGCGATCTGCGCCGTGGCGGCCGCGATCCTGGCCCTGGTGCTCTTCCGCGGAGCGCCCACCCGCGCCCTGGACGCCGGTGAGATGCTGCGCACCGCCGGTTGAGGGTCCGCTAACGTCCTCCCCGTGAGTGACTTCGACGACCTTCTCGCCGCCAACCGGGAGTACGCCGCCGACTTCGGGATCGGCGGCTTCGACGGCGTGGCGCACGCCGGCGTGGCCATCGTGACCTGCATGGACTCGCGCATCGACCCGCTGAACATGCTCGGGCTGACCGCCGGCGACGCCAAGATCTTCCGCAACCCCGGCGGCCGGGTCACCGACGCGGCGCTGGAGGCCCTGGTCCTCGGTGTCCACCTGCTCAACGTCAACCGGATCCTCGTCGTCCCGCACACCCGCTGCGCGATGGCCTCCAACTCCGAGCAGGAGCTGCACGACCGCGTCGGCGAGTCGGCCGGGCAGGACGTCTCCTGGCAGCGCTTCAACGTGGTCGAGGACCAGGTCGCCGCGCTCGAGGAGGACGTCCACCGCGTCCGCACGCACCCGCTGATCCCGGATTCGGTCCACATCGGCGGGTTCCTCTACGACGTCGACACCGGGCTGCTCGAGCAGAAGTTCTGAGTCAGCGCGGACTGTTAGGGCTGCGCTGGTCACCCAGCCCGTGCCGCGCGCTGGTCGGCCTCAGGCATCCAGGGCTTCGACGTCGACCTCGTAGGCGCCCTGCACGATGAACTCCTTGCGGGGAGCCACCTCGGACCCCATCAGCAGCTCGAAGACCTGGGCGGCCTGGTCGGCGTCGTCGACGGTGATCCGGCGCAGCGTGCGGTGGCGCGGGTCCATGGTGGTCTCGGCCAGCTGGTCGGCGTCCATCTCACCGAGTCCCTTGTAGCGCTGGACCGGGTCCTTCCAGCGGACGTTCTTCTTCTTCAGCTCCGCGAGCTTCCGCTGCAGCTCGTCGTCGGAGTAGGTGTAGACGTACTTCTCCATCCCCTTCCTGGGGTTGGAGAGCTCGATGCGGTGCAGCGGCGGCACGGCCGAGTAGACCCGGCCCTCGCGGATCAGGTCCGGCATGTACTTGAAGAACAGCGTCGCGAGCAGGCAGCGGATGTGGGCACCGTCGGAGTCGGCGTCGGCCATGAAGATGATCCGCCCGTAGCGGGCCGCCTCGAGGTCGAAGGTGCGGCCCGAGCCGGCGCCGACGACCTGGATGATCGAGGCGCACTCGGTGTTCTTCAGCATGTCGCCGACCGAGGCCTTCTGGACGTTGAGGATCTTGCCGCGGATCGGCAGCAGGGCCTGGAACTCGGAGTTCCGCGCCAGCTTGGCGGTGCCGAGGGCCGAGTCACCCTCGACGATGAACAGCTCGGTCCGGTCGTTGTCGGTGGCCCGGCAGTCGGCGAGCTTCGACGGCAGCGCGGAGGACTCCAGGGCGTTCTTGCGCCGCTGGGTCTCCTTGTGCTGACGGGCAGCGATCCGCGTCTTGGACGCGCCGACGACCTTCTCCATCACGAGCTTGGCCTGGGCCTTCTCGTTCCGCTTGGAGGAGGTCAGGAACTTCTTCAGCTCCGCCGAGACCACCTTGCGTACGACGCTGCGTGCCGCGGGGGTGCCCAGGATCTCCTTGGTCTGCCCCTCGAACTGCGGCTCGGCCAGGCGCACGGTGACCACGCCGGTCAGGCCCTCGAGCACGTCGTCCTTGATGACGTCGGGGTCGTTGACCTTGAGCGCCTTGGTCGAGCGCATGACGTCGTTGAACGTCTTCGTCACGGCCTGCTCGAAGCCGCTGAGGTGAGTGCCGCCCTTGGGGGTGGCGATCACGTTGACGAACGAGCGCAGCTCGGTGTCGTAGCCGGTCCCCCACCGCACGGCGACGTCGACGTGCAGCTCGCGCTCGACCTCCTGCGGGGTCATGTGCCCCTTGTCGTCGAGCAGCGGGACGGTCTCGGTGAAGGTGTCCATGCCCTGCAGCCGCAGGATCTCGGTGACCGGCTCGTCGGAGGCGAGGTAGTCGGTGAACTCCGCGATCCCGCCGTCGTGGCGAAACTTCTCCTCGACCGGGTCCGGTCCGCGCAGGTCGCGGATGACCAGCTCGAGGCCGGGAACGATGAACGACGTCTGCCGGGCGCGAGTGAGCATCTCGTCGTAGACGAAGCCGGCGTCCTTGGTGAAGATCTGTCGGTCCGGCCAGAAGCGGATGCGGGTGCCCGACCTGCCCTTGGCCACCCGGCCGCCCTTGCGGGTCAGCCCGGAGCGGGGCTCGAAGCCGGCCTGGGGGCCCTCGCCGTCGAAGACGCCCGGCACGCCCCGGTGGAAGCTGATGCCCTGCGCCGAGGGAGAGCGCTCGACGTCGATGTCCATGCGTGAGGAGAGGGCGTTGACAACCGAGAGGCCGACGCCGTGCAGGCCACCGGTGGCGACGTACGAGCCGCCGCCGAACTTGCCGCCGGCGTGCAGCTTGGTGGCCACGACCTCGACGCCGGGCAGCCCGGTCTTGGGCTCCTTGTCGGTCGGGATGCCACGCCCGTCGTCGTGCACCTCGACGGAGTCGTCGGCGTGCAGCGTGACCTCGACCCGGTGCGCGGCGCCCGCCAGCGCCTCGTCCACGCCGTTGTCGATGATCTCCCAGACGCAGTGCATGAGGCCGCGGGTGTCGGTCGACCCGATGTACATCCCGGGACGCTTCCGGACCGCCTCCAGGCCCTCGAGGACCAGCAGGTGTGCGGCGTTGTACGTGTTGTCGATCGTCGGCTCCCAGCGTGCGCAAATCCGGTTGTCGTGCTGGCCCGAATCTACCTGCGACACGCCGTACGACGCAGAAGGCTCGCCTGCCGGTGAGCGACCGGGGGCAGGTCTACCGTGGGCGCCAGCCAGCAGCACAGCAGCACCGTGTGGGGCACGTCACGATGTGGAAACGATCGGACACCCGGACCGGCGTTCCGCAACGGGTCTCCCCACCCGCGCGTCACACTCGTAGTGCCGATCCGAACGCCAACTGAACAGGGCTAGACAACTTCCTCCCCAATATTGGGCTCCCGAGGATTGGGAACCGGGGCGGGCGGGAAGACCCACCATGATTGGATGACGTGTCCGGTCACACGGGGAAGCGGGAATCATTTGGTCCCGCCACTACGTTGAGCAAGACACGATGATCAGAAATGAGGCCGATGTGACCACTGCAGTTGCCCCCAGCTCCGCCGCGCTGACCGCCGCGGACCGCTGCGACCGTTGCGGAGCCCAGGCCTACCTTCGCGTGGAGCTCCAGACCGGCGGCGAACTCCTCTTCTGCGCGCACCACGCGCGGGAGCACGGCGACAAGCTGCGAGAGATCGCAGCCAACGTCGTCGACGAGACCCACAAGCTCGCCAACACCCCCAGCTCGGCCCCCGAGACCGAGATCTGACCGACACACCCCCCAGCAACCCGATGGCCCCGGACGGATGTCCGGGGCCATCGGCATCTGTGCGAGGGTGTGCCGCGTGAGTCCGCTGGAGCTCTGCGTCGCCCTCGTCATCCTCGTCGGCCTCGTCGGCGTCCTCGTGCCGGTCCTGCCGGGTTCCGTGCTGGTCCTCGGCGCCGTGCTCGTGTGGACGCTCGTGCAGGGCGGGGCCACCGCGTGGGCCGTCCTGGTGGCCGCAGCAGCGTTCGTCGCCGCCGGGACCGTGATCAAGTACGTCGTGCCGGGCCGTCGCCTCCAGCAGTCCGGGATCCCCGCCTCGACGCAGTGGTGGGGAGCGCTCGGGGCCTTCGTCGGATTCTTCGTGGTCCCGGTGGTGGGCCTGTTCCTCGGCTTCGTCGTCGGCGTGTACGCCGCGGAGCGGCACCGGGTCGGGCACCGCGACGCGTGGCCTTCCACCGTGGCGTCCCTGCGCGCGGTGGGCCTGAGCATCCTGATCGAGCTGGTGGCCGCCGTCCTGGCCGCCGCCACCTGGGCCGTCGGCGTGGCGGTGACCTGACCGTGGCCGTCCTCCTGTCCCTGCTGGCGGCCGCGTCCTACGGCCTGGCCGACTTCGTCGGCGGGGTCACCTCCAAGCGGACCAGCCCATGGGCGGTGGCGCTGCTCGCCCAGCTCGGCGGCGCCACGCTGGTCTTCCTGCTGACCCTGGTCGTCCCCGGGTCACCGACCCGCGCCGACCTGGCGTGGAGCCTCGTCGCGGGTCTCGGCAACGGCTTCGGCACGGCGTTCCTCTACCGCGGGCTCGCCGCCGGCCGGATGGGGGTCGTGGCCCCCGTCTCCGGGGTGGGCGCGGCCCTGGTCCCGGTCGCCGTCGGCGTCCTCAGCGGAGAGCGCCCGACGGCGCTGGTCTGGGTCGGGATCGTCCTGGCGCTGCCCGGGATCTGGCTGGTGGCCCGCGAGCCCGCCACCGGGCCCGGTCCGCTCGGCGCGGGGCTCACCGACGGGGTGCTCGCCGGCCTCGGCTTCGGCACCCTGTTCGCCGCGCTGGCCCAGATCCCCGAGGAGGCCGGGTTCCTCCCGCTGGCCCTCAACCAGGTCGTCGCCGCCGTCGCCGTGGTCGTCGTGGCCGTCTCGCTGCGCTCGCCGTGGCTGCCCCGCGAGCCCCGCGCCCTCGGCGGCGTCGTCAGCGGCGCCCTGGGCGCCCTGGCCACGGGGTCGTTCCTGGTCGCGACCCACCAGGGCTACCTCACGGTCACCGCCGTCCTCGCCTCCCTCTACCCCGCGGTGACCGTG
>Ga0308176_10002045_pt1 | contig 12650 bp, 10 predicted proteins | sample PhyCR2_3_FD_203890 | JGI IMG/M metagenome (GOLD analysis project Ga0308176, IMG submission 203890) | Soil microbial communities from UC Gill Tract Community Farm, Albany, California, United States - DLSLS.C.R2 | ecosystem: Environmental > Terrestrial > Soil > Agricultural land | place: USA... | reverse complement strand
TGAGACGCGCCGGAGCCGGCGCCCAGGGCTTGCGCTTCCTGTCCTTCATGGCGCGGCGGCATCTGCTCGGCACGATCGGGCTTTGCATCATGCTGGTGTTCGTGCTGTCGGCTGTTTTCGCCAATATGATCTGCCGTTACGATCCGCTGACCGTGGATTCCGCGCATGCGCTGGCGCGGCCCGACTTCAGGCACTGGATGGGCACCGATTCCTTCGGCCGCGACGTCTGGAGCCGGATCATCCATGGCGCGCGCATCTCGCTGGCGGTCGGGATCGGCTCGACCACGCTCGGCGGCATCTTCGGCATCATGATTGGCCTGGCTTCGGGCTATCTCTCCGGCTGGGTCGATCTGGTGTTCCAGCGCATCACCGACATCCTGCAGGCGCTGCCGCTGCTGGTTCTGGCGCTGGTGATGACCGCCGCGCTCGGGCCGTCGCTGCCGAACGTGATCATCGCGATCGCAATCCCGCTGGTCCCGGTGGTGTCGCGCGTGGTGCGCGCCAACACGCTGGCGCTGCGCGAGCAGCCCTTCGTCGAGGCCGCGAAATCGATCGGCATGAGCGACACGCGCATCGCGCTGCGCCATGTCCTGCCGAACACGCTGGCGCCGCTGATCGTGCTCGCCACCGCACAGCTTGGCTCGACCATCCTGACCGAAGCTGCGCTGTCCTTCCTCGGCCTCGGCATTCCCGAGCCCTATCCGTCCTGGGGTCGCATGCTCTCCGAATCAGCCGCCGAATACGTCCGCGTTGCGCCGTGGCTGGTGATCTTTCCAGGCGTAGCCATCAGCCTCGCGGTGTTCGGCACCAATCTGTTCGGCGATGCGTTGCGCGACATTCTCGATCCAAGGCAGCGCGGCTGATGCACGGAGCCCGCATGGAGACGCCGGTCCTCGAGGTGAAAGACCTGCAGACGGTCTTCTTCACCAACTCCGGCCTGTTCAAGGCTGTTGACCACGTCTCGTTCAGCCTTCGCCGCGGCGAGACATTGGCGATCGTTGGCGAATCCGGCTGCGGCAAGAGCGTCAGCGCGCTGTCGATCATGCGCCTCATACCCGATCCGCCGGGGCGCATCATCGGCGGCCAGGTGTTGCTCGACGGCACCGATTTGCTCGCGCTCAGCGAAGCCGAGATGCGCGACATCAGGGGCAACCGGATCTCGATGATCTTCCAGGAGCCGATGACCTCGCTCAACCCGGTGATCCGGATCGGCGACCAGATCGCGGAAGCCGTGCGACTGCATCGCAACGTTCAGGCGCGCGAAGCCCGGGATCGCGCGGTCGAGATGCTGAAGCTGGTACGCATCTCCGAGCCCGCACGGCGCGCGCGGGACTATCCGCATCAGCTCTCCGGCGGCATGCGCCAGCGCGCGATGATCGCGATGGCGCTGGCCTGCCGTCCGGGGCTCCTGGTCGCCGACGAGCCGACCACGGCACTCGACGTCACCATCCAGGCGCAGATCCTCAATCTGATGCTGGAGCTGCAGCAGGAGCTCGGCATGGGGCTGATCCTGATCACGCATGATCTCGGCGTGGTGGCGCAGACCGCGCAGCGCGTCGTGGTGATGTATGCCGGCCGCAAGGTCGAGGAAGCAGACGTGGAAACGCTGTTCGAACAGCCGCTGCATCCCTACACGCGCGGCCTGATGGCCTCGATGCCCAGGCTGCCGCAGGCCGGCGAAACGCAGGCGCGGCTGACCGAGATTTCGGGCACCGTGCCGTCGCTGGTGCGGCTGCCGCCCGGCTGCGCCTTCGCGCCGCGTTGTCCGCTCGCGATCGATCGCTGCCGCAGCGAGAGCCCGCCGCTGCAGAGCTTTGGACATGATCATCAGGCCGCCTGCTGGCGCGCCGGCACGGTTGCGGAGGCCTCGTGAACGACGCGCAGCCCGCCCTGCTGGAGGTCAAGGACCTCGTCAAACATTACCCGGTCCGCAGCGGCGTGCTGCGCCGGCGCGTCGGCACCGTGCATGCGGTCGACGGCGTCAGCTTCTCGCTTGGCGCCGGCGAGACACTCGGGCTGGTCGGCGAATCCGGCTGCGGCAAGTCGACGGTGGCGCGCAGCGTGCTGCGGCTGGTCGAGCCGACCTCGGGCGCGATCGCGATCGATGGTAGCGACATCACCCGCCTCAGCAAGTCCGAGCTGCGCCCGGTCAGGCGACAGATGCAGATCGTATTCCAGGATCCGTTCGCCTCGCTCAACCCGCGCATGCGCGCCGGCGACATCGTCGGCGAGCCGCTTGCCGTGCACGGCCTCGCGGCCGGCGAACAGCGGCAGGCGCGGATCGCGGAGCTGTTCCAGCAGGTGGGGCTGCGACCGGACCAGATGCGCAACTTCCCGCATCAATTCTCCGGCGGCCAGCGCCAGCGCATCTGCATCGCCCGCGCCCTCGCACTATCGCCGCGGCTGATCGTCTGCGACGAGCCGGTGTCGGCGCTCGACGTCTCGATCCAGGCCCAGGTGATCAATCTGTTGATCGACCTGCAGCGCCGCCATGGCTTGTCCTATTTGTTCATCGCGCACGACCTCGCGGTCGTCGCCCATATCAGCCACCGGGTTGCGGTGATGTATCTCGGCCGCATCGTCGAGATCGCTGACAAGGACGAGCTGTTTCATAACCCGCGGCATCCCTACACCAGAGCGCTGCTGGCCTCGGTGCCGTCGCCTGACCCGAAGCAGAAGCGTCCGGCGCCGCTGGTCGATGGCGACGTTCCGAGCCCGGTCGATCCGCCCACGGGCTGCGCCTTCCATACCCGCTGCAGGTTTGCGTTCGCCCAATGCAAGATAGAGCGGCCGGCGCTGCGCGATGTCGGCCCGAAACATCAAGTCGCCTGCCTGCTCAATGATGGAGCCGGGCTGTGACGTTTCTCGGGCCGTTGCGGATCGCGGGCGCGCCGCTATTCCGGCGCCCGCAATCCCGGTGACGACAGCCAGGCGTCGATTCGAGACGCGGTCTCCGCCAGGCGCGCCATGCGCAGCAACGCGTCGCGCTCCTTGCCTGACGGCAATGAAGTCGCGCGTGCCCGCGCCTGCTCCGCCTCGCGGGCAAGACGCTCCTGCAATGAGGTGGTCTGCTTGAACTGTTTTTGCATGACGTGCTCTCCAGCACGGGGTGGAGAAGGACTCGATTTTCCTTCCAAATCCTCCGCCCACAGATTCCATCGAATCGTGCCCGCTGGGACACACCGGCGCAAGACGGCCTTTTTTGCGGACCGGGCGGGAACCAATTCGCACTTTGTGCGTTTCGCAACCACTCGCCGGGTTGCGGTCCAGCGTGATGTCTTTTTGCGTCCGCACACCACCAGCAAGAAGCCGCCGCTCGTCGGCAGCCCCGATCTCACATTCGCGCTGCCCGGCTTCGGCCGGGCGGATGCCGTCTTGAGTTTTCCAGGTTTTGGCGGTTAGTGGCCACCGGCACAATCCGCTCCGATCCGTTCGTACCAAGGAGCCCGCCACGTGCACGGACAGCCCGGCGCCCCTCCTGCGATGCCCGAACCCCTGAGCTCATCGACCTATCTCGCCGCGATCGTCGCCTCGTCCGCCGACGCGATCCTCGGCACCACGCGGGATGGCACGATCAGAAGCTGGAACGCGGCCTGCGAGCGTCTGTTTGGACGTACATCCCAGGAAATGATCGGACAGTCCGTCCTGGAGATCGTTCCCGGCGAGTTGTGGAACGAGGAGCAAACAACTCTTGGCCGCGCGGCCTCCGGCGCCTCTATCGAGAACTACGAGACCGTGCGTTTGATGGCAGACGGCCGGCCGATCGAGGTCGCAATCACGCTCTCACCGATTCGTGACGCCTTCGATGTCGTGATCGGCGTCTCCAGCGTGATCCGCGACATCGGCGAGAAGAAGCAGGCCGAGCGCGGCGCTGCAATGCTGGCAGCCATCATCACCTCCACGACTGACGGCGTGGTCAGCAAGACATTGGACGGCATCATCACGAGCTGGAACAAGAGCGCTGAACGCATCCTCGGCTTTACCGAAGCCGACATGCTGAACACCTCGATCCGTAGGATCATCCCGGCCGACCGGCAGGCGGAGGAAGACCGCATTCTGGCGACCGTCCTGGCCGGCGATATCATCGATAATTTCGAGACGGTGCGCATCCGCAACGACGGGACGCTGATCGACGTGGCGGTCACGGTCTCTCCGGTCCGCGATGCTTCGGGACGTATTGTCGGTGCCTCCAAGATCGTCCGCGACATCACCGACAAACGGCAGACCCGGGACCAGCTGCACACGCTGCTCGCCGAGGTTAACCATCGCAGCAAGAACCTGCTGTCGCTGGTACAGGCGATCGCACGCCAGATGACACGGCAAGGCCACCAGCTCGATCTCGACCGTTTCCTGGAGCGGCTGCAGGCGCTGACAGGCAATCAGGACCTGCTGATCCAGAATGGCTGGCGCTTCATCCCGCTCGCCGATCTCATCCGCTCGCAACTGCGCAGCTTCGGCGACGCGATCGGCAATCGCATCCGGATCGAAGGGCCGTCCATCGAGCTGACGCCAGAGTCCGCACAGGCCATCGGCATGGCGATCCATGAGCTTGCGACCAATGCGGCTAAATTTGGCGCGCTTGCCAACCATGAGGGCCGGGTCGATATTGGCTGGACGCGCGACGATTTGAGCTTCACCATGCACTGGATCGAGCAGGACGGCCCGCAAGTCGCGCCGCCGAAACGCCGCGGCTTTGGCAGCAAGGTGATTTCAGACATGGTACGGCTCAGCCTGGACGGCACGGTCGACGTCCTGTTCCCATTGTCCGGATTGCGCTGGCACCTCGCCTGTCCAATCGGGCGGATCACACGCGGTCGAGGCAATGGCTGACGTTGCGAGCCCGCGTATCCTGATCGTCGAGGATGATCCGCTGATCGGCTTCGATCTTGCGGTCGAGCTCGAAGCGCATGGCTTCGCGATCGTCGGCGTGGCACCGACCGTCGCCAAGGCGCTCGCATTGTTTCAGGATCGTGGCTGCGACGTCGCCATCCTCGACGTTAATCTCGGGCGCGAGACGTCGGCGCCGATCGCGCGCACACTCGCCGCAGCGCACGTTCCGTTCATCGCCGTCACCGGCTATTCGATCGACCAGTGCCCGCGCGAATTCGCCACCGCGCCGCTACTGTCGAAACCGTTCCAGACCGCACGGCTGGTTGCCGAGTTGAAACGGCAGATGCCGAACGCCTGAGCGCTCGCTTCACCCCGGCGCGATCTCGATCACGATCCGCCCGGTGGTCACCTGCTCGCCTTCGGCGACCGCGACCGCGGATACCGTGCCGGCCATGCCCGCGGTGTGCACATGCTCCATCTTCATCGCCTCCAGCGTCAGCACCGGCTGGCCCAGAGCGACGCGCTCGCCCGGCTTCACCAGAACAGAAACGATGCGGCCACTGAGCGCGGCGCGGACCTTGCCGTCGCCGCTCGAGCCGGCTCGCGCTTCCGGCGGCGCCCAGGTCAGATCGCGCACCACAAGCGTCACGCCGCGGCGCTGCAGCCAGAGCTGATCGCCGGCGCGATCAAATCGGACGGTCTCCAAGACCTCGCCATGACGGAAACGGACGGCGCCGCCGCCGAGCTCATCGAGCGTGAAGCGCTGCGCGTCGCCATTGCTGCCGACGACATAGTCGCCGGCGCGGTCGCGCACCACGTCGCATTCATGCAACGCATCGCCGAGCTGGAAGCGCAACGGCGCCGGAAAGCCTGGCGCCAGCGAGCGGCCGCCGCGCCATCGCGGCGCATGCGGCTGGCTGAGGTGCAGCAACAGCGCGGCCAGCGCAATGTCGTTGGGCGCCGTTGTGTGCTGCGCAAAGAGCTCATCGCGATGCGTCGCGATGAAGGCGGTCGTCGCCTGTCCCCGGGCGAACGCGCCGTGGCGCAGGCAGGAGATCAGGAACGATCGATTGGTCGCGACGCCGAATGCTGTGGCCTGCTCCAGTCCGCAGATCAACCGTATCAGCGCCTCTTCGCGCGTCGCACCAAAACTGACCAGCTTGGCGATCATCGAATCGTAGTAAGGTGGAATCTCCGCGCCCGATTGCAGCGCGTGCTCGACGCGCAGGCCTTCCGGCATCTCCCAGCGCGACATCCGGCCGGAGCGCGGCATGAAGCCTTGCGCGGCATCCTCCGCACACAGCCGCACCTCGATCGCATGTCCGGTGAACGTCACGTCGTGCTGCCGCAGCGGCAGCGGCTCGCCCGCGGCGACGCGAAGCTGCAGCTCGACCAAATCGAGCCCGGTGATCGCCTCGGTGACCGGATGCTCGACCTGCAGCCGCGTATTCATCTCCATGAAGTAGAACTGGCCGCCAGTGTCGAGCAGGAATTCGAGCGTGCCGGCGCCTTCGTAGCGCAGCGCCTTCACCGCCTGCACGGCCACCGCGCCCATCTTCGCGCGCAACTCCGGCGTCACGGCCGGAGATGGCGCCTCCTCGATCAGCTTCTGATGTCGCCGCTGCACCGAGCAGTCGCGTTCGCCGAGATGGATGGCGTTGCCATGACGATCGCCGAACACCTGGATCTCGATATGGCGGGGGTTTTCGATCGCCCTTTCCAAAATCACCGTGTCGTCGCCGAACGCGGCGGATGCTTCCGAGCGCGCGCTGCGCAGCATGCCTGGAAATGACGCCGCGTCCGCGACCAGCCGCATGCCGCGGCCACCGCCGCCGGCCACGGCCTTGATCATCACCGGAAAGCCGAGCTGTCGGGCCTCGGCGAGCATCGCGCTGTCGCTCTGATCCTCGCCTTGGTAGCCGGGAATGCAGGGCACGCCGGCGCGCCGCATGATTGCCTTGGCGCCGGCCTTGTTGCCCATCTCATCGATCGCCTCGGCCGAGGGACCGATGAAGACAAGCCCCGCGTCCCTGCAGGCCGATGCGAACGCGGCGTTCTCGGCGAGGAAGCCATAGCCGGGATGCACCGCGTCGGCGCCGGTGGCCTTTGCCGCGGCGATGATCGCCGCGATGTTCAGATAGGACTGCGCCGGGGGCGCCTCGCCGATACGCACCGCCTGGTCCGCCTGCCGGACATGCAGCGCATCGCGGTCGGCGTCGGAATAGACCGCGACGATGCCGACGCCGAGTCGGCGCGCCGTGCGTATGATGCGCAGCGCGATCTCGCCGCGATTGGCGATCAGCAGCTTGAAGAACGGCGTGCGCAATGTCGTCGCGTTTCCTGCGCTCATGGCCGCGCCACCGCAAACTGCATGCGCTGCGGCGTGCGCGTATCTGCCTCGCGGACGATCGACAGGACTTCCGACAGCACCGCGCGGGTATCGCGCGGATCGATCACGCCGTCATCGAGCAGACGCGCCGAGGTCGCGAACACGTCCATCTGGCCCTCGAACACCTCAATGATCTCTGCCTTCAGCGCGTTCAACCGCTCCTTCTCGACCGGCCTGCCGCGCCGCACGGCTGCCGCCTCGGTGACGATCGCCATGGTCTCGGCCGCCTGCTCCCCGCCCATCACCGCCGTCTTGGCATTCGGCCAGGAGAAGCAGAAGCGCGGATGGAAGCCGCGGCCGCACATGCCGTAATTGCCGGCGCCAAACGACGCGCCGCAATAGATCGTGATCTGCGGCACCGTGGCAGACGTCACCGCCTGGATCATCTTCGAGCCGTGCTTGATCATGCCGCCTTCCTCATAGGCACGGCCGACGATGTAGCCCGTGGTGTTGTTGAGATAGAGGATCGGCGTTCCGGTCTGGCAGCAGGCCTGGATGAAGTGGGTGGCCTTGTTGGCGCCGGCCGGATCGAGCGGACCGTTGTTGGTGATGATGCCTATCGCCTGGCTGTCGATGCGGGCATGGCCGCACACGGTCGCCGGACCGTAATTCGGCGCCATCTCGACAAAGTCCGAATCGTCGACGATGCGCGCGATCACCTGGCGCATGTCGACTGGACGCTTGTGGTCCATCGCCATGATGCCGAGCAATTCCTCCTGGTCGTAGCGCGGCGGCATCACCGATTGTGGCTTGCCAGCCGGGCGATCCCACGGCAGCGCCGCCATGATCTCACGCGCGATGCGCAGCGCATCGCGATCGTCCTCGGCGAGATAATCGCCGAGCCCAGAGATCGAGGTGTGCATCTCGGCGCCGCCGAGTTCTTCCTCGGTCGCGATCTCACCCGTTGCAGCCTTCAGCAGCGGCGGCCCCGCGAGAAAGGCTCTTGTACGGCCGCGTACCATCACGATGTAATCGGAGAGGCCGGTCTGATAGGCGCCGCCGGCGGTTGACGAGCCGTGCGTCACCGTCACCACCGGCAGGCCCGCGGCCGATAGCCGCGCCAGGTTGCGGAAGATGTTGCCGCCGCGGACGAAATCCTCGACCCGGTAGCGCAGCAAATTGGCGCCTGCGCTTTCGACCAGCTGGACGTAAGGCAGCCGGTTCTCCAAGGCGAGTTCCTGCACCCGCAAGGTCTTGTCGATCCCGTAGGGCTGCAGCGCTCCGGCATCGATGCCGGAATCGCTGGCCGAGACCATGCAGCGGATACCTGAGACGAAGCCGATGCCGGCAACGACGCCGCCGCCCGGAACGCTCTTCGCGGCGTCAGGGACATCGAACATGTAGCCGGCCAGCGTCGACAGCTCCAGGAACGGCGCGCCGGCATCGAGCACCAGCGCCACCCGTTCGCGCGGCAACAACTGGCCACGCTGATGGAAGCGATGCTTCGCCGCCGCGGACGCGGTGCGCGTGCGCGCCTCGAGTTCGCGCATGCGCGCGATCAGGCCGAGCATGCCGTCGCGATTGGCCTGGAACGCGGCGCTCGCGGGCGAGACGGTGTTATCGATGATGGCCATGTGATGATTTTGCCCCGTCATTCCGGGGCGCGTCGAAGACGCGAACCCGGAATCCAGAAGTTATGCGGATGGAGATTCCGGGTTCAGCCCGCGCCTGTCGCGCAGGCTGCCCCGGAATGACGGCGTCGCCGTCAATTCACCGTCCCGAACATCTGCCGTGCTTCCGCTGATGTCGCGATCTCGCGCCCGGCACGCCGCGCACAGGCTGCGATCGCCTCGATCAGCTGGCCGTTCGAAGTGACCTTGGTGCCGTCGCCGAGATAGAACGTATCTTCGAGGCCGGTACGCAGATGGCCGCCGAGCTCGGCGCAGCGCTGATGCAGCGGCCAGATCTCGGCACGGCCGATCGCCGTGACTTGCCAATGCGCCTGCGGCAGCTTCAGCTTCAACAGGATCGGCAGCAGTTCCGGATCGGCTGGCATGCCGGAGGCGACGCCCATCACGAAATTATACTCCAGCGGTCCCTGATACATGCCGGTCTGGCGGTACATACCGACGCAGCGCACGATGCCGACATCGAAACATTCGAATTCCGGAATCGTGCGCGCGTCTTCCATCGCATTCAGGTAATCCTGGATCTTCTCAACGGAGTTATCGAACATCATCGGCGGCCAGGCCCAGCTGTTGTCGGCCTTGACCTTGAGATAGTTCAGCGAGCCTGCATTGCAGGCGGCGATTTCCGGCTTGGTCTCGCGGATGCAGTCGAGCGCGCCATGATAGTGCGGCCCGGATACGCCGGACGTATGATTGATGATGACGCCGGGACAGGCTTCGCGGATCGCCTGCTGGATCTCGCGGGAGACACTGACGTCCCACGACGGCAGATGCCCCTTGCCCGGCGCCTGCTGGCGCAGATGGATGTGCATGATGGCGGCGCCGGCGTCGAACGCGCGCTTCGCCTCGCGCGCCATTTCCTCCGGCGTCACCGGCACATTGTGCTGCCTGGGATCGGTGAGCACGCCGTTCAGCGCGCAGGTAATGACGGCCTTGTCGCTCATGCAGGTGCTCTGACCATGATGCCTGCGGCCGCCTCGCGACCGCCTGCTATCATGCGAAACAGCCGAGAGGCGGTGCTTGCGTCAACGCGCTATGGCCACGTCGGCCTGCGCTTCACCGCTGCGATAGATCGCGAGATCGCGCGAACCTGAGAAGATCGCGCGCGGCTTCAGGCCATAGAAGCGGCGGATCGAATGGCTGAAATGGGTCGAGTCGGGATAGCCGATGTCCTGCGCCAGATGCGCGAGATTGAGATCCTGATTGGCGAAGTTGAGCAGATGCCGCGCTCGCTTCCAGGCCCGGAACGAGCGGAACGAGATATCGGTCTCGTCCTTGAACAGATGCAGGAAGCGGGACGTGGAAAGGCCGACTGCCGCCGCGCAGCTCTCGGCCGTTGCTGGCTCACCCGAGAAGCGATTGATCAGCGCGATCGCCTTGACCACGCGCGGATCGAGCGTGCGCTGCGGCAGCGCCTCGCCGAGGCACAGGCGATCGAAGCTCGGGCTGGCGACCTCGCCGCTCAGCGGCCGCTGCAGCAGTTCCGTATAAGCGGCACGGAGGCAGCGGGCGAAGCCTGCGGGATCCTTCGACATCTGATTCGCCAGTCGGTCGAGCGTGCCGGACGGCACGCTCTCGGGCTCGATCCAGACCACGAGCACGGTACGGTAGTCGCTTTCGATGGTGTGCTGACAGTTCGGCTGCACCATCAGCAGCTCGCCCTCCTGCATCTCACCGCTATCAGACGTGAGCCGCAAATTCCCGGCGAGCGCGACATAGACATGAAAGGCACCCGAACAACGCTGGCGCGGGCGGCCGAGCAGCCCGGCATAGAAGACGCGGTCCGGCGTGATCAGCATCAGATGGCCGGAGTCCCGGCCGCAGCTCACATCCATGGTGGTTCCTCCTGGGGCAGCTCTGTCGGCCGCTTTGTCGGCGAGAACCATAGCGCAAATCGCAGCCTTGTCATGGGCAACCACACGCAAATTTTGCAGCAGTTAATTGCCTCGGTGAGAAGGGTAGCACCGCTACGCAGCGTGTCATTCCGGTTCGGTCGCGGTCAGCGACCGAACCCGGAATCCTGAGATTGTTGCGCGAGATTCCGGGTTCGATGCTGACGCATCGCCCCGGAATGACATCGTCACAAACTACCCCCTCGCCCGCGGCTTCACACCCTGCTCCACGCCAGCACGCTGCTCGGCCTGCAACGCGCGCTGGTACGCCTCACGTTGCTGCAGCCGCGCCCAATAGGCCGCGACATTCGGGCCGAAATCCCTGGCCAGCTTGAGGCTGTCCGCCAACCGCAGCGCATAGCCGATCACGATATCGGCCGCGGTGAAGCGGCCTGCGCACAACGTTTCGGCATTCGCAGTCGCGGCGTCGACCGCGCGCAGCCGCCCCAGGAACCACTTGGCATAGTCGGCCGCGACCTGCGCCGAGCGCCGCTCCTCCGGTTCGAGTTGGCTGTATCGCAGCACCAGCGTCTGCGGAAAGGTCAGCGTCGCGTCGGAAAAATACATCCAGTTCAGGAAAGCGGCATAGGACGGCTCGGTGGGATCGACCATCAGCGGCGTCGGGCCATATCTCATGCCGAGATAATGGCAGATGCCGGAGGATTCCGTCATCTTGCTGTCGCCGTCGATCATCAGCGGAATGGTACCGAGCGGATTGAGCGCAAGATATTCTTTCGCCAGCACCCGCGGTGGGAACGGCAGCATCTTCAACTCGTACGCCAAGCCGAGCTCTTCCAGCATCCACAGCGGGCGGAACGAGCGGGCGCCGTCGCAATGGTAGAGCGTGATCATCAGGCGTGTCCCTTCTGCTTCGCGCCCGGCAATGTGCCCATCATCTTGCAGAGAATGTTCAGCATCACCTCGTCCGCGCCACCGCCGATCGAGGCGAGGCGGGTGTCGCGATAGGCGCGGCTGACCGGCGTCTCGTTCATGAAGCCCATGCCGCCCCAATATTGCAAGCAGGCATCGGTGAGCTCGCGCCCGAGCCGGCCGGTTTTCAGCTTGGCCATGGTGGCGAGCCTCGTCACATCCTCGCCGGCGATCAGGGCTTCGGCTGCACGATAAGTCAGCGCGCGCAACAGCTCGACCTCGGTCTGCAGCTCCGCGAGGCGGAAATGCACCACCTGATTGTCCAGGATGCTGCGGCCGAAAGCCTTGCGGCTGCGGGTGTACTCGATGGTCTCGTTGATGATGTACTCATGCGCCTTCAGGCAGGCCGCCGCGGCCCACAGCCGCTCCTCCTGGAACTGCAGCATCTGATAGGTGAAGCCCTCGCCTTCGGCGCCAACGCGATTGCGCTTCGGTACCCGCACATCATCGAAAAAGATCTGCGCGGTGTCGGACGAACGCATGCCCATCTTGTCGAGCTTGCGCGCGACCTGCACACCCTTGCTCTTCATCGGCACGCAGATTAGCGACTTGTTGCGGTGGACCGGCCCGTCGCTGGTGTTGGTCAGCAGGCAGATGAAATCGGCCTGTACGCCGTTGGTGATCCACATCTTGCCGCCATTGATGACGTAGTCGTCATCATCGGAGCGTGCGGCCGTCTTGATCGAGGCGACGTCGGAGCCTGCGCCCGGCTCGGAGACGCCGATGCAGGCGACATAATCGCCCGCGATCGCCGGCACCAGGAACTCCTTTCGCACCTCGTCCGAGCCGAACCGCGCCAAAGCCGGCGTTGCCATGTCGGTCTGCACCCCGATCGCCATCGGGATCGCGCCGCAATTGATGGTGCCGAGCTCCTCGGCCATCATCAGCGCGTAGGAATAATCCAGCCCCTGCCCGCCATATTCGACCGGCTTATTCAGTCCGAGGAAACCGAGATCGCCGAGCTTCTTGAACAGCTCATGC
>Ga0308176_10002044_pt1 | contig 12650 bp, 12 predicted proteins | sample PhyCR2_3_FD_203890 | JGI IMG/M metagenome (GOLD analysis project Ga0308176, IMG submission 203890) | Soil microbial communities from UC Gill Tract Community Farm, Albany, California, United States - DLSLS.C.R2 | ecosystem: Environmental > Terrestrial > Soil > Agricultural land | place: USA... | reverse complement strand
AACTTTTACCGAGCGAATGATGTATTCTTTGGGAATTTTATTGGCGTTGATGTTGAGCAGATCCGGGTCAACCGATGTGACTTTGGTGGTATCAACTTGTGCAAAGGACGCAGCGCCGAGGAGCACAAAAGCAAAAAGAAAAGAGGCGGATAAAAATCGTTGCATGTTGAATTTTTCTATCGGTAAAAGCTGTTGGGAAAGCAGTTTGGGGAGCAAATTAGGAGGAAAATTTAAAGAGGATTGTTAAAGAAACCCTCTGTCTCCCTAAAGGGAGGGCTTGGGTGTATTAAGCTTTACACATACAACCTTTTCTGATGGAAAAGAACATACAAACGGATTGCTGGCTGAATAGAATTACAAAACGTACAAGAGTGCGACGCAAGAGAAGCTCAATAGTAGCACTGAACTTTGGCTTATAAAAAAATTGTACTTAAAATCAGTGGCTAAAATAAAAACTCTTCATCCTAAGTCCTCTCTTTAGGGAGATAGGGTTTACTTAAACCGCTTTTTATTTCCAAACTTGTTGTTGCGGTTATCGTTGCGTTGTTGTCCGCCACCGTTGTTGCGTTGCCCAAATTTACCGCGTTGCTGCTGACGGCCATAGCCTCCGCGGTTGTCGCGGCCTTCGGGTTGCATGCGGTAAGCTTTTACGTAAGGCGTATTGGTAAACTCAAGTTGCCCTTTTGTGATGTTGTTTAATTCGCTTTGAATGGCATCGTCGTGCACGGTGTCTTTGTGCCAGTTGGTGTAAGCCAGCTTCATGTAATAAGCAATGGCGTTTGCAAAGCCCTGGCGTTTTTCGGGAGCTTCTTCGTTTAAGGCTTTGTCAATAACCAATTCCAGGTTTTTGCCCAGGTGCGAAAACTTGGGGTAGCGCTTGGGATAAGGCAAAGGACCGGGCTTGGCCTTGTAGGTTTCTTTTTGGGGAATGGGATAAGGTGAATCAACGTCCAACTTAAAGTCGGAAACGTAAAAAAGGTGATCCCACAATTTATGGCGAAAGTCCTCGACGTTTTTGAGATGCGGATTTAAAAAGCCCATCAGTTCAATTACCACCTGTGCCTGGCGCTGACGGCGCTCCCGGTCTTCGATGGTTAGTAAATGCTCCACCATTTTTTGAATGTGGCGGCCGTATTCCCGCATCGTCAGGTGATTTCTCGTGGTATTGTATTCCATTGAGACAAATGTAGGCAACGAGGAGGATGCTGCAAGAGCCTTGAGAAAAAATTGGCAATTGGCAACGGACAATTGACAATAAGAGCCTACAGTTATTGGTCGCTCGCCAATTGGTGGTTGCCTATTTTTTATTGCCGTCATCTTTCCACTGCCACAAATGACGGCAGGCATACGTGCGGCAAGGGCTCCATTTGGCGGCAATGGCTTGCATCTTCTCCCTGAATTCTTTTTTGTTGCCGTCGTCGAGTTTGTACAGTTTTTTCATCGCCGACTGAATGCCGTAATCGTCCACGGCAAAAACGTCTTCGCGGCCTAGTGTGAACATAAGCAGCATCTCTACCGTCCAGCGGCCTACGCCTTTGATTTGCGTGAGCAAGGCAATGATTTCTTCGTCGCTCATCTTTTTTAGTTTTTTATCATCCAGTTTGTGTTCAATGGCAAATTGCGCCACGTTCAAAACATACTGTGTTTTGGCATTGCTCAAGCCAATGCCGCGCAGGGTTTCAAAAGGCGTGGCTGCGATTTGCTGGGGCGCGGGTTCTTTGCCGCCGTACAAATCCAAAAAGCGGTAAAAAATAACTTTGGCCACTTTTGTGGAAAGCTGCTGGCTCATGATGGAAGCGCAGAGCCGAAGCGGAACGTTTTTGCGCCGCGAAAGTTCAACGGGGTCTTGTTCGGAAAGTACCTTACGCAACTTGGCGTCTTTGGAAAGATGTTCGATGTACTCCATTGTCTAAACCGGGATTTGTGAGATTTTTGATATCGGCCAGAAACAAATTTAATCGCCCTTCTTCTTTGTGAGAAAAGAGATCATCACAACACGCGACGGTTCGCACACGGTTGCGATTCCCGAGTTGAACGCAACCTATCATTCAATTCATGGCGTAATTCAAGAATCAATGCACGTGTTTATTAAAGCGGGATTGCAATACGTGTCAGGCCGCTTCAACGTAAAAAAATTGCCCGGACCACCGGGCAAACGAGAAATGCTGCAGGCAGAAAAAGCAACGGGCTAACTCAAATTCCAACTCATGCCGCCGTCTTTTTCATCCTTTAGCTGAACACCGATTTCAGCCAGTTGCTTGCGGATTTTATCCGAAGTTGCCCAATCTTTTTTTGCACGGGCTTCTTTGCGCAGGGCAATCAAAACTTCCATTACGCCTTTTAATTTATCCGTTTCTCCTTCGGCTTCAATTTGCAACCCCAAAATATCTTCCACAAAGGTTTTCATTTTGGATTGCAACAGAGCAAAGGTTTCGGCAGACAAAGCATCGGTTGAAATTTGTTTGTCTTTGATAGAGTTGATCACAGGCACCAACTCAAACATGTTGGCCAGCACTTTGGCCGTGTTGAAATCATCATCAATAAATTCATCAAACTCGTTCGCCAACTTTACAACTTTTTCATCCAATTCCTTATCCGTTGCCGATTGCCGATTGCCGATTGCCGATTGCTTCAACCACTCGTACGCTTCCATCAATCTTTTCAATCCTTTTTCTGCGGCCAGCAAAGCTTCGTTGCTGAAGTCAAGCGTGCTGCGGTAATGGGTTTGCAAAACAAAAAAACGCACCGTCATGGACGAATACGCTTTCTCCAATTGTGGGTTATCGCCGCTGAACAACTCCGTTAGTTTGATGACGTTGTTGTAGCTCTTGCCCATCTTGCGGCCGTTAATGGTGATCATGTTGTTGTGCATCCAATAGCGCACCGGCGGTGTGTAGTTGCAGATGGTGCTTTGCGCAATCTCGCTTTCGTGGTGCGGAAAAAGAAGGTCCATGCCGCCGCCGTGTATGTCGAATTGCGCACCCAAATATTTCGTCGCCATCGCCGAGCACTCGATGTGCCACCCCGGGAAACCCTCGCCCCACGGGCTTTTCCAGCGCATGATGTGTTCGGGCGGCGCGGCTTTCCAAAGAGCAAAATCGGCGCGGTCGTGTTTTTCTTCCTGACCTTCCAACGCTCTTGTTGTTTCCAGTAAATCGTCCAGCACACGGCCGCTCAACTTTCCGTATTCGTGTCCCGCTGCGTATTTTTTTACGTCGAAATAAACGCTGCCGTTCACTTCGTAGGCATAACCGGCTTTGATGATTTCTTCAATCATTCCTATCTGTTCAACAATATGCCCGGTTGCTGTCGGTTCAATGGTCGGATCGAGGTTGTTGAACTTGTGCATGGCCCAGTGATAGAGGTTGGTGTATTTCTGTACCAACTCCATGGGCTCCAGTCTTTCTATTTGTGCTTTTTTGGAAATTTTGTCTTCAGCTTCACGGCCTTCTTCCTCAAAATGACCGGCATCGGTGATGTTGCGCACATACCGCACCTTGTAACCCAAATGCAAGAGGTAACGATAAACTATGTCAAATGTGATGTAGGGCCTTGCGTGACCCAGGTGACTTTCGCCGCTCACTGTAGGACCGCACACATACATGCCTACGTGGCCCGGCGTGAGGGGTTCAAAAACTTCTTTCTCCCGTGTATAAGAATTGTAAACGCGTAAACTCATATGAATTTTGATAACTGCACGTAAAAATTAAGGCAAGCAAAGAAACAAAGATCAGCAACAACAGCAGAAAAGAAGACGAGGAGCGTTCATGATGCGCCAAAGATAGGGGCTTATTTTTTTAGCCGTACATCGGTTACCAGCATGTAGTGATCGGAAAGCGTACGCACAATTCGGTTGAATTGTTTGATCTCGAAATCTTTTGTGGCGAACAGGTAATCAATGCGCAGCGTTGGCGAAATATCAACGTAGGTGCGGCCCACGCCAAAACCTTTCTCCAAAAAAATGTCCTGAAACTTATCGTTCTTGATGGTGGCATAAGCGTAGGAATTGGGCACGTCGTTAAAATCGCCGGTAAGAATGGTTGGATAAGGATCGTTGGAAAGCATTTCGCTGATGAGGCCCGCTTGTTCTTTGCGCACCACCATGGCGCGGCGCACTTTGCCAAAGATGCCGCGTGAACTGCGAAGCGGATTTGTTTGGCCTTCTTTTATTTCTTCAATATTGTCGAAGTCTTCTTTTTTGAAAGACAGCGATTGCAGGTGCGTGGTATAAACGCGAAAAGTATCGTTGTTGTGAACAATATCCGCATGAAGCAGGGTTTCGGGATAAGCAGCGTGCGGAAAATTAACCTTGCCGCTGTCAACGATGGGCAGCCTCGAAAAAATGGCGTTACCAAACCACTGCTTGTTGCCATCGTTGCGCCAGGCAAAATAGTAATGGGGATAACCGAGCTCTTTTATTATATATGCCAGGTTGTTGTAGTAAGCCGTATCGGTAGAGGTGAAAAATTCCTGAAAGCAAAGAATGTCGGCGTTTTGCTCTTTAATCTGGTCCATCATTTTTAGGCGCATCTGGCTGCCCCGGTTGTTGTTGCGGTGCTGTTCGATAAACCGGGCCACGTTCCAGTGGGCAATGCGAACGGTGTCTTTGTCCTTTTGATAATTGAATTTTTGCGTGGTATTGAAGGCAAAAAACAAGGCGATGCTTTTGTAACCGAGAAGCAGCGGAAGCAGCGAAAGCAAAACAAAACGCGGCTTAAACACCAGCCAGAAAAAAATAAAGGCAACAAGTGTGACGGCGATAAGAACAAAGCCCAATCCCAACAGCGAGATGGCCCACCATCTCGCGGGGTCCAGCTCGGGTGCAAGACAAGCCAATAAAAAGACCACGGAAGCAGTGATGTTAAGCGCAAGAAAAACACCCTTTGTAATGCGGCGGTAGGTGGCCATTGATGCAAGATAAAAATTGAAAGCTGAACGTTCAAACCCTGTGAATCGTTTTGCTCGTTGTGATAAACATCGTTGTGCACACAGGCTTGCACAAAAAAGCCGCGGACTATTCCAGCGGTTTTTTTGCAATCATGAAAAAATCGTGTTTAAAGCAGGTCTTCCTGGCTTGCCCTTTTCAACATTTCTTTTTCGTCGTCGCTGAGCGAATTATAACCCTTTTGCGAAATCTTGTCCAGAATTTCATCAATGCGTTGCTGTGTAACGAGGTTTGCTTTTTTGTAGGGCTGTACCTTGCTGTTGTAGTAAAGCGTTGTTTTCGGGGAAGTTCCTTTACTGGGTTTATCGGGGTTAAACAAATTGTTCACCCAATCAAAGAAACTGTTCATCCATCCACCCCAGTTGTGGCCGCGCTGCAGAGCCATCACAAAAGCATAACCCATGGCCGCGCCACCCAAATGCGCAATGTGACCGCCTGCGTTGCCAAAGGGAATGCCGGCAAGGTCAACGAGAAGATAAATAAGCGTAATTACCCAAAGCGGAATGCCGCCGTTGAGCATGGGAAAAATGCGGTAACCGGGCGCCAACGTGGTGGTGCCGATGGCAATGGCCATAACTGCTGCCGATGCGCCAAAGGCTTCCGACACGGGCAGCGACGGCTTCAAGGCTGGAATGAAATTGAAAGCCAAAACGTAGAGCGCTGCGCCGGCCAGTCCGCCGTAGATGTAAAGCGGAACCAGGTTTTTGTTGCCGGTTAAATCCTGAAGAATGGAGCCAAAAGCCCAGAGCCAAATCATGTTGCCCACGATGTGCCAGATGCTTACCGTGTCGTGTACAAACATGTGGGTGAGCAAGGTCCAGGGACGGCTGATGAAAGTATCCACGTCGGCGGGCAGCGTAAACCACCGAAAAATTTGCTCGTGGAAAAGGCCCATGCCTTGCGTATTAAAACTAAAATAATAAACGACTTTAATGAAAGCGAGGATGGCAAAAACGCTCAGGTTTATGGTCAACAACAAGGTTAGCGTATTGCCGTCCTGACCTATGGAGAGTTTGGATTGATTGCGTTGTTGGTAATAGCTCATACAAATATCATTTCAGCAATTTATCTGCCACATTAATAAAACCGGCGGCGGTCGGTTTTGTTCCAAAGCAACACCAGAATGATGCCCGTTACGGCACCGCCAAGATGCGCAAAATGCGCAACGTTATCGCCTGCAGAATTTTTGATACCGAGCCAGAGTTCAAGTCCGGCATAAATAAGAACGAACCATTTTGCTTTAAGGGGTAAGAGAAAGTAAACATAGATCATGGTGTTTGGAAAAAGATAGCCAAAAGCCGCCAAACAACCAAATACAGCTCCTGATGCGCCCAACGTAGCCGTGTTCACCCGAAACTCGGGCGATTCGAGGTATAGCGCCTGTTGATCTGCCGGGAGCGAACGAAAAACCTTCATCACGGGTTCCATCTCAAAATAGAGAACGCCAAGGTGCAAAAGCGCTGCACCCAAGCCGCAGGCCATGTAAAAAATTAAAAACCGCTTCGCTCCCCAACTGTTCTCCAGCTCGCGGCCAAACATCCACAGAGCAAACATGTTGAAGAAAATATGGTCGAAGCCACCGTGCATGAACAGGTGTGTAATTAACTGGTGCGGCTTAAAAAAAACCGAATGCACGTCGTGCAGCGCAAACAGGTTATCAAGGTCCACCGTCTTGCTGTTTTGAAAAGTCAACTGGGCCACAAAAACCAGCACGTTAATGATGATCAGGTTTTTGACAACGGGCGGGAAAGGATTCGGTTTGTAGTATCTGAATTCGCTCATCTTATCTTCTTTTTAGCTGAACAACGTTTTCAATGTGGTGCGTGTGCGGAAACATGTCAACGGGCTGCACTTTTGTTACCGCGTATTTTGCGTCTAACAGCGAAAGGTCTCTTGCCTGCGTAGCCGGGTTGCAACTTACGTACACCACAGTTGGCGCTTCCATGTCCAGGATTTTCTCTACCAGTTTTGCGTGCATCCCAGCCCGTGGCGGATCGGTGATGATGACGTCGGGCTTTCCGTGTGCCAGAAAGAATTCATCGTTGCAAACTTCAATCACATCGCCGGTGAAGAATTGAGCATGGCTGATGCCGTTGAGCAAAGCGTTTTCTTTTGCGTCCTGCACGGCTGCGTCAATGGCTTCAACCCCGATAATTTTCTTTGCGCCGCGGCTGCAAAAAATACCGATGCTGCCCGTGCCGCAATACAAATCATAGAGGGTTTGCGAACCGTCCAATTCCGCAAACTCACGGGTAATTTGATAGAGTTTTCCGCCCTGCTTTGTGTTGGTTTGAAAGAAAGATTTCGGGCCGATCTTGAACCGGAAATCTTCGAGCTTTTCTTCCACGAAGCCCTTGCCTTTGCACACGATGGGTTCCTGGTCGTAAAGCGAATCGTTCCATTTTAAATTGACCGTGTACAAAAGCGTGGTGACAGCCGGGAAATTTTTATCAAGGAAGGAAAGGATTTCGTCGCGGGCTATTTTGTCGTCTTCCCCAAACACCACGTTCACCATCACCTCTCCGGTGGTGCAGATGCGGAATTGCAGGTTCCGCAACAAGCCTCTGTGTTCGCGAAAATCATAAAAGCTGTAGCCTTTTTGGAAAGCAAAGTCGCGCAGCGAATTGCGCAATGCATTTTGTGGCTCGGCCTGCAGCCAGCACTTTTCAATTTGCACCACTTTGTCAAAAAAGCCTTTGGCGTGAAAGCCCAGAGCACCGTTCTTTTTATTTGTCGCGACTAAATCGCCGACAAATTTTTGCGGCTTCTGCTCCGTAAATTCCTTGGTGCTAAACGTAAACTCCAGTTTGTTGCGATAGAATTTATCCTCTGCCGCTCCTACAATGGGTAAGAACTCCGGCAACGCTATTTTGCCAATGCGGGTAAGGTTATCCTTTACCTGCTGGTGTTTGTATTGCAATTGTTTTTCGTACGGCAGCATTTGCCACTGGCAGCCGCCGCACACGCCAAAGTGTTGGCAAAAAGGCTCGGCCCTTTCGTTTGAGTACATGTGGAATTTCAGGGGGAAACCTTCGGCCCAGTCTTTTTTGTTTTTGCCCAAGCGGATGTCCACCACGTCGCCGGGAACGGCGCCTTCAATGAAAATGACTTTGCCGTCGCGGCGGGCCAAAGACTTGCCTTCAGCCGCGTAATTTTCTACCAAAACCTGCTCTAAAACCGTATCCTTTTTCTTCTTTTTCACAGGCGGTAAAAATACAGCCGAATCCACTGCTGCCTCTTTCAAAAAAGAAAGAGTAGCGGTTTTAACAACTGCTTCTGCATCCGTTGTTCGAATTACCGGTTCACACCTGCTCAATCGGCAATCAATGGACAACGGTCAACTTCCTTTGCTTCTTGCCCGCCGATAGAATGACCTTCTTTAACAATTAACACCCATCCACAGCCAAAGGCATAAGGCCGCAAACCTTAAATTTGCAGGCAAATCCAAACAACGTATGAAGTTTGAGAAAATCCACAACAAAGGCCAGGCACAGCTTTTCGAGAATCCTGTGCTGGAATTTTTTACCAAGGGACACCCGCTGGTCATTTGGGGAATGTACCTTCCTTTTATTGTTGGTCTTCCCATTTACGCCGGCCGTGAACTTGGATTTAGCGGGGGCAAAATAGCCGCCTGGTTTATCGGCTCCATGCTCTTCTGGACGTTTTTTGAATACTTGGCACACCGTTATGCCTTTCACCTTAGTCCCAAAGGCCAGCGTACCCGAAAGTTCGTGTACATCATGCACGGCAATCACCACCATTATCCCCGCGACCGCCAGCGTTTGTTTATGCCTCCCCTGCCAAGCCTTATTCTCGCTTCGGCTCTGTTCGGCATTCAATACCTCATTTTGAAGGAAAACGTTTTTGTTTTCTTCCCGGGCTTTATTCTGGGCTACCTGATGTATGCTTCTATGCACTACGCCATTCACGCTTGGAACCCGCCGTTCAAATGGATGAAGCCTTTGTGGCGCAACCACCACTTGCATCATTACAAGGATGAAGAAAAGGGCTTTGGTGTAAGCTCCACCATCTGGGATCTTGTCTTCGGTACCATGTTCGATTTGAAGAAGGAGAAGGAAGATAAAGCAAAGGTGCAAGAACTGATGTTTGAGAAGAAGAAGCAACAACAAGCTGTAAGCCAATAGCTGCAAGCTTCGAGCTTTTAGCCACAAGAATTTAAACGGCCCGTTCATCACAAAGGGCCGTTTGTATTTTTTGATTGATATTTTTGCAGGCTCAGAATAAGTCCAAAATTTAAAGTCCCGAATGAAGAATCTTGGATTTTGGATTTTGCAATCTTTCGTTATGGGTCAAAAAAAATTAGTGCGCTTTGCCGAGTTGGAAACTTTTTCGAACGTGTTGCAATACCCCGAAAACACGCAGGGCACATGGAATGCATTTTTCGAAAACCGAAACCCGCTGGTGCTGGAACTGGCCTGCGGCAAGGGCGAATACACGGTAGGCCTTGCGGAAATTTATCCGGCCAAAAATTTTATCGGTGTTGACAAGAAGGGAAACCGTTTGTGGGTAGGCGCAAAAAAGGCCATCAATCATCACCGGCGGAACGTTGCCTTCCTGCGCATTCAAATCGAACAAATTGAACAATATTTTGGGGCCGAAGAAGTGGACGAAATCTGGATCACTTTTCCCGACCCGCAGCTTCGCATTTCCAAGGCCAAAAAGCGGCTGACGCATCCGCGCTTTTTGCGCAGCTATTACCAGATATTAAAACCCGGCGGAAAAATTCACCTCAAAACCGACAGCCCCGATTTGTACAACTTCACCAAAAAAGTGGCCGGCATGTACGGTTGCAAAATTTTGCAGGATGTTGACGACGTTCACGCCGCGCCGGGCCTGCGTCAGGAACTCTACATTAAAACGCATTACGAAAGCCTCGACATCGCCGGCAGCAACCGTGTACATTATCTCTGTTTCTCTTTGCCGGAACATTTGCCCTCGCCGCTTTTGGATAAAACATTGCAACAACAATTACGCGATGAAACAGGGATGGATTGAAGGCGAAGATTATTACGTGAGCGAAGCCGGGCTGGTAGTTTTTACTGCAAAATATTTATTGGAACGAGGCTATTGCTGCGGCAACGGCTGCCGGCATTGTCCGTACAATTTTGAAGCCGTGCCCGAACCAAAACGGTCGTATCTTTTGGCGAAGAGGAAAGGCGGTTAACACGAATTTTGAAGCACGAATTATTACGAATTGCACCAATCATGGCGAAGCAAAAACGTCTTGCACAGGAATCCTTAAAAAGCGTAAAGCCTTCGGGCAAAAAAGACGAATCGTTTTTTGAGCAGGTGTTTGACGTGGTGCGGCTGATACCAAAAGGAAGAGTAACGTCTTACGGCGCCGTGGCGGCGGCATTGGGAACAAAACTTTCCGCACGCATGGTGGGTTGGGCCATGAATTCGGCACACAACGTAAAACCAAAAGTGCCGGCGCACAGAGTGGTCAACAGAAACGGAATGTTGACTGGCAAGATGCACTTTGCTACACCCACCCAAATGCAGGAATTACTGGAAAAAGAAGGCGTGAAAGTGGCAGATGATAAAGTAATAGATTTTGAAAAGAAATATTGGGATCCGGCCACCGAGCTTTCGCTTTAAACTAAGTTTGAAATTGCAGTTTTATTGTTGTTTATTCGTATTCACTTAATCTGAAATTTCTTTCCCTGACACAGGACGGAAGCGAAGCCAAACAAAACCACTTTTGTATAACGCACAACGGACCTGTTTATGAATCATTCACGCTTCGCAAATAGCAAACACCTGCTTTGCACGGCCGCATTCCAGTTTTTCGTTTTTGTTCTTTTTGCGCAAAACAAAACTTATTACGTAAGCCCCGCGGGCAATGATGCGAACGACGGCCTGACAACGTCTACCGCCTGGCAAACCACGGCCAAAGTGAGTGGCTTTTCTTTTCAGCCCGGCGATAAAATTCTTTTTGAAGGCGGGCAAACCTTTACCGGCTTTCTCGAGTTTCAAAATGACGACAACGGTACGACGCTGAATCCTGTTGTGATAAGTTCTTACGGCACAGGTAAAGCCATCATCAGTACCAATACAACGGCTGGCTTATATGCCTACAACGTGGGCGGTATGGAAGTACAAAACCTCACCTTCGCTGCCAACGGCGCTACAAACAACACGGCCAACGGCGTGGAGTTTTACATGGAGCAAACCAGTGCCAATATTGATCATATTGTCGTGAATAATGTTGAGGTTTACGGCTACGGCGGCAGGGGTATTTTGCTTGGCGGCTGGGGCACCACAAAAGGCTACAACGGCGTTCGCATTACCAACTGCATTGCCCGCAACAACGGCCGCGCCGGCATTGAAATTTATCATTCGTCGCAGCAGTATATAAACACCAACGTTTACGTGGCTTATTGCCGTGCTTATCAAAATGACGGACGGAGCGATTATACCGCAAACTATTCCGGCAGCGGCATTATTGTTAGCGGCACCGACGGCGCATTGGTGGAATATTGCGAAGCTTTTGAAAACGGGAAAAATAATGCGGGCACAGACGGCGGCCCGATTGGCATTTGGTTTCACAACCTGAAAAACGGCACTATCCAGTTTTGCGAAAGCCATCACAATAAGGCCGGGCTGAATGCTGACGGCGGTGGCTTTGATTTAGACGGCGGATGCCAAAATTGTACGGTGCAATATTGCTACAGCCACGATAATGAAGGCGCGGGTTACGGTCTGTTTGAATACGGATCGGACAACGCTTTTACGAACAACGTTGTCCGCTACAACATCAGCCAGAACGACGGCCGAAAGAACGACTATGGCGGCATCGTGTTGTGGGGAATGGATGCTTCGCACAAAATCACCAACACTGAGATATACAACAACACGGTTTACGTGAACAATGCCGCCGTTGTAAACGGCACGCCTTCGGCCGTTATGATCATAAACGACAACGCTTCACAAATTCATTTGCGTAACAATATTTTTTACGTAACGGGCGGTGCCAACATGCTTGACGCGGCTACCACGGCTGGTGTATCCGCCATACTTTTTCAAAACAATAATTACTATGCGGAAAGCACCGGCAATTTTTTATGGGGCGCAAACACTTTTACAACGCTCAACGCCTGGAAAGCCGCAGCCACAGGCCAGGAAATGCTAAACGCAACATCATTAGGCAGTGCGGCAAATCCGTTGTTGGTAAACGCGGGTGGTGGTGGAACTATCGGGCCGGCTTCAGGTGGCGATCTGCTTGCGTTAACGGCCTATCAGATTCAAGGTTCTTCTGCATTAATTAATGCCGGATTAAATCTCTCGTCCTTGTTCGGCATTAATCCGGGCACGAGAGATTTTTACAACAATCCCATCCCGGTAAACGGGGCTTACGACGTTGGTGCGCATGAGTTTGGATATGTTGCCTTGCCCGTTTCATACATTACACTGTCCGGCCGGCTTTCAGAAAAAAACTTGTACGTAAACTGGATGCTCAGCAGCGCCAGAACGGTTGAAAAAGTTGTTGTGGAAATAAGTACAGACGGACGAAACTTTCTGTCCTTGAAAGAATACAACGGGCTTGTCAGCACAAACCAACTTCAGGCTGCAGAAAGTATTGCGGGTAATTTCCCGAACGTTTTGTTCTGTCGTGCAATGGCCGTTGGCAAAACCGGTGAAATTGAATATTCGAAGATTGTGCGCCTGCAAAGAGGCAGTTTGC
>Ga0308176_10002043_pt1 | contig 12652 bp, 10 predicted proteins | sample PhyCR2_3_FD_203890 | JGI IMG/M metagenome (GOLD analysis project Ga0308176, IMG submission 203890) | Soil microbial communities from UC Gill Tract Community Farm, Albany, California, United States - DLSLS.C.R2 | ecosystem: Environmental > Terrestrial > Soil > Agricultural land | place: USA... | reverse complement strand
CGGGCGCGTGCGAGCTCGGCTGCGGCGAGGAGCGCAAGCTCGAGCTCGTCGACGCGCATGTCTGCGACGAGCTCGAGGAGGCCGCCGCGGCCGCGCGGGCGCGTTGCATCGCGCTGCGGGCGGTCACTCGGCGGCTCGCGGAGGACGAGCCCGCCGACTGGGAGGCGGCGTATCACTCGGTCCAGGCCGAGGCGCGCGTGGCCCTGCGCGAGCATCCCGCGCCGCAGGCCGCGCCGGACGAGCCCGCACACGTCGCCACCACCTGGTGGTGCCCGCGCTGTGGCGGGATCGACGCGCCGCAGCCGTGCATCGGGGTCTGCGTCTGGCGCCCGGTCGAATGGGTGCGCGCGGAGCGCTACGCCGCTGCGCGCACCCGCGCGGACGCCGCGCGCGAGTCCGAGCGCCGGCTGCGTTCCGTGCTGCGCACGGTCGCGACCGTGACGCCGCGGGCCGGGCAATGGGAGCAATCCTGGCGCGCGCTGGAGGGTCCGGCGCGGGACATCGCGGTTCCGTAGTTCCCACCGATGTATGACGCCGGTCGAGCCGATGCGATATGAACGTGCCGGTGCCGGACACAGCTCCGCAGCCTCTTGTAGTCCGTGCGCATGAGTTCTTCCGGCGCGGGCCCGCCAACGCGGAGGGCTGGAGCATGCTCATCGACCGCCACCGCCGCTGGGAGTCGGCCTACCGCGACCGCTGGCGCCACGACAAGATCGTCCGCTCCACGCATGGCGTGAACTGCACGGGCTCCTGCTCGTGGAACGTGTACGTCAAGGACGGGCTGATCACGTGGGAGACGCAGGCGGTCGACTACCCGCGCACCGACCCGGACCGCCCGGATCACGAGCCGCGCGGCTGTCCCCGCGGCGCGTCGTTCTCCTGGTACACGTACTCGCCGGCGCGCCTCAAGCACCCGCTCGTGCGCGGCGGCCTGCTCGAGCGCTGGCGCGCCGCGCTGGCCGAGCACCCCGACCCCGTCGCGGCGTGGGCGCAGGTCGCCGCGGGCGGCGAGCACAAGGCCGAGCGTGGCCGCGGCGGCTTCGTGCGGGCGACATGGGACGAGGTCACGCAGATGATCGCCGCGGCCTCCGTGCACACGATCAAGGAGCACGGCCCGGACCGGGTCGTCGGCTTCACGCCGATTCCCGCCATGTCGCCGGTGTCGTTCGCCGCCGGCAGCCGGTTCCTGAACCTGATCGGCGCCGGCAACCTGAGCTTCTACGACTGGTACGCGGACCTGCCGCCGGCATCACCGCAGAGCTTCGGCGACCAGACCGACGTCCCCGAGTCGGCCGACTGGTGGGACGCGTCCTACCTGATCGTGTGGGGCACGAACCTGCCGATCACGCGCACGCCCGACGCGCACTTCATGGTCGAGGCGCGCTACCGGGGCCAGAAGGTCGTCGTGGTCTCGCCGGACTACTCCGACCACGTGAAGTTCGCCGACGACTGGCTCCCCGCGCAGCCCGGCACCGACGGCGCGCTGGCGATGGCGATGGGCCACGTGATCCTGAAGGAGTTCTGGGTCGACCGCCGCGTCCCGCGCTTCGAGGAATACGCGCGGACGTTCACCGACCTCCCGCTGCTTGTCACGCTGCGCGACGCCGGCGACGGCGCATTCGTCCCGGACCGCTTCCTCACGGCGTCCGATCTCGGCGACGGCGGCGAGAACGCCGAGTCGAAGACCTGCGTGCTCGACGAGGCGACCGGCCGCCCCGTGGTCCCGAACGGGTCGGTGGGGTTCCGCTACGGCGAGGAGGGCAAGGGCCGCTGGAACCTGCGCCTCGACGGGATCGAGCCGGCGCTGTCATTGCTCGGCCGCCACGACGAGGCCGTCGCGATCGACCTTCCGCGCTTCGACGTGGGGGAGACCGAGGGCGGCGGCGCGATGCGTCGTGGCGTCCCCGCCGTGCGCGCCGGCGACATGCTCGTCACGACCGTGCTGGACCTGATGCTCGCCTCCTACGGCGTCGCCCGCGAGGGGCTGCCCGGCGACTGGCCCGCGGACTACGACGACGCCGCGGCGCCGAACACTCCCGCCTGGCAGGAGGCGATCACGGGCGTCGACCGCCGCCAGGCCACGAAGGTCGCGCGAGAGTTCGCGCGCAACGCCGAGGTCAGCGGCGGGCGCTCGATGATCTGCATGGGCGCCGGGACGAACCACTGGTTTCATTCCGACGAGACCTACCGGTCGTTCATCGCGCTGCTGACGATGTGCGGCTGCGTCGGCATCAACGGCGGCGGCTGGGCGCACTACGTCGGGCAGGAGAAGATCCGCACGTTCGCCGGGTGGCAGGCGATCGCGGGCGCGCTGGACTGGATGCGCCCGCCGCGCCAGATCCCGGGGACGTCGTTCTTCTACACGCAGACCGAGCAGTGGCGCTACGACCGCATGCGCCCGGCCGACTTCGCCAGCCCGGTCGGGCAGGGCCTGTTCGCCGACGAGAGCACGTTCGACCTGCACGCCAAGGCGGTGCGGATGGGATGGATGCCGTCGCTGCCCGCCTTTGACCGCAACCCGCTCGAGCTGGGCGAGCCCGACGAGATCGTCGACGAGCTGAAGGCCGGGACGCTGCGCTTCGCCGTCGACGACCCGAGCGCGCCGCAGAACTGGCCGCGCGTGTTCTTCGTGTGGCGCTCGAACCTGCTCGGGTCCTCCGGCAAGGGCCAGGAGTACTTCCTGCGCCACCTGCTCGGGACGCAGCGCGATGCGGTCCGCGGCGATCCCGTCGAGGACGGGGAGCTGCCGCGCGGCAAGCTCGACCTGCTGGTCAACATCGACTTCCGGATGACGACGACCTCGATCTACTCCGACGTCGTCCTGCCGGCGGCCACGTGGTACGAGAAGTTCGACCTCTCGATGACCGACATGCACCCGTTCGTGCACTCGTTCAACCAGGCGGTTCCGCCGCCGTGGGAATGCCGCTCGGACTGGGATGCGTTCCGGGCGATCGCGGAGGCGTTCGCGCCGCTGGGCGCCGAGCACCTGGGCGTGCGGCGCGACGTCGTCGCCACGGCGATCGCCCACGACACGCCTGGGGAGCTCGCGCAGCCGCATGGCAAGGTGCGCGACTGGCGCGCGGGCGAGTGCGAGCCCGTGCCGGGCGTCACGATGCCGGGCCTGGCCGTCGTCGAGCGCGACTACGGCGCCGTCGCCGAGCGCTTCATGTCGCTGGGGCCCCTGATGGAGGAGCTCGGGAGCACGGTGAAGAGCGCGAGCTGGAAGCCGGTGGAGGAGGTCGGCTGGCTGGCGCGGCGCAACGGGGTGGCGGCCAACGGGCGCCCGCGGCTGGAGCGCGCGGAGCAGGTGGCCGAGACGATGCTGGCGCTGTCGGGCGTGACCAACGGCCGCATCGCGCTGGCCGGCTTCCGCTCGCTCGAGGAGCGCTGCGGCGTGCCGCTCGCGGACCTGGCCGAGGGTGTGCAGGAGCTGCGCACGACCTTCCAGGACACGCAGGTGCAGCCGCGGCGCGTCATCACATCGCCGGAGTGGTCGGGCATCGACGAGGAGGGCCGCGCGTACGCCGCGTTCACGATCAACGTCGAGCGCCTCAAGCCGTGGCACACGCTGTCGGGCCGCATCCACCTGTACCTCGACCACGCGTGGATGCTCGAGTACGGCGAGGGACTGCCCGCCTACCGGCCGCCGATGGCGTTCAACCGCATGCTGGCCGGCGAGCACGAGCGCGCGCCGGACGGCGGGCTGGAGATCCAGCTGCGCTACCTGACGCCGCACTCCAAGTGGTCGATCCACTCCGAGTACCAGGACAACCTGCACATGCTCACGCTGTTCCGCGGCGGCTCGGGCATCTGGATGAACCCCGACGACGCCGCGTCGATCGGCGTCGCCGACAACGACTGGATCGAGGCGTTCAACCGCAACGGCGTGCTGGCGACGCGCGCGGTCGTGTCGCACCGCGTCCCGCGCGGGATCTGCCTGCTGTACCACTCGAAGGACCGCAACATCAACACGCCGCGCAGCGAGATCACCGGCACCCGCGGTGGCACCGAGAACTCGCTGACGCAGATCACGATGAAGCCGACGCACATGATCGGCGCCTACGCGCAGCTCTCGTGGGGCCACAACTACTACGGCCCGACCGGCTCAAACCGCGATTCGGTGACCGTCGTGCGCAAGCGCACGGGAGAGGTGACGTTCTGATGCGGGTCCGCGCGCAGGTTGCGATGGTGATGAACCTCGACAAGTGCATCGGCTGTCACACCTGCTCGGTGACGTGCAAGCAGGTGTGGACCAACCGGCCGGGCACCGAGTACGTCTGGTTCAACAACGTCGAGACCAAGCCGGGGCTCGGCTACCCGCGGCGCTGGGCCGACCAGGCCCAGTGGCGCGGCGGCTGGGAGCTCGATCGCAAGGGCAGGCTGCGCCTGCGCGCCGGCGGCAAGGTCAAGAAGCTGCTGTCGATCTTCTCCAACCCCGACCTGCCGCTGATCGACGACTTCTACGAGCCGTGGACCTACGACTACGAGACGCTCGTCAACGCGCCGCTGTCGGACACCGACCCGGTCGCCCGGTCGCACTCGCAGCTGACCGGCAAGCCGATGCAGCCGACGTGGGGGCCCAACTGGGACGAGGGCCTGGCGGGCGGGCCCGCCACGGCGATGGAGGACCCGCTCCTGGCCGAGATGCAGGAGCAGGTGCGAATGACCTACGAGCAGGCGTTCATGTTCTTCCTGCCGCGCATCTGCGAGCACTGCCTGAACCCGTCGTGCGTCGCTTCGTGTCCGTCGGGCGCGATGTACAAGCGCGAGGAGGACGGGATCGTCCTGGTGGACCAGGACCGCTGCCGCGGCTGGCGCTACTGCGTCTCGGGCTGCCCCTACAAGAAGGTCTACTTCAACCACTCGACCGGCAAGGCCGAGAAGTGCACGCTCTGCTACCCGCGGATCGAGATCGGCCAGCCAACCATCTGCTCGGAGACCTGCGTCGGGCGCATCCGCTACCTGGGCCTGCTGCTCTACGACGCCGACCGCATCGAGGAGGCCGCGTCGGTCCCCGACGAGCGCGACCTGCTGGCCAGCCAGCGCTCGGTCTTCCTCGACCCCGAGGACCCGGCGGTGCGCGCGGCGGCCGAGCGCGACGGGATCCCGCACGACTGGATCGAGCACGCGCGCCGCTCGCCGGTCTACGACCTCGCGATGCGCTGGCAGGTGGCGCTGCCGCTGCACCCGGAGTTCAGGACCCTGCCGATGGTCTGGTACGTGCCGCCGCTGTCGCCCGTCGCGGCGACGCTCGAGACCGACGGCTACGAGGCCGACCCCGACGACGTCTTCGGCGCGATCGACCACCTGCGGATCCCGCTGCAGTACCTGGCCAACCTGCTCAGCGCGGGCGACACCGAGGTCATCCGCGGCGTCCTGCACCGGCTCGCGGCGATGCGGTCCTACATGCGCAAGCGCGAGGTGATCGGCGAGACCGACGTCGCCGTGCCGGACCGCGTCGGCATGAGCGGGCCCGAGCTGGAACGCATGTACCGCCTGCTGGCGATCGCCAACTACGAGGACCGCTACGTGATCCCGCAGGCGCATGCCGAGCAGGGCGCGGAGCTGATGCGCGAGCAGGGCTCGTGCGGGCTGGACTTCGACGGCGGCCCCGGCAACTGCGGCGCGGTCGAGCCCAAGCCCGACACGTCGTCGCCGATCGTGCCGGGCGAGCAGGACCGCGGCTTCGACCTGATCGAGATCCTGAGGCGGGGCGGCGCATGAGCGAGCCGTGGGCGCTGCTCAGCTACCTGCTGCGCTATCCGGAGGACGGGCTGGCCCAGGCGCCGGGCGCGATCGCGGCGCTCCGGGCGGGGAAGGTCCGGGCGCCGCTGGAGCGCTTCGCCGACGGGCTGCCCGAGGCGCGCACGCTGCAGGCCGCGTACGTCGAGACGTTCGACCTGCGCCGCCGCGTCACGCTGCACCTCACCTACTACGAGCACGGCGACACGCGCCGGCGCGGGGCGGCCCTGCTGCGGCTCAAGCGGCTGTACCGCGAGGCGGGCCTCGAGTTCGAGGCCGAGGAGCTGCCCGACCACCTCGCGGTGATGCTCGCCTTCGCGGCGCTCGCGCCCGACGGCTACGGCGCCGCGCTGCTGGCCGAGCATCTGCCGCAGATCGAGCTGCTGCGCAACGGCCTGCGCGAGGCCGACAGCCCGTACGCGCACGTCCTCGACGCCGTCGCGGCCGCGCTGCCGCCGCTGCGCGCCGACCAGCGCGCGCACGCCGACGTCCTGGCGCAGGGCGCGCCCGACGAGCGCGTCGGCATCGAGCCCTACGTGCCCGAGGAGGTCATGCCGATCCCATGAGCGCCGGCGAGATCCTGTTGTGGATCATCTTTCCCTACGTCGCGATCGCGACCTTCCTCGTCGGCCACTGGTGGCGCTATCGCACCGACCAGTTCGGCTGGACGAGCGCATCGACGCAGCTGTTCGAGCGCAAGATCCTGGGCTGGGCCAGCCCGACGTTCCACTACGGCGTGCTTGCCGCGGTCGGCGGCCACGTGATCGGGCTCATGGTCCCGAAGTCGTTCACCGAGGCGGTCGGGATGTCGGAGAACACCTACCGCTGGTTCTCGGCGGTCGCCGGCGGCATCGAGGGCGCGGTCGTCGTCGTCGGCTTCGTCGGCCTCGTCTACCGCCGCGCCCCGAACGCGCGCGTCCGGCGCGCGACGACACGGACCGACATGCTCGTCTACCTCCTGCTGACGGTCCTGATCGGCCTGGGCTGCTGGATGACGTTCGGCCACAACCTGCTGACGAGCTCGCCCTACGACTACCGCGACTCCGTATCGGAGTGGTGGCGCTCGCTGTTCTACCTGCAGCCGAAGGTCGAGGCCGTCCAGGACGCCAACCTCGTCTACCAGATCCACGCGATCATCGCCTGGGCCTTCTGGGGGCTGTTCCCGTTCAGCCGCCTCGTGCACGCGTGGAGCATCCCGCTGCAGTACCTCGGCCGGCCGTGGATCCTGTACCGCCGCCGCTACGCAGCGGCGCGGACGCGATGAAGCGCTCGCCCGCGCTCACGCCGCTCTCCCATGACCACCAGCACGCGCTCGATGCAGCCCTGAGGCTGCGGCGCGCCGACGACGCCACGGTCCAGGAGGCGACCGCGTACTTCCGCGCGTTCTTCGAGCGCGAGGGGCGCCGGCACTTCGCCATCGAGGAGCGGCTCGTCCTGCCCGCGCTCTCCGCGGACGATCCGGAGTGGGCGCCGGGAGTGCGGCGGGTGCTCGACGATCACGCCGCGATTCGCGCGGCGGCGGACGCGGCGCACGACGCGCAGTCCGCCCGGGCGCTCGGCGAGCGGCTCAACGACCACGTGCGCTTCGAGGAGCGCACGCTGTTCGCGATCATCGAACGCCGGCTGGCTCCCGAGGCGCTTCAGCGGCTCGGTCAAGCGATCGCTCGGGCTGAGCGGGACGACTGATCGTCGTCAGCACCACGAGGCAGGCGACGGCGACGCCCGCGAGGAGCACGAACCCGATCGTGTAGGCGCCGGTGATGCTCTTGACCAGCGCCATCACCAGCGGCGGGAAGAACCCGCCCAGGCCGCCGGCCGCGCCGACCACCCCGGTGACCGCCCCGACGTCCTTGGGGAACCAATATGCGACGAGCTTGAAAACCGCCCCGGTGCCGAGCCCGAGCGCGACCGCCATCGTCAGGCAGCCGATCGTCAGCGGCACCATGTGCTTGTAGCCGGCGGCGAGCACGAGGGCCAGCGCGATCGTCGCGGTGAAGCTGATCCGCAGCACGCGCTCCGCGCCGATCCGGTCGGCCAGCCAGCCGCCGATGGGCCGCGCGATCACGGCCAGCAGCGCGAAGCCGGCGGCGCGGTAGCCGGCGTCGGTCTTGGACAGCTCGTGCACGCCGGTCAGGAGCTTCGGCAGGTACAGGAACATCGCCACGAAGCCGCCGAACGACAGGAAGTAGAAGAGCGTGAGCGCCCAGGCGCGCCGGTTGCCCCGGAACACGCGCAGCGGCGCGGTGAACGAGATCGCACCGCTCGCGGCCGGTGCGGGCGCGTCGCGGGCGACCAGCCAGAAGACGACGGCCATGACCGCCATCAGGGCGGCTGCCACCCAGAACGGCGTCCCCAGGCTCCACTGCCGGGCGATCTTCGGCGCGGTGAGGGCCGCCAGCACCGTGCCGCCCATGCCCATGCCGTAGAGGCCGAGCGCGAATCCCTGGCGCTCCTTTGCGTACCAGCGGTTGACGAACGGCACGCCGACCGCGAACGAGGCTCCGGTGACGCCGAGCAGGAAGCCGATCACCACGACCGAGGTGAACGAGTCGTGGAAGAGGGCGAGCAGCACCAGCGGGATCACGCTGTAGGCCATCAGCGCCGTGAACACGATCCGCCCGCCGAAGCGCTCGGCGAGGATCCCGATCGGGATCCGCATCACGGAGCCGAGCACGACCGGGATCGCGACCGCGACCGCCAGCTTGAACTCGGTCAGGTCAAGGCGCTTCTGGAACGTGGGACCGAGCGGGCCGAGCATGCTCCAGGCGAAGAAGCAGACCGTGAACGCTGCGGTGGCGAGCGCGAGCGCTCGGGGGTTTGACTGCTCATCTCGGGCCATGGCGGAATCGTTCCCGATTGCGCCCACCGATCACATCCGTGGGAGCTCGTAGTGAGCATCCGTGGTTTTCCGGGTATATGCACCTGCGTGCAGGGTGCGATGAAGCGGCTCGGGGCGCTGCTGGCGACCGTCGCCATGTTCGCGCTGCCGGCCGGGGCCGCCGCCGATCTGCCGGCCGACCCGCCGCTGGCGACGTCGAGCAACGTCCACCTGCTCACGCACATCCCGGGCAACGCGGCCGGGATGAACTTCTCCGGCCACTACGCGTTCGTCACGGGCTGGACGGGCGTGCAGGTGCTCGACATCGCCCAGCCGCAGTCGCCGCAGCTCGTCGCCGAGCTGCCGCTGCCGCACTTCGAGAACGAGGACGTCGACCTGTGTGGCGACTCGCTGATCGTCGTCAACGACCGCGAGGCGAAGGACCTCGGCTCGGTCATGTACGTCGTCAGCATCGCCAACCCGCTGGCGCCGTTCGTCGAGGCCGTGCTGCCCCTGGGGCTGACGGGCAGCGGCCGCGGGTCGGGCCATATCGCCAATTTCGTCAAGGCCGACTGCACGCAGGCGTGGATCGACGGTGGCGACCACGTCGAGGTCGTCGACCTGACCAACCCGGCCGCTCCCCGCTCGCTGGGCAAGTTCGAGTCGGCTGCCTCGATGAGCGACGCCTTCAAGGTCAGCCACGACACCGAGCTCGACAGCGCGGGCACGGTCTGGAACGTCGGCGGCGGCGGTGCCGCGGCCTACAGGCTCACGTCGGATCCGCTCGCGCCGCAGCTGCTCGGAACGACCGGCGTCGCCGGCACGAACCCCTCGCCCTACAACGACTTCATCCTCCACAACTCCCAGCACCGCGGCAAGACGCTGCTGGTCACCGAGGAGGACTACATCGACACCGACGAGGTGCCGCCCGGCGGCTGTCGCGGCCAGGGCAAGTTCGAGACGTGGGACGCCTCGCACGTGAGCCGGAACGGCATCACGCCGCTGGACACCTGGCAGACCGAGCTCAACGGGATGTTCACCAGCGGCGCCGTGGACTCGAAGGCGCCGGTCACGGTGAACTGCTCGTCGCACTGGTTCGACGCGCGCTCGGGCGTGGCCGCGGTCGGCTGGTACGAGCAGGGCGTGCGCTTCCTCGACTACCGCACCCCGAGCGACATCAGGCAGGTCGGCTACTACATCCCCGCCAACGGCTCGACGTGGGCGGCGTACTGGTCGCCGACCGACACGACCGGCCAGATCGTCTACACGGCCGACGCCTACCGCGGCGTCGACGTGCTGCGCATCGACGGCGGCGGGTTGACCGGCAAGAAGGTCGCGGCGCCGGTGCCGGGCTCGTGGTTCGGCAGCCCCACGCTTGACGCCGCGCTGTTCCAGCCGGGCCCGACGTTCGGGTTCGTCTGCCCGGTGCTCAAGCCAGATGCCACCCTCTAGGGGGCTGACGCAGACATTCGTCACCCGCGGGCTGGTCCTCACCGAGCTCGAGTTCTCGGTGCCACTCGACCACGCCGCGCCTGACGGCGAACGGATCACGATCTTCGCCCGCGAGGTCGCCGACCCGGACGGGCGCGACCGGCCGCTGCTGGTGTTCTTCCAGGGTGGACCGGGCCACGAGGCCGCTCGTCCCACGCGCCATCCCACCAACCCGGGCTGGCTGGACCGCGCGCTGTCGGACTTCCGGGTGCTGATGCTCGACCAGCGCGGAACCGGGCGCTCGACGCCGGTCGGCGCGCTGCCGGGGATGACACCGCAGGAGCAGGCCGACCATCTCGCCCACTTCCGCGCCGATGCGATCGTGCGCGACGCCGAGCACATCCGCGAGCAGCTCGGCGTCGAGCGCTGGAGCGTGCTCGGCCAGAGCTTCGGCGGGCTGTGCGTCACCACGTACCTGTCGATCGCGCCGGATGGCCTGCGCGAGGCGCTGATCACGGGCGGGCTGCCGGCGGTCGGCCGCGAGGTCGACGAGGTGTACGCCGAGACATTCGCGCTGCAGCGGGATCGCAACCGGTCGTTCTACGAGCGCTACCCGGCCGACCGCGAGCGCGTGACGACCCTGCTGCGGACGCTCGAGGCCGAGGACGTCCGCCTGCCCGGGGGCGACCGGCTCACGGCGCGGCGGCTGCGGATGGCCGGCAGCGGGCTGGGCATGAGCGACGGCGCGGACAACCTGCACTACCTGCTCGAGCAGCCCCACGACGCGCCGGGGTTCCTGCACGACGTCGCGGCGGGCATGGGCTTCGCGCGCAACCCGCTCTACGCGCTCGTGCACGAGGCCTGCTGGGCCGACGGCGGTGCGACGCGCTGGTCGGCCGACCGGATGCTCCCGGACGACTTCCGCGAGCAGCCCGAGCTGCTCACCGGCGAGCACGTCTTCTCGTGGGTCTTCGAGGACTTCGGCGCGCTGGCGCCGCTGCGCGAGGCGGCCGAGCTGCTCGCCGCTCGCGAGTGGCCGCGTCTCTACGACGAGGAGGCCCTGGCACGCAACGAGGTGCCGGTCGCCGCCGCGGTGTACGCGGAGGACCCCTACGTGCCGCGCCGCTTCTCCGAGGAGACGGCGCAGCGGATCCGCGGGGCGCGCGTCTGGCTCACGAACGAGTTCGACCACAACGCCCTGCGCGCGGACGGCGAGCGCCTGCTCGGCCGCCTGCTCGACCTCGCGCGCGGCCGGGCCTGAGGGGTTGACACGGCCGGGCGCGCGGGTGTGCAATCACCCCGCCGCTCTGCCGGTTCTGTGTCCGCGCCGAGGAGGTGATTGGACGCCCGGACGCAGTGAAGTGCATCAGCGTCCCTGCCACGCCCTGTCGAAAGGACCGTGCCGATGATTCTCGAGGATCGTCGCGAGGTCGACCGGGACATCGAGGAGACCCTCGGCCTCGTGCCGGAGTTCTTCCGCAGCGTCCCCGACTACCTGCTGCCCACGGAGTGGGCGAGCTTCAAGAGCCTTCAGCTCTCCGATTCCACCGCCATCCCGAACAAGTACAAGGAGCTGATCGGGCTGGCCGTCTCCGGCGCCACGCGCTGCCGGTACTGCTGCTACTTCCACACCGAGGCCGCGCGGCTGTTCGGCGCGACCGAGGACGAGATCAACGAGACCGCCCTGATCGCCAAGAACACGATGGGCTGGAGCACGTACCTCAACACGCTCCAGTTCGACTACGACGAGTTCGTCACGGAGTTCGACCAGATCAGCGCGCACGTGCGCGAGTCGATGGCCCAGCCGGCTCCGGCCTGATCAACCTTCGCCCGGCTGCGACCGCATGCGCTCGCGCACGCGGTCGTAGTCGGCGAGCACCCGCTCGAGCGTCGCGATCGCATCCGGCGGGACCTCGCCCGCGGGCGCGTTGCGCAGGGCGTCGAGCGCCATCCTCGCGCCGGCGACCAGCACGCTGAGCTCCGTCGCGGTCAGCGTCACGTTCAGGACGTCTCGGCGGACCGTCTCGATGTGCATCAGGACCAAGCGTACGCTCGCGACCACCTGGTGCTCGTCGGCCCTTACCCATGATGGGGTCGGCGGTTTACCGGCCGGCGACAGGGTGTGCACATGCTCGCAACGCCCACAACCGCCGTGATGTGCCCCGCCTACGTCACTCCGCGTGTCCGTGAGCTCCCGCGGCGCCTCGAGCCGGTCACGCGCGATACGTTCGGCGAGCTCGGGATCGGCCGCGGCCTAGCTGCCGCGCGCGGTGGGATAGCCGAGCGTCATCCAGTCGTGCGTGCCGCCGCGGTGGTAGAGGATCGCCGCGGGTGGATGGCCGGCGTCCAGTAGCGCCCGGATCTGCGGCGACCGCCGTCGCGCCTACTCGCCTGTCTGCGCGGCGAGGATCGCGTCGAGCTCCTGCAGCTGGCGGCGCACGCCGCCGCAGACCTGCTCGCACAGCTCGAAGACGCCCGGATCGCTGATCGCGTAGACGGTGCGGTTGCCCTGCTTGGCGCGGCTCACCATGCCGGCCGCATGCAGAATCACGAGGTGCTTGGAGACGTTCTGCTGCGAGGCGCCGACCGCCTCCTGCAGCTCGCCGACGCTGGCCTCGCCCTCGCGCAGGCGGTCGAGCAGCTTGATCCGCATCGGCTCGC
>Ga0308176_10002042_pt1 | contig 12653 bp, 12 predicted proteins | sample PhyCR2_3_FD_203890 | JGI IMG/M metagenome (GOLD analysis project Ga0308176, IMG submission 203890) | Soil microbial communities from UC Gill Tract Community Farm, Albany, California, United States - DLSLS.C.R2 | ecosystem: Environmental > Terrestrial > Soil > Agricultural land | place: USA... | reverse complement strand
TCGAGGGCGTCGGCGAGGACTTCTGGCCCACCACCTACGACCGCGACATCGCCGACCGGATCATCGAGGTCTCCGACGCGGACTCGTTCCAGTTCACCCGCCGGCTGGCCCGGGAGGACGCGCTGCTCGTCGGCGGCTCGTCCGGCATGGCGGCGTTCGCCGCGGTGCAGCTGGCCAAGGAGCTCGACGACCCGGACGCCGTGATCGTGGTGCTACTGCCCGACTCGGGCCGCGGCTACCTCGCCAAGGTGTTCAACGACGAGTGGCTGGCGCAGTACGGCTTCCTGCCCGCCTCGCCGGACGAGCCGACCATCGGGGAGGTGCTGCGCGGCAAGAGCGGGCAGATCCCCGACCTGGTGCACACGCACCCGTCCGAGACCATCGCCGAGGCGGTGCACATCCTCCAGGAGTACGGCGTCTCGCAGATGCCGGTGGTCCGGGCGGAGCCGCCGATCGTCGCGGCCGAGGTGGCCGGCAGCGTCTCGGAGCGCGCGCTGCTCGACGCCCTGTTCGCAGGGAACGCCAAGCTGCGCGACTCCGTCGGCGAGCACATGGACCCGCCGCTGCCGACGGTCGGCTCCAACGAGCCGGTCTCCGAGGCGGTGCACCGGCTGGAGAAGGCCGACGCGCTGCTGATCCAGGAGGACGGCAAGCCGGTCGGCGTGGTCACCCGGCAGGACCTGCTGGCCTACCTCGCCACCCGGTAGGCCGTGTTGGGCAAGGCTGCGAACGCGGACGCAGAGTTGACCAACACGGCCTCGGCCGGGCCTCAGGGCTGCGTCTCGAGCGGCTGCCCGAAGATCTCGATCTCGACCTCGTGGAACACGTCGTCGGTGTACTTGATCTCGCACTCCATGTCGGCCAGGGAGACCGTGATCTCCTGCTGCTGGAGCTGGTGGAGCGCGGCCGCGCGGGCACCGGTGAGCTTGGTCGGGTCGGAGTCGCCGACGAGCTTGTCGAGCCGTTCGCCGTACTCGTCGATGATCTCGTCCTGGTCCTTCTTGTAGTCGTACCCGCGTGCGTGCATGCACTTCGACCAGTTGTGCAACGCCTCGACGATGCGCGGGTCGGAGTCCACCAGGACGTCCTTGGGGTTGACGTAGGTGCCCTTGAGCTGGGCCGGGGTGAACACCTGGGCCACCGCCTTGCGGGTGCAGCCCTGCGTGGGGGAGAAGTCCTCCTCGTCGAACGTCCAGACGAAGTCCGCGTTCGGGTCGTCGCCCCACAGGGCGTGGCTGTACGCGTCCTGGTCCGGCTTCGGGAGGCTCTTCCAGATCTTCAGGTTCGGGCCCAACCCGGTGTCCCGGACCGGGTTGTCGAAGCGGGTCGTGACCGCCAGGCCCCACTTCTCCTTGTAGGTGCGGCGGGTGTACCCGGGCTCGGTCCGGACCCGGGCCTGGGCCGCCTCGACAGTCTTCACGTCGACGGGGACGTACTCGAACCCGGCGTCGGCCATGCACTTGGAGATCAGCGCCTGCGTCTTCTCGATGTGCTGGACGTACTGCACCTCGGTGAGGCCGAACTCCTTGGTGCCCGGCAGGTGCGTGCCCTTCCCCTGGGACGCGCTCGACCCGGCGTTGGACTGGCAGCCGGCCACGGCGAGGAGGGCCACGACCGCGGCGAGGGCAGCCGTGCGCCGACCGACGCGGCCGCCACCCGGGGGGGAGAGGCGGCGAGCCGCGCGGCCGAGTCCTCGGCGGATCGTGCGGGCGACGGGCCAGCTGGCAGTGGGACGGGAAAAAGAACTGGACATCGGGCCTCCTCGACCGCTCCGACCGATCCGACCGGCAACGATCACAGCACGCAGACGCTGAACCTCACCTGACGACCGGCACCCGGGCGTTCAGGGTCCTGTCAGCCGACCTGGGCGAGCATGAGTGCTGTCGCCGGGCCGGGGTGGACGGGCCGGGCGGGAAGGTGGCGAGGCGATGCGGCGTCGGAACCTCGTGCTGCTCATGGTGAGCGCGGTGGTCGTCTCCTCGCTCGCCACCTGGGCGGCCGTCGTGCAGATCCACTCACCGGCCGAGGTCGCGGCCCGGACGGCCCCGCCGAAGGCCTCGCCGATCCTGGTGCCCGTCGTCGAGCGGGTGCTGTCCACCAAGGTCGTGACCCGCGGGACCGCGCACTTCGGCTCCCCGCGGGCGCTGGCGGTGACCCCGTCGCCGCTGAAGGACGGGGCGCGGATCGTGACCAGCCTGCCCGCGCACGGCGCGCGGCTGCGCGCCGGCGACGTGCTCGCCACCATCTCGGGGCGGCCGGTGTTCCTGCTCGCCGGGCGGATGCCCGCCTTCCGGGACCTCGGACCCGGCATGTCGGGTCGCGACGTGGCGCAGCTCGAGCGGTCCCTGCGCCGGCTGGGGCTGTCGCCCGGCGTCGTCGACGGCGTGTACGACGCGGCCACGGGTGACGCGGTCGCCAGGCTGTACCGGCGGCACGGCTTCCAGCCGGTGGTCGCCACCGAGAAGACGCTGGCGGGGACGCGCCCCGCGGAGGCCGGGCTGGTGGCCGGCGCCTTCGCCGAGCCCGGCGTCCAGCTGCCCTCGGACGAGGTGGTCTTCGTCGGCGCCGGGCCGCTGCGTGTCGCCGAGCTGCCCGCGCCGGTGGGCAGCCGGCCCGACGGTGTGCTGGCGACGGTCACCGGGTCCGACGTGGTCATCGACGGACAGCTGCGGGCCGAGGAGGCCGGCCGGGTGCGCCCCGGAGCGAAGGTCCTGGTGGACGAGCCGACGCTCGGCATCGCCGCCACGGGCCGGGTCACCTCGGTCGCCGGTCGGCCCGGCACGAACGGAGCCGACGGCTTCCACGTGTCCTTCCGGTTGCGGGTCAAGAAGCCGCCCGCGGCCCTCGTCGGCACCTCCGTGCGGCTGACCATCCCGATCAGGTCCACCCGGACCGCCCAGCTGACGGTGCCGGTCACGGCCGTCTCCCTCGGCCCCGACGGCGGGTCCCGGGTGGAGAGGTCGGAGGGCGGCGGGAGCCGCTTCGTGGCGGTGCGCACGGGCCTGTCCGCGGACGGCTTCGTCGGCGTCACCCCCGTGCACGGCGGCCTCGCCGCCGGTGACCGTGTCCTGGTCGGGTTCCAGGCGCGGCCCCGGGCCGGAGGCTGACGTGCCGGCCCTGGTCCACCTCGAGAAGGTGAGCCGCAGCTTCGGTGCCGACGTGCCGGTGCGCGCCCTGCGCGAGGTGGACTTCGAGGTGACCGCCGGCGAGCGGGTCTCGGTGGTGGGCGCGTCGGGGTCCGGGAAGACGACGCTGCTGAACATCATCGGCTGCCTCGACCGGCCGACCTCCGGCCGCTACTGGATCGACGGGGTCGACGTCGCCGCGCTCACCGACAAGGGTCGAGCGGGGCTCAGGAGCAGGGAGATCGGGTTCGTCTTCCAGTCCTTCCACCTGCTGAGCTACCGCACGGTGCTCGAGAACGTGATGCTCGCGGAGGTGTACGGCGGGCGGGACCGGTCCGGCCGCGCCGAGCGGGCCTGGGCAGCGCTCGAGGCGGTGGGCGTCGCGGACCGGGCCGGCGCCCTGCCCACCCGGCTGTCCGGCGGTCAGCGGCAGCGCGTCGCGATCGCCCGCGCCATCGTCGGCCGGCCGAGGATCCTGCTGTGCGACGAGCCCACGGGCAACCTCGACTCCGCCACGACCAGGTCGATCCTCGAGCTGCTCGGCACGTTGTACGACGCCGGGCTCACGATCATCGTGATCACGCACGACGCGGGGGTCGCGGCCTGGGCCGAGCGGAAGGTCCGCATCACCGACGGGCAGATCCGGGACGCGTCATGACCGACGCCGCAGCACCCGCACGGGAGGGTCCCGGCCGGCCGCCGGTCGCGGCGATGTCCCTGCGGGACGTCGTCTTCGAGTCGTTCGCCGGCATGTTCGCCCGGCCCGGGCGGATGCTGCTGACCGTGCTGGGCACGACCATCGGCCTCGCCGCGCTGGTCGCGACCCTGGGCCTCTCGCAGACCGCGAGCCAGCAGATCATCGGCAGGTTCGACGAGCTCGCCGCGACCGAGATCACGGTGACCTCGCAGCCGGCCGCGGAGGACCAGCCGTCGAACGACCTGCCGTGGGACGCGGGCCGGCGGCTGGAGCGGCTGAACGGCGTGGTGGCGGCGGGCACCCTGAGCGCCGTCGACGTGGGGGGACGGCTGGTGCTCGGCTCACCGATCGACGACCCGCGCAACCGGGCCTCCTTCAAGCTCCCCGTCGAGGCCGCGTCCCCCTCGCTGTTCACGGCGGTCCGGGCGCGGCTGTCGGCCGGCCGGCTCCTCGACGCCGGCCACTCGCTGCGGGGTGACCAGGTGGCGGTCCTCGGACCGAACGCGGCCGAGCAGCTGGGGGTGGGACGGCTGGACGGGCTGCGCTCCATCGCCATCGGCGACGACGTCTTCCTCGTCCTCGGTGTTCTGGACGGGGTCGGCCGCAAGCACGAGCTGCTCAGCTCGGTGATCATCCCCGAGGGCACCGCCCGCGCGCTGTACCGGCTGCCGGCACCGGAGTCGGTCGTGGCGGAGACCAGGGTCGGCGCGGCGTCGCTGCTGTCCCGGCAGGTGCCCCTGGCGCTGCGGCCGGACGCGCCCGACGGTTTGAAGGTCGCCTCGCCGGAGCAGCCGCAGCAGGTCCGGGCCGGAATCCAGGGCGACCTCGACCTGCTGTTCCTCATGCTCGGAGGGGTCTCGCTCCTGGTCGGCGCTATCGGGATCGCCAACGTCACCCTCGTGTCGGTGATGGAGCGCACCGGGGAGATCGGGCTGCGCCGCGCGATGGGTGCCACCCGTCGGCACATCGCCACCCAGTTCCTCCTGGAGAGTGCCACCATGGGCGCAGTAGGAGGAGTGCTCGGGGCCAGCGCCGGCATGCTCGTCGTGGTGGGAGTGGCGTTCTACCAGACGTGGACCCCGGTGATCGGGCCGTGGATCCCCCTCCTCGCGCCGGTGGTCGGCGGAGCCACCGGGCTGGCAGCAGGGCTCTACCCCGCGCTGAGGGCGGCCGGGCTGGAACCCGTGGAGGCGTTGAGGGCAGGGACATGAAGATCCTCGTCGTCGAGGACGACAAGAAGATCGCGGCCGCGGTCAAGCGCGGTCTCGACGGCGAGGGGTTCAGCGTCGACGTGGCTCTCGACGGCGACGAGGGGTTGTGGCGGGCGACGGAGTACCGCCACGACCTGATCATCCTCGACCTCATGCTTCCCGGGTGCAGCGGCCAGGAGATCTGCCGGTCGCTGCGCGAGCGCGGCAACTGGACCCCGATCCTGGTGCTGACCGCCCGGGACGGGGTGCGCGACCAGACCGGGATGCTCGACAGCGGTGCCGACGACTTCCTGGCCAAGCCGTTCTCCTTCCCCGTGCTCACCGCGCACGTGCGCGCCCTGCTCCGCAGGACGGTGGGCGGTGCGCCGGCGCCGATCAGCGTGGGCGACCTGCGCCTCGACCCCGGTCGGCACCACTGCTGGCGGGGCGACGTGGAGATCCCGCTGACCGCGCGGGAGTTCGCCGTCCTGCAGTACCTGATGCGCAGGGTCGACCTGGTGGTGCCGAAGTTCGAGATCCTGGACGGGGTCTGGGACTACGACTTCGAGGGGGACCCCAACATCGTGGAGGTCTACATGGGCCGCCTGCGACGCAAGGTCGACGAGCCGTTCGGCCGGCACGACCTGGAGACCGTGCGGGGTGCCGGCTACCGGCTGGCCAGCCATGGCCCGTAAGGGCCGGCCCTGGACGCTGGCACCGCGCACCGTCCGCTCCCAGGTCACCTGGACCGCCACGGGACTCGTCGCGGTGGTGCTGGTGCTGAGCGCGTTCGGGCTCGTGACCACCCAGCAGCGGGTGCTCACGCACGGCATCGACGAGGCGATGATCCAGCGGGCCGACAACATCGAGCAGGACGTCGTACGCGGCACCTTCGGGAGCCGGCTGCCCAACGAGGGACGGGACCCCGAGGACTCGTTCCTGCAGGTCCTGGACGCCGACGGGAGCGTCGTCGCCGTCACCGACAACGGCACCGGCCTGCCGGCGGCCACCCGACCCCTGCGCCGCGGCGCGGCCCAGGTCCTCGGGACCGTGCAGGACGTGCCGCTGAGCAACGGCGAGTTCCGGGTGCTCGCGCGCTCGCTGGGCGGTTCGCCGTCCCAGACGCTGGTGGTCGCCAAGAACCTCGACGACGTGAACGAGAGCGTGAGCATCCTGACGCGGTCGCTCGCGGTCGCGATCCCGATCGTGACCGGGCTGCTCGCGCTCCTGGTGTGGTGGCTGACCGGACGGGTGCTGCGGCCGGTCGAGTCGATCCGCCGCGAGGTCGCCAGCATCGAGGGGCACGAGCTGCACCGACGGGTGCCCGCGCCGGCCTCGGACGACGAGATCGCCCGCCTGGCCAGCACGATGAACGAGATGCTCCACCGGGTCGAGGAGGCCACCGACCGTCAGCGTCGCTTCGTCGCCGACGCGTCCCACGAGCTGCGGGGCCCGCTCACCCGGCTGCGGTCGAGCCTCGAGGTGACGATCGCGCACCCGGACGGCGTCGACCCGGTCACCTTGTCGCGCGAGCTGCTGGGCGACACGGTGGAGCTGCAGAAGCTGGTGGACGACCTGCTCTTCCTGGCCCGCTCGGAGTCCGGCTCGCTCGAGGTGCCGCACCAGCCGGTCGACCTCGACGACCTCGTGCTCGAGGAGGCGCGACGGCTACGGGAGCGCGGGACGGTGCGGGTGGACGTGAGCGCGGTGTCGGCCGCCCGGACGTGGGGCTCGGCCGACCAGCTCACCCGCGCGGTCCGCAACCTGTCCAGCAACGCCGAGCGGCACGCGGCCGGCTGCGTGACCTTCGAGCTCCGCGAGGTCGACGGCCGCAGCGAGCTCGTGGTCGCCGACGACGGGCCCGGGATCGCGCCGGAGCACCGCGAGCTCGTCTTCACGCGGTTCACCCGCCTCGACGAGGCCCGGTCCAGGGACGCGGGCGGCTCCGGGCTGGGCCTGGCGATCGTCCAGGACATCGTGGCCCGGCACGAGGGGCGCGTCGGGGTCGTCGAGCACGCCGGTCCGGGGGCACGGTTCGTGGTGGACCTCCCGCGCGCCGAGTGAGCGCCGCCGGTCAGTCGGCCAGGACCCGGGCGCGGGGGGTGGTGCCGAAGACGTCCTTGCTGATCCGGTAGGCCCGGTCCTCCAGTGCCCGGGCCTCCGCGCGGGCCGTGTCCATCTCCTGCGGCGTGAGGGTCCTGAAGTCGACGAGCTCGAGGACCTCCTTGGAGTCGTCGTTGGCGCCGCGCCAGCCCACCCTGACCACCCCGACGCCGGGTGCGTAGTACTTGTCCTGGAACGCTCCGGGCACGCTGCGCTCGAACTCCTCGATCACCACCACGTCGCCGTAGCAGTCCTCGGGCACGCAGGTCTTCTGGCCGGTCCGGTGCACGCGACCGCGGTCGGCCCAGCTGATCGGCGGCGGGGCGTAGCCCTCCGCGTAGCCGGGCGTGCCCTCCCGTGGCGTCCCGGGGACGGTGATCCCGGCGGACGCCCCGGCGACACCGTGGACCCAGGCGGGGGCCTTCGAGAACGTGCCGTGCTCCCACTCCTCGGGGTACTCGCCCATGTGCCAGACGTTGCCGTCGCGGTCCTGGGCGAACAGTGCGAGCTCGGTCTCGGTGAGCTCGCCCTCGGCGTAGTCCCGCTCCCACACCACGATGTTCTCGACCCCGTCGACGACCTTGCTGAGGTCGGTGACGACGACCGTCACGCCGTGGCGCTCCATCTTGCCGTCCTCGAGTGCGCTGCCGCGGTAGTCGAGCCGGGTGCCCGGGCGCAGCGGGTACCAGCGGTTGTCGACGTGCGCGGAGTCGCCGAACCGGCTCGGGTCGTAGTCCCGGGCGCTCACCGCGGCCGCGCTCGCGGACCGCTGCGGGGTCTGGTCGGGCTCCGGCCGGCTCGCCCGGGTCTGGGTGCTGCAGGCGCTCGCGGCCAGCACGAGGACGGCCACCGCGGACCAGCGCGTCAGTGGGCTGTGCATGTTCGACCTCCTGCTCGGCATGGGTGGTTTCAACGGTGTCGCCGTCTGCGGACCGACGTCGCGCCGAGCAGCGCCAGCACCCCGGCCGGCATCCACAGCACGAGCGGCAGGACCCCGCCGGCGTTCACGACCCGATGCCCGCCCACGGTCATGTTCAGCGGGCCGCTGGACGACACGGTGCGGGCGGCCGGGCTGGTGACCGAGACGAACAGCAGGATCGCGCCGCTGGTCACGGCACGGACGTCCCAGTGCAGCGTGGTGGACGCGCCGGGGCCGAGCCGGTCGAGGAACTGCGTGCGCCGCGGAGACCAGTCCTCGGGGTCGACGTACACGCTCTTGTCCGGGCTCAGGATGTTGAGGTGGGCGACGTACCCGTCGAGCGGGCGCTCCCCGGTGTTGCGGACGGTGGAGGCGAAGGTGATCTTCTCCCCGGGACCCGCCGCGAGGTCGTGCTGGTCGAGGGCGACCACGACCCCGCCCGCGACGATCGCCGACTCCGTCCCCGCGGCCCGTGCGGCGGGCGTCGTGACCAGCGCGAGCGGCAGTGCGCAGGCGAGGGCGAGCCGGGCGAGCGATCTCATGACCCACCCCGCGGCGACAGGCTCAGCCGGCCTCCCGCGAGCAGCGCGAGGGCCGGCAGCACGACCGCGCAGAGGGCGGGTACGACGAGCAGCGCGGCGTCCTGGGTCAGGGAGTGGTCGTTGACGATCAGCCGCTCCAGGTAGAGCAGGCCGGCCGAGAACGGGTCGAGCCGCTGGACCAGCTCGCCGGCCCACCCGCGCGTCGCCTCGGCGGGCATCTGGTGCGGGGCGTAGAGCGCCAGCAGCACGACGAAGCTCAGCGCCAGGCTCAGCCCGTTGGACTGGGAGAAGGTCGTGACCAGCAGGCCGACCCCGGTCAGCGCCAGGGCGAGCAGCGTGCCCACCAGCAGGCCGCCGGCGACGGCGGTGCCGAACGTCCCCACGTCGCGTCCGATCCACCAGATGTAGGGCACCGCCAGCGCGAAGGCGCCGAGCCACAGGGAGACCGCCGCGACCCCCTTGCCGACGATGATCGAGCGGCGTGGCGAGGGCGTCAGCAGCAGGCTCTCCAGGGTCCCGCGCTCGCGCTCGCCGCTGACCGCGTCGGCGGCGACCAGGACCACCAGCAGCCCGCCGACGGCCACCGCCACCTGCAGCGTCAGGCTGACCGCCTCGCGCTGCTCGAGGAAGTTGAGCTCCTGGTTGGAGGCGACCAGGTAGGTGATGACGCTCATCAGGACCGTGAAGGCGAGCATCATCGCGACCCCTCGGCCGGACAGCCACAGGTCCCGCAGCTCCTGCTCGGCGACCGCCACCGCGGAGCGCGTCGCGGTCGGCGGCGTGGCGAGGGTCGGGGGGTCCGCGACCGCGGTCCGCTCAGCCATCGTCGTCCCCCTGCGTCACTGCCTGCGTCACGGCCAGGAACGCGTCGCTGAGCCGCCCGCCCTCCAGGGACAGGCCGAGCACCGGGACCCCGGCGTCCAGGAGGCCCCGCAGCGCGGCGGCCGAGGACGTCTCGGGCGGCTCGTCGCCGGGGAGCCGCAGCTCGACCCGGTCCCGGTAGCCGTTCCGGTCGCGACCGTCCGCCACCAGGTCCAGCGCGGAGAGCACCTCGACCGCGCGGGTGCGCATCGGGGGCGGCACCTGGACCACTCCCTTGCGGGGTGCCGCGGCCCGTCGTACGACCTCGGCGACGGTGCCGTCGGCGACGATGCGCCCGCGGTTCAGGATGATCACGTGGTCGCAGACCTGCTCGACCTCGGCCAGCACGTGCGTGCTCAGGGCCACGGTGGCGCCGCGGTCCCGCGCGATGCGGGTCACCAGGTCGAGGACCTGCGTCTGCCCGAGGGGGTCGAGGCCGAGGGTCGGCTCGTCGAGGAAGACCACCGACGGGCCGTTGACCAGGGCCCGGGCGATGCCGAGCCGCTGCCGCATCCCGCGGCTCAGGCCGCCGATCAGCGACCCCGCGCGGTCGGCGAGACCCACCTCGCCGAGCAGTCGCAGCGCGGTGGCCCGGGCGTCCCTGCGCGACGCGCCGTACATCCGGGCGTGGTAGCCCAGCCACTCCTGGCAGGTCTGGCCCCGGGGGTAGCCCGGGCTCTCGGGGAGCACGCCCACGCACTGCCGGATCCGGCGGGTCTCCGTGTGCGGCAGCCCGGCGATCTCGAAGGTGCCCGAGTCCGGCCTCAGCAGGGTCGAGAGCATCCGGATCAGGGTCGTCTTCCCGGCCCCGTTGGGACCGAGCAGCCCCAGCACCGTGCCGGGGCTCACCGCGAAGTCGACCGAGCTCACCGCGACCTGGTTGCGGTAGGACCTGCGCAGGGCGTGCGCCGCGATCGCGGGCACCGGCGAGACCCGGGCCGGTGAGGCCGCCAGTCCCGCGGGCCCATGGATCGCACCCATCGTCCCTCCCCGTGCCCCGTCCGGGCGTCCGGGGGGCTCTCTCGAGGGTAAGGATCCCCGCCTGAACGCCCGCTGAACAGCCCTGCGGAGTGACCGGTGTGCCGGGGTCAGCCCACGCGCACCGCGATGGGCGAATTGTCGACGACGTCCGGGTGCAGGATGCCGGCCAGCGCCTCGACGCCGTCGACGAGGCGGGGGCCGGGCCGCGCGAACGACGCGTTGGCGTCGACCGCCCACACCGCCACCTGCTCCGGCAGCTCGCCCGACGCGACGACGGCCTCCGCCAGCGACCGGGAGGCGTCGAGCTCGTAGCCGCACGGCGCGCAGACGACCACCTCCGGGGCGGCGGAGCGCACGTCCTCCCAGGTGACTCGGAACGACTTCTCGCCCGCGGTGCCGAGCACGTTCCGACCGCCCGCCAGGTGCGCCATCTCCGGCACCCAGTGACCGGGCGCGAACGGCGGGTCGGTCCACTCGAGCACGAGCACCCGGGGGCGGGGACGGTCCGCGGTCCGGCGTACGACCTCGTCGAGGCGGGACCGCAGGGACACGACGAGCTCCGTCGCGCGGTCCTCCGTGCCGGTCGCCCTGCCGAGGGCGCCGACGGAGGCGAGCACCTCCTCGAGCGTGTGTGGGTCGACGGTCAGCACCTCGGCCGTGCAGCCGAGGTGGGCGAGCGCGTCGTCGACGACCGACACGTCGACGGCGCAGACCGCGCAGAGGTCCTGGGTCACGACGAGGTCGGCGTCGAGGCCCGACAGGGCACCCTCGTCGAGGTGGTACAGGTCCTCCCCGCGACGCATCGCGTCGGCGACGAACGCGTCGATCTCCTGCGGGGACAGGCCTTCCGGCATCGCGCTGGTCGACACCACGCTGCGGGTGCGGGCCTCGGCCGGGTGGTCGCACTCGAAGGTCACGCCCACCACGTCGTCGCCGGCACCGAGGTCGAAGAGGATCTCGGTGGTCGACGGGAGCAGCGAGACGATGCGCATGACGCTGATCCTATGATCGTCGCCATGACCTCAGGGGGAGACGGGAAGGCACCGGACGAGCGGCTGGCCGAGGCGGCGCGCAACCGGCACGACGCCGCGGCACTGCGCACCAGGCTGGACGCGGCCACCCGGCACGCGGACGGGACGACCCAGCGGGTGCAGGACGCACGGGACCGGCTGGCCGACGAGACGCAGGACGTCGAGCGTCTCGGGTCGCTGTCCTGGTCGCGCATCCTGTCCTCGCTCAAGGGCTCGCACGCCACCGACCTGGAGCGGGAGCAGGCCGAACGGGACGCCGCCCGCTACGCGCTCGCCGACGCGGAGGCCCGGGACCTGGCGGCCTGGCGCGACGTCGAGGGCCTGCAGGAGCGGCTCGACGGGCTCGGCGACGTGGAGCGCGCGTACGCCGCGGCGCTGGCCGCCAAGGAGGAGTGGGCGGCCTCCCACGACCCGGAGCTCACCCAGCGGCTGACCAGCATCGCCGAGGCGCGGGCACTGCTGCTCGCCGAGGACCGGGAGGCCCGGGAGGCGCACGAGGCGGGGGTCCGTGCCCGCCACCACCTGGTGGAGGCGCACCGGCTGCTGGACGGCGCCGCGTCGTGGTCCGCCTGGGACACCTTCGGCGGCGGTGGCTTCTTCACCGACATGATGAAGTACGACAAGCTCGACCAGGTGGCGGCCGCGCTGCACCGCGCGGACGCGGCGCTCGCGTCGTTCTCCCGGGAGCTGGCCGACCTGCGGCTCGCCGCGGTCGAGGCGGTCAACCTGGACGGGATGACCCACGCGTTCGACGTCTTCTTCGACAACATCTTCACGGACCTGCGGGTGCGCTCCCGCATCCAGGAGGCCGACCTGCGGGTGCGGCACGCGCTCGCCGAGGTCGACGAGACCCTGCGCGGGCTGTCGGCCCGGGGGGACAAGATCGCCGACGAGCTGGCCGGGCTGGCTGCCGATCGCGGCGAGGCGCTCACCGCCTAGGGTCGTCGGGTGGACGACCCGTCGCTGTGGACCATGGCGCTGCTGGCCCTCGCGGGCCTCTTCGCCGGGTTCGTCGACGCCGTCGTGGGCGGCGGGGGACTGGTGCAGCTGCCGGCGCTCGTGATCGCCTTCCCCGGCGCGGCGCCGGTGCAGGTGCTCGCCACCAACAAGCTCGCCGGGTCGTGCGGCACGACCGTGAGCTCGATGACCTACTACCGGCGGGTGCGCCCGGACCCGCGGACGTTCGTGCCGCTGATGCTGGTCG
>Ga0308176_10002041_pt1 | contig 12655 bp, 10 predicted proteins | sample PhyCR2_3_FD_203890 | JGI IMG/M metagenome (GOLD analysis project Ga0308176, IMG submission 203890) | Soil microbial communities from UC Gill Tract Community Farm, Albany, California, United States - DLSLS.C.R2 | ecosystem: Environmental > Terrestrial > Soil > Agricultural land | place: USA... | reverse complement strand
GCGAGGCATGCGCCTCAGCCGAGTCCGGATCCATCTGCAGTGCCCGCTCGCTCGCCTCCATGGCCTCGGCGACATGATCGGGATTCGAATCCAGAAACCGATGCCGCATGACGTACGCATCCGACAAGCCGGCCCAGGCCGCGGCGTACTTCGGGTCGCGTGCGATGGCGCGCTCGTACATGTCGATGGCGCGCAGCGAATCGCGCCGGTTCCACGCGTAGAAATACGTACGCCCGCGCAGGTAGTCGTCATAGGCCTGTACGTCGGCGGTGGCGACGTACTGGATCGCGCGGCGCTCCTTCGGTGACAGCGTGACCTTCAGCGCATCGACAATGCTTTGGGCGATATCGTCCTGGATGGCGAACACATCGCGCAGTTCCCGATCGTACGTCTCGGCCCACAGGTTCGAGTCGGACGCCACGTCGATCAACTGCGCGGTGATCCGCACGCGGTTGCCCGCCCGGCGCACGCTGCCCTCGAGCACGGTGCCGACGTCCAGCTTTGCCGCGAATGTCGGCAGGTCGACCTCCTTGCCCTTGAAGAAGAACGAGGAGGTTCGTGACGAGACTTTGAGCTGCGGCAACTTGGTCAGCAGGCTGAGGATTTCCTCGGCGATGCCGTCACTGAAGTACTCGTTCTCCAGGTCGCCGCTCATGTTGACGAACGGCAGCACGGCGATGCTGCGCCGGTCGCGGTCCGGATTGCGCGGCGGGTGGAGCATGTCGCCCTTGGCGAGCTCGGCATCCGCTGGATTTTTTGCAGTGACGCCGGCGATCAGGCGATAGCCCAGGCCATGCATGGTCTGGATATAGCGCGGCTCCGCCGCGTCGTCGCCGAGCTTCTGGCGCAACTGCGAGATGACCCGGCTCAGTGTTGCCGAGGTGACGTACTTGTGCCCCCACACACTTTCCAGCAGGTCGTCGTGCTTGATCAGTTCGCCCGGATGGGTCACGAACTGCAGCAACACGGAATAGGCCTTCGGTTCCAGTTCGAGTTCCTGACCATCGCGCGACACACGGTGGGCTGCCGGCTCGACGTGGATATCGCCGAACGCATAGTCCACCCGTGGAGAGTTCGATTCTTGAGTCACGGAAGGGCAGTATCCCAGCGGTGGGTGAGGGTCACGCGAACTTGACGGCGATTCGTGGTGTAGCGAAAGCGGGGCCTCGGAGGCGGCGATGAAGCGGGCTTGGGAACGTTTTTTTTTCGTTGCGCCTGGTTTCGCCGCTTTCGGTCATCATCGGCTACCAAGCGAGGCCTGGGGCGGCTGACGGGCGCGGTCTTCCGGCCTTTGCATCCAGCGAAGAATCCACGGGAAATCCTCAGCGAATCGACGCGGATTCCACCGGAATCCCCCAAGTACGAGGCGGGGCTCCGGTCCAGGATCATCCCCACGGACATTGGCGTCCGTCTGGAGACTGTCATGAAAAAGCTAATCATTGCCACGACCACTGCGCTCGGTCTTGCCTGCGTCGGCGGCGTCAGCGTCGCCCAGGACCAGACCCAGACCACCAACATGCAGAATATTGTGGTCACCGGGGTACGAGCCCCCTATGAAACCTACGTCGCCGACCTGCACACGGGCTACCAATTGCAGGCCCTTGTCGGCAACACACACACACGTTACCTGCAAGCACAGCGGGCGGCCGATAGATCGGAATCCCTGCGCAAGCGCGGTCTCGCCCTGCAGCCGCTTGTCTCCGTGGCCATCGACAACTCGTCCGGCACTGGCGTGGCGAGACAGATCCAGCTGGTCGACGCCGCCCACGACACGGTTGCCATCGTGAACGTCTATTGCAAGCGGGCCGTGCCGTCGGGAGGCCCGCATTGCCAGATGGCTTCCAAGCCAATGGGGGCCATCCCGTCCGACCAGCGCCTGGCGTCAATCCAGGCGGGACGGCTGCAGCTCGAGGAGGTGGATCTGCAGGATTGATCAGGATGTGCAAAAAGGTGTCCGGTTCCGTTCGGCCGCCTGGCCGAATCAGCCGGACACCTCAGCCTGTCCAGGTCCAGCGGGAAGCATGGTGCTGGCTAATGAAAACTGGATGGTCTCGCCGACCAACCGCGCTCGGGTCGGCGCGTCCGCCGATGGTGGCGGCGAAGATGGGCTCGACCGCTTCCTGGACCACCGGCCTCACGGTTTGATGAAGCGCAGCGTCATCCGATCCGATTCGCCGATCGCCTGCATTTTCTTGTGCTCGCTATCGGGGCCGGCAAGGTTGGGTAGGAGGCGGTGGACATTGATGTCTTCCGGGTCGTCCGGGTTGGCGTTGATTTCCGAGACGCCGTCGAGGCGGAAGCCGGTCTTCAAGGCCAGCCCGATCAGGTAGTCCTCGGGAATGCGATGCAGGGTGCGGGAGCTTTGCTGTGCGTCGGCAAAAGGCCTGGCACGGTGCTCGACCACCCCGAACACACCGCCGGGCTTGAGCACGGCGAACGCGGCCTTGAAAGCCGCGGCAAGCGTATCCGGCCCCTGGTTGAGCCAGTCGTGCGTGTTGCGGAAGGTCAGGACCATGTCGGCAGTCCCGTCAGGGCCCAGCCGCACCGGGTCCGGCGGCGCGAAGTCGATGACAGGCCCGACCTTTCCGTACACCGCCGGCGCCGCCTTGAGCTTGGCGGCGAACGCGGTGTCGTCCGGTGCGGTTGCTTCGATCAGATGACCGCGGGCGGCCAGGTAGGGCGCGAGGATCTCGGTATACCAGCCGCCGCCCGGGGCCAGCTCCACCACCGTCATGTCCGGCTTCAGGCCAAAAAACGCCAGCGTTTGCACGGGATGGCGGTAGGCGTCGCGCGCCTTGTTGGCGTCCGAACGCCAGCTACCCGCGGCCGCCTGCCGCAGGGAGGTAACGGCGGGCGTGGCGGGTTCGGCGGCAATGGCAGAGAGGCACAGGGCAACCAGCAGCGCGCTGGCCAACCACGGAAACTTTTGGAAGGTGCGGCGGATCATGGCGTAAGCCTCCAAGGGTGGGAGTCATTCGAAATAAAGGCGACATGTCGCGGGCTGACCCGCCTCGGCCGCCCACGCGGGCGGGTAGGTGGCAGGGTGGTTTCCATCATGCGCTGATCGCTCATCGCCGAGTGCGCTCCGGGTTGGCATAGGCCCGTGGGTGTTGCAGGTCGCCCGGCGCGATGCCCGCGTCCAGCCATCGGCATGGGCCGCTCCCGGGTCGCCAGTGAAGGTGCGCTCTCACCAGACGTTGCCTCCGCTATTGCACAGAGAAGTAGACCGCCTGCGGCGTTCCTTCGCTTCCGCTCGCATCGGTGCCCTGCACGAATACGACGTGGCGGCCCGATGCCAGGTCCGTCGTCGAAAGGCTCAAGGCGGCCGGCTCGATCGTTTCATCGAAGCGGCCGTCGCTGGGCTCCATGGCGTAGCGGACAGCATCGGCCGCCGCAGGTGTCTGGTCGAGGAACGCCGTGGCCGATCGAATTGCCTGCACGGCCTCGCTGCCATTGAGCTTGCTGAAGCGCGTGTCGTTGAGCGTGGCGTTGACCGTGACCGGCGTACCCGCGGCGACAAGTGTCGGCGACACGCTCAGCTTGGTTGTCGTCGGCCCGGATGGATATTGGTACGGCGCCCAGAGGTTGCGTGCGGCGAAGCGCAAGGCTTGCAGGTTCTTCGGCAGGGTCGAGCTTTCGAAGGTCGAGCAGCTCTCGAAGAACGCAACCCCCATTTCAATCGTGTAGCTCGGCACGCCAAGCAGGCCGTACATCGCGTCCGTGTCGGTTCCGTCGGCGAGGTACATCCGCGACCACTTTTCGGGCTTGTAGCCGTTGTACCAGGCCAGTCGGCGGCCCAGCGTCCGCAGTGCGGTGGCGTTTGGCGACGCGGTGGTGGAGTAGGACCAGGGCCACATCACCGTCCTGCTGTAGCTGTGCAGGTCGAGGAACATGCCGCGATAACTGCCCGGTGCGGCACTGCCCACCGTGTCGTCGCGCAGATCGGGCAGCACGCCACCGCGATACACCCCGTCGCTGTCCGGCGTGCCGGCGACATAGTGCAGCAGAGCTTGCGATTCGGCTTCGGACACGCTTGACGGACCGCGGTACGAGCCGGCACAGGCGTTGCCAGTGGAGCCGCCAGGGGTCTGGTGCCACTGGAACGGGAAATTGCGGTTGAGGTCGACACCGTAACTTGTCGCGCTGCAGTTGCCGTTGGTGTCGTCGACGTTCTTGCGCCATGACAACCCGCCCTCGGCCTGGACCCGGCCGTCGGGGTTGGCCTGCAGGATCAGATGGAAGCGGAAGTTGTCCAGCAGCCAGGTCGCTTCGGGGTCGGTGCCGTAGCCGTTCACCAGGCCCTCGGCGAAACGCGTAAGCAGCTCCGCCGGCGTGTATTCGCGCGCATGGATCGAAGCGACCACCACCATCGCCGGCTTGCTCTCGAACCCGGTTGCCTGATTGCTCAGTTCCAGTGCGCGCATGCGGTGGCCGGTGCCCGGCGCAGCGTTTTCCAGCCAGCTTGGGCCGATGTCGACGACGCGCGCCAGCGATGGATGCGACTGCGCCAGCTGGTCCATCGTCGCGTAGGTTTCCTCGACCGTGCGGTAGCACGGGTACCCGGTGATGGCCAAGGGACGGGCGTTCATCGTCCTGGCGCTCCAGTACGCCTCGGCCTGGTGCATGCGCAGTGTTGCGGGCTCGTCGATCGTCGCATCGAAGCCGTAGAGACGCAGCTCATCGAGCTCGTCCTGAGTCGCTTCCACGCCGATCGTGTGCGTCTTCTCGTCGATGCTCAGGTGCTGGAAGCGCGATGCGACCGCCTGCAGTTGCGCGCGACTGCCGTAGTGCATCGTCACGAAGAACAGCGGGTCGTCGGGCGGGGCCGCGGCCGGCGCGGCCGCGGCGGCCAGCATGCCCGTCACGAGAAGTGCGAATGCTTTGCGCATGACCGGCTCCTGGCTGCGGGGCAAAGCCCGGGTCACCCTTGCTGGACTGGATCGAAACTACCCGCCGCACTGCCTGGCGCACCACCACGGCGAGCGGCGCCATGGCGAGCGGTCAGGTCAGGGAAGAGAGCATCGAGCCCGGCGCCGGTGATCTGCTTGAGGGCGTCGCCCGGAAGCACGCTACCGGTGGCGCGGGCGCCTGCATGGCCGCACTCCTTGCTGCTTCGTTGCAATGGACCGCGCGAGCGTAGCAGGCGGTGGTGTAAAGCCCGTGGAGCATCCAACGCTGAGGTCGTTCACAGCAGCTGTCGACTCAAAACGCGCGTTCACGGCAACTCGGGCGGACGGCCCAGATGCGTGTGCACGATCGACCGACGGAGCGATAGCGCCCGTTGAAGTAAATGGGCCAAGGTTGTGCTATTCGGCAGTCCAGAGGGCGTTGTCTCCAGCGCCCTCCTCGAACGAGCGTCGTTCAGCTCGAGTCGATTCGCTGGCTGAGCGTTGTGCTCTCTCACCGGGCTCATGCCTTTATCCCGGACTAAAGGGGCCGCAGTGGCTGGCCCTGATTCGATGGACGCCGCTCGACGACGCCACACCCCTCTACCGCCGGGGGAACTCAAGCAAGCCGTCCGCCTCGCCAGGCGACCCTCACCAACTGCGTTTGGCCACGCCTTCGAACACGTTGTTGAGCGGGTTGATCTGGATCATGTAGATCGAGTTGCCCCACGGGCCGACGTGGATGCCGAAGACGGTGACGTTCTGGTCCGCAAACTGCACGGTGCCGTTGCAATCGGATTGCACCGCGTAGGTGCCGGGGGTGTTCGCGCCCGGGACGATGTTGCCAATGTCGCCGACCGGGTTGGCGGCCGTGAACGACAGGGCCGTCACGCCGCCGGCGCCGTCGAAGCGCAGGACCTCGACGATCGCCTTGGGCGTCCAGGGCGTGCCCGGTGGAGCAAACGGAAGCCGCGTGAACCCGCTGGTCGCGAACGTGTAGCGACCTTTCAGCGTGGCGTTGCTGCAGGTGTTGGCAAGCGCCAGGTTGGGCAGGCACAGCGCCATCGCCAGCGCTGCCGAGCTGGTCAGCAAGGTGCGCCTACGCGGGTGCCGTGAAGTTGCGTTGCCGTCGCGGCCGGTGGCCATCGCCGCGTTCGTTGTCTGCCGTGAGCCGGCCAGGGCGGCGAGGCCTGTTTTGAGTGCGCTTCTCATGTGCGTGCTCTCCATCTCGGGAAAGAAAAGTGACGTGGTGATGTCCGATGCTGCCGCGGGCAATCGTGTCGGCTGCGGCCCCGGCCGTGGATCGCACAGCCGTTTGCAGGCGTCGCGCAGTTTCGGTCGTTGGCCGCGCGCAGGTCCTTCGGTTTTTCTGGAGCTTTTCTGGAGGAGGCTGCTGGCGAAGCCGGAACGAAAGGTCTAAGGTGCGGCGGCGAACGGGAGTTGGGGCAATGGGCAAGGTGAACACCACCGCATTGCTTGCGTCCGCCAGCCCGCCAAGCTGGGCTGGTGGATCTCGCGTATGGATCGGCGCGTGCCGCGTGGAGGCTGACCTCGACCGGCTCGTTGTGCTCGGCCGGAATATCTCGATCGAACCGAAGGTGATGGCCGTGCTGATGTACCTGGCGCACCATCCTGGCGAGGTGATCAGCGCGGATGAGTTGATCGAGGCGGTGTGGCACGGGCGGCCCATGGGCGACAATCCGGTGTACCGCTGCATAGCCCAACTGCGCCGTGCGTTCGGCGACGATCCGCGGGCTCCAACCTATATTGGTACGGTGCCGACCAAGGGCTATCACCTGATCGCGCCGGTCGAGCCACTCGATCCGCTGACGCCGCCGGCCTGGTTCGACGAGGCGCCAGTGAGCTAGCCAGCTAACGGGCCAGCTCGCTCTGACCCGCTTCTTGGGGGTTGCCCCCGGAAGTGCGAAGAAAGTGCAGCTTGATCCGGCTTTGGACCTATGGGGGTAGCCGGTTGTCACGCGCTCGCGTGTGGGAAGGCGTCAGGTTCATCCGTTCGCCACCGGTAAACTTGGGAACCCGCCCTCGCCCCCGGTGTACCGATGATCAACAACGACGTCCTGCGCAGCATCCGTTACATGCTCGACCTCAGCGACAACAGGGTGGTCGAGATCGTCCATCTGGCCGATCCCGCGTTCGTCGTCGAAAAAGACGACGTGCGCGCCTTCCTGCTGAAAGAAGACGAGCCCGGGTACCAGGCCTGCAGTGACGCGGTGCTGGCGCATTTCCTCGACGGACTGATCCTGCACCGGCGCGGCAGGGATGAGAGCGTCCCGGCGCGGCCGGTGGAAAAGCGCATCAGCAATAACGTGGTGTTGAAAAAACTGCGGGTGGCCTTCGAGCTCAAGGATGTGGACCTGCACCAGGTCTTCGTGGACGCGGGATTTCCGGTGTCCAAGCCGGAGCTGTCGGCGTTGTTCCGCCAACCCGGGCACAAGAACTTCCGCAAGTGCGGCGATCAGCTGCTGCGCAATTTCCTCAAGGGGCTGACGCTGCGCGTGCGCGGCGCCTAGGAGCCAGGGCTTGCTTCAGAAGCGCTCGCCGACGGGCAGGTAGCGCCACAGTCCGACGGGCATCTTGGCCAGCGAAACCTTGCCGATGCGGATGCGCCGGATCGCCACCACGTCCAGACCCACCTGCCCGCACATGTCGCGCAGTTGCCCGCCTTGCACACCCTTGATCGCAAAGCGCAGGCGGAACTCGTTCTGCCAGCTGACCTTGCAAGGCCGCAGCGGACGGCCGCGGTATTGCAGGCCGTGGTTGAGCTTGGCCAGGCCATAGGGCACGACCTGGCCGCTGACCTCGACCACGAATTCCTGTTCGATCTCATCGCGGTCTTCGGTCAGCCGGCGCCACACGCGGCCGTCCTGGCTCAGCACCATCAAACCGCTGGCATCGGCATCGAGTGGCACCAGTGGCGTCAGGCGATGGAAGTGGCGATCGAGCAGGCGCACGCCCGAGGGATCGTCGGGCCAGCGCGTGTCCGGCTGCACCAGCCCTGCCGCGGCGTTGCGGCCCTTGATCGCGTCATAGCCGACCGGCTTGTGCAGCAGGATCGTGGCCGGTTCGACGGTTTCCAGTTGCGCGGCGGGGTCGAGTGCGACGAGCTCGGTCGACACTGGATGCGCCGGATCTTCGACCACGCGCCCGTCGACCGTCACCCAGCCATTCTTGATGTATTGCTCGGCCTCGATGCGTGAGCACCGGGCCAGGTCGGCGACGTATTTCGCCAGTCGAACCGGATCGGACATGGATCAGCGCCGGGAAATCAGGGCAGTCAGTGTAGCAATCGGGCACCTCTGCGCTCGCAAGAAAGTGGGCCAAAAGAGCCGGGGCGACCTGCCAGTTATCCCTGGGCTTTTATGGCTCTTGGTAGGCGGCCGGGGCCACATCTGCGTCAGAGTGCAGCTTCTCCGGGAGCTTCGCCTGCACCGCGCCCTAGTACGGGTGCTGCCGATAAAACTGCTCAAGCTGCCGATAGACCTCCGGCAGATGCTGGCGCAATGCTGCCGGCTCTTCGAAAAACTGCTCACTGGCCACCGCGAAGAACTCGGCCGGGTTTTCCAGGCCATACGGGTCGATCGGCAAGGGAAGCCCGTTGCGGTGGTCATCGCGCAGGCGATCCCACGCGTCCGAAAAGACCTGCGTCCACACGAGGCGATCCATGCGCCTGTGCAAGGGCGGAAAACCGTTGGCCTCCCCGTTGAGCATGTCGAGCTTGTGTGCCATTTCGTGGATGACCACGTTGTGGCCTGGCTTCTTTCCGGCATGGAGCACATCGGCCCATGACAGGATCACCGGCCCGCGCCCCCATGCCTCGCCAGCCATGACGGTACTGGTCTGGTGGACCACGCCGGCCGAATCGGTGTGCGTGCGACGTGGGATGAACGCGTCCGGATAGACGATGACGCTGTGCCAGCCGTCGTACCAGTCAAGGCCCAGTTTCAGGATGGGTACGCACGCGTGGGCCGCGAGCAGAACACGGTCGGCATCGTCGAGCTCCAGCCCCTGGGCCGGCTCCAGCGACTTGCGCTCCAGGAACAGCGTGGCCAGCACGCGCAGCGTGGCCTGATCGGAGGCGCCCAGCCGCCGCGCCGGAGCGCACCGACGGAGCGCGTCTTGCCACAGCGGTTCGGCGATAGGGCGCCGGGTGACGATGCGCCGTACGCGCCAGTTTCTGATTGTGTCGAGCATGGCCCCTGCGGGAGGAAATCGCGGCGCTCCATGGATCAGGGCGATATGCGCTTTTCTCAAGAACACGCACGAGGGGGAAGGCGCCAAGTGGAGAGTGTCGCCGACCCTCCGAGCGGTCGTGTCGATCCGCGTGCGGCTGGATCGTCGTAGAGATGGCATTCTGCGATCGAGACCTGCCATGGACCCTGATGGGGCGTGGCCTTTTGCATTTGTCGTCCCGAACACCGCGCAGCCTTGCAGGAGCCCAGGTGGGCGATGCTCTTTGTTTGCATCAGGGCAGGAGCATCGCCCACCAGTGGGCTCCTACAGGGGGGTTGCGAGCGGCACGGGGTGTATTCGTCTTCGGTGCATTTGCCTTGACCGCCTTGCAACCTTGCAGCAGTGATTTTCGCCACCAGGAGCCTCACGATGACCATCACAATCACGGCCTTTGAACGCTCGCCCGATGGCGGCAAGGGACTGGCGCGCGACACGCGCGTTCGCTGGGCGCTCGAAGAGGTGGGCCAACCCTATGAGGTCCGCCTTGTTTCCTTCAAGGCGATGAAGGAACCGGCGCACCTGGCACTTCATCCTTTCGGCCAGATTCCCACCTATGAGGAGGCCGGGCTTGCGCTGTTCGAGTCTGGCGCGATCGTCTTCCATATCGCAGAGCACCACGCGGGCCTGTTGCCGGACGACGTCCATGCGCGGGCGCGGGCGATCGCCTGGATGTTCGCCGCGGTCAACTCGGTCGAGCCGCCGATCCTCGAACTCGTCATCGCGAAATTTCTGGAGGGCGACAAGCCCTGGACCAAGCAACGCCTGCCTCTGGTCGCCGAACGCATCCGCACCCGGCTGGGCCAGCTTTCTGCCCGCCTGGGCGATGCCGATTGGCTAGAGGGTGCGTTCAGCGCCGGCGACCTGATGATGGTGTCGGTCCTGCTCCGGCTGAAACCCTCGGGCATGCTGGACGAATTCCCCAAACTGGCTGCCTATGTCGCCCGTGGCGAAGCGCGCCCCGCCTACCAGCGGGCTTTCGCCGCCCAGGCGGCTGTTGCAGCCGGCCATCAAGCCGCATAGGCGGCGAGCGAGCGAACACCGAGGGGCTCTCCAGCCTGCGGCTATTCCGCGCCACGCGAGCCGCGATGAACGTCTTACGCTTCCAGCCGCCACGCAACGGTTTCGCCTGCGCGCATCGGCACACCGGGCACGCCACCGAAATCGAACTCCTGGGGCACCGTCCAGGGCTGCTTGTGCAAGGTGATGGTGCCGGTGTTGCGCGGCAGGCCGTAGAAGTCGGCGCCGTGGAAGCTGGCAAACGCTTCCAGCTTGTCCAGCGCGCCGGCGGCCTCGAAGGCCTCGGCATAAAGCTCGATCGCGGCGTGCGCGGAATAGATACCGGCGCAGCCACAGCTGCTTTCCTTCGCGTGGCGCGGATGCGGCGCGCTGTCGGTGCCGAGGAAGAAACTCGGATCGCCGCTGGTCGCCACCTCGACCAGCGCCTGGCGATGGCTTTCGCGCTTGAGTACCGGCAGGCAGTAGTTATGCGGGCGCAGGCCGCCGGCGAAGATGGCGTTGCGGTTCATCAGCAGATGCTGGGGCGTGACAGTGGCGCCGACGTGCGCCGGCGCGTCGCGCACGAACTGCGCCGCTTCGCGCGTGGTGATGTGTTCGAGCACCATGCGCAACGCCGGGAAGTCGCGCAGCAGTGCGGTCAGGTGGCGCTCGACGAATACCGGTTCGCGGTCGAACACGTCGACCGCCGGATCGGTGACCTCGCCGTGCATCAGCAAGGGCAGCTTGTGTCTTTGCATCGCTTCGAACACCGGGTAACAGCGACGCAGTTCGGTAACGCCGCTGGCCGCGTTGGTGGTGGCCCCGGCCGGGTAATACTTGACCGCATGCACGAAGCCGCTGGCGCTTGCCTCGGCGATGTCGTCCGGCGTCGTTGCCTCGGTGAGGTACAGCGTCATCAGCGGCTCGAACGCCGTGTCCACAGGCAGTGCGGCAAGGATGCGCTCGCGGTAGGCACGGGCCAGCGCCACGGTGGTCACCGGCGGCTTCAGGTTGGGCATCACGATGGCGCGCGCAAAGCAGCGGGCGGTGTGCGGCAGCACGGCGGCCAGCAAGGCGCCATCGCGCAGGTGCAGGTGCCAGTCGTCGGGACGGATCAGGGTGAGGTCGGTTGTGCTCATGCGCGCAGTTTAACGTGGCGGGGCACAGCTTCGGGTCGCAATGCGATTGCTCCGAAAAGGCGCGCCTGCTCGACTGTCTCCCTGGTTGCCGTCCGCGCATCAGGCCAAGCCCAGCCGTTTCCGCCGTTCGGTCTGGCTGACCAATGGGCCATTCGCACGCCCGACGCGCGCACTAACACCGCGCAACTATCGTTTACACAAGGAGCAACACGATGAGGATGTCGTTCGCCGTATGAGCCATGTTGCTGGCGATTCTGCCGGGCTGTTCCCGCCATGGCGGGGCACCAGCCGTGGCTCCCCGGCAGATCGCCGATGCAGGCGCAGGTCAACCACCGACGAAGGCCCGGTTCGATGTCCACCGGCTTGCTCGCCGCGCGATCGGCGCGACCTGCTGGTCATCCTCGTTCATCCAGCATCAGCCGCACCTTCTGCGCCAGCTCATCCAGGGTAAAAGGCTTGCCGAGCAGTTCGACGTCGGGGTCGAGCACGCCGTGGTGGATGATGGCGTTGCGGGTGTAGCCGGTGGTGAACAGGATCGGCAGCTCGGGGCGGCGGTGGCGGACCTCGTCGGCGAGTTTGCGGCCGTTGACGTCGGGCATCACCACATCGGTGAACATCAGGTCGATCTCGGGGTGCTCGTCGAGCAGGCGCAGCGCGGTGGCGGCGCCTTCGGCTTCGAGCACGCGGTAGCCCAGTTCCTCCAGCGCGTCGCGGCTGACCTGGCGCACGGAAGGTTCGTCCTCCACCACCAGGATCAGCTCCTGCAGGCCGCCGGGTACGCTGGCCGGGGCACTGACAGTCCCCGCGTTTGTGGCCGGATCGCTGCGTAGCCGTGGCAGGTAGATCTTGACCGTGGTGCCCTGGCCCGGCTCCGAGTACAGCATCACGTGGCCGCCGGACTGCCGCACGAAGCCGTATACCTGGCTCAGGCCCAGCCCGGTACCCCGGCCAACTTCCTTGGTGGTGAAGAATGGCTCGAACGCGCGCGCCAGCACCTGCGGCGGCATGCCGCTACCGTCGTCGGTGATCGCGATCAGCACATAGTCGCCGGCGCTGATAGCGTTGCGAGCGGCGTAGCGCGAATCCAGGCTGGTGTTGCTGGTTTCGATGGTGAGGCAGCCACCTTCGGGCATGGCGTCGCGCGCGTTGACAGCCAGGTTGATCAGCACGTTTTCCAGCTGGTTGGAATCGACCAGGCTTGGCCACAACCCACCGGCGAGCACGGTCTGCAGGCGGATATCCGCCCCGATGGAATGGCGCAGCAGCTCGGACATCTCGGCCACCAGCCGGTTGGCGTCGAGCGGCTGTGGGTTCAGTGGCTGCTGCCGCGAGAAGGCGAGCAGGCGCTTGGTGAGCAGCGCGGCGCGGCTCGCCGCTTCCACC
>Ga0308176_10002039_pt1 | contig 12657 bp, 16 predicted proteins | sample PhyCR2_3_FD_203890 | JGI IMG/M metagenome (GOLD analysis project Ga0308176, IMG submission 203890) | Soil microbial communities from UC Gill Tract Community Farm, Albany, California, United States - DLSLS.C.R2 | ecosystem: Environmental > Terrestrial > Soil > Agricultural land | place: USA... | reverse complement strand
GGTATGCAGCGGCCCAAGGTCAAGACCGCGGACTTCGTCGGCCGGGAGGCCTATCTCGCGCAGCGCGAGCAGGAGCCCGAGACCGTGCTCTGCACGCTCACGGTCGACGACCACACCTCGGCCTCCGGCGTGAAGCGGTACATGCTCGGCGGCGAGCCGATCCTGACCCGCGACGGCGGCACGCTCACCGACGGCCACGGCCACCACCCCTACGTGACCACGGCCGGCTCGGCGCCGTCCCTCGGCGAGCACGTGCTGCTCGCGTACCTCCCGCCGAGCGAGGCCACCATCGGCAACCGGCTCGCGGTGTCCTACATGGAGGAGCTGTACCCGGTCACCGTCGGCTCGGTCGACAGCACCCCGCTGTTCGACCCGACGAACGAGCGGATCCGCTGATGAGCGACGTGCTGGTCTGCATCAAGCGGGTCCCAGACCTCGGCGGGGAGATCACGCTGACGCCCGACGGCCTGGGGGTCGACGACTCGGCGCTCGGCCACACCGTCAGTCCGCACGAGGAGTGCGCGGTCGAGCTGGCGATCCAGGTCGCCAAGGACACCGACGGCCAGGCCACCGTGCTGACCCTCGGCTCCTCCGACGCCGTGGAGCAGCTGCGGCACGCCCTCGCGCTGGGCTGCACCGGCGCCGTGCTGGTCGAGGCCGACGCCTCGGGCTACGGCCCGGCCGACGTCGCCGCGGCGATCGCCGAGGTGGTGCGCGCGCACGAGGCCGCCGGGACGACGTACGACCTGGTGCTGCTGGGCAACGACGCCTCCGACACCGGCGACTTCCAGGTCGGCATCCGGCTGTCGTACCTGCTCGACCGGCCGGTCGTCACCGGCGTCTCGACGCTGTCGGTGGACGGCGACTCGGTGGTCGCCCGGGGCGGCGCCCCGGACGGCGGCACGGAGATCTTCGAGGTGCCGCTGCCGGCCGTGCTCACCGTGATGGAGGGCGGCATCGAGCCGCGCTACCCCTCCATCCCCGGCCGGATGAAGGCCAAGAAGGTCCAGGTCGAGGAGGTCGCCCCGAGCGGCACACCGGTCGGGGCGGGCCGGGTGCGGCTCAAGCTGCCGCCGGTGCAGCCGAGCCAGGTCGAGGTGCTCGGCGAGGGACCGGAGGCCGCGGGCGCCGTGGTCGACCTGCTGGAGAAGCTGGGGGTCGTGCGATGAGCGCGGTGCTGGTGCTGGTCGAGACCGACGCGGGCGGGGCGACCGAGGTCTCGCGGGAGACCCTGACCTTCGTCCGCGGCCTCGGGCACGACGTGCACGCCCTGGTCGTCGGCGACGGGCCCGCCGGGCTCGTCGACCAGCTCGGGGCGTACGGCGTGACCACCGTGCACCACGCGGACGGCGACGCGTTCACGGCGTACGCGGCCGCCGCCTGGGCCGCCGCCGTCCTGGCCGCGGCCGGCGACGCCACCGTCGTGACCGCCGCGGGCACCCCGCGCGGCAACGAGGTCCTCGCGCACGTGGCGTGCCGGCTGGGGGTCACGATGGCGGCCAACGTGGTCGAGGTCGAGTCGGTCTCGCCGCTGGCCGTGTCCCGTCAGGTGCTCGGCGGGTCGGCCCTGGAGGAGATGCGGCTCGAGGACCCGGTGGCCGTGTTCTCGGTGGCCGGTCACGCCTGCGACCCGGCGGAGGCCGAGTCGCACGCCACGCCCGTGGTGCACCCGCTGGACGTCTCGGTCTCCGAGGCCGACCTGCGCGCCCGGGTGGTGCGCACCGAGCCGGGGGAGCCCGACGAGTCCGGTGGGCTGAAGTCGGCACGCGTCGTGGTCGGCGCGGGTCGCGGCGCCGGGGGACCGGAGGGGTTCGCGGACCTGCTCGAGCTCACCGAGCTGCTCGGCGGCTCGCTCGGCGTCTCACGCGTCGTGACCAGCCTCGGCTGGCGGCCGCACCACGAGCAGGTCGGTCAGACCGGCAGCCGGGTGTCGCCGGACCTGTACGTCGCGTGCGGCATCAGCGGCGCCATCCAGCACTGGGCCGGCATGTCGAGCTCGAAGACGATCCTGGCGATCAACACCGACCCGGACGCCCCGATGGTCACCAAGGCGCACTACGCCGTCATCGGTGACCTGCACGAGATCGTGCCGGCGGTCAACGAGGAGCTGCGGCGGCGTTCGGCGGGCTGACGAGGCACGACCGGGCAGACTGTCCCCCGTGCCTCGCCCCCTCCTGCAGCGGATCGACCTGTTCTCGCTCGCCGCTGCCGTGCTCGCGTTCCTGGTCACGGCGCTCTACCTGTTCCTGGTCCGGGCCGAGGGCGGCCGACCGTCGTGGTACGCCGTCGGCATCCTGGTCCTGGCGATCCTCGGCGCGGCGTACGCCGTCCGGATGCGCGCACCGGTGCGGCGCCCGGTCCTGGGCGTCAGTGCGGTCTGCCTGATCCTGCCGGGGTTCGTCGCGCTGTTCAGCATCGGCCTGCCGCTGATCCTGGCGGCGATGCTGTGCGTGGTCGGGGCGATGCGCTCGCCGACCCGCGACTGGCGCGACACCGTGTGAGCTGAGCCTTCTCAGGACTCGCGGAACAGGCAGAACGGATGCCCGGCGGGGTCGAGCCAGACCCGCACGTGCTCCTGCGGCTGGAAGTCCGCCAGGGTCGCGCCCGCCTCGCGCGCGAGCGCACCGGCGGCGTCGAGGTCGCCGACCTCGATGTCCAGGTGCACCTGCATCTGCTGGTCGGTCGGACCCGCCGGCCAGGTGGCGGGGGAGTGGAACTCCTCCCGCTGGAAGGACAGCCCCACGCCTCCGCCCGGCGGCGCCAGCATCACCCAGTCGGGCTCGTCGGTCGTGCGCTCGTAGCCCAGCAGGCGCTCGTAGAACGCGGCCAGCCCGCTCGGGTCCTTCGACCCGAGCACGACGCCGGTCAGGGACAGGTTCGGTGCGGTCGTCACCAGTTCACGGTGGCACAGGGGTGGGGAAAGGCGCGACCCGCTCGTCCTCAGGTGTCCCGGAATCTTTGACCAGCGTCGACTGGTGACTAGAATCGAACACATGAGCGAGTGCGCGGCGGCCACGGAGGTGCGGTCGTTCATGCGCGCGCTGACGCGGGTGGACGGCACCGGCTGCACCGGCGCGGAGCGCGTCGACCTGCTGCGGCCGCCGCGCAGGCCAGGGTGACAGTGGCGTTCGACGAGTCCCCGCGCCAGACCCAGCGGGACGCGGGCGTGCCGGAGCGGCGGGTCGGCCAGGGAGTGGCGGCGCAGGTGGCACTCGCCCGGCGCGAGTCGCCGCACCGGGGTGTCCGCCACCTCGGCCTCGCGCACGTCCTGGTGGGCGAGCTTCCGCACACCCTGGCGGCCCTGACCGCCGGTGAGACGTCGGAGTGGCGGGGCACGCTGGTCGCCCGCGAGACCGCCTGCCTGGCCCGCGAGCACCGCCGGGTCGTGGACGCGCGGCTGGCCGCCCGCCCCGGTGGGATCGGCTCACTCGGCGACGCCGCCTGGTGGCGGAGGCCCGGCGGATCGGCTACCGGCTGGACCCGCACGCGGTCCCCGACCGTGCCGCTCGGGCCCACGCGGACCGCCGGGTCACGCTGCGGCCGGGGCACCGGACACCATGGCGGTGCTGGCCGGGTCTGCTGCCCGCCACCCAGGGCGTCGCGGTCTACGCGGCCCTCACCCGGCACGCGGACACGCTGCGTGCGCAGGGCGACCGGCGGGGCCGCGGCCAGATCATGGCCGCCATGCTCGTCGAGCGGGTGACCGGCCAGGCCCGTGCCGACGCGGTCCCCGTGGAGGTGTCACCGGTGATGCCGCACGACGCGCTGCTCGCGGACAGCTCCGAGCCGGCCTCCCTCGAGGGCTACGGCCCGCTGCCCGCACCCTTCGCCCGCACCTGGCTGCGGGACCTGCCGATGGACGCGCAAGCCTGGGTCCGTCGGCTCTACGCCCACCCCGTCACCGGCCGGCTGGTCACCATGGACGAGCGCCGCCGACGGTTCACCGGACGGCACCGGGCGCTGCTCGTGCACCGGGACCAGACGTGCCGCACCCCGTGGTGCGGCGCCCCGATCCGGCACCTCGACCACGCGCGGCCGCACGCGGACGGGGGCACCACCAGCAGCGCCAACGCGCAGGGACTCTGCGAGGCCTGCAACCACGCCAAGGAGGCCGTCGGCTGGCGGGCCCGGGGTGCACCGTCCGGTCGGGTCGAGACCACGTCTCCGACCGGCCACACCTATCCCAGCCACCCGCCTCCGGTGCCGCGGTCATGCACTGCGCCCGGCCGCGCCGAGGTGGGCTTCGCGCGAACCCTGGTCCTGATCGCCTGACCCGGACGCTCAGGGGGCCCGTCGTACGTTGGCGCTCATGGAGTACCGCAGTCTCGGACGCACCGGAATGCAGGTCAGCCCGCTCTGCCTGGGAGCGATGATGTTCGGCGCGTGGGGGGAGCCCGACCACGACACGTCGGTCGGGATCATCCACCGCGCGCTCGACGCGGGCATCAACTTCGTCGACACCGCCGACGTCTACTCCCAGGGCGAGTCGGAGGAGATCGTCGGCAAGGCGCTCAAGGGCCGCCGCGACGAGGTCGTCCTGGCCACGAAGTTCCACGGTCAGATGGGCGTCCCGGTCGGCTCGCCGATGGGTACACCGGGTCCGCCCCTGCAGCGCGGCAACTCGCGGCGCTGGATCGTGCGGGAGGTCGAGAACAGCCTGCGTCGGCTGCAGACCGACTGGATCGACCTGTACCAGGTGCACCGGCCCGACCGGGACACCGACGTCGAGGAGACGCTGGCGGCGCTGACCGACCTGCAGCGGCAGGGGAAGATCCGGGCGTTCGGCTGCTCGACGTTCCCGGCCCACGAGCTCGTCGAGGCGCACTGGACCTCGGAGCGGCGCGGTCTCGGCCGGTTCGTCACCGAGCAGCCGCCGTACTCCCTGCTCGCCCGCGGCATCGAGAAGGACCTGCTCCCGGTCACCCAGCGCTACGGCATGGGCGTGCTGCCGTGGAGCCCGCTGGCCGGCGGCTGGCTGAGCGGGAGGTACCGCAAGGGCCAGGACGCCCCCACCTCGCAGCGGGCCGAGCGGATGCCGTCGCGCTACGACCTGTCCCACCCCGTCAACCAGGTCAAGCTCGACGCCGTCGAGCAGCTGACCCGGCTCGCCGAGGATTCCGGGCTGACCCTGATCCACCTCGCGCTCGCCTTCACGCTCGCGCACCCGGCCGTGACCGCACCGATCATCGGCCCGCGCACGATGGAGCACCTCGAGTCCCAGCTCGGCGCGGCCGACGTGACCCTGAGCGAGGACGTCCTGGACCGGATCGACGAGATCGTGCCGCCGGGCCGCACGCTCAACACCTTCGACGAGGGGTACGTCGCGCCGTCGGTGTCGGACAAGCGGCTGCGCCGGCACTAACGTCCGATCGGCGCGACCGTCGCCCGGGTGACGGCGACCAGGTCCTCAGGCGACAGGCCCAGGTCCAGCCCGCGGCGACCGCCGGAGACGTAGACCGTCTCGAAGGCGAGCGCGGACTCGTCCAGCACGGTGGGGTGGGCCTTCTTCTGACCGATCGGCGAGATCCCGCCGACGACGTACCCCGTGGCGCGCTCGGCGTCGGCCGGGTCCGCCATCACGGCCCGCTTGCCGCCGGCCGCCGCGGCGACGGCCTTCAGGTCGAGCTGTCCCGACACCGGCACGATGCCGACGACCAGCCGGCCGTCGACGGAGACGAACAGGGTCTTGAACACCCGCTCGGGGTCGAGGCCGAGGACCTCGGCGGCCTCCAGGCCGTACGACGCGGCGGACGGGTCGTGGGGGTAGGCGTGCTCGGTGAAGGGGACGCCGGCCCTGCGCAGCGTGACCGTGGCGGGGGTGCCGGCCATCAGTTCGGGGACCAGCTCGTGCGGGCCACCTCGGTCGCGGGCAGCGACGGGATCGCCCGCATCGCGCGCATCTCCTCGCGCAGCGCGAGCCGCAGCATCACCAGCCGGTCGAACGAGCTGTCCGCCTCCAGCAGCGCCTGCCGCTCCTGGAGGGTGAGCAGGCAGGTCGCGGCCAGGCTGTAGGAGAGCAGCTCAGGGTCGCGGGGCAGGTCGCCGTCGAGCACCTCACCACCGCGCATCTGCGAGAGGCGGCGGCGGTACTCCTCGAACGTCGCGTAGGTCTTCTGCGCCTCGGCGACCGCGGCGGGCAGCGGCTTCTCGCTGTCCGGCAGGGTCTCGACGTCGCCGACCAGGAACTCGCGCGAGGTGTCCAGCCCGTCGAGGCGGAGCCGCCGCCGCCCGAGCACCTCGATGTCGAAGCGGCCGTCCTCGTAGGGCTCCACGGACGTCATCTGCACCACGCACCCGACCCGGTGCACCGAGTGCACGCCGTGCTGGCCGACCTCGTAGCCCTCCCGGATCGCCACGATCCCGAACAGCCGCAGCGACTTGTCGGGGATCGTCAGCAGGTGGTGGACCAACGCGCGGTAGCGGTCCTCGAACACGTGCAGCGGCACGCGCACCCCTGGGAACATCACGGTGTTCAGCGGGAAGATCGGCAGCTGCTCGCGCACCCTGCCAACCTACCGACGTGAGACGGGTCTCTTCGCGTGAACGCCCGCCGGGGCGCCGGGCGAGTCGCACCTAGACTGGGGCGCATGATCCGCCGTACCGACCTCAGGGGCGAGAGCGTCCCTGACTACCGCGCCGTGGTGCCCCGTGCCGCGTTCGACGTCGAGGCCGCCCTCGACGTCGTCCGGCCGATCTGCGACGCCGTCCGTCATCGCGGGGTCGAGGCGATCACCGAGTACACCCGGAAGTTCGACGGGGTCGAGCTGAGCGACATCGCGGTCCCCGTCGAGGCCCTCCGGAGCGCCCTGGACGAGCTCGACCCGGCGGTGCGCGCCGGCCTCGAGGAGTCGATCGGCCGGCTGCGGACCACCTGCGAGGCCGAGCTGGAGCAGGACGTGGCCACCCAGGTCGTGCCCGGTGGCACGGTCAGCCGGCGGATGGTGCCGATCCAGCGGGTCGGGCTCTACGTGCCCGGTGGCATCGCACCGCTCGTGTCCAGCGTGGTCATGAACGTCGTGCCGGCCCAGGTCGCGGGCGTCGAGTCGATCGCGCTGACCTCGTCGCCGCAGAAGGGCACCGGGCTGCCGCACCCGACGATCCTGGCCGCGTGCGCGCTGCTCGGCGTCGACGAGGTGTACGCCGTCGGCGGCGCCCAGGCCGTCGCGATGTTCGCCTACGGCGCCGGCCCGTGCCGCAAGGTCGACCTGGTGACCGGTCCCGGCAACATCTACACGGTCTCGGCCAAGCGGCTGCTCAAGGGCGTGGTCGGCATCGACTCCGAGGCCGGACCTACGGAGATCGCGATCCTCGCCGACGACACCGCCGACCCGGCGTACGTCGCCTCCGACCTGCTGAGCCAGGCCGAGCACGACCCGATGGCCGCGGCGGTGCTGGTCACCACGTCGCCGTCGCTGGCCGACGAGGTCGAGGCCGAGCTCGACAAGCAGGTGTCGGTGACCCGGCACGTCGAGCGGATCCGTACCGCCCTGTCCGGCGAGCAGTCCGGCATCGTGCTGGTCGACGACCTCGAGCAGGGGCTCGCGGTCGTGGACGCCTACGCCGCCGAGCACCTGGAGATCCAGACCCGCGGCGCGTCCGACCTGGCCCGCCGGGTGCGCAACGCCGGCGCGATCTTCGTCGGCCCGTTCGCGCCGGTCTCGCTCGGCGACTACTGCGCCGGCTCCAACCACGTGCTGCCCACCGGCGGCTGCGCGTGCCACAGCTCCGGGCTCTCGGTGCGGTCGTTCCGCAAGGCGCTGCACGTGATCGAGTACGACGAGCAGGCGCTGCGCGACGTCGCCCCGCACGTCGTCACGCTGGCCGAGGCCGAGGACCTGCCCGGGCACGGCGCGGCCGTGCGCGTGCGGGTCGGGGAGCGTGCATGACCGTTCCTCTGCGTGAGGAGCTCCGGGGGATCGAGCCGTACGGCGCGCCGCAGCTCTCCCTTGAACAGGCACCGGTCCAGCTCAACGTCAACGAGAACCCCTACCCCCCGAGCGAGGCCGTGGTCGCCGACGTGGCGGCGGCCGTCGCGGACGCCACCCGGACGCTGAACCGCTACCCCGACCGCGAGTTCACCGCGCTGCGCGAGGACCTCGCGGGGTACCTCGGCCACGGCGTCACCCCGGCGCAGGTGTGGGCCGCGAACGGCTCCAACGAGGTGATGCTGCAGATCCTGCAGGCGTTCGGCGGTCCGGGCCGCACGGCGGTGTCGTTCGCGCCGACGTACTCGATGTACCCGGAGTACGCCCGCGACACGATGACCCGCTGGATCGTCGGGCACCGCGAGGAGGACTTCTCCCTCGACCTCGGCCACGCCGCCGACGTGATCGCGACCGAGCGCCCGTCGGTGGTGCTGCTGCCCTCGCCGAACAACCCGACGGGCACCGCGCTGCCGCCCGAGGCGGTGACCGCGGTGTGTGCGGCGGCCGCCGCGGTCGGGGGCGTCGTGGTGATCGACGAGGCCTACGGCGAGTTCCGGCGCGCCGGCACGCCGAGCGCGCTGGAGGTGCTGCCGCAGACCCCGAACCTCGTCGTCTCCCGCACGATGAGCAAGGCGTTCGCGCTGGCCGGGGCCCGGCTCGGCTACCTGGCGGCGTCGGAGGAGATCTGCGACGCGATCCGGGTGGTCCGGCTGCCCTACCACCTGTCCGCCGTCACCCAGGCCGTCGCCCGAGTCGCCCTGCGGCACGCCGACGAGCTGCTCGCGCGCGTCGACGAGCTGCGCGCCGAGCGGGACAGCACCGTGGACTGGCTGCGCGGCGAGGACCTGCAGGTCGCGGACAGCGACGCGAACTACGTGCTGTTCGGCCGGTTCGCCGACCGGCACGCCGTCTGGCAGGGTCTACTGGACCGCGGGGTGCTGATCCGCGAGACCGGACCGGACGGCTGGCTGCGGGTGTCCATCGGCACGGCGCAGGAGATGGCCGCGTTCCGGCAAGCGTTGAGAGAGGTGCTCCGATGAGCAGGACGGCACGCGTCGAGCGGGCGACCAAGGAGTCGAAGGTCCTCGTCGAGGTGGACCTCGACGGCACCGGCCGCCACGACGTCTCCACCGGCGTCGGCTTCTACGACCACATGCTGTCGTCGTTCGCCCGGCACGCCCTCGTCGACCTGACCGTGCAGACCGAGGGCGACACCCACATCGACGCGCACCACACGGTCGAGGACACCGCGATCGCGCTCGGCGACGCGTTGCGGGAGGCGCTCGGCGACAAGGCCGGCATCCGGCGCTTCGGCGACGCGCTGGTCCCGCTCGACGAGGCACTCGTGCAGTGCGCCGTCGACGTGTCCGGCCGGCCCTACTGCGTGCACACCGGCGAGCCGGAGGCGCAGGCCTTCGTCACCATCGGCGGCAGCGACGTCGGCTACCTGGGGTCGCTGACCCGGCACGTCTTCGAGACGCTCGCCTTCCACGCCCAGGTCGCGCTGCACGTGCGCGTGCTGTCCGGCCGCGACCCCCACCATCTGGTCGAGGCGCAGTTCAAGGCGGTGGCCCGCGCGTTCCGCGACGCGGTCGCCTTCGACCCGCGCGAGACGGGCGTGCCGAGCACCAAGGGCAGTCTGTGACCCCTGACGTCGTCGTCCTCGACTACGGCTCCGGCAACACCCGCTCCGCCGTCCGCGCCCTCGAGCGGGCCGGCGCGACCGTCACCCTCACCGCCGACCGCGCCGCGGCCATGGACTGCGACGGTCTCGTGGTGCCCGGGGTCGGCGCGTTCAAGGCGTGCGTCGAGGGAATCCGGGCGGTCAAGGGCCACGAGGTGATCGGGCGACGGCTGGCCGGCGGCCGCCCGGTGCTCGGGATCTGCGTGGGCATGCAGGTGCTGTTCGAGCACGGCGTCGAGCACGGCGTCGACACCCCCGGGCTCGACGAGTGGCCCGGTGTCGTCGAGCGGCTGCAGGCGCCCGTCGTACCCCACATGGGGTGGAACACCGTCGACGCACCCGAGGACACGGTGCTGTTCGACGGGGTGGCGGGGGAGCGGTTCTACTTCGTGCACTCGTACGGCGTCCGCGAGTGGACGCTGCGCACCAACGGCCGGACCCGGCCGCCTCTGGTGACGTGGGCCGAGCACGGCGGCGACCGGTTCGTCGCCGCGGTCGAGAACGGCCCGCTGTCCGCGACGCAGTTCCACCCGGAGAAGTCCGGGGACGCCGGGGCGCGGCTGCTCCGGAACTGGGTCGCCACCCTGTGAGACTGGCGGGATGAGCAAGGAGCGCGCGCGCCGCCGCGCCGCCCGCGAGCACGAGGCCGCGATCAGGGCGGCCGCCCGGGCCGCGGAGCAGGAGCGTCGCGAGCGCCGCGCCGCCCGCGCCGACGCGGTGCGCCGGCACACCACCGGCCGGCTGCCGCGGCGCACCAAGACGGCCCGGCCCACCGGGACCCTGGCGCGCCGCCGACGGGTCGAGTCCTCGCTCGTCGTCGCGCTGCTCGTCGCCCTCAACGTCCTGGTCTGGGTCGTCACCCCCGACTGGGCCGTCCGGCTCGCCGCGCTGGTGGTCGCCGCGCTGGCCACCCCCGTGCTGGTGACCCTGCTGGTGCCGCGCCGCTGAACGCCGGTCTAGTCCTGCGTGTGACGCCCGGAATGCGGGGAATGCCTCATCCGCGGGGCCGGAGAGCGGAGCACGACATGAACCACGAGATGTCGGGAGTGGCGGAACGACTGGCCCACGAGTTCTGCCACCTACCCTGGCGCACCGTCCTGGACGCCGTGTGTGCCTGCGCCGAGGAGTGCGAGTTCGCCAGCCCGATGTTCCTCGAGCAGGCCGTGCGCGCGACCCTCGCCACCTCCTAACGGACCGGGTGACCGGCCGCCGCGAGCGCCTCCTTGACGTCGGCGATCCGCAGGGTGCCGAAGTGGAACACCGTGGCGGCCAGCACCGCGTCCGCGCCCGCCTCGACCGCGGGCGGGAAGTGCTCCACGGCCCCGGCGCCGCCGGAGGCGATCACCGGGATCGACACCTCCCGCCGGACGAGCCGGATCAGCTCGAGGTCGAAGCCGTCCTGGGTGCCGTCGGCGTCCATCGCGTTGAGCAGGATCTCACCGGCGCCCAGGTCCGCGGCCCGCCGGGCCCACTCCACCGCGTCGAGGCCGGCGCTCCGGCGACCGCCGTGGGTGGTCACCTCGAACCCCGAGTCGGTGCCCGCCGCCCGCCGGGCGTCCACGGAGAGCACCAGCACCTGGTTGCCGAACCGGTCGGCGATCTCCGCCACCAGGTCCGGTCGGCGGATGGCGGCGGTGTTCACCGCCACCTTGTCGGCCCCGGCCCGCAGCAGCCGGTCCACGTCCGCCACGCTGCCCACGCCGCCGCCCACGGTCAGCGGGATGAACACCTGCTCCGCGGTGGCGGAGACGATCTCCATCGTGGTGGCCCGGCCCTCGTGCGAGGCCGAGATGTCGAGGAAGGTCAGCTCGTCCGCACCCTCCGCGTCGTAGACCTTGGCCAGCTCGACGGGGTCGCCGGCGTCCCGCAGGTCCTGGAAGTTGATGCCCTTGACCACCCGCCCGGCATCGACGTCCAGGCAGGGGATGACGCGTACGGCGAGGCTCACGCCGCACCCCGGGTGAGGGTCAGCGCGTCCTCCAGCGTGAAGCGGCTCTCGTAGAGCGCGGTGCCGATGATCGCGCCCTCGACGCCGTCCGGCACCAGCGCGGTCAGGGCCTCGAGGTCGGCCAGCTCGGTGATGCCGCCGGACGCGACGACCGGGCGGTCCGTGACGGCGCAGACGGCCTTGAGCAGGTCGAGGTTCGGCCCCTGCAGCATGCCGTCCTTGTTGACGTCGGTGACCACGTAGCGCGCGCACCCCTCGGCGTCGAGGCGGGCGAGCACGTCGTACAGGTCGCCGCCCTCCTCGGTCCAGCCGCGGGCCGCCAGCGTACGGCCCCGCACGTCCAGGCCGACTGCCACGCGGTCGCCGTACGCCGCGATGGCGGCCGCGCACCACGCGGGCTGCTCGAGGGCCGCGGTGCCGATGTTCACCCGCCGGCAGCCGGTCGACATGGCCGCCTCCAGCGACGCGTCGTCGCGGATGCCGCCGCTCATCTCGACCCTGATGTCCAGGGTCCCGACGATCCGGGCCAGCAGCTCGCGGTTGTGCCCGCGGCCGAACGCCGCGTCGAGGTCGACGAGGTGGATCCACTCGGCGCCGCGCTGCTGCCAGCTGAGAGCCGCCTCGACGGGGTCGCCGAACCGCTTCTCCGAGCCGGCCACGCCCTGCACCAGCTGCACGGCCTGCCCGTCCGCGATGTCGACGGCCGGCAGCAGCTCGAGGTAGTCGCTCATGGGGACGAGCCTAGGGGGTGTCGGAGAACCTCGCGGACCTGCTGCGCGACGCCCCAGACGCCCGGCGGCGGCGTTCTCGTCGGTCGACGTGGCTCCGCCACGCCTCCCTCCTCGGCCTTGCCGACGGACGCCTGGGACGCCGCTCGCGACGGTCGGAGGTTCCCCGACACCCCCAGGAGAACGCGGCGGGACCGCGGGTCCCGGTCTCACCGCCTGTGACCTCCGGGGGTCTGCGCCGTCGGCTCCGGCGGAGCGGGGCCGGGCTGGTGGGCGGCGATGTGCTCCTCGTGGTCGACCGCCAGGGGCTCCTCCTCGGGTGGTGCCCCGTCGTGCGCCGGCAGGTCGCGCAGGCCGTGCAGCCGACGCGCC
>Ga0308176_10002038_pt1 | contig 12661 bp, 9 predicted proteins | sample PhyCR2_3_FD_203890 | JGI IMG/M metagenome (GOLD analysis project Ga0308176, IMG submission 203890) | Soil microbial communities from UC Gill Tract Community Farm, Albany, California, United States - DLSLS.C.R2 | ecosystem: Environmental > Terrestrial > Soil > Agricultural land | place: USA... | reverse complement strand
CCGGGAGGCCGACGAGGCGACGGTGCAGGAGTTCCTGCGCGTCCACGGCGAGCAGCTGCCGAGCTATCTCGGCCGGAAGGAGGGCCACGTCATGCCCGGCGTGCGCGAGGCGCTCGAGGATCTTGCGGGCCGCGAAGACGTGCGCAGCTACCTCCTGACAGGGAACATCGAAGCCGGTGCGCGCGCGAAGCTCGAGCATTACGGGTTGAGCGAGTTCTTCCCACATGGTGGCGCCTTCTGCATCGGTCCCGGCGACCGCGCTGAGATCGCGAGGCGGGCGCATCCGCTCGCCGACGGCACACAGTCCTACGTGATCGGCGACACGCCGGCAGACATCGCCTGCGGCAAGGAGATCGGAGCACGCACGATCGCCGTCGCCACGGGGTCGTACACCTACGTACAACTCGCAGCCTGCGAGCCATGGCGCGTCGTCCGGTGTATCCCAGCGGCCGCCGAGTTCCGCTCGTTGCTCGCTGTCGGCTGAAGCGAGCCGCCTATCATGAGCGAATTGCACGCGACCAGAACGAGGAGGACGCGGCCGAGCCTCCAGCAGAAGGTCCGCAACCTCACCCGCGGTCGGGCGCGCGCGGCGCGCAAGACCATTGTCCGCGCGGCCATGCGGCAGGCGCACGCGCTGCGATTTGTCGGCAGGTCAGAGGTGCGCCTATCCGACGTCCACACGCGCGACCAGATCCCCCACCTCCTCAATCGGCGAGGCCTCGTCGGGGTCGCCGTCGAGATCGGTGTGAAGCGGGGCGGCTACTCCGACTTCCTGCTCCACCACTGGCGCGGTCGCATGCTCATTTCCGTCGACCCGTGGCGTGAGGCGCCGCCGGAGGAATACGTCGACCGCGCAAACGTCCACCAGCAACAGCAGGAGCAGTATTACGCCGAGGCGTGCTCACGTTTGCGGCGGCACGGGGGACGAAGCGAGATCTGGCGGCTCACCTCGATCGAGGCCGCCAAACGCGTGGAAGACGGCAGCCTCGACTTCGTCTACGTCGACGCACGGCACGACACCGCCTCGGTCCGCGAGGACCTCGAAGCCTGGTACCCGAAGCTGCGCCCCGGTGGACTCTTGGCCGGACATGACTACGTAGACGGCCGTTTCCCGAACGGCGACTTCGGCGTGCGCACCGCCGTCGACAGCTTCTTCGCCGAGGTGGGCCTGCCGGTCCACTCCACCGACGGCCGTCCGAAGCTCGTCGAACAGTTCCCGTCCTGGCTGGTTGAGCTGTCCGCGCGCGAGGACGGGTGATCCCGCACATCTTCCACCGAATCTGGCTCGGTCCGAGCCCGCTACCGGCTGAGTTCGCGACCTACGCAGAGAGCTGGCGGGCGCATCATCCGGACTGGCAGCACCGGCTGTGGACCGAGGACGATCTCCCGGCCGGACTGCGCCCCGAGGTCTACGAGCGGCTCCGAGTTCCTGCCGAACGGTCGGACGTGTTGCGGTTCGAGCTGCTGCGCCTGTTCGGCGGCGTCTACCTGGACACGGATTTCGAGTGCCTCGACTCGATCGATCGCCTCCTCGAGGGCGTCGACTTCTTCGCCGCGTACTACAAAGGCGACCGCGTGAACAACGCGATTCTCGGCGCTGCACAGGGCCATCCGCTCGTGCTGCGAGCGCTGCGGGAGATCCGGCCCCGTACGACGTGGGGAACCGTCGACAAGGACGGAACCGGCCCGTTCTTCGTCGACCGGCTCGTGCGCGATGCCGGCGTGACGTTGTTCGACCGCCGCCTGTTCTATCCGTCGGCATCCGAGCGGCCTGCGGCGGTCGCCTTCCACCACATGGCGCGCACCTGGAAGGACGTCGCCGGTCTCCGCAAATCGGTGCTGCTCGCCCGCGAGCGGACGGCCGAGGCCCGGGAGGAGCTCGAAGAGCTCGAATCGGGGAGTGGACCGGTCGACCGGCGGCTCCTCGCGCTGCGGCAAGGGCTGCGTCGAACGACACGGACGGCCGGCCGAAAAGCAGGGCGCTCCGCAGCGCGCCTTTCCGAGCGGGGGACCGTGCTCGCGGCGCCGATTCGACCTCGCCTCAGTCGCGCACCGAGCGCAGTCGGCGTCACCGTGCCGCGACTCTTCCACCACGTCTGGCTCGGCACCACGCCGATGGGGCGGCGCCGTGAAGCCTTTCTCCGCAGCTGGCGCGCAGGCCATCCCCACTGGATCATCCAGCTTTGGACCGAGGACAATCTCCCGTCGGACCTCCGACCGGAGATCTACGACCGGCTACGCGCCCCGGCTGAGCGGGCGGACTTGCTCCGCCTCGAGCTACTCGTGCGGCAAGGCGGCGTGGCCGTCGACGCCGACCTCGCCTGCAGACGACCCCTCGAGGGGTTGATTGCCGGGAGCCACGCGTTTGCGGCCCGAGCCGTCGGCGGCTCGCCGAGCATGATGCTGGTCGGAGCGGCGCCCGAACACCCGACGATGCTGGAGGCCTGCGAGCGAGCCAGACCACAGGAGTGGCATACGTACTCACATGCGAACACGGGGAGCGACGCCCTCGCGGCCGCCGTCCATCACGGCCGGCCACTCGACTTGCTGCCTCGGGCTGCTCTGTTCCCGACGACCGCACGCGAACGTCGCCGTGCGTACGCCGTCCACCGCGGCGGCATCGGCTCGAACGCCGACCGGAAGCGGCTCGCCGCGGAGCTTGCGGATGCCGAGGAAGAGCTGCGACGGACGACAGCACTCCTGGAGCGTCGGCGGAGCAGGCTCGCCCTGTAGGCGTTCTCCACGGCGACAGCGTCGCTAGGCGTCTCGCGCCGATAGCCGACCCCGGGCGCGCGGCGGCCGACCCGACGCAGCCACTCGCCGGCGACGAGGAGCGCAATGACAACCCGTGCCGCTCGCGAACGCCGTACGCCGGAAGCCGATTCCAAAGCGGCCAGCTCCACGGCATCGGCCGCTGTCGCCGCCGACGTCGCCTCACGCCCGCGAGGGCGTACGAACCGGTCGACGAAGGACTGGATTTGATGATCGAAGCTCTCAGGCGACTGGAGTGCGCAGCGCAGCTGCTCGAGGTGCTCGTCCCAGTCCGTCGCGACGTTCAGCACTCCGGCATCGCCGATCAGGTGCGAGAAGTGCAGCGTTCCTTGCTGGGTCAGGCGGTAGCGCTCATCCATGACGGTGAACACCGGACGGCCGACGATCGCGGCCTCGACGAGCGAGCTCGTGTTCACACCTACAACCGCCGCTGAGTAGTAGAGCGAGTCGTAATAGTCGTCCTTGCGTCTCTGCCCGGTTGGGATCTCCCCGCCGCGCGGCCAGACGACGATCCCGTCCAGCTCCTCGAAGTCGGCCCAGATGGCCGCGTTCTGCGGATGCGGCCGAACGACGACCGCCGTCTCGGCGAGCGCTCCGCCGGCAGCGCGAATGCGTTGCAGCCACTCCCGCACGAATACCGTCTCGTCCTGGGCGATGAAGCGCGAAGAGCAGGCGTAGAGCAGGAACCGCTGTTCGGGCGCGAGTCCTACTCGCTCCGCAAATGCCTCCCGCGTCGTCGCAGGCCCCCACGCGAACCAGTGGTCGTAGGCGTGCGCGCCCACAGCGACGACGGACTCCCGGGGCAGCCCATGGAGGCCGACCGCCTCCTCGACCTGCTCGGCATTCCAGACGATCGTCAGGGTCGGTCGGTCGCGCACAAGTCCTTTGTTCGTGAGGTTGTCCCAGCTCGCCACGGGCAGGACGGTCGGAATGCCCCAGCGCGAAGCGGCCCGCACGACGTCGGCCTGTGGAGACCCGATGCCGATCAGCGGAGCGACCAACACGACGTCCGGGCGTGCAGCGCGGACGTCCTCGAGGAGCTCAGCAGGAATGGGCAGTGCTCGTTCGAGTCCTTGCAGCACGCGCTCGGTGAGCCGCCTGACGAGTCCCCACCGCTCGAGACGGTCGAGGCACCAGGCGATCCGCGGCGAGAGCCGTCGTCGGCAGCGCAAGCGCAACGCCGCGCAACCCGCATACGCCTGGCCGAGGTAGCGAAGGTAGTCGAGCGCCCGACGGATACCGCGGGCCACGGATGCTCGTGCGGTGGGATGTCGATCGAACACTTCCCAGGCGAGACGCCCCTCGTACCTCGACGCGAGCGCCTCGAGCGACTCCCCCGCACCCAGCGGCAGTTCCGACTTGACGCGCTCGAGCCTGATCGCGACCTCGTGGCCCCGCTCGAGCAGCTCGCCGAGCAAGCACTCGAAAACGCGGTCGTAGTTCAGCGACCACAGAAAGAAGAGGATCCGCAATCGCCTCGCGGGTTCCGCAGTCGTCGAATCCTCCATCGCGCTGCGATGAGCATGATCTTCCGGCGGCGTTCCGTCAAGCGCGCGCGAAGATGCCGTACCAGACGCCCGGCAACGGAGTCCCGTCACGGGCGTCGAAGCGTTCGACGATCCCGAAGCCGGCCCGGTCCAGCTCACTGCAGACGGCTTCGGTCAACCGGTCTTCGATCTCGACGATCAGCGATCGGAGCTGCAATCCGGCGAGGGTCCGTTGTGCTCCACTCAGGACCAAGGCCTCGGCGCCGTCGACGTCGAGCTTGATCAGCGTCGGCTGGGGAAGGTCGAAGTCGTCGATGAGATCGTCGAGGGTGTGCACGAGCACAGGCTGGCGGTAGACGCCCTCGTCAGAGGCGTCGAGCTCATGCAGCGCTGCGCCCGCCGCGGTGTCCCGGTACGAGAGGGTCCCAAGGTGACGTATGGCTCCGACGACTGCCGGGAGCGGCACGATCGTCGCTCCGAAACCGTTCAGGATGATGTTGTCGCAGAGTGCCGCGTAGTTGGCGTAGCCCGGCTCGATCGCCACGACGCGTGTCGCCGGACCGCCGACGGTCGCGGCGATGAGCGAATAGGCCCCCACGTTCGCGCCGATGTCGTAGACGACATCCCCGTCGCCGACGTTGCCCTCGATCCATTCGACCGTCCACGGCTCCTTCGAGACCGGATAGAGCCGCATCTCGACGGCACGGCGGCTGCTCGTGCGGATGCGGACGGGCGCGCGGTCGTAGTCGAGTCGACCGACCCCACGCCGCACGATCACCTGTTTCCGGAGCTCATGGTAGGCCGGCTTCAGCCCCGGGATCCGGCCGGCGACGGCCCGGGCGCGAGAGTTGCGGCGGATGCGTTTCAGCGCGTTCCCAACCAGCTCCGGCACCGGCCGAGCTTAACGGCCCGAGCCAACGCCGACGGCGAACGCTAGGGTGCGCGCCGGACAGGCTCGTGAACGACAGCACTCTCTCACCGACGAGCGTGGCGGCGGTCGCAGCAGCAGACGCACCGCCAACCATGGAGCCTCCGCCCCAGCGGCTTCGGATCGTCTTCTCTCTTCTCCACTCCGGCTATCTGCGCCACTACGCCGAGCCGATCCGGCTTCTGTGCGCGCGGGGTCATGCCGTCCACCTCGCGCTCTATCGCCCCGACGCGAAGGATCGCGGCGACGACCGCCTGCTCGAGCGCCTGCTCGCCGACTGTCCCACGGTGACCGCGGCCGCCGCGCCGAGGCGGCGCCGCGTCGACGGCTGGCGCCCGTTCTCATGGATGGTCCGCGCTCTGGTCGACGTGCTCCGCTATGCCGAGCCTCGCTTTGCGCACGCGACCGCGCTCCGCGAGCGAGCGGCCGAGAAGGTTCGCACGCGCGTGAACGAGAGCAGGGTCGATCCCCTCTCCCGCCTCTTGGTCCTGAGGGCTGTGGACTGGGTCGCGGGAACGCCCGACGCGGAAAGGGCACGCCGGCTGACGAAGTTGCTCGCCGCGATCGAGTCGGCGATCCCCACGAGCCGACGCGTCGACCGATTGCTGAAGGAGTACGGCGCCGATGTCGTCCTTGCGTCGCCGGTGGTCGATATCGGCTCGCCGCAGGTGGAGTTCATCAAGAGCGCGCTGCGGCTCGGGATCCCTTGTGCGATCTGCGTCGCCAGCTGGGACAACCTCACGAACAAGGGGCTACTCCGGGTCGTCCCCGACCGTGTGATCGTCTGGAACGAGGTGCAGCGCAGAGAGCTGGAGGAGATGCACGGGATCCCGCGCGACCGCGTCGTGACGACCGGCGGACAGAAGTTCGATGCCTGGTTCGACCGCAGATCCACCCGGAAGCGGAAGGAGTTCCTGGGGACGGTTGGCCTTGACCCGTCGCGCCCGTACGTCCTCTACCTATGTTCGTCGGTCTTCATCGCCCCCGACGAGGTTGGCTTCGTCCGACGCTGGATTCGCGCCCTGAGAGAGAGCGACGACGAGCGGTTGCGCGAGCTCGGCATTCTCGTTCGACCACACCCGCAGAACGCGGCGCAGTGGGCCGGCGTCGACCTTGCGGAGCTCGATGAAGTCCGCGTTTGGCCGCGAGAGGGCGAGTATCCCGATGAGGCGTCGGCGCAGAATGACTTCTACGATTCCGTGGCACACAGTGTCGGCGTAGTTGGAGTCAACACGACGGCGCAGATCGAAGCTGGGATCGTCGGGAAACCGGTCTATACGATCCTCGACCCGCAGTTCGCCCATACGCAGTCCGGCACTCTCCATTTCCACTACTTGCTGCACGAGAACGGCGGCTTCGTGCGACGAGCAACGGATCTCGACGAGCACGTACGCCAGCTGGGGAAGGGCCTCGAGGATCCTGCGGCCGCTGAAGCCGATGTCCTCGCATTCATCGAGACCTTCGTTCGACCAAGAGGCTCGGCGCAACCCGTGACGCCGATCGTTGCGGCGGAGATCGAGGCGCTCGCGCTCATCCCCGCCAACCAAGGTGGGACGCGTACCGTCCGCAACGCTGCGCTACGCCTTCTCCTCTCCCCGGTTGCGTTTGCGATGGGAGCGGCGGCGGTTCCCGGAGCGGCGTGGTACCACCTGCACCCCCCTCGCATCTCCGACAGGGGACGCGCGGAGACGGCGCGGTGAGCTCTCCCCCGAGACGATCGGACTAGGGTCGCCGAGGTTCGGCTAGACTCGCCGCGAACCAGGGGGATGACGTGTTCGAGGAAGCCGGTGCCGCCACTTGGCTTCGGTACGCGCCGTTGCCAGGGCCGCCTCAGTACGAGATCGTCGCCTCTGACCCGAACGCCGCCCTTTCGCGCCCAAGGACACAACACGACGCCGCCTGACATCACCCGGCCCCGGCTCCTGATCGTCTCCGGCAACCTCGCTCTACTGCGCGGCCACTACGAGGGCGTGATCGCGGCTCTCGTGCGGCGCGGCGTCCAAGTCAGCATTCGCTACCGGCGTGACAGCGGCCTCAGCGCAGAGGAATACCGCGCGACGTTGCGCGACGCCGGCATCGTCGCCGAGGTCGCGGCGTTGCCCAACCCTCCGCGACGAGCCGCCGACGTTTTCGGTGTCGGCCTGCGCGAGCTCGGCAACATCCTGCGTTTCGCGCATCCGGACTACGCCGGGCGCGATCGGCTCAATGAGCGGGCGTATGAAAAGAAGGGTCAGGGAGCGCGGCGGTGGGGTCGTAGGATCTTACGACTCGGCCCTCGTCCGGCGCTCGCGGCGGGTCGTTTTGTCAGCTGGATCGAAGCGACGCTCCCGGCACCACGATACGCAGTCGATCTGTTGGCCGAAGAGCATGCGACTGCTGTCGCGGTGGCGCCGGTGATCCGGACGCCGGTGCTCGTCGACTTCCTGAAGGCGGGCGCACAGCTCAGAGTCGCGACCGCGATCTGGGTGCAAAGCTGGGACAACCTGACGAACAAGGGCCTCCTTCACTTCTCGCCGGACCGCGTGTTCGTATGGAACGAGCGACAGAAAGCGGAGCTGGACCGCTATCACGGCATCGACGGCGACCGCGTGTGCGTAACCGGGGCGCAGACATTCGACCATTGGTTCTCCGATGCGGCGCCGGTCAGCCGGGCCGAGTTCTGCGCACGGATGGGGATCGACGTGAACGCGCCGATCGTGCTGTACCTGTCGTCCAGCAAGCAGATCGCGCCGGAGGAGCCGACCTTCTTCGCGAGTTGGCTCGAGGCCGTCCGGTCCAGCGACGAGCAGCGCCTCCGGTCGGCAACGATCCTCGTGCGGCCACATCCAACGATGGTGGAGGCGTGGTACGCAAGCGGCGTCGACCGCGAGCCCGACGTCGTCCTCTCGCCTGCGACACGTAAGGACCAGCTGAACAGCGCCGCGTTCCGAGAGCAGTATCGAGCCGAGCTCCACCATGCGACGCTCGCGTTCGGGGTGAATACGAGTGGCCTCATCGACGCGGCGATCTTCGGCAAGCCAACCCTTACCGTCGAAGTCCCGGAACTGTTTCACGGGCAGCGGGGGACGGTGCACTTCGAACACCTCGCCCGATCCGAGGGAGGACTCTTGCGAACGTCTTCGACGCTCAAAGAACACGTCGAGGAACTCGCCGAGTTGATCCAGCGGGACCCGTACGCAGCGGATGAGCGTAGTCGCGAATTCGTCGGCGCGTTCGTCCGACCACATGGACTGGAGTCGCGGCCGACCGAGGTGTTCGCTGAGGAGATGGATGCGCTTTGCCGCACGCCTACAACCGTCTCTCCGCCGACGGGTGTCCGCCGCGCGTTTGGCTTGACGCTCTCCGTCGCTGCGCCCTTCGCCAGCGCACGGGCCCGAAGGCGCCTCTACAAGCGAAGTCGGCACGCTCCGCTGGCCCTGGCCCGCAGGGTACTGCCTGCGCGTGTACGCCACCTTCTCCGCCGCGCCTTGACGACTTCAGGCCTCTAGATGTAGCGCCTGAGAAGTTTCCGTCCGGGCCTGGCGTACGCGTGAGGCAGTGACCACCACCTCGTCAACTGCTCACACCGAGACCGCACGGCAGCTCTGCCACACTGGCTCGCCCGCTACAACACGCGGCGACCGCAGGGCTCACTCGGGGCCAACCCCCGAGTCAAGCCGCATTCACAACGTCCCTGGGCAGGACATCTAGCAAGTTAAACTCCATTTCGTGGAAGAGACCGCCGCCCGTGCTGCAGCCTTTCCGATCTGGCATTTCGACTTCGATCTAGACGGCTACCGGACAGAGCCGAGCAAAGCAGAATGGCAGAACCTTCGTGCCGCTCACTTCATGCGGCCGCTGGTGGAGCACTACGGTGGAACGCTCGAGGGGAAACGAGTGCTCGACCTGGGTTGTAACGCGGGATTTTTCTCGCTGACCGCGATCGAGGCGGGCTGCGATTTCGTGCTCGGCATCGACGGCCGTCAGACGCACATTGACCAGGCGAACCTCGTCTTTGAGGTTAAGGGGGTCGATCCGAGCCGGTACCGGTTCGAGTGCGGAAACATCCTCGACTTTGACTATCGGGCTGTGGAACCGTTTGACGTCGTGCTGTGCCTCGGCGTGCTGTACCACATCCACAAGCCGACGTCGCTGTTAGAGAGGATCGCAGAGGTCAACACGGACGTCCTGATCATTGACACGAAGTTGACGAAGGCGCGCGGCTCGTGGCTCGAGCTGCGCCTAGACAACCTCGACGTCCTCCTCGACGCCGTAGACGACGAGCTGGTCATGGTTCCGACCGCTAAGGCCGTGATCGTGATGGCGAAACAGGCGGGCTACCAGGATGCGAAGATGCTCGCCGTCGCCGACCATGAGGTGCTGTGGAAATGGCGGGAAGGGATCTTCACGACGTTCGCGTGCACCAAGCAATCCGAATTGTCGGCAAACGGAGCGTTCCGGTTCCGCTCGTTAAGCTCGCTGTACGCCGCGCAAGGCCTCGCTTTGCCGAAGCGGTCTCACGGCCGCGAACTGCGCGAACGGCTCTTCAGCCGCTCCCGTTAAGGTCAGCCCCTTTAGAGATAGAGCTTGATGCGGCGGTTGCGTCTCATCTTCGCGCGTGACGTGCCGCCGCATGCCCAGCGACAAAGGACTGAGCAGACCCACGTCGCCCTCAACACGTCGATCCCGGACGGAAGTCGCCGAGGCGTAGGTCCACGTCGTTTTGTACTACGCCGCGATCGCTAGCTGCGCCGACCGGGTCCTCGCACGGCCCGGGCCAGGCGGCGGCCGAGCCCATATCGCAACACGAGGCCCTTGTGCGGAGCAAGCCGCTTCCGCAAGCGTTTCTCGAGCTTCAGCCGCCGTTTGCGGGCGATCGAGCGGCCACGGCGCAGCAACCGCATCCACCAGTTTGCGAGATAGAAGAAGCTTACGAACAACGCCGCCCCGCGGCCCATGCCATCCGGCCGGCGGTCGGCGTCGAGCAGCCGCCTCAGGAGCCACAGCGTGTGCTGGAGAGAGACGGGCAGATACGTCAGGCGCGGCGGCTCGCCGGCGAAGAGCGCCGCTCGCTGCTTGCGTGTGGCCGATCCCGTGGTACGCCGCACATCGCGATACCAGAGGACCTCCGGCGCCTGCAGGAACGTCCCGTAGAGCGAGAGGTGCGACAGGAAGATGAAGTCCGAGAGGAGTACGGCCGGAACGTTCCCCGCCTCGAGCAGCGTGCCCCGTCGATGGAGGCCGTACATAATCGGGCCGGCCCGCATCCCTTCCATCGCCGCCTTGAAGCGGCGGCGCGGATCGGCGACGCCTCGCGTCTCGAACAGCCACTTCGAGCGTTTCGGGACGACCTTCTCCCCGTTCACGATCGTACCGAAGCGGCTGTAAGCGAGCACCGCCTGGGGATCATTCTGGAGCTCGCCAAGCAGGACAGAGATCCACGAGGGCTCCCGGAGATCGTTGTCGCTCGCCCAGGCGAAGAACTCGAGCTCGGGGAAGAGCTCCAGCGCACGATCGAGGGCACGATTCCAGTTGCCGATCATGCCGAGCCGCTCCGGATTCGCCTCGACGACAAGCCTGCTATCGGTTGCGGCGTAGCTCCGCGCGATGTCGAGCGTCGAGTCCGGAGAGCAGTCGTCAACAGCCACCACGGCGAAGTCGTCGTGGTCGAGCGCCAGCAGCGACTCGATGACATCGGCAACGAACTCCTCGCTGCCGTACATGGGTAAGCCGAGGACGACGCTGGGCATGGCTACCGGAGAATCGGAGTCGGATGCGGACACATGCAACTCACTGTCCGCTCGTGCGGCGTGCGGCCGGCGGCTGCTCTCTGCCCGGCCAAGTCGCGCCCTATCCTAGCATTGCGTCATCGTGAGAACTGCGATCTACGGCTCGCGCCCTGATGGACAGGCGAAGATCGTCGCCGAGCTCGCCATGGCCCGGCCGGATCTCGAGCTCGTGGGCTTGCTCGACGACTTCGAGGAGAATCGGGGACGCAGCTTCGGCGGGCTCACCGTGCTCGGTACGGGCAGCGATCTAGCGGCCCTGCGTGAGGCGGGCGTGCACGCGCTGCTGATCGGCTTCGGCGAGAGCCTCGGCAGAGCAGATGTAATCGCGCGCGCGAAGGAAGCGGACCTGGAGCTTCCGAATCTCGTGCACGCCTCCGCCGTGGTGTACGGCTCGGCAAGCCTGGGCCGCGGTGTACAGATCTTTCCGCTCGCGCACGTCGGCGCCGAAGCGAAGCTTGCGGACGGCGTCCTTGTCAACACAGCGGCCAGCGTGGAGCACGACTGCGTCGTCGACACCGGAGCCGTCCTGCTGCCGGGCGCCCGGCTCGGCGGGCGGGTTCGCGTCGCACGCGACGCATCGGTCGGCGCGGGCGCAGTCGTCTTTCCGGACGTGGTAATCGGCGAGGGGGCTTTCGTCGGCGCGGGCGCCGTCGTCCGCCACGACGTCGCCGCACACGAACGTGTGGTCGGCGTCCCGGCCCGGCCGCTTCCGGACCGAGTCGAGCGCTCCTGACGGCTAGATTGCGGTAGTGCCACAGCCGATCCGATTCCAGAAGCCCGAGTTCCCATCGGGCGAGGCGATCGAGCGATACCTGAGCCGTTCGCGTGCGGAGCGGTGGTTCTCGAACTTCGGCCCATGCGCGGAATTGCTGCAGACGCGCCTGACGGAAGCAACCGGGCGTCCCTGCGTGCTCGTTTGCAACGCGACGCTCGGGCTCATGGTCGCAATCGCGTCGGTGCGCCGGCGCGGCGCGGATGCGCGCGAGGTGCTCGTGCCTTCGTTTGCCTTCGCGGCCAGCGCGCAGGCGGCCGTCTGGAACGGGCTCGAGCCGGTGTTCGTCGACGTTGCGCCCGATCATTGGCACCTCGATCCAGACGCACTCGACGCCGCGCTACACGCGCGCGGCGAGCGGGTGGCGCTGGTAGTCGCTCTCTCGAGCTTTGGCGTGCCGCCCTCTCCGGAGGTCCGCGAGCGCTGGCAGCGGTCCTGCGCCGATGCCGGCGTGCCCCTGCTTGTCGACTCGGCGGCCGGCTTTGGAGCCCGCGCCTCCGACGACGTGCCGATCGGCGCGCAGGGCGACGTCGAGGTGGTCTCGTTCCACGCAACCAAGCCGCTACCGGCGGGCGAGGGCGGCGCTGTGTTCTGTCGCGACGAGACGATCGCCGCGGACGTCGCGCAGCTGACGAACTTCGCCTTCAACGACGAACACCAGGCCATTCGGCCCGACGGGCTCAACGCCAAGATGTCCGAGCCTGCCGCAGCGGCGGCTCTCGCCGCGCTCGACGAGCTCGAGCCTGCTCTTGCCCAGCGCGCCGAGCTCGCGACAGAGCTTCAGCGGCTACTGCCGGAAGAGTTCGATCGGCAAGTCGGGCACGCAGCCGGTACCTGGCAGTTCGTCCCAATCGCCGCCCCCGATGCCGACACGCGCAAGGCCGTGCTCGACGAGGGAGCACGACGAGGAATCGGTCTGCGGACGTACTACGAT
>Ga0308176_10002037_pt1 | contig 12664 bp, 14 predicted proteins | sample PhyCR2_3_FD_203890 | JGI IMG/M metagenome (GOLD analysis project Ga0308176, IMG submission 203890) | Soil microbial communities from UC Gill Tract Community Farm, Albany, California, United States - DLSLS.C.R2 | ecosystem: Environmental > Terrestrial > Soil > Agricultural land | place: USA... | reverse complement strand
TGCGTGCCGAGCTCGTCAACCGGCTGCGCAAGAAGCACGAAACCGGTGAGGACGTGATCACGGGGGCCGACGTTCAGCGGTTGACCGACATCCTCGCGGGCCGCGCAGTGGCCGACGGCGAGGAGGGCGACGGCGAGTAGGACCTCGTGGCGGTCACCTGCCCTGAGTGCGGGTTCCCCAACGAGGACGGGGCCAACTACTGCTCCCGGTGCGGGGCGCATATCGGCGCGCCCGAACCGAAGGAGAGCGTCACGGCCACCTACCGCGTGGGAGAGACCGGTGAGCTGATCCCGGTCGAGCTCGACGACGTCGTCACCGAGCAGGGCGCCGCGCTGGTCATCCGCGCCGGCGGTGGGCGCGTGGGGGAGAGCTTCCCGCTCACGACAGACCGCATGGCGATCGGCCGCCGGCCTGACAGCGATGTCTTCCTCGACGACGTGACCGTATCCCGTGACCACGCGCTGCTCGTGCGGCGCGGCGACGAGTTCCACATCGACGACCTCGGCTCGCTCAACGGGACCTACGTGAACCGGCAGCGGATCGAAAGCCATCACCTGCACGACGGCGACGAGCTGCAGATCGGCAAGTTCAAGCTGACCTTCCTGGCGCGATGAGCGTAGGCGAACAGAACATCGAGGCTCCCGAGGAGCCCCAGCGCAAGTCGATGACGATCGGCGCCGTCTGCAAGGCGCTCGAGCAGGAGTTCCCCGACATCTCGATCTCGAAGATCCGCTACCTCGAGGATCAGAAGCTTTTGTCGCCGCGGCGCACGCCCGGCGGCTACCGGCTCTACAGCCAGTCCGATGTCGCGCGGCTGCGCACGATCCTGCGCCTGCAGCGCGACGAGTTCCTGCCCCTGCGGGTGATCCGCCAGGAGCTTGCGGCCGGCCGCAGCGCCGCGGAGATCGCGGCGCCGGGGCAGCAGGCGCGGCGCCGGCCCTCGGTCTCGGTGCAGGAACGCGGCCCGCTGTACACGCTCGAGGACGTGCTCGAGGAGACGCAGGCGGAGGCTTCGCTGGTCGCCGAGCTCGAGGACTTCGGCGTGATCAAGGGCGAGGTGCGCGCGGGCGCCAAGTACTACGACGAGACCGAGCGCGAGATCATCCGCGCGGTCACGGAGCTGGCGCGCTACGGCGTCGGCGGGCGCAACCTGCGCGTGCTGCGCACCTCGGCCGACCGCGAGTCGGCGCTGCTGCAGCAGATCCTCGCCCCGGCACTGCGGTCTCGCAACCCGGAGCGCCGCAAGGAGGCGCTCGAGGCGCTCGAGAACCTCGCCGCGGTCACGTCGCACCTGAAGCACCTGCTGCTCGTGCGCGACCTGCGCAAGATCGCCGGCTGACGCTGATGGATCTCCGCAGCTACGTCCGCGACATCGCGGACTTTCCGCAGGCGGGGATCGTCTTTCGCGACATCACGCCGCTGATGGCCGACGCCAAGGCGCTGGACGAGGCGGTGCGGCAATTGGCAGACGTTGCGCGGCCGCTGTCGCCCGACGTGGTGGTGGCGGCGGAGGCGCGCGGCTTCCTGCTCGGCACGGCGCTGGCGCGTGAGCTCGGCGCGGGCTTCGTGCTCGCGCGCAAACCGGGCAAGCTGCCGTGGGAGACCGAGCGCGCCGAGTACCTGCTCGAGTACGGCAGCGACGCGCTCGAGGTCCACACGGACGCGCTCGCCGGCGGCAGCCGCGTGCTGGTCCACGATGATCTCCTGGCAACGGGCGGCACCGCGAAGGCGCTGTGCGAGCTGGCAGAGCAGCTCGGCGGCGAGGTCGTCGGCTGCGCCTTCCTGATCGAGCTGGCGTTCCTGGGCGGGCGAGAGCGTCTCGCGGGCTACGACGTGCACGCGCTGCTCGTCGACGAGGAGGAATGAGGGTCCACCGCAGCCGGGTGGTGGCCGCGGCGCCCGACGACGTCTGGGCGACGGTCGCCGACCCCTATCACCTGCCGCGCTGGTGGCCGCGGGTGGAGCGCGTCGAGCTCGTGCAGGGCGACGGGTTCACGCAGCTGCTGCGCACGGACAAAGGGCGGGCGATCCGCGCCGACTTCCGCGTGGTGCAGTCGCGGCGGCCGGAGCTGCGGCGCTGGCGCCAGGAGGTCGCCGGGACGCCGTTCGAGGGGATTCTGGTGTCGGCTGAGACCGCGGTGCAGCTCGAGCCCGCGGGCGACAGCGCCACGCGCGTGACGCTGTCCTCGGACCAGAAGCTGCGCGGAATGGCGCGCTTCGGCGGCTTCATGGTGCGCCGGGCGACGCGACGGTCCCTGGACGGCGCGTTGGAGGGACTGGAGCGGCTGCATGGCGCGTAGGGAGATGCGCCACTTCGGCTGGGGCGACCCGGCGCATGTGTCGCACGGGCTGCCGGAGGGCGCGGTCTCGCTGCTGCGCGCGCGGGTGGGGCTCGCCGATGCACCGCGGCCCCCGATCGCCGACGTCCCGCTGCCCGAGCCTGCGCCGGTCGATCTTTCGGGGGCGCGCACCCAGCACATGGCGCGACTGCTGCGCGCGGCCGGCAAGTCGTATCCCGATCTCGTGCGGATGCGTCTCGGGCTGGTCGAGCACGCGCCGGATGCCGTGCTGGTGCCGGGGTCGGTGGACGAGCTGCGGGCGGTGCTACGGGCCGGGGTCGCCGTCGTGCCGTTCGGCGGCGGGACGAGCGTTGTCGGCGGGGTGGAGGCGCTGCGCGGGTCGCACCCGGCGGTGGTCTCGCTGGACCTCGGCGCGCTCGACCGGCTGGTTTCCCTGGACGAGCGCTCGCACATCGCGGTGTTCGAGCCTGGCATCCAGCTGCCCGCCGCGGAGGGTGCTTTGAACGCGCGCGGCTACACGCTCGGCCACTTCCCGCAGAGCTACGAGTACGCGACGGTGGGTGGCTGTGTGGCGACGCGCTCGTCGGGGCAGGCGAGCACGGGTTACGGGCGCATCGACGCGATGGTCCTGGGGTTGCAGGCGGTATGCCCGGCGGGCGACGTGGACCTGGTAACCGTCCCCGCCACGGCGGCGGGGCCGGACCTGCGCGAGCTGTTCGTCGGCTCCGAGGGCGTGTTGGGCGTGCTGACGCAGATCGCGCTGCGCGTGCGCCCGCTGCCGGCCGAGCGCCGCTACGACGGCTTCATGTTCGCCTCGTTCGAGCATGGTTGCGAGGCGTTCCGGGCGCTCGAGCAGGAGGGCGCCGCGCCGCACGTCGCGCGATTGAGCGACGAGGCCGAGACCGAGGTGACGTTCGCGCTGGCGGGTCGCGAGGGGCTCGTGGCCGATCTGGGTGCCCGGTACCTGCGCGCGCGCGGGGTGGAGAACGGCTGCATCGCGATCTGCGGCTGGGAGGGGACGCTCGACCATGTCGAGTCCGCGCGCGCCGCTTCGCTGTCCGTGCTGCGCCGCCACGGCGCGGTCGCGCTCGGCCGCTCGCCCGGACGGGCCTGGTCACGCGGGCGCTTCGACGGCCCCTACCTGCGCGACGATCTGATGGACCGCGGCGTGATGGCCGAGACGCTTGAGACGGCGACGACCTGGACGAACCTGCACGCCCTGCACCGCGCGGTCGGCGAGGCACTGCGCGAGCACGCGCCGGTCGTCATGTGTCACGTCAGCCACCTCTATGAGACCGGCGCGTCGCTGTACTTCACCTTCATCGCGCGCCAGCGCGACGGCGCCGAGATCGAGCAGTGGCGCGAGATCAAGACCGCGGCCTGCGACGCGATCGTCGCCGCGGGCGGGACGATCACCCACCATCACGGCGTCGGCACCGACCACGCCCGCTGGCTGCGCCACGACGTGTCCGACCCCGGCATCGCGGCCCTGCGCGCGCTCAAGTCCGAGCTCGACCCGCACGGCGTCATGAACCCGGGCAAGCTGCTGGCCTGAACGGTCATTGAGGGAAGGGGGAGTCGCGCGCCGCGCCCCCTCTGGGCCCTGAAACGGTCGCTATGCGGTCATAAGAGGGCCCAGACCCCTGCCAGGGCGATGGTTCACCCTTCTCGCTCAGTGACCCAACCCGCGCCGACGCACCGCACGCGCCCGCGCTGAGCACCTCCGCTTCGGCCAACGCACAAGCGTGGGCGATCCCGGCGCCCAGGGGGCGAAGGAGGGTGGGGTCGTCCTAGTGGCCGCATGAGACTGATCGCCTTCGTCCTGTGTCCGTCGTTGTTCAGCGTCGCGCTCGTCGCTGCGATGGCCCGCATCCCGGAAGCGCCCGCCGATCTCTGCGCTCGGGCCGACGTGAAATGCCGGGCGCCGAGCTACTCGGTTCCGTACACGCCCTCCGACCCGCCGTCCTATCAGCCGCGGTTTCGCTGGAGGGTCCGATGAGGTGGGCCGCGGGTGGCATCGCGTTCGCGGCGTACGCCGCCGTCCTCGTCTTCGTGCCGGCAATCGCCTCCGGGCACGCCTGCACCGGCGGCTGGGACGACCCGCTGGGCGCATGCCGGCACATCGTCGCGATCGCGGTCTTCATCGCGATCGCCGCCGCGGGCTACATCCCGCTCCTCATCTACGCGCTGCGCCGCTGAGCGCCTACTGCTTCTTGAGATCGCCCTGCAGGACGACCGGGCCCGGGACCTTCGGGTTGCGGGCCGTCTCGCGCGTGACAACGATCTTCGAGAACTTGGCGTAGTCCTGCGGGGCGATGACGAAGCCCTGCAGGCGGCCGTTCTTCTTGACCGCGCCGAAGAAGCCGAGCCGCTCGGAGTCGGAGGGGGAGTTCTCGAGCCACATCGCGTAGGCGAACTTGTTGTTCGTCGCCGGCAGGTCCTGGCCGACGAGCGCGATGCCCCGCTGGCCTTGCTGGGTGACGATGTTCGCGACGCCGAGTGGCTTCTTGGCGCCGCTGGGCGGGAAGAGGTTGATCTGCGCCTCGACCTGCGGGGTGGTCGATGTCGTCGACGTGGTCGAGGTGCCCGTGGTACTCGTGGTACTCGTGGTACTGCCGACCGGGCCGGTGTTCTTCTTGTTGTCGCTGCCGCCGCTGAGCAGCAGGATCAGGACGACCGCGATCGCAATGCCCACGCCGATGATCAGCAGCACGCCGCCGAGCTTTGACGAGCGCTCCTGCTCGCGTTGCGTAGCGCGGCGCTCGGCGAGCGGGTCCGCTTCGGCGGCCGCGGCCGTACCTTCGCCGGGGATCTCCGGCATGCGGTCCGGCGCGAGGTCGCGCAGCTCGGAGGCGACGACGCGCGCCCAGGCACGCCCGGCGGGCGAACCCTCGAGGAACGAGCGCGTAGCGGCCTGCTGGCCAGAGTCCTGCTGACCGAGCAGGTGGTCGCCGATCTCGTCGCGGCGGTCCTCGCTCAGATCGGCGTCCTCAGGGCCCAGCGCGGTCAGCGCGTCGTGCGCCCGCGCCTTGACGGCGGAACGCTCGATCTTCAACACGGACGCGATCTCTCCATAGCTCTTGCCCTGCTTGAGCAGAAGCTGGAGGACCGCGCGCTGGTCTGGCGGGAGTTGATCCAGGCGCGCCATGCGGTGGGCGAGGCTACCGCAGCGGCCACCGATAGGGTGCCGGTATGGATCTCCCGCACGCGATCGACCAAGGATTCGACGGCCTCTACGGCCTCGTGGTCGACGAGGTCGGCGATGGGTTCATCCGTGCGCACGTCGATGTCACCGAGCAGCACAAGCAGCCCGCTGGACTCGTTCATGGGGGCGTCTTCGCCTCGATCGCGGAGTCGACGACGTCGATGGCGACGTGGATGGCGGTCCAGGAGGACGGACGCAGCGCGCAGGGGCTCAGCAACCAGACCAGCTTCCTGCGGCCGATCCTCGAGGGCACGATCCACGCCACCGCCCGCGCGCGCCACCGCGGCCGCACGACGTGGGTCTGGGAGGTCGAGATCAGCGACGACCAGGAGCGCCTCTGCGCCCTGGTCCGCATGACTATTGCCGTGCGTTAGCCGCCGTAGCGGTTGGTGATCGGCACGCGGCGGTCGCGGCCGAACGCCTTGCTCGTGACCTTCGGGCCCGGCGGGTTCTGGCGGCGCTTGTACTCGGAGAGGTCGACGAGCCGGATGATCCGGTCGACGTCGTCCGCAGGCAGGCCGCGGGCAATCAGCTGCTCGCGCCCGAGGTCCTCCTCGACGTAGCCCTCGAGGATTCGGTCGAGCACCTCGTAGGGCGGCAGTGAGTCCTCGTCGCGCTGGTCGGCACGCAGCTCGGCCGAGGGCGCGCGCGTGACGATCGATTCCGGCACCGGGCTCGTCGGATCGCGCCGGCCGCGCTCGGCCACAAGCCGGTAGACCATGAGCTTCGGCACGTCCTTGATGACCGCGAAGCCGCCGGCGCTGTCGCCGTAGAGGGTCGAGTAGCCGACCGACATCTCGGACTTGTTGCCGGTCGTGAGCACCAGCCAGCCGAACTTGTTCGACAGCGCCATCAGGAGATTGCCGCGGATGCGCGCCTGCAGGTTCTCCTCGGTGAGATCAGGGTCGCGGCCGGCGAATGGCTCGGCGAGCAGCTTGTCGTACGCGGCCATCGGCTCGGCGATCGGCAGCTCGAGCAGCTCGACGCCCAGGTTCGCAGCCAGCGTCTTGGCATCCGAGCGCGTGCCCTCGGAGGAGTACGCCGAGGGCATCGTCACGCAGCTCACGCGATCGGCGCCCAGCGCGTCCACGGCGACGAGCAGCACGAGCGTCGAGTCGATCCCGCCCGACAGCCCGATCACGACGTGCTCGAAGCCGTTCTTCGTGACGTAGTCGCGCGTGGCCAGCACCAGCGCCGCGTAGACCTCGGCGTCGGGGTCGAGCAGCTCCGCCAGGTCGCCACCAACCTCCGCAGAAGGCGGCCCGTCGGCGCGCTCGCCGATCGCGGCGAGCACCGGCACCTCCTTCTGCGCCTCGCGCGCCGCCGGCCGTGCGCGCGTGTCACGCAGACGGGCGCTCGCCGCAGCGGCGGGGTCGACCTCGCAGAACAACATGTGCTCGGCGAACTGCGGCGCGCGCGCGATGACCGTGCCGTCGTGGTCGCAGACGAACGAGTGTCCGTCGAAGATCAGCTCGTCCTGGCCGCCGACCAGCGCGCAGAACGCCACCACCGCCATCGTGTCCGCGGCGCGCTGGGCGATCATCCGCTCGCGCGCCAGGCCCTTGCCGAGGAAGTACGGCGACGCCGAGATGTTCACGATCAGCGTCGCGCCGGCCAGCGCCTCGTCGCTCTCCGGCGCGCCCGGCACCCAGATGTCCTCGCAGACGGTCAGCCCGACCTTCACGCCGTCGACCTCGACGATCGCCGGCCCCGGGCCCGACTGGAAGTAGCGCATCTCGTCGAACACGCCGTAGTTGGGCAGGCGCACCTTGCGATAGATGCCGCGCAGCTCGCCATCGCCGAGCACCGCTGCCGCGTTGTAGACGTCGTCGGCGCGCTCGGGGAACCCGACGACCGCGACGATGCCCTCGGTGTCCGCGGCGAGCCGTTCGACGGCCGCGCGCGCGTCGGTCAGGAAGTGCTCCTTGAGCAGCAGGTCCTCGGGCGGATAGCCGGTGATCGCGAGCTCGGGGAACAACACCAGCCGCGCGCCGCCGTCGCGGGCAGCGGCGATGCCGTCGCGTACCCGCTGCTCGTTGCCGGCGATGTCGCCGACCACCGCGTTCATCTGGCACAGCGCGATCCTCACTGCGGACCCTGCCCGAGGTAGGCGCTGACGAAGTCCTCGACCGCCGGGTCCTGCGCGCTGGCCGCGTGCAGCGTGCGGTGATACGCGCGCGCCGTTACGCCGTTGCCACCGGGTGTGCGGCCGATGATCACTGCCTGTCCGGCGGCGATCAGCGCCGCATCGGGCTGGTCGGTACCCGCCTCCGTCCGTGCGATCGCGCGCAGCTTCGGCAGATCGGCGCGGTTGGCGTAGTCGAGGATCACGTTGCCTGCCCGCAGCTGCGACGAGGACGAGCCCGTGTCCGCCACGCCCGGGCCGCCGTCCGCAGATCCCTTGGTCGTCGGCGCGTCATGGGCGTTGAAGTACGCGATCAGCGCGATCACCCCTGCCACCGCGATGGCGACGAGCCCCAGCCCCGCCGCCAGTCGCCGGATCAGGTCGCCGCCCGGGTCGTCGCCCGCGGACGCGGACGGGTGGGCCTGTCGTCGAGGCCCGCAGCGTCAGCGAGCAGGTCGATCGCATGCGCGAGGTCGTCGGCGAGCATCTCCAGGTGCGGCATGGCGTCGTAATCCCCCATCAGGCCGAACGCCAGTCGCCCGTGGTAGCTCATGATCGCGATCCCGAGCGCCTGGCGTAGCGCGAGCGGGACGACCGGATACAGGCCGGTCATCGCGCGCCCGCGCAGGTAGAGCGGCACCTGCGGGCCGGGCACGTTCGTCACGACGAGGTTGAAGAGTCGCTGGCGCGCCTGAACGCGGGCCGCCTGGGTCATGATCGTCGTCGGCGCGAAGTCGGCGATCTCCGTCAGCCGCTGCGCCCCGACCGCCTGCCCGGAGTGCTTGAGGTGCCCCATCTCGGCATGCACGGCCTCGAACACCGCGCGCGGATCGGTCATCCCGACATGCAGCGGCGCGTACATCGCGGCGACCTGGTTGCCGAGCGCGCCGCGCTGGTCGTCCATGCGCACCGATACCGGCACCATCGCCTTCAGCGTGAGCTCGGCGACGTCGTCACCCTCACGGCGCAGGAACTCGCCGAGCGCGAGCGTCACCGCGCTCAGCACCGCGTCGTTGAGCGTGCCGCCGAGGCCGTTCTTGATCGCCTTGAAGCGATCGAGGTCGGCGTCGACCCACGTGTAGCGGCGGTGCGGCCCGATGTCGACGTTGAAGCGGCTGTGCGGCGCGACGTGCACCCCGGTCCACGCAAGCGCTCCGATCCCCGCGGCCCCTTGGAGCATCCGCGACGCCACCTGGCGCGGCGCGCGCGTGAGGGCACGGATGCCGCGGATGCCCTCGGCGGGGATCGTCGCGCGCTCGAGCAGCGCCTCGGCCAAGAGCTGACTGCGACTGGGCTCGGGCCGCGCGACCCAGGCCGGCGGCGGCTCAAGCGCTGGCTCGGGATCGGGCGCGGCGTCGAAGAGCACCGCGGCGATGTCCACGCCGCTGATGCCGTCAACCAGCGCGTGATGCGTCTTGCTGATCACGGCGAACCGGCCGCCGTCGAGCCCCTCGATGAGCCACAGCTCCCAGAGCGGCTTGTGGCGATCCAGCGGCTGGGCGAAGACGCGCCCCGCCAGGCGCTTGAGCTCGGCGTCGGTGCCTGGCCCCGGCAGCGCGGTGTGGCGGACGTGGTAGCGCAGGTTGAAGTGCGGGTCGTCGACCCACTTCGGACGGCCCTGCTGCAGCGGCACGAGCGCGAGCTTCTGCCGGTAGCGCGGCACCAGGTGCAGCCGCGTCTCGACATGGCGCAACAGCTCGGTGTAGGGCGGCGGATCGCCCTCGAAGACCATGATCGCGGCGACGTGCATGTGCGCCCCGCCCGACTCGAGGTGCAGGAACGCAGCGTCGAGGCCCGTCAATCGATCTCCGGCCACAGCCGCAGTCTAAGGTCCCGCGTCCATGCCGGTCCGAGGCACTTCGTTGCATGACACGCTGCGCCCGTACCTCGAGCACGAGCGCGCGCGCTTCGGCGACCTCGAGTTCTTCGACGCGCACACCCACATCGGCCGCAACGACCCCGACGGCCACACGGCGGAGCCCGGCGAGATCCTCGCCGCGATGGATGCCGCGGGGCAGCGCCGCGCGCTGCTGTTCGCGATGCAGGAACCCGGCGGCCAGTACACGGCTGCCAACGACGAGGTGCTCGCCGCGTGTCGCGCCTCCGGCGGGCGTCTGCAGGCGCTCGCGCGCGTGGCGCCGACGGTCCCGGGTGCGACCGCGGAGGCGGAGCGAGCGCTTGATGCCGGTGCTGTTGGTGTGAAGCTGCACCCGCGCAGCGACGACTTCACGCTGCCCAACGCGGTCGTCGGCGAGCTCGCCGGGATCGTCGGCGAACGCCGCGGCATCCTGCTGTTCCACGCCGGCCGCGGAATCCCGAACCTCGGCGAGGCTGCGCTCGAGCTCGCCGCCGAGCATCCGGGCGTGCGGATCGTCCTGGCGCACGCGGGCATCAGCGACCTCGGTGCGATCGCCAACGCCGTCGGCGACGCCCACAACGTCTTCTTCGACACCGCCTGGTGGCAGGTGTCGGACCTGATCGCTCTGTTCTGCGAGATCGCGCCCGGGCAGATCCTGCACGCGTCCGACATGCCCTACGGGCCGGGGATGTTCGCCGCTTGGGCGGACCTGCGGCTCGCGGGAGCGGTGGGCCTCGGCGAGGAGGCCGTGCGCTCGATCGCGGGCGGCCAGCTCGCCCGCCTGGTCGCGGGCGAGGAGCCGCACAACCTCGGGCCGGCGCCGGGCGTCGAGGCGCTCGGGCCGCGGCTGCCGGCCGCCGAGCGCGCGATCGCTCATCTGACGGCCGCCGCCCACGGCAGCTTCCGCGGCTATGACCCGAGCGAGGCGATCGCGCTGGCGCGGCTCGCCTGCCAGACACCGGGGCCCGACGATCCGTCGGCGCGCGTGCTGGGCACGGTCGATCGCTTCGCATCACTGGCGCAGCAGCTGCACGCCAAGGATCCCGAGGACCGCACGCCGATCGCGATGTCGCTGATCGCCGGCCAGATCGTGGCCGGCACCCCGTGGGTCGATCTGCCCTGAGCGCGACAATCGCGGGGTGGCCCGCCGTGTCATCGCCCACTGCGACATCGATGCGTTCTACGCGTCGGTCGAGCTGCTGCGCCACCCCGAGCTGAGGGGCAAGCCGCTGGTCGTCGCGGGGACCGGCCCGCGCTCGGTGGTCACGACGGCCAGCTACGAGGCGCGCGCGTTCGGGATCGACTCGGCGATGCCCGCGGCGCGGGCGCGGACGCTGTGCCCGCACGCGATCTTCATCGAGCCCGACCATGCCGCCTATCGGTCCAAGAGCACCGAGGTGTGGGATCTCGTGCGCGCGCGGGTTCCGGTGGTGCAGCAGGTGGGGATCGACGAGGCCTACCTCGATGTGACGGACTTCGAGAAGCCGCTGCCCGCGTTGCGTGAACTGGTCGCCGAGGTGCACGAGCGGACGGGGATGTTCGTCTCGGTCGGCGTAGGCCCCTCGCGCCTGGTCGCCAAGACCGTCAGCGGCTCGTTCAAACCGCGCGCCTTCAAGGCGCTCTCGCGCGAGCAGGCGTGCGAGCTCTTCGCCGACCGGCCCACGCGTCTGCTGCAGGGCGTGGGGCCGAAGACCGCGGAGCGGCTCGCGGCGCTGGGCGCGCGCACGGTCGGCGACCTGCAGCGCTTCGACGAGGCCGTCCTGGTCGAGCACTTCGGCGACAACTGGGGGCCATTCATGAAGGCGCGCGCCTGGTTTCACGACGACACCCCGGTGGCCGCGCCAGGCCCCGCGAAGTCGCGTTCCAACGAGACGACGTTCCCGTACGACGTCTCCGACCACGCCGAGCTCGAGCAGACGCTGACGCGGCTGACGACCGAGCTGTGCGCGCAGCTGCAGCGCAAGTCCGTGCTGGGACGCAACGTCGCGATCAAGGTGCGCCTCGACGACTGGACCACGGTGACACGCGCGCGCACGATCGCCGAGCGCACGAACGACCCGCAGGTCGTGCTGCCGGTGGTGCTGGACCTGTTCCGCGCCTACGCGCCCGCCCGGCCCGTGCGACTGCTGGGCGTGCGGCTGGCGGCGTTCGACGAGCCGGCGGGCGCTCCGCCCGCCAGCCAGCTCGCGCTTCCGCTCGACGCGGATGATCAGCTGCTCGGCGTTGCCAGCCCGGAGATCGAGCAGACGGGCGTCGTCGTGCGGTAGTCGGCCATGGCGTTGAGGTCAAACGCGACGGTCTTGTTCGACGTATAGGCCAGGATCTGGCCCGCCATCCGGAGGAAGTGGCCAGACGTCACGTCGGGGGTGTTCATGGCGACGCCAAAGTGCCCGTTGAGCGATGCGCCACTCGTGTGCATCGTGACCGCGCCGTCGTCCGTCGAGCTGCCGTAGATCGTCTGCTCATTGCTGGCGGCGTCGGATGTCGACCCGACCTGGATGTCGAGGTAGTGGGAACCGCCTCCGCCGCAGAACAGGTACAGCGTGATGCCCCCGGCGCTCACGGTGGTGTACGTCTGATCAGCGACGGTCCGCGTCAGCGAGATAGCGCCCGGGCCCTGTGGGCCGGTGTCGCCCTTGTCGCCCTTCGCGCCGTTGCAGGCGTACGTGGTCGCGTTCGCCGACGTGAACGAGGAGCCCCCGTTGGCGCAGTGGGCGCTTCCATTCGCAAGCGCCTGGCTGGTGACGCTCGTGCCATCCGTGCCGGGATCACCCTTGTCGCCCTTCGCCCCGGTGTCTCCCTTGGGTCCGGCCGGGCCGGTGTCGCCGGCTGGGCCCTGCGGGCCGGTGTCGCCCTTGGCGCCGGGAGTGCCCGCAATCGCCTTCGCGTCCAGGGATGCGAGCAGGCTCTTGGCGAGCTTGGGCTTCGTAACGGCGCCTTTCCTGAGCTGTCGTGCGCCGACGCTGTTGGCCGGCAGCTTGACTGCCGCGTACGACACGCCACCGAGCGCGACGAACAGCGCGAGATACCCGACGAACTGCCGGCGCACGTGCCGGCCGAACCGCTGAACCATCCGGACCCCCTGGACCGTGGGCGCGGCCCCACGCCGCGCGACGGCGGGAGCATAAGGTTCAGCGATGCCTTCGGCTGAACTTGTCACAGATGTGACCGTCAAC
>Ga0308176_10002036_pt1 | contig 12670 bp, 11 predicted proteins | sample PhyCR2_3_FD_203890 | JGI IMG/M metagenome (GOLD analysis project Ga0308176, IMG submission 203890) | Soil microbial communities from UC Gill Tract Community Farm, Albany, California, United States - DLSLS.C.R2 | ecosystem: Environmental > Terrestrial > Soil > Agricultural land | place: USA... | reverse complement strand
GGACTCGGCCTTGGCCGCGGAGAGGTAGCGCCCCACCGACTCGACGTCCCCGGGCAGCACCAGGCCCCCGTCGGCGCCTTCGGTCACGGCGGGCCCGGCGGACCCGGTCGCGACCAGCTCGCGCGAAGCGCCTGCAGGCGTCGCGGCCATATCCGCAGGGGACTCCATAACAGCTGATTATGGAGTGCCCTCCTCGCAAACCGTTGCCGAGACGAACCCCTTTTTCGGTCGTTCGTGCGTTGGTCGGACTCGCCACAACGGACCAACGATCGCAGACTTGACGGCATGACTGCCGGCACGGCCACGTGCGCCTATCCGGACTGCGACCGGCCTGTGGCGCCGCCCCCGCCGACCGGAGGACGCTCGTCGTACTGCTCGCGCCCGGACCACAACCGCACGACTGCTTTCGCAGTCCGCCAGGCCGCCGCGGGGCGCGCCCCCGCCGCGCCGGAGACGCCCGCAGCCGGGCGGTCGGGAGCCGGCGCCGCTGAAACCCTGCCCGAGGTCGCCGACCGGCTGCGCCAGACCCTGACGGCGATCGAGGAACAGGTGGACCGTGCCCGGGAGGTACTGGCCAGGGCCGCCGACGCAGAGCTGCTGGAGGTCGAGCGGGCGGCCATCCGCACCGACGCACGACGCCAGATCGCCGAGGCCGAACAGCGTGCGTCCCTCGCCGACCGGGCACGAGCGGTCGCCGAGAGGGCGACGAGGGAGGCCCTCGAGGCCGCGGCGAGCGCTGACGCCGACGCAGCCGGCGCCCGGGACGAGGCAGCTGCAGCCCAGCACCAGGCCACCGCCGCCCGGGAGACCGCCGATGCTGCGGAGGGAACAGCGCAGCAGGCGCGCGCTGACGCGGACGCTGCCCGAGTGGCCGCAGGCGAGGCCGAGGCGGCGCGACAGGACGCCGAACGACGACGCGACGCGGCAGTGCGCGACGCCGAGTCCGCCCGCAACGAGGCAGCCCGGGCGAAGGAGGCACGGGACCGCGCGCTCGCTGACGCTGGGGCGGCCCAGCAGCGGGCGGCGTCTGCAGAGGCGGCGCGGGACCGGGCGCTGGCGGTGGAACGCGCGTCGCGTGCCGAGACCGAACGCGCACGGGCCGACGCGACGCGGGCGGTCAGCCGGGCCGAACTGGCGGAGGCGGCCGCCCGGCTGGAGACCACGGCCGCGGAGGGCCGCGTCCAAGCGGCCGCAAGCCGAGCCGATGCCGCCACGGAGCGGGCGAGGGTGCAGGAGGCCCGCGCCGAGCGAGCCGAGCGCCGTGCCGAGGACAGTCGACGAGACCGCCTGCGAGCCGAGGAGGCGCGGGACCGGGCGGTTGTCGAGGCGGAATCGGCACGGGCTCAACTGGCGACAGCACTCCACCCGCCCGGAGGGGAAAGCGGAGAAGCGGAGGCAGCTGGAGCGAAGCCCCCCGAGGAACCGTCCAGGGGAGCCCCACCCCCCACGTCGGGCACGATCGACTGAGGGCCAAGGAGGCGCACGCGACCGAAACGCTGCCTTTGAGCAGGGGGCCTGTCGCCCCGTCACAAGCCGGGATGTCCGGGTGAGGTGGTCACCAGCAAGCGTGTGCGTATGTACCGAGCCGCCCCTCGGACACAACAAGGCCCCAAGCATGTGTCCACTTCCTCCCGTACTCCTCGGGGAGCCCGCACGGCGCCGTCCTCACGGGTTCACCGAGTCCGAGAGTCGGCGCCCGGCTGCTCCGATGTCGACGGCAGTGCCGGCCAGCCGCCTATGGACAGGCGGTCGACAGGTGGCGACGCTGGGAGTGTGCCTGGAGCTATCCGGCTACTGGGCCCCGTGGAGCTGCACGGGAAGCACGGGCCGGTCACGCTGGGCGGGGCCAAGGAGCGAACACCCCTCGCGGTCCTGGCCCTGCACGCCGGAGCAGTGGTTCCGGACGCCGCGCTCGTCGACGCACTGCAGGGTGACCGGACCATCCGGGTGTTGAGCCCGTCCTGCTTGGGCGCGCCGGCTAGAAGGTCACTTCCTGGCCGACGCCAGGGGCAGGATCCACATCGGGACGCCCGCCTCGCACAGCCGTTCGGCGCGGCCTTCGTGGCGATGCAGCCAGCGCAGATACGTAGGCAACCCCGCGCCGCATGTCACGGGGCCGGTTCCTGCGGAAGTCCTCGCGCAGTTGGGTCTGCCACTCGGGCGAGGCCGGTATCCGCGTCACCATCGACTCGGCTCCTGCGGCCAGGACCTTCATCGGCAGGTTTCCCGGGACGCTGGTCGAGCGGATCACCGCCCGGAAGAACGCCGGCTCGTCGTCCATGGGGCGCTCACCCCGCGCCGGCGCAGCGGCTCGCAACCCGTGCGAATGCAGGCCGGGCATGCCGATGGCCTTGGCCGCGCGGTTGAACGCGGTGCGGCCGAATATCGGTGGGACATCGCCCGGCGGTCCGGTCACCTGTGGTCGCATCGAGGACACCCTTGGCAGCAGCCTCCGGGTGCCGGCACTCGCAGCAGGACGGAGAACATTCATGTGGGCACAGACGCTCAGCGGTCCGTTCCGCTTCGAGCAGGTCGAGGTCGCGGCCCCGGATCCCGCCGCACTGGCGCCCGGGCACGTGCTGCTGGCCATCCGCGCCGGCGCCATCTGCGGCAGTGACCTGCCGAACTTCCGCGGTGGCCTGTGGCCGCACCCGGCCGCCGAGGACGGCTGGGGGGCAACTCGGGCGCCGGGCTTCCCGATGCACGAGATCGTCGGGGAGGTCGTCGCCAGCCGGCATCCTGCCCATTCCCCCAGCGACCTGGTCGTGGGCTGGGCGTCCATGTTCGACGGCATCGCCGAGCTCGTGGTCACCGACGGCGACGGCCTGGCCCGCTACGACACCAGCCTGCCGGCCACGACCGCGGTCATGCTGCAACCCCTGGCCTGCGTGCTCTTCGCCGTCGAGCAACTCGGCGACGTCTCCGGGCAGACGGTCGGCGTCATCGGTCAGGGCCCGATCGGCCTGCTGTTCAGCCACGTCCTCAAGGCCCGCGGCGCGGCACGGGTGACCGGCGTAGACCCGGTCGACCGCACCGACGTCGCGTCCGCCTTCGGCGTCGACGAGGTCGTCACCGCCCGGGCCGAGCGGTGGACGGGCTCGCTGTCCGACGCCGATCGGCCATCGGTGGTCGTGGAGGCGGTGGGCCACCAGATCTCGACGCTGCAGCCGGCGCTGGACGCCGTGGCACCCGGCGGTCAGGTCTTCTACTTCGGCGTCCCCGACGACCCGGTCTACCCGTTCGACATGATGACCTTCCTGCGCAAGAACCTGACCCTGCGCTCGGGCGTCACCTTGGAGCGGCGCCGGGTTCTGGCGGACGCCGGCACCTACCTGGCGGCACACCCTGGCCTGCAAGACTGCTATGTCAGCCACGTCCACCCCGTCGCCGACGTGCAGGCGGCGTTCAGCGCCGCGATCGCTCCCCGGCCAGGGCAGTTGAAGATCGCGGTCGACATGACGTGACGCAGTCGTCCCGACCGCATCGGAGGCTGATCTGGCGACGCACGACCCTCCGGTCGACGGACGGCGCGGCCGCTGGGCCGCTGGGCGGCTGGGCGCCTGGGCGGCTGGGCGCCTGACGAGCACCAGGCTGCCGGGCCAATCAGCCGTGTGCGTATGTAGCGTGTCGCCCCTCAGCCGCGGTGTCCCGGACTCCGCGGCTGCGTCGACAAATCAGTCATCCCGACCGGGCAGTCACCCCCGTCGAGTGTGGGCCGCGAAGCAGACGAGTCCCTAAGCTCCACGCATGACGGAGGATCTCTCGTCGGGCTTGTTGGATCGCTCACCCTTGCCCGCGCGACGCGACGCGGTCCGTGCTCGGGTATTGGCCGACGGGTTCGCCCGTATCGACGCGTTGGCCCGCGAGTTCGAGGTCAGCGTGATGACGATGCACCGCGACTTGGACGCGCTGGCGACCGAGGGATGGCTGACCAAGATTCGAGGGGGCGCCACGGCGAATCCCTCCGCGTTGCTCGAGTTCGGTGTCCGCGAGCGGGCTGCGGCCCAGCGGGCGGAGAAAGCGGTCATCGCCGCCGTGGGGGCAGAGCTCCTGGGGCGGGGACAAACAGTGTTCTTGGACGACAGCACGACGGCGTTGGCCCTGGTCCCGCACTTGATTGCCCACGCGCCGATCACCGTGGTGTCCCACTTCGTGCCGGTGCTCACCGGGCTGGCCGGTGCGTCGGGCGTGGAGCTGCACCTTCTGGGCGGCCAGTACAACCCGCTGCTCGAGGCCTGCTTCGGGTTGCAGACCGTCGATGCGATCGCCCGGTTCCACGCCGACGTGTTCTTCATGTCGACCACTGGGCTCTCGGAAGGAAGGTGCTACCACCGCTCCGAGCCGACGATCATGATCCGTCACGCTTACCTGGCCGCCGCCAGTCGCGCCGTCCTCCTCGTCGATCATGCGAAATTCGGCCGACGGGCCTCGCATGTGCTCTGCCCCGTCAATCGATTCGACACCGTCATCACCGATGCCGGCGTGGATCCCGAAGACCTGGCCGACCTGAGGAGTCGTTGCGGGGACGTGCGGGTGGCCGAATCCAGGTGAGCGGCTGACCCCCGTCGAGTCGCTCGGCGATGTTCCCGGACGCTGCTTCTGGTCACCAGGAGTGCGCCAGGTCACAACTTCACATCGCGTGTAGATTTCTAACGCAGTGCGTGTGATATTCACCGCATGCCCGACACGGGTTACCTCGGCATCGACGTCGGGACGCAGGGCGTCCGGGCCGTGGTGCTTTCCGCTGAGGGCGCGCGGCTCGGAGACGGCAGCGCGCCGCTGTCAGGCGACCTGCGGCGCGCAGGGTTGCACGAGCAGGATCCCGAGCAGTGGTGGTCCGCGCTGGTGCGGGCCGTCGGGGCCGCCCTGACCGGAGCCGGCGCGGACACCGTCATCGACGCCGTCGCCCTGGACGCGACCTCCGGCACCGTCGTCGTGGAGGACGCCTCCGGTCGCGCCCGGGGACCGGGACTGATGTACGACGATGCGCGGGCCGTCGAGCAGGCTGCTCGCGCCCAGGATGTCGGTCAGTCTCTGTGGAGGGCGCTCGGCTACCGAATGCAGCCCAGCTGGGCGCTGCCGAAGGTGATGTGGCTGCAGGAGCACGGTGCCCTGGAGGCCGGTGATCGGATCGCCCACCAGTCCGATCATCTGGTCCGGCGGCTGACCGGCACGCCGGTCGCCACTGACACCTCCCACGCCCTCAAAACGGGTGTGGATCTGCGCCACACCGCATGGCCCGAGGAACTCTTCGCCACGCTCGGCGTCCCGCGCGCAGTCCTGCCCGACGTCGTGCTCCCCGGCACGGTGCTGGGTACCGTGAGCGCCGCCGCGGGCAGGCAGACCGGCATTCCCGCCGGCACCCCTGTGCGCGCGGGGATGACGGACGGTTGCGCCGCCCAGATCGGGGCCCGAGCCCTCAGCCCAGGGTCGTGGAGCAGCGCGCTCGGGACCACTCTGGTGATCAAGGGATCGACGCCCGAGGTCGTCCACGACCCGACGGGCGCCGTTTACTGCCACCGCAACCCCGACGGTGGCTGGTTGCCCGGTGGCGCCTCGAGCACGGGGGCCGGCGTCCTGCGCACGTCGTTCCCAGACGCATCGGGTGAGGATCTGGACCGGCTGACGTCCGAGGCGGCGCGCCTACCGCCGCCGCGTGAAGTCACCTATCCCCTTGCCGGCTCAGGCGAGCGGTTCCCGTTCGTTGCGCCGGACGCGCGCGGATTCGCCGAGCCCGACGGCACCCATCACGACCCGGTGAGGTTGTTCTCGGCCCTGTGCCACGGCGTTGCCTATGTCGAACGGCTCGCCTACGACGCCCTGGGGTTACTGGGGGCAGATGTGTCCGGCCCGGTGTCGCTCAGTGGTGGGGCCAGCCGGAACGAGTGGTGGAACCAGTTGCGCACCGACGTGCTCGGCCGGCCCACCGTGGTTCCCGACTCGGTGGAGGCGGCGGTCGGTATGGCGGTCCTCGCCGCCGCGCCGTCCGGCGAGCTCGGGCGCACGGCCGACCGGATGGTCCATCTCCGCACGCAGTACCAACCTGACGCCGACCGCGCCGAGGGACTCCAGGACGGATACCGGCGGCTGGTCACTGCGCTGACCGACCGCGGCTGGCTCGATCCGACGATCGCCGATCGAGTGCTCCGGGGAGCAATCCATGACTGATCCGGTCACCACTCTCTTGCTGAGCCGGCACGGTCAGACCGACTGGCACCACGACAACCGTTATGCCGGTGCCGACAGCGACATCGATCTGACCGCCACCGGTCAGGCGCAGGCCCGGGCGCTGGCCGAGTTCGCGCGGAGCCGACGACCGGACGCGGTGATCAGCTCTCCTGTCCGTAGGGCCCTGGAGACAGCACAGCCGGCCGCTGACGCCCTACGAGTGCCCGTGGAGATCGTCGCTGACCTCCGCGAGGTGGGCTTCGGGCTCGCCGAAGGGCGCACTGCGACCGAGCTCGACGAGCTCCATCCCGGCATCATGGCGCGATTCCGTCGCGATCCTGTAGCGGACCCCTTTCCCGGCGCCGAGCCGCCCGTCGTCGCGGCCGAACGGGCTGCCCGGGCGCTGCGCGTCGTCACCGAGCGGCATCGCGGCGAGACGGTGTTGGTCGTCGCGCACAACACCTTGCTCCGGCTGGCGCTGTGCAGCGTGCTCGACCTGCCCATCAGTCGCTACCGCCAGCTCTTCCCCCGGCTCGACAACGCGGCGATCACCGAACTGCGGCTTCCCACCGAGCCAGGGGCGCCTGCCTCCCTCATCTCGCTCAATGTCCCAGTCACCGCCCCGGTATCGGGCAGCCCCTGACCCGCCCTCGCCTTCTCCCGCCGCACCCGTTGTCGCAGGCCCACTCGCATCCAGGCACCGTCGCCCATAGGAGGACCCACAGTGATAACGACACATCCCCGCATCAAGATCGCCGCTACGGCGTTCGCCGCCCTCGCCGCCATGAGCGCCTGCTCGAGCAATGGGGCGTCCACAGGTTCGAGCAGCTCCGGTTCCTCCGGCGGCACATCCGGGGGCACGGCCTCCGGCACGGTCGCCTTTCTGATGCCCGACGAGGCATCCACCCGCTACGAACAGCATGACCATCCGGGCTTCGTCGCGCAGATGAAAAAGGACTGCCCGAAGTGCAAGGTCCTTTACAACAACGCCGACGCCGACGCCTCCAAACAGCAGCAGCAGTTCAACTCAGCACTCACGCAGGGCGCGAAGGTCGTCGTGCTGGACCCGGTGGACTCGAGCGCCGCCGCATCCCTCGTCCAGCAAGCCCACTCCCGGGGCGTGAAGGTGATCGCCTATGACCGGCCTATCACCGCGACCCAGGCCGACTACTACGTCTCGTTCGACAACGAGAAGATCGGGGCCCTCATCTCCAAGTCCTTGGTGGACCACCTGAAGGCCGTCAATGCGCCGACCACCGGAGGCCTCCTGGAGGTCAACGGCTCCCCGACCGACGCTGCGGCCGGCCTGATCAAGAAGGGCATCCACGAAGGCCTGTCCGCCGGTGGGTACAAGACGCTGGCCGAGTACGACACCCCGGAGTGGGAACCGGCCAAGGCCCAGGACTGGGTCAGCGGCCAGATCTCGCGCTTCCACACCCAGATCACGGGCGTCGTGGCGGCGAACGACGGGACCGCCGGTGGCACGATCGCCGCCTTCAAGGCCGCGAACGTGAGCCCCGTTCCTCCGGTGACCGGTAACGATGCCACGACGGCCGGGCTCCAGCAGATCATCAGCGGAGACCTCTACAACACCATCTCGAAGCCGAGCGAGATCGTCGCCGCTGCGGCTGCGGACGCGGCGGTGCAGCTGATGGAGGGCAAGAAGCCGACGGCGGAGGCCACGGTGTTCGACACGCCGTCCAAGCTCTTCACCCCGACGGTGATCACGCAGAAGAACATCAAGGCGGAGATCGTCGACAAGGGCATCGCCAAGGCCGCCGATCTGTGCACAGCCGCCTACCAGGCAGCCTGCGCGAAGCTCAATATCAGCTGATCCAGCCGCCGTGCCCTCCGGCCGCCCCGCGGGAGGGCACGGCGCCACCTCCATCGCCTTGAGGGATCCCCATGACCTCCGCCACCGCATTCCCTCCGAGCGCCACCGGAACGACGGTGCTCAGCCTGCGCGACATCACCAAGACGTTCGGCGCCGTGAATGCGCTCACCTCGGTCGACCTGGACGTGGCCGCCGGCGAAGTGGTCGCCATCGTCGGTGACAACGGCGCTGGCAAATCAACCCTGGTCAAGGTGCTGGCGGGCGTCCACCTGCCAGACAGCGGCACGATCAGCTTCGACGGCGCACCGGTGCACATTCCCACTCCCAGCGCGGCGATCGAGTTGGGCATCGCCACGGTCTTCCAGGACCTCGCCCTGTGCGAGAACCTCGATGTCGTACAGAACGTCTTCCTGGGCCGTGAACTCAGACGGCGGCGCCTGGACGAGGTAGCGATGGAAACGAAATCGTGGGAACTACTCGGACAGCTCTCAGCCAAGATCCCCACCGTCCGGATACCGGTGGCGTCCCTGTCCGGGGGGCAGCGGCAGACGGTGGCGATCGCCCGGTCCCTGCTCGGCGAACCTCGCGTCATCATCCTCGACGAACCGACCGCCGCCCTCGGCGTTGCGCAGACGGCCGAGGTTCTCGATCTGATCGAGCGGCTCCGGGAACGCGGTCTGGGCGTGATCATGATCAGCCACAACATGGAAGACGTCCGGGCTGTGGCCGACCGGGTGGTCGTGCTCCGGCTCGGACGCAACAACGGCGTGTTCGACATCGCCACGGTGTCCTCGGAGGACATCGTGGCCGCGATCACCGGCGCGGCGACGAACGCCGTGACGCGCCGCGCCGCCCGGCGATCCTCCGCGGATGTCCCTTCCGCTCCGAATCAGGAGTTCTCAGATGACTGAGCTGCGCACCCCGCCTCCGCGCGCGACGGCGCTGGACCGCCAGGACGAGCGCCTCCAGGAGCACGTCGGCGCCAAGGGGGCCATGACCGCCTTCCTCGCCCGGGTGCGCTCCGGTGACCTCGGGGCGCTTCCCGTCGTCGTCGGCCTGGTGATCATCTGGACGATCTTCGACATCCTCAATCCACTGTTCCTCTCCAGCGACAACCTGGTCAACATCAGCCTCGAGTCGTGCTCCGTCGGGGTCATCTCCCTCGGCATCGTCTGTGTGCTGCTGGTCGGCGAGATCGACCTGTCCGTGGGATCGGTCAGCGGCCTGTCCTCGGCCATCGTCGGTGTGCTCTTCGTTCAACACCATTGGCCGGTGGCGGCGACGGTGGCTGCAGCTGTGGTCGCCGGCGCGGTAATCGGGTGGATCTACAGCGTGATGTACAACCGGTTCGGCATGCCCAGCTTCGTCGCCACGTTGGCCGGCCTGCTCGGGTATCTGGGGTTGCAGCTCTACATCCTCGGCCAGCAGGGCTCGATCAACATCCCGTTCGATTCGGGCCTCGTCCAGTTCGCCCAACTGGACTTCCTCCCCCGGCCGCTGGCCTACGTCGTCGCCGCATTCGTCGCCGTCGGCGTGTTCGCCTCGGGCTACGAGATCGCCCGCGCCCGCCACCGCGCGGGGCTCTCCGGCTCGTCGCTTCAGACCCTGCTCGTCAAGAGCGTTGCGCTCCTGATCATCCTCGAGGCCGTGGTCTGGTACCTGAACCAGACCCGCGGCGTGGCATGGATGGTCGTGCTGTTCGCCCTACTCGTGACGGTGATGAACTACGCCTTCACGCGGACCGGGTGGGGTCGCTCCGTCTTTGCCGTAGGCGGCAACGAGGAGGCGGCCCGTCGAGCCGGCATCAACGTCCGCCGCACGTACACCACCGTCTTCGTGCTGTGCTCAGTCTTCGCCGCCGTCGGCGGAGTCCTTGCCGCCGCCCGGCTGGGATCGTCGACGCAGAGCAGCGGGACCGGTGACGTCAACCTGAACGCGATCGCGGCGGCAGTCATCGGCGGCACGAGTCTCTTCGGGGGCCGGGGCACCGCCTTCAGCGCCCTGTTGGGGATCCTCGTCATCGAGTCCATTGCGAGCGGCCTGACGCTGCTGAACCTCTCCTCGTCGTTCCGCTTCATGATCACCGGGGTGGTTCTCGCCATTGCCGTCGCCGTCGACTCCCTGGCCCGCAAGTCGCGAGTCAGCCACGGGAGGGCTTGATGAGCACACGCGTGCTCTGCGCCGGCGACCGGTTCATCTCCCCCCAGTTGCTCGCCACCGCCGCCGCGGCTGCGTTTCCGACCGACCCCGTGCTGCACGAGTCGGCGTGGCCCGACGAGCCGTTCGGTCAGGTCGACGGCGTCCGCGAGGCAGCCGGGGATCCTGTCTCACTCGCCGAGCTGGCGATCGACGCCGAAGTGCTGCTGACCCATCTCGCGCCTGTGACGGACCGGGTGCTCAGCGCAGCTGGAGGTCTCCGCGTGGTGGGGGTGGCCCGCGGGGGCCCGGTCAACGTCGACATCCCTGCCGCCACGCGTCTCGGTGTGCCGGTGATCTATCTCCCCGGCCGCAACCTGAACGCTGTCGCGGAGTACGTCATCGGTCTGATGATCGCCAGCTGCAGGTCGATAGGTCCGGCCTCGGCCGACCTGACCGCGGGCCGCTGGGACGCCCGGTGGTTCCGGTACGAGCGGACGGGACCCGAACTCGGCTCGTCGACGGTCGGCCTCGTGGGGCTCGGAGCGGTCGGAAGCCGGGTAGCGACGCTGCTCAGCGCCTTCGGGGCGACCGTGCTGGCCGCCGATCCCTACGCCGACCCGACAGCAGCACAGGCGGTCGGGGCCCAACTGGTAGAGCTACCGAAGCTGTTGGGCAGGAGTGACATCGTCAGCCTGCACGCCCGGCTCACCCCGGAGACCCAGCGGATGTTCAGTGCCGAGCAGTTCCGGGCCATGAAGCCCGGCGCGCGGTTGATCAACACCGCGCGCGGGGAGCTGGTCGACGAGCAGGCGCTCACCGCCGCGTTGGCCTCCGGACACCTGGGTGGCGCAGCCCTCGACGTCTTCCATCCCGAGCCGCCCGCTCCGGACGATCCCCTTCTGCACCGTTCGGACGTGCTGGCTACCCCCCACCTTGCCGGTGCCTCTCGCCAGGTGGCCGAACTGTCCGTGCAGCGACTGGCCCGCGAGGTCGGTCAGTTCCTCGCCACCGGCCAGATCACCCACTGCGCCAACCCGGAGGCCATCGCCGGATGAGCGTCATCGGCCTCGACCTCGGCACCTCCCGCGTCAAGGCCGTCCGCTTCGACGACGACTGGCAGGTTGCCGACAGCCGTGTCGAGCGGACCGAGGTGCTCCACCCACATCCAGGCTGGTCGGAGCAGGACCCGGCCGAGGTCTGGCAGGCGGCCCGCCGCGTCCTGGCCGGCGTCGCCTCCGAGGGGGTGTCGCTGATCGCCGTCACCGCTCAGGGCGACGGCTGCTGGCTGGTCGACGACGCCGGTGCGCCGGTCCGGGCCGCCCTGTTGTGGAACGACAACCGCGCCGCATCGGTCATCGAGGGCTGGGACGGCGACGGCACGCTGGATCTGGCTTTCGCGCACCACGGCTGTGACGGCGCGCCCGGACTCGCGCACGCCCAGCTGAGGTGGCTCACCGAGCATGAACCGGAATCGCTGGAGCGGGCGGCGGACCTGCTCAGCTGCGGCAGCTGGGTCTACTACCAACTCACCGGCGAGCGCGTACTGCATGAATCCGACGCCCACAACCCGTTCGGCGACGCCCTCACCGGCAAGTACGGCCCCGAGCTGTGGGAGGGCTACGGCCTGTCGGAGTACCGCCGACTGCTGCCCCCAGTAGTCACGGGGGCGCGGACGGTCCACCAGCTGCGGGACGATGTCGCCGGGCAGCTGTCCCTTCCTGCCGGCACACGTGTGGCGCTGGCGCCTTACGACGTCGTCTCCTCCGCGATCGGCGTCGGTGCCGTCAGGGCCGGCGACGCGCTCGCGATCCTGGGGACCACCATCTGCGTCGGATCGGCAGCCGCCGACCCGCGGCTGACCCGCCCGCGCAACGGCATGACACTGCCGGTCGGGGAACCGGAGCGGTGGCTCATCGCCTATGCCACGCTGGCGGGCACGGAGGTCCTGGACTGGGCGTCCGGCCTACTAGGGCTGGTGACAGCCGCCGAGCTGACCGCGCTGGCGACGACCGCCACCTCGACGGACCTACCGCTGCTGTTGCCCTACCTCTCCCCCGCCGGCGAACGCGCACCCTTCCTCGACCCCACTGCCCGCGGTGCCCTCGTCGGCCTGCATCTCGGCCACAGCAGGGCGGACCTCGCGCGCGCGACCATCGACGGGCTCAGCCTCGTGGTCCTCGACTGTCTACGGGCGGCGGGTACGGCCACCAGCCTCTCCCTCTCCGGCGGTGGCGCGCGCAGCGAGCTCTGGTCCCAGACGATCTCGGACGCCACTGGGCTACCGGTCGTCTGCCCCGACACGGAAGAGACCGGCGCCCGCGGAGCCGCGCTTGCCGGCGCAGTAGCCGTCGGGCACTACGCCGACCTCGCGGAAGCCTGCGACGCCGTCGTCCGCCCGCGCCATGTCCACGAACCGAACGCGGCCAGGAAGCAGTACTTCCACAGCGCCTACGACCGCCTGCTCGAGGGGCGCCGCGCAGGCACGCCGCACCTGTAGCGCTCCCCGCTGGTGGTACATCACCTCGACTG
>Ga0308176_10002035_pt1 | contig 12671 bp, 9 predicted proteins | sample PhyCR2_3_FD_203890 | JGI IMG/M metagenome (GOLD analysis project Ga0308176, IMG submission 203890) | Soil microbial communities from UC Gill Tract Community Farm, Albany, California, United States - DLSLS.C.R2 | ecosystem: Environmental > Terrestrial > Soil > Agricultural land | place: USA... | reverse complement strand
CTGATGGACCCGCAGCTCCTCCGCCATCTGGTTGAAGGTCGAGGCGAGCTTGCCGATCTCGTTGCGCGAGCGCACGGGCACGCGCGTCTCGAGGTTCCCCTGGGCGATCCGCCCGGCCCCCTCGGTGACCAGCTTCAGGTCGCGCGTGACGCGGCCCGAGAGCGGCAGGATGCCGAGCAGCGCGAGGCCGATCATCCCCAGGCCGTAGCCGAAGTTGCGGGCCGCCGTGCGCCGGACCTCGGCGAGCGGCACCCGGCGGGCGATGCCGAAGGCGACGCCGCTCTCCGGGTCGCGGGTGGTCGCGAACACCCAGTCGCCGTAGGCCCAGCGGGCCGAGGTCTCGCGGACGCCGACCACCAGCGGCAGCTTACGGATCGTCTCCTGGTCCTCCGCGCTGACGGTGTGGAGATTGCCCTGGGCGTCGAGGGCGAAGGGGATCTCCCCCTCCCCCGCCCGGCTGTGGGCCAGCACCCGGCGCAGCACCTCGTCGCCGTGCACCTGGGCCCGGATCGTGCCCACCATCGCGCCCCGGTCGTTCCACACCGGCGCCTCGAAGGCGCGGCCGAGGACGGCGCGGTCCCGCTGGATCTGACGGTCGGCCTCCTCGGCGGCCCGCCGATCCTCTTCCGCCTTCGCGAGCTTCTCGGCGAGCTGACGCCGCCGCTCCGGGCTCAGGCCCTCGGCGTCCGCCGCGTTCTTCAGCTCCTTGCCCACCTCCCGCAGGATCTGGTGGACGTCGATGACCACCTTCACCGGCGGCGCCGGAGCTTGCGGGGGCGCTGGCGGTGCGGGCTCGGCAGGAGGAATGCCGGCGGATCGCTGCGCGGCGGGCGGCGCCGGAATGAATTCCAGCGACCTCACCAGCGGCGCCGCGTCACCGAAGCCGAGGACCATCCGGCCCAGGAGGGGATCGGGTTTCCCCTGCCGCCTCGCCTCCGCCGCGTCCATGAGGTCCTGCACGGGGACCCCTCCCATCCGCTGCACGCCTGCCCCGAGATCGCTCCGGATCGACGCCATGCGGCCGTCCATCTCCTTGGACAGCGTCCGCGCCTCCGTCTCCGTCGCCTGGCGGACGGCGCGCAGGGACGTGTAGTAGGAGTAGAGGACGATCCCCGTCAGCGGGACGACGGCGAGCAGGAGGAAGGCGAGGACGAGCTGGGTGCGAAGCTTCATCGGGAGTTGTACGGATGGGCGGGGCGGAGGTTCTGGGGGGCCGTTACGTCTCGTCAATGATTCTCAACTGATTCGATCTTGGAATGGGAACGACCTCGATGCCGCATTCGGTCCGGAGCCGCCGGATCAGCTCTCCCGAGACAGCGCGCTCCCGTCCGCGCTTCCAGGTCTTGCGCTCGCCGTGAGGACCGAACAAGGCGAGCGCTTCCGATCGCGCGGGGTCGTGGCGCAGCCCATAGAGAATCCCTCGAAAGCCCGCCTGGAAAAGACTCGCTGCCCAGGCCTGGGGGCGCTCATAGGGCACCAACGTGCCGATCTCGGCCGTGATCCCGAACCGGCTGGCCCGCCGGGAAGTCACATCGGCGGCCAGGACCTCTTCCGGGACTTGGAGCTCGCGGATTCGCCGTTCCGCGAGGAATTCCGAGGCAACGATCCCGCCGTTCCGCTCAGGACCCAGGATCTCCAGCAGAGAGGCCACTGGATCGGCGGCCAAATAGCAGGTTCCGTGCGGCTCCGGCAGGTCGAAACGTCCATCCATCGTGCCGCCGAACCACCAGGGCCCCCTCCCTTTGCGAACGACGCGGAACCACGGGCTTCCGGCCGGCAAGACCCGGGAGGGGAAATCCGCGAGGCGAGAGGGGGCGTCCGGCGGGAGGCTGAGGGTGGGGAATTGCCGGACCGGTCTCAATGGGAAGAGAAGCGCCGCGCCGCGTCCCGCGCGAGCGTCAGGAGAGGTTTCATGTCCGCGTTGTCACGGAGGGCTTCGATGACGGATCTGCCGTCCAGGGCGGGCATGGACGAAACCAGCCAGCCCGCCAGTGTCCAATCGTCCACTCCACTGCCGCGGAAACATTGAAGAATCTCCGGCAAACCTGGGAGGACCTCATTGCGATGGTTGAGCTGGAAGGTCGGATAGACGACCACCCCGTCCGCGGTCTTCAATCCCAGCAGGGTGCGGCGCTCCCGGCGATCCGCCACCGCCTGCCGGGAGATCCCCCCAAGGAGCTTCGCGACCTGCCCTCCGCTATAGAACGGGCCGAGAAGATCGTCCCAACGGGAGGGCTCGGGGACCGTGGCGAGCATGCGCCGGGCGACGTCCTCCGGTCTCCCGATCTTCTCCAGAGAGCGCCCCTGCTCAGTGTATGAGGAGAACCGCTCTTCGAGCCCTTCCCGGACCTGCTGGGTGATCTTGTCGATGTAGGCGGACCGGGTCATGGCGGTACAGTACGTCAAGCCTCCTCAAAGCGTCAAGGCCGTCAAGGGATGCGTCGGCCTCACTCCAGGTGAAAAAACGCCCCCAGCAGCCGCAGGATCTCCGCGAAGTTGGCGCGGCGAAACTCGCGGCGGTACCCCTCCTCGGTGACCTCGCTAATCCGCTTTCTCTCCTCGGGCGGCAGGGAGGCGAAGGCGCGGCCGGCGAGGGCCTCGTCGAGGGCGCGCTGGGCCAGGGCGCCGCGCCCGGACCACCAGGTCTGGAGGCGGTCGTCCTCGTCGTAGAAGGCGTAGACGGGGATGCGCTGGTTCTCCCGCTTCCAGAGGAAATGATTCATCAGGTCGAGATTCGCGTCGCGGGGGAAGATCCGCAGCTCCCAGCCGGGGATCTTCTCGGCGACGCGCACCCAGGTGGGGAGCGTATGGTAGACGTCCGGACACCAGTCCTCGCCGATGGCGAGCACCCGCAGCGGCGGCAGCTTGCGCAGGAGCTCCAGGTCCTCGTCGGTATAGGCGGGATCCCGGAAGACCTCGTCGAACGTCTTGCCGTTGCGGCGGATCGTCCGCCGGTAGGATGCGTAAGGAAGGCCACGGTTCCAGACTTCAGGCGGTAGCGGGTTCATAGCCGCCAGGATATACCGAAGCCGGGCGAGAGGGGGGTTGTGGTAGATTCGCCTCCAGCTTCTGTTCTTCCTGTCTCACGGAGGTCGCGATGAGCACGTTGCGTCGTTGCCTGTTGCCGGCCGTTCTCTTCCTCGGAATCGTGGCGATGGCCGCGGCCCAGACCACCGGCGGCATCGTCGGCCGGGTGACGGACGAGGGGGGCGGGGTCCTGCCCGGTGTCACGATCGAGGCGAAGAGCCCGGCCCTCCAGGGGTCGCGCACGGCGGTGACGGACAGCACCGGCACCTACCGGCTCACCCTGCTCCCCCCGGGCGGCTATACGGTCTCCTTCACCCTCGAAGGGTTCGCCGCCGAGTCGCGCCAGGGGGTGGGCGTCGGCCTCGACAAGGACACCACGCTGAACATCACCCTGCGGGCCGCCCTCTCGCAGGAGATCACCGTCACCACGGAGCAGCCGGTGGTGGACACCACCACCACGTCCCTGGGCGCCAACCTGGACACCCGCACGATCGAGACCCTCCCCACCGGCCGCAACTACACCTCGGTGGTGCAGATCACGCCGGGCGTCTCCTCGGACGCCAATCCCGAGAACACCCAGCAGTCGTCGATCGCCGTCTACGGCTCGACCGGGGCGGAGAACGTCTACTACATCGACGGCGTGAACACGACCGGCGCCGAGTACGGCTTCCAGGGCAAGGAGCTCAACTTCGAGTTCATCCAGGCGGTGGACGTCAAGACGGGCGGCTACCAGGCCGAGTACGGCCGCTCGACCGGCGGCGTGGTCAACGTGATCACCAAGTCGGGCGGCAACGAATTCCACGGCGACGTCTTCGGCTATTACGACAACGACTCCCTGCAGAGCAACGCCAAGCCGGTGGTCTCGACGGGCGGCACCGCGGCCGGCTACACCCGCGAGGACTACGGGGTCGACGTCGGCGGCTTCCTGGTGCGCGACAAGCTCTGGTTCTTCGGCGCCTACGACCGGGTGGACAACACCGACAAGACGACCCTCCCCTCGGGCCCGCTGGCCGGCCAGACGGTCGACTCCAAGAGCAAGCGCAACCTGGGCGCCGCCAAGCTCACCTGGAAGCTCTCGGAGAGCCAGTCGGTGGTCGGCAGCTTCTTCCAGGACCCGCGGGACGACACCGGAGCGATCAACGACGCCCAGCACACGCTCAACGGCGATCCCCTCACCTATCAGGGGCTGCGCGGCTTCGGCGGCAAGGACTACTCGCTGCGCTATCAGGGGATCCTCGCCACCTCCTGGCTGCTCACCGGCCAGGTGGCCCAGCACAAGGAGAAGAACTCGATCGGTCCGGCGAGCGGCGCCGGCGACGTGGTGGAATTCCGCAACGTCGACGACAACTTCTTCCAGACCGGCGGCTTCGGCCTCCTCCAGTCCAAGGACTTCAAGCGCGACTTCGGCGGCGCCTCGCTGACCCGCTATCTCGCCAACCACGAGATCAAGGGGGGCCTCGAGTACGAGCGCGAGCAGGCGGAGGTCGTCCGCCGCTTCTCGGGCGGCCAGCAGATCGACGTCTATTCGAACGGCGGCCGGCCGGTCTACAGCCACTCCTACTGGACGACGCCGACGGCGACCATCGCCAACGCGCCGGTCTCCCAGCTCACCGCCTCCCCCGAGCACAAGAACACCTCGGCCTATCTCCAGGACCGCTGGACCGTGAGCTCCAATTTCAGCATCGACCTCGGGGTCCGCTGGGATCGCCAGGAGATCATCGACGCCTCGGGGGTGAAGCAGATCGATCTCAAGAAGGATTTCGCGCCGCGCCTCGGCTTCGTCTGGGACCCGTCCAACAGTGGCCGCACGAAGCTGTTCGGCTCCTTCGGCCGCTATTACGAGCAGATCCCGATGGACCTGGTGATCCGCTCCTTCTCGTTCGAGCGGCAGGCGCGCATCTTCAACTACAGCCCTACGAGCACGGTCCCCGACGCCGGCGCCGAGGCGGACCTCGGCCAGAGCTCGGCCATCTTCGGCGGCTTCACCGAGCCGTCGGACCCGAACCTGCGCAACCAGTACCTCACCGAGGCCCTCGTCGGCTACGAGCGCGAGGTGCTCCCGGACCTGGCGGTGGGCGTCAAGGGGATCTACCGCGATTACGGCGAGGTGATCGAAGACTTCCTCTGCCAGGACGACGGCACCTACTGCATCGGCAACCCCGGCCGCGGAATTATGCGGCGGATCTTCACCCTCGATTACTCGCAGACCTTCCCGGCGCCGAAGCCGAAGCGGACCTTCAAGGGAATCCAGCTCGACGCCACCAAGCGCTTCTCGAACCACTGGCAGGGGCTCGCTTCATACCTCTACTCCAAGCTGGAGGGGAACTTCGACGGCCTCTACGCGCCGTTCACCAACGTCGGCCCCGACCCGAACATCTCGGCGGCCTACGACTATTACGACTTCTTCACCAACGGGAGCGACCTCTCTCGCATCACCAACAAGGGGCCGCTGTCGAACGACCGCCGGCACCAGCTCAAGCTCTCGGGTCTGTATGAGACCCCGTGGAAGCTCAACATCGGCCTCTCGGCCTACTGGCGCTCGGGCACGCCGCTGACCCGCTACGGCTATTCGGACATCTACGGCCGCTATGAATTCTTCCTGACCGAGCGCGGCGCCGAGGGACGGACGCCCGACAACTATGAGGCCGACCTCCACATCGGCTATCCGCTGACGGTGGGCCCGGCCACGGTCAACCTCCTGTTCGACGTCTTCAACCTGCTGGACGCGCAGCAGCCGGTGATCCTGGACGAGCGCTGGGACTTCCAGGAATCGGATAACGCCTCGCCCGTGCCGACCAATCCGGATTACAAGAAGCCGGTGCTCCGGACGCCACCGCGGTCGTTCCGGCTGGGGGTGCGGGTGAGCCTCTAGACCACCCGCCGCCCGGCCAGCCGCGCCACGGTGCCGATCAGCTCGGAGGGGTCGAGCGGCTTGGCGAGATGGGTCTGGTAGCCCGCCTCCAGGGCGCGCAGGCGGTCCTCGGCGCGGGCGTAGGCGGTGAGGGCGGCGGCGGGGACGTCCCCTCCCCGGCTTGGCCCGCGCGCCCGCAGGGTGTGGATCAGGTCGTAGCCGTCCTGGACCGGCATCCCGATGTCCGAGAGCAGGACGTCCGGCACCGCGCGGTCGAACGAGGCGAGGGCCTCGGGCGCGGAGCCGAAGGCCGACACCTCGGCGCCGCACTGCTGGAGGGCCATCACCAGCAGCTCGCGGGTGTCGGCCTCGTCCTCCACCACCACCACGCGCACGCCGCTGAGCAGGTCCGGCTTGCTGAAGAGACTCTGGCCCACGGCGGTGCTGTCGAGCGGGTCCTCGACGAGCTCAGCCCGCAGCGGCAGCCGCACCGTGAAGGTGGCCCCCTTCCCCTCCCCCTCGCTGTCGACCTCGGCCGTGCCGCCGTGCAGCTCGATCAGATGGCGCACGATCGACAGCCCCAGCCCCAGGCCGCCGTGCGTGCGGGTGATCGATCCCTCGGCTTGGCGGAAGCGGTCGAAGACGAAGGGGAGGAAGTCGGGACGGATGCCGATCCCCGTGTCGCTCACCCGGATGACGGCGTTGGCGTCCGCCTCGCGCAACTGCACCTCGACCCGGCCCCCTCGGGCCGTGAACTTGATCGAATTGGAGAGCAGGTTCCAGATCACCTGCTGGAGGCGGTCGGCGTCGCCGAGGACCGGGCTGGCCAGCGGGGCGATGGAGATCTCGAGCAGGATCCCCTTGGCGTCGGCGGCCGGGCGGACGCTGTCGAGCGCCGCGTCGATGATGCGGCGCAGGTCGACCGGCTTGAAGTCGAGGCGGAGCTTGCCGGTGATGATGCGCGAGACGTCGAGCAGGTCGGCGATGAGCTGCGCCTGCGCCCGCGCGTTGCGCTCGATCGTCTCCAAAGCCCGGGAGGCGGCGGTGGCGTCGAGCTTGCCGGAGCGCAACACCTGCACCCAGCCGAGGATGGCGTTCAGCGGCGTGCGCAGCTCGTGGGAGAGGGTGGCCAGGAACTCGTCCTTGGTGCGGTTGGCCTCCTCCGCCTGCTTGCGGGCCTCCTGCTCCAGCACGAGGAGGCGGGCGCGCTCCTGCTCCGCCCACTCGCGCACCCGGATCTCCCGCTTGAGCTCCTGGTTGGCCACCGAGAGCTCGGCCGTGCGCTGCTCGACCAGCTCCTCGAGCTCGTCGTACATCCGGCGCAGGGCGGCGTTGGCCTCCGCGAGCTCGGCCGTGCGCTCCTCGACCTTGCGGCGGAGGGCCACCTTCTCGATGGCGTTTCGCACCGCGTGCTGGAGCCGGTCGCGGGTGACGCTCCCCTTCAGCAGATAGTCCTGGGCGCCGCTCTTCATCGCCTCCACGGCCACCGCCTCGTTCCCCTGCCCGGTGAGCACGATCACCGGCACCAGCGTCTCCGCCAGCAGGCGGGCGAGGAATTCCAGGCCGTCGACGTCCGGCAGCCGGTAGTCGAGCAGCAGGCAGTCGGGGCCCCCCTCGCGCGCCAGGGCGAGCCCCTCCTCCCCCGTCTCGGCCTCCAGAAACTCGTAGGCGTGCTCGCGGTCCTGGGCGAGCAGCCGCCGGTAGAGCTCCCGGTCCTCGGGGCTGTCGTCGACGATCAGAAGGCGGATCGGCGCTTCATTCATCGGGTCACTGCGCCTTCGGCAGGATCACGACCTCGAACCAGTAGTCGTTGAGCCGCTCGATTGCCCGCATGAAACCCTCGAGGTCGACCGGCTTCTGGATGTAGCTGCTGGCGCCCGCCTTATAGCAGGCCTGGACGTCGCGGTCGTCGCTGGAGGTGGTGAGCACGATGACGGGGATGTGCTTCAAGTGGGAGTCGCCCTTGATCTCGGCGAGCACCTCGCGGCCGTCGGTGCCCGGGAGGTTGAGGTCGAGCAGGACGACGCCCGGCCGCGGGGCGTCGGCGAAGCGCCCCCGGCGGAAGAGGAAATCGAGCGCCTCGTCGCCGTCGGCACAGCGGATGATCGGGTTCTTGAGCCCCGATCTGCGAAAGGCGCGCTCGGCGGTCTCGAAGTCCTCGGGGCTGTCCTCCACGAGGAGGATTGGCTGGTTGGGGCTGCTGTCAGGCACGCACGTCTCCTTCCTGCAAGGTGAAATAGAAGGCCGTCCCCTCGCCGGCGGAGGACTCGACCCAGATTCTGCCATGGTGGCGCTCGACGATCTTCTTGACGATCGTGAGGCCCGCGCCGGTGCCGCCGCCGTACTTGTCGCGGCCGTGCAGGCGCTTGAAGATGCGGAACACGGCGTCCTGGTGTTTTTCCGGGATGCCGATGCCGTTGTCGCGCACGTAGAAGACCGGCGGACCGGCCGGATTCTCCCGCCAGCCGACCTCGATCCATTTCTCCGCCTTGTCGTTGTACTTCATCGCGTTGACGATCAGGTTATAGAAGATCTCGCCGACGCGGACGCGGTCGGCGCGCACCACGGGCAGCGGCCGCGGGACGCGCACGTCGACCTTCTCCTCCTGGAGCGAGATGGCGAGTGAGTCGAGGCACTCGGCCACGATCTCGTTGAGGTCGACCCGGTCGATGGCGAGGTCGACGCGGCCGAGCCGGGAGTACTGGAGGAGAGAGTCGATCAGCGTCTCCATGCGGCGGGTCAGCCGCATCAGGGTCTCCAGCTTGGAGCGCCCCTCGCCGTCGAGCTTGCCGCCGTAGTCCTCCAGCAGGAAGCTCGAGAAGTTGTGGATCCCCCGCAGCGGCTCCTTGAGGTCGTGCGAGGCGATGTAGGCGAAGTCGTCGAGCTCCTTGTTGCTCTGGTTGAGCTCCTCGTTGCGCTGCTGGAGCTCCAGGGTGCGCTCCCGCACCCGCTCCTCCAGCACCTCCTTGGAGTGCTGGAGCTCGGAGTCGCGGCGCTGGATCTGATCGAGCATGTTGTTGAAAGCGTCGACCAGCTCGCCGAGCTCGTCGGCGGTCCGCTTGGTGGCGCGGAGCGAGTAGTCCCGGCGCTCGGAGACCGCCCGCGCTGTCCCGGTGAGATCGAGGATCGGCCCCGAGATCAGCCGCTGGAGAGCCGAGGAGAGCATCAGGGCCACGATCCCGGAGGCGAGGAAAACGGCCAGCACGGTGATCGCCTGCGCCTTGACGCGCGCCGTCAGCTCGTCGAGGTTGCTGCGCAGGTAGACGGTGCCGATGCGCTCTCCCTTGAGCTTGATCGGGTGAAAGACCGTCAGGGCGCCGTCCTCGAAATTGGCTCTGTCCGGCCCGGGATGGCCCGGGTAGAGCGCCCCGCCGCCGCCCGCCCCCACGGGAGCGAAAAGATGCCCCTCTTTGTCGTAGACGGCGGCGCCGACGATCGACGGCCGGGCCCTCAGCGCGTTCAGCGTCTCGGTTTCGGCGGCCGGGTCCCGGAAGCTCACGGCGGCCGTGCTGTTCTGAGCGACGATCTCGGCCAGCGACTCCAAGTCGCGCTTCATCTCTTCCCGGAACCGCGAGACGTTGAAATAGATGATCGCGATGCCGGCCAGCAGCAGAGCGCCGCCGGTCGTCAGAATGGCGATCAGCATCAGCTTCTGGCGGATCGGGGCGCGTTGGAGCCGTCGCAGCATGGCTCAGGGGCCCGGCCTCGCGCCGGGATTGGGCACGATCCTCTTGGCGAGCTGCAGCAGCTTCGAGCTGATCCGGATCCCCGCCCGGTCGGCCGAATCCGTGTTGATCTCGAAGCGGACCTTCGAGCCTTCGAGGACGAAATTGATGATCACTCCGTCGTCGGCGAACCCCTTGGTATCCCCCACCGTGAGCACGGGGGAGCCCTTGACCGAAGCGAGGATCTGCGAGAGGTGCTCCCGCTCCGAACGGCTGATGAAAAGGATCTGGCAGCCGGCGGGCTTCGCGAGCGAATCCGTCTGCATCACGGTCAGCTTGTGATTCCCCACCTGCTCGCCCGCGACCGACCGCAGGCTCTTCCCGAAGGGGTCATCCCCGAGCACGCAGATCTTCAGGTTGCTCGGGTCCGGGAAGGCCGAGGAGGGCCAGTCCACGAACTTGGTGAAGTTGTAGAGGAACGCCGCCTTGACGTCGTACTCTCCCGCCGTCTGGGCCCCGAGGAGGGCCGAAACGGCGAGGAGAAGAGCGAGCGGCAGCGCGACGCGCGGCCTCAGAAGCGCCATGTCACCTTCCCGTAGGCGCCGCGCTGGATCTCCTCGCGGAGAGGCGACGGCGGTCCGAATTCGGGGTGGCGGGCGTGGAGCAGGTTCTGGCCGGTGAGCGAGAGCTCCAGGCGGTCCGAGGCCTGCCAGCCGAGCCGCAGGTCGAGCTCGGTGTAGGCCGGCACCACGGGCGAGGGGAGCCGGCTGACATAGCGCAGCGTGCCATCGAGCTCGAAGCCGCGCGGCAGGTCCATCAGCGACCGCAGCGTGGCGCGGCTGCGCGGATCGTCCCCTTCCGAATGGCCCCCGGTGGGATCGAAGCTGCCCGCGTCGAAGCTCAGGTTCTTGTCGAAATAGGCGTACCCCGCGTGCAGGCGCCACCAGGGGGCCGCCTGCCAGCTCACGCGCCCCTCCAGGCCCCAGGTCTCCGCGTTCAGCCGGTTGGAGAAATGGTAGGGGAACGCGGCCGGCGGCGCCGCGGGCTCGTAGCTGCGCAGATCGTTGTAGACGTTGTAGAACGCCGCGAGGTCGAGCAGCAGCCCCGTCCGCGGCTGCACCCGGTAGCCCAGCTCATAGGCGAGAAGGTCCTCGGAGATGAAGCGGGACGACCCTTCCAGGAGCGGCGTGCCGGCGGCGGTGTAGAAGACGATGTCCTCGTCGAAGCGGGTGGGCGTGCGGACGGCGCGCGAGATCGCCGCCCAGAGGGTGCGGCGGTCGTCGGGCACCCAGGCGAAGCGCACGCTCGGCTGGATCTCGAAGCCCGTCCAGCGGTTGTGCTCCAGCTTCGAGCCCACGGTCAGCCGCAGGTGGCGCGCGAGCCTGATCTCGTCCTGGGCGAAGGCGCTGAACAGGTTCTCGGTCACGCTGTCCGGCAGGAAGGCCACCCCCGGGCTGTTGCCCACCTGGTCGTGGGTGATCCGGTAGCCGGCCCCCCAGACGAGGTCCTGCCGGAGGCCGATCGGCTGGCGGTGCTGGTAGTCGATGTCGAGCGTGTGGCGGTGCTCCTCGAACCACCGCGGGATCTGGCGGTGGGTGTAGTCGTAATAAATCTGGAAGTCCGAGCCCGAATTCTCGGCGTAGGTATGGGCCCAGCGGCCGAGGAGGTTGGCGCCGTCGAGCGTGGTGTCGTCCCGCACCACCACCGTCTGCCCGGCGAGCCCGTGGTAGGCGTCCCCCTGCAAGGTGAAGCCGCCGTTGCCGGCGTCCTCGCGGTCGAGGCGGAAGCCGGCCTGCCCCCGCCGCAGCGGATCGCGGGCGCTGCCGCCGCTCGCCAGGGCGAGCGAGTCGCGATAGGAGTACTTGCCGTAGGCGCGGTAGGCGGTCCCCTCCCCCGCCTTGCCGCCCTGGCGGAAGCTGGCGAACCCCTGCTCCTCGGTCCCCCCGCCGGCGGTGGCGAGCCGCCCCTGCGTGTCGCGGGAGCTCTTGGTGAGGATGTTGATCACGCCGTTGACCGCGTTGGCCCCCCAGAGCGTGGCGCCCGGGCCGCGGATGACCTCGATGCGGTCGACGTCCTCCAGCATCACGTCCTGCACGTCCCAGAAGACCCCGGAGAAGAGCGGCGTGTAGATGCTGCGGCCGTCGATCAGCACCAGCAGCTTGTTGGCGGTGGTGGTGTTGAACCCCCGGGAGCTGATCGCCCAGGTGTTGCCGTTCGACTGCGCCACCTCCAGGCCGGCGGCGATGCGCAGGGCGTCGGGAAGGTTGTTGGCGCCGGAGCGGCGGATGTCCTCGCCGGTGATCACGGTGATCGCCGCCGCGGCTCCGGAGACCGGCTCGCTGCGCCGGGAGACCGAGGTGACGTCGATGTCCATGAGCTGCTCGATGCTGAGGCTCTTCAGCTCCGAAGGCTGGGCGGCCGGCGGCCCCCCCTCGGAACCAAGCGCGGGGACGGCCGCGGCCAGCGTGAGGCACAGGGCGGCCACCGCCTCCTGAAGGTGGGTGCTCCTCACCGTCATATCCCTTTCATCCGCAAGGAAAGATCCTCCCCTTCTGCTCCGAACGCGATGCATTGTGGAGTGGCCTCATTGGGCCGTCAAGGCGCCTTCGCCAGCATCCGTTTCAGCTCGTCGATGTCGGCCGGCTTGGTGAGGTGGGCGTCGAAGCCGGCGTCGAGGGCGCGCCGCCGGTCCTCCTCCTGGCCATAGCCGGTGAGGGCGATGAGGAAGGTGGACCGGAGATCCGGGTCGGCGCGGAAGGCCCGCGCCACGCCGTGGCCGTCGAGGCCGCCGGGGAGGCCGATATCGCAGAGGACGACGTCGGGCCGGAAGCTCCGCGCCGTCCCCAGCCCCGCGGCGCCGTCGAAGGCCACCGCCGTCTCGTGTCCGGAGAGCTCCAGCAGCAGGGCGAGGCTCTCGGCGGCGTCGACATTGTCCTCGATCACCAGACAGCGGCGGGACCGTTCCGGCGCGGCGGCGGCAGGGTCTTCGGCCATGGCTCTCTCCTCCGTTCCGGCCGCCATCGGCAGCCGCATCACGACCTCCGTCCCCCGGTCTGGCCCGGGGCTCGCGGCCTCAACCGACCCTCCGTGCAGCTCGATCAGGGCCTTGACCAGGGCGAGGCCGAGGC
>Ga0308176_10002033_pt1 | contig 12673 bp, 11 predicted proteins | sample PhyCR2_3_FD_203890 | JGI IMG/M metagenome (GOLD analysis project Ga0308176, IMG submission 203890) | Soil microbial communities from UC Gill Tract Community Farm, Albany, California, United States - DLSLS.C.R2 | ecosystem: Environmental > Terrestrial > Soil > Agricultural land | place: USA... | reverse complement strand
GCCTGGGGGTCGAGGTCGACGAGGAGCACGCGCTTGCCCTGCTCGGCGAGGGCCGCGCCGATGCTGGCGACGGACGTCGTCTTGGCGACGCCCCCTTTCTGGTTGGCCAGCGCGATCACCGTCGGGCGGGTCTCGGGCGTCGCCGTCCTGGTGCCCCGAGGGGTGGTGGAGGCGGTGGACCTGTCGCTCGTGCGGGTGCGGGGCGCCATGCGTCCCAGTCTGTCAGGTCCGGTGGCCGCGACGGCCTCGGCCGGACCGGTCCACGCACGTCACGTGACGGAGTCGACACCGGGCACCCGGCAGGTGGCCGGCTCAGGCAGCCGCGGCGCGTTCAGGCGTCGGCGCGCGGGGTGACGGTGGAGTCGTAGCCGGCGGCCTCAAGGCCGGCCCAGTCGGACTTCTCGGGCCCCATCTGCTGGCCCTCGGGGCAGTGGGCGCGGAAGTCGCACCACGAGCAGATGGCGGAGGTCCGGGCCGGGAACCGGGCCGACTCGACCCCGACCTGCTTGAAGTCCGCGTCGGCCCGCCGCAGGTCGGAGGCGATCGACTCGGCCTCGGCGACCTTGCGCCCGAGCGACTCGTCGGTGTGCTCGTGCGAGGCGACGGTGCCCGACGGGACGTGGTGCAGCTCGACCCGGTGGCAGGGCCGTCGGAACATCCGGGACGCGGCGACGGCATACAACGCGAGCGGCAGCGAGGTGCGGGCGTCGTCGTCGGTGGGCACCTGGCGGCCCGTCTTGTAGTCGACGACGACCAGCTCGCCGTCCCGGTCGTCGAGGCGGTCGATGCGGCCCGTGATGGCGACGGCCTCGGTCTTGAGCGAGACGCTGCGCTCGATGCCGACCGGCTGGTTGTCGCGGTCGCTGCGCCGCAGGTAGTCGGTGACCGCGTCGCGCACCCTCAGGCGCCAGGCGGCGGACTGCTCGGGGTCTCGGAAGCCGACGTCGATCCATGACGTGCGCACGAGCTCGGCGACACCCGCCGGGGTGCGCTGCCCGGCCGGCAGGTCCCAGAAGTCGCGCAGGACGTTGTGGGTCGCGATGCCGACCGAGGTGTGCGCGCGCTGCGGGCGGGCCTGCGGACGCGGACGGTCGAGGTACTGCATGCGGTAGCGGCGCGGGCAGTCGAGCCAGGCGAGCAGCCGCGACGGCGATCCGGAGTAGAGCGGTGTGGGCATGCCGGCGAAGGTCGTCTGCTCAGCGGCTCCCGTCGTCACGCCGCCACCCTACGGCCAGGGGGCGACAGGGCGTCGCAGCCCTGCACAGCCGCGCCCGGCAGGCCGCGGCGGCAGGCCACGGCGGCCCGAGTGCTCAGGGCCTCAGCACCTCGGTGACCCCGCTCGAGGCCGCCTCGATGGCCTCGAGCACCTCGGGGGTCGTCGTGTTCTCGCCGAGCCGGTTGCGCTTGCCGGTGCCGTGGTAGTCGCTCGACCCGGTGAGCAGCAGGCCCAACCGGGCCGCGAGGTCCTCGGCGTGCGCGACCTCGTCGGGGCCGTGGTCGCGGTGGTACGCCTCCAGGCCCACGAGTCCCGCCTCACGCATACGGGCGATGAGCGCGTCGTCGACCGACCCGGACCTCGTCCGGGTGAACGGGTGGGCGAGGACGGGCACGCCGCCGGCCGCGCGGACGAGCTCGACGGCGCGAACCGGGTCGGGCGCGTAGTGGCCGACGTAGTAGGGCGAGTCGTCCCCCAGCCACGAGCCGAACGCCTCGTCGCGGTGCTCGATGGTCCCGTTGGCGATGAGGGCGTCGGCGATGTGCGGCCGCCCCGGCGTGGCCCCCGGCGCCACCTGCGCCAGCACCTCGTCGTACGTCACGGGTATGCCGTCGGCCGCCATCCGCTCGACCATCCGCTCCAGCCGGGTGGCGCGGGAGTCGCGGGCGCGCGCGAGCTCCTGGCGCAGGGGACGGTCGTCGGCGCCCGGGAGGTAGCCCAGCAGGTGGATCGACGAGTGCCGCCAGGCGCAGGAGATCTCGATGCCGCGCACGAGGGTGACGCCGTGCTCGTGCGCCGCCGCGGCGGCCTCGTCCCAGCCGCCGACGCTGTCGTGGTCGGTGATCGCGAGGACGTCGATGCCTGCGGCGGCCGCCGCGGCGAGGAGCTCGGAGGGCGTCTCGGTGCCGTCGCTGACCGAGGAGTGGGTGTGCAGGTCGATGACGGGACGCGCGGGTCCCCCACCTGCCCTCCCGGTCGATGTCACGCTCCTCAGCGTAGGGGCGAGAGCCACGATCCTCGCGTTTCGACGCTCCCGGGCGCGCGGCGGCGGGCCTCCACGCCGGCCCACTGGCAACCTTTGTGCCGCACCGCCCGTAGATGGGGCATGGACAGGGACAGGGGAACCGAGTGAGCCGCCGCAGCGACGCACGCGACGCCGACTTCACCGCCTTCATGACGCAGGCCGGACCGGCTCTGCTCCGAACCGCCTGGCTGCTGACCGGCGACCACGACAAGGCCCAGGAGCTGACCCAGGCCTCGCTCGTCAAGACGTACGTCGCCTGGCCGCGGGTCCGGGAGGGCGAGGCCCTGGCGTACGCGCGGCGCATCCTCGTCAACCACCGCACCGACGTCTGGCGCGCGACCCGCCGCGAGCTCGTCACCGACGCGCCTCCCGAGCACGACGAGAGACGGTCCCGACGCGACGACGTGCAGACGAGCGACGACCGCGACCTCGTCGTACGCCTCCTGCGCACCCTCCCGGAGCAGCAGCGCACCGTCGTCGTCCTGCGCTACTACACCGACCTGTCCGAGCAGGCCACGGCCGAGGTGCTCGGCATCTCCGTCGGCGCCGTCAAGAGTGCCGGGTCCCGCGGCCTCGCCGCCCTGCGAGCGGCGCTGACCGCCGCCGACAGCCACGACGCACCCGACGCCAGTGGGGCGGGCCCCCGAGACGTCGCCGAAACCACTCCCGAGAGGAGCGCACGATGAGCACCACGCCAGACGCGGACGTCCGCGCAGCGCTCGAGCAGGCAACCGACGTCGCGGGACTGACCTTCGACCCCGACGACGTCCTGACCCGCGGGCACCGGGTTCTTCGCCGGCGCCGTCTCGTCACCACCGGCGCGGCCGCCGCGGTGGCTGCCGTGGTCGCCGTCGTGGCGGTCCAGCTCGGCAGCGGACGGCCGCGAGCCATCCCGGCCGGACCGAGCAGCTCCGCGACCGCCGTCGTCACGGCGCTGCACGAGTCGGCGCAGCTGTCCACCAACGGCTCCTCGGAGGTCCAGGTCATGTCGGGCCCCGGCCTCCGGCTCGAGGTGGAGTCCACGTCAGGCGGCAAGGTCAGGGAGACCTGGCAGGTGCTCGAGGGCACCAAGACGGTTCGCACCGTGCGACGGGAGGTTCCACGCCCTCAGATCGGCGGCTCCAGCCTGCTCCTGCCGACCGATGGCGGGCTGCCGGGCGTCATCGCCGGCTGGGTCGACACCGGGAGCCCCAGAAGCCTCAACGTCAGACCGGTGTTCGTACCGGCCGCCTCGTCCGGCGAGGCGAGCACGGGCACGCGCCTGGTCCCGTCAGGCGGGGAAGGCTCTTCGACGCGCCACCTCTTCATCTCCCAGGTCAACACGCTCCAGCCCGACAAGCTCGCTGCCATGGTGTGGTCCGAGACGCTCGACGAGGCCGATCCCATGAAGGTGGGGTTCCGTGCGGCACTCACGGCGAACCCGCGCCCCGACATCGACCGGGCCGTCGTCACAGCACCGAACGGCGACCAGTGGGTCATGTGGAGCGACGACAGCCACTTCGGTCTCCTGTCTGGCCGTGGCGTGCAGCCGGGACCCGACGGGTCGGGGCCCATCCGGACCCTTTCGGTTCCGGCACGCACCGGCCTGGAGACCACCCCGGACCTGCTCTTCGGGTGGGCCGACGGCACCGGAGAGGTCAAAGCCACCTCGTCCGACTCGGCCGACCGGCTCGTGGTCTCGTTCGATCGTGCCGGCGGGCGAACGGCGTTCCTCGTCGCACCGCAGCCCCCGTCCCTGAGGATCAAGGGTGCGCTCACCGTCACGGTCGGCGGCAGCTCCACCACTGTCGGCTTCGCCGGCCCAGGTCAGGGCTGAGGCACCCGGCGACCGTCGTGGAGGTCCTCGGGCACCGGGACCGGAGGACCTCCACGAGCTGCAGCTCAGGCTTGGGCGGGGGCCTCTGCGCCGGCGTCGCGGCCGGGCCAGTTGCGGTCCGGGACGGGCACCGGGCGGCCGGGCTGCTCGCCGCCGCGCGCCTCGAGGTAGTTGGCCTTGGGCACCATGACCTTGCGGCGGAAGATGCAGACCACCGTCCCGTCCTGCTTGTAGCCGATGGTCTCGACGTGCACGACGCCGCGGTCGTCCTTCGAGGTCGACTCCCACTTGTCCAGCACCGTCGTCTCGCCGTAGATCGTGTCGCCGTGGAAGGTCGGCGCGACGTGGCGCAGCGACTCGATCTCGAGGTTGGCGATGGCCTTGCCCGAGACGTCCGGCACCGACATGCCGAGCAGCAGTGAGTAGACGTAGTTGCCGACGACGACGTTCTGCCCGAACTGTGTCGAGCCCGCGGCGTAGTGCGTGTCGAGGTGGAGCGGGTGGTGGTTCATCGTCAGCAGGCAGAAGAGGTGGTCGTCGTACTCGGTGACCGTCTTGCCGGGCCAGTGCTGGTAGACCGCACCGACCTCGAACTCCTCGTAGCTGCGCCCGAACTGCATGCCCACTCCTCGTCGTGAGAACTCGCCCGGCCCCGCTGGGACGAGCGGCTACCAGCCTGCCGGAGCGGACGGCATACGCCCATGGCCGTATGCCGTGTGCTTGCTCACGGTTGCGTCCGGTCGTCCGCGACGGGCTGGGGAGACGTCGCGGCGGCGGCGGCGTCGGTCGCCGGCGGCGCGTCGGAGAGCAGCGGGGCGCTGCTGCCCGGCGCGTCGGGGTCGGGGTCGGTCTGCAGCGTGGCGCCGGCGGCCGGGCGGGGACGCAGGCCGCTGCCCCGAACGGCGAGCAGGCCCGCGAAGTAGGTGCCGAGCGACACTCCGGCGGCCAGGCCGAGCCCGAGGCCGAAGGCCTGGACCAGCGTCGGCACACCGGTCGCGAAACCGTTTCCGTCGGGGTCGGTGACGAGCTGCGAGATGCCCTCGTAGGCCATCCGGCCGGGCAGCAGCGGCACGATGGCCGCCGTGGTGACGGCGAGCGCCGAGATGGTCAGGCGCCTGGCGAGCAGGCGAGCGGCGAAGCCGATGACGAGCGCGGCGGACGCCGAGGCGGTGACGGCGCCCAGTGCGAGGGTGCGCTCCCCCAGCGCCAGAACGAGCCAGCCGAGGCCGCCTGCGATCCCCGCGACGGCGACGGCACGGCCGCTCGAGTACGACATGACGGCGAAGGCCACGGAGATGACGACGGCACAGACGACCTGCACGACGATGTTGTCGCTGAGCAGGGTCTGCGAGGTGATCGCGATCGGGTAGTCGAGGCGCTTGCCGAGCGACAGCACGACCGAGATGCCCACGGCGATGCCGAGCGAGAGCACGACGACCTCGAAGCCGCGGGCACCCGCGGTGACGTAGTAGCCCTCGAGGGCGTCCTCCGCGGCGCCGACGACGGACAGCCCGGCCAGCAGCAGCACGATGCCGGAGGCGACGACGAGGGACGGCGAGACGTCGCCGAAGAACCCGAGCCCGGCCGACTGGGCCACGACGAGGAGCGTGGCGACCGCGGTCGGGATGGCGGCGCCGACGCACTGCGCGAAGAAGGCCGCCACCCCGGCGCTGGTCAGCCACCCGATCACCCGGTTGACGACGGTCGCCGTCAGGAAGCTGAGCAGGATGATGAAGGGGCCGGCGCCGACGAGCCCGGCCGCTCCGGCAGCGAGGGCACCACCGGCCACGGTCACGAGCCAGCGCCGGTAGGGGTGCGGCGCTGTGATGACGGCGTCGAAGCGCACCCGTGCCTCGTCGACCGACACGGGGTCGTGCCACAGCTCGACGATGAGGCTGCGCAGGCGCTCGAGGCGCGTGTAGTCCTGGACCCGGAAGCGCACGATGCGCATCACGGTGATCGGGTCGGCGTGCGGGCCGCGGTGGTACGAGACGGTGACCGACGTGTAGGTCACGTCGACGTGGACCGAGCTGAGGCCGTACGCCTTCGTGAGGGTGAGCACGGTCGCCGTGACGTCGGCGGCGGCGGCGCCGGTCGCGACCATCGCGACCCCGGCCCGCATGGCCAGGTCGATGACGGCCTGGGCCGTCAGCGCGTCCACCCCGTCGGGGGTGGTCCAGATCGGGATCTCGTCGGTGGGCGGCCGGCTCGGGCGCATGGCCCGCCGCGTGTTCGCCCGCAGGGACGGGAGGCTGGCCCGCGCCGAGGTCGGCCGGAGGGTGCGGTCGCGGTCGGTGCGGGGCACCCGACGACTGTATTGCCCGGCTCCCTGCCCGGCACCGCCGGGGCGGCCCTGCTCACGCCGGCGGCAATGTGGTTGTCATGGGCGCGGTTTGCCGTGACACGATGACGGGATGAGTGAAGAGCAGAAGACGTCGCCGGGTCGCAAGCGCCCGACGACCGACGAGTTCCGCGCCTTCGTGGCGAGCGGCTGGGCCCCTCGCGGCACCGGGGTGACCCCCCGCGCCGAGGTGGCCGACTACGCGGGCCGGCGCCGAGAGGCCGTGAGCGCCGCCTTCCCCGGCGAGCGCCTGGTCATCCCGGCCGGTGGTCTCAAGGTCCGCAGCAACGACACCGACTACGTCTTCCGGCCGCACAGCGCCTTCGCCCACCTCACCGGGCTCGGCAGCGACCGTGAGCCCGACGCGGTCCTCGTCCTCGAGCCCAACCGGGCCCCCGGCGGCCAGAGCGCCCACGGGCACGAGGCGATCCTCTACTTCCGCCCGCTGGCCGACCGCGACACCGAGGAGTTCTTCGGCGACTCCCGCTACGGCGAGTTCTGGGTGGGCGCCCGGCCCACGCTCGCCGACGTCGAGTCGGAGCTGGGCCTGACCGCCCGGCACGTCGACGAGTTCGCCGACGCCATCGCCAAGGACGCCGGCCAGGTCACCATCCGGGTGGTCCGCGACGGCGATCCCGAGGTCGCGACACGCGTCGACCAGGCCCGAGCCGCCGCGACGGAGACTCAGGAGGCCATCGAGGCCGAGACGCGGGTCGAGGTCCAGCGCGGGGCCGACGAGGAGCTCGCCGCCTTCCTGTCCAAGCTGCGCTTCGTCAAGGACGAGTGGGAGGTCGAGCAGATGCGCGATGCCGTCGCCGGCACCCACAAGGGCTTCGACGCCGTCATCGCCGACCTGCCCGAGGCCGTGCGACGAGGTCGTGGTGAGCGCTGGGTCGAGGGCGTCTTCGGGCTCCACGCCCGCCACCACGGCAACGGCGTCGGCTACGACTCCATCTGCGCGAGCGGCGACCACGCCAACACGCTGCACTGGATCAAGAACACCGGCGAGGTCCGCGACGGCGACCTGCTCCTGCTCGACGCCGGGGTCGAGGTCGACTCTCTCTTCACCGCCGACATCACCCGCACGCTTCCGGTCAGCGGCACCTTCACCGAGGTGCAGCGCAGGATCTACGACGCCGTGTATGCCGCACAGGAGGCGGGGATCGCCGCCTGCCGGCCGGGCAACAGGTTCAGCGACGTGCACGCCGCCGCCATCCGTGTCATCGCCGAGCACCTGCACGAGTGGGGCCTGCTGCCCGAGGGCGTCGACGTCGAGGGCACCCTCGACGCCGAGCACGGGCAGTACCACCGCCGTTGGATGGTGCACGGCACGAGCCACCACCTCGGCATCGACGTGCACGACTGCGCGCTCGCCACGCGTGCGGAGTACAACGACGCGGAGCTGCGCCCGGGCATGATCCTCACGGTCGAGCCGGGCCTCTACTTCAAGGCCGACGACGAGCTCGTCCCCGCGGAGTTCCGTGGCAACGGCGTTCGCATCGAGGACGACATCCTCATCACCGAGGACGGCTGCGAGAACCTCTCGGCCGCGATGCCGCGCAGCGCCGCCGAGGTCGAGCAGTGGATCGCCGGCATCTGGGGCGCCAGGGCCTGAGGCCGACCTCGCCCCGGGCCGCAGCCCGCCGGGACGTCGCCAACCCCCGACGGCCGTGACCGTCGGGGGTTGGCTCGTCCTCGACGTGCCGTGCTCAGCCGGCGGGCGGGCCCGCGGCCGGGTCGCTAGGCGGGGACGACGGTGGGGATGACGAGGGGGTCGACGGTGGCGCGGCCGGGTGCACGGCCGCCCCGCCGAAACCGCCGAGGCCCGTCCCGATCCCTGCCTTGGCGAGGATCTCGCGCGCCTGCTGGGCGACCTTGTGCTCGCAGAACACCTCGTAACGGGTCGCCACGACCTGGCTCACCGACGAGAAGTCGCGGGCGCCGCGGGTGAACGCGTAGCCGACGACCGACCAGATGAGCCCGAACAGGGCGCCGTAGAGGGAGGTGAGCACCAGGAGCGTCAGGGGGTTCGAGGGCCGGGAGAACAGCGAGAGGATCAGGCCCACGAAGAGCCCGAGCCACACGCCGGAGAGCAGCCCACCCACCGACACCCTGCCCCAGGTCAGACGGGCGGTGACCCGCTCCATCTGCTTGAGGTCCGTGCCGACGATGAGGCAGTTCTCGACCGGGAAGTGGTTGTCGGACAGGGTGTCGACGGCCTTCTGCGCGTCGACGTACTTCTCGAAGATCCCCAGCGACATCGGGTACTCGAGGGACAGCGTCGCAAATCCCTGGCGTCCCCCCGGACCCTTCGGTTGCAGGCTCATGACTCCATCCTCGCATCCCGGTGCAGGACGCGCGGGGGCCTCAGGACCGGAGCTTGTAGTCCTCGACGAGCCGCCGGCCGATGATCATCCGCTGGATGTCGGCGGTCCCCTCGCCGATCAGCAGCATGGGCGCCTCGCGGTAGAGCCGCTCGATCTCGTACTCCTTGGAGTAGCCGTAGCCGCCGTGGATGCGGAAGCTGTCCTCGACGACCTGGGAGCAGTACTCGGAGGCAAGGTACTTCGCCATGCCGGCCTCGAGGTCGTTGCGCTGGCCCGAGTCCTTCTTCCGAGCGGCCTTGACCATCATCTCGTGCGCGGCCTCCACCTTGACGGCCATGTCGGCGAGGCGGAAGAGCACGGCCTGGTGGTCGACGATCTTCTTGCCGAAGGTCTCGCGCTGCTGGGCGTAGGAGACGCCGAGCTCGAAGGCCCTACGGGCGACACCGCATCCGCGGGCGGCGACGTTGACGCGTCCCACCTCGACTCCGTCCATCATCTGGTAGAAGCCCTTGCCCGGCTCGCCGCCGAGGACCTGGGCGTCGGTGGTGCGGTGCCCGTCGAGGACGAGCTCGGTGGTGTCGACGCCCTTGTAGCCCATCTTGTCGATCTTGCCCGGCACGGTGATCCCCTGCGCGGTCTCGCCGAAGCCCGGCTCCTTCTCGACGAGGAAGGTCGTCATGTTGCGGTAGACGGAGTCGGCGCCGGTGTCGGTCTTGACGAGGACCGCGACGAGGTTCGCCGACCCGCCGTTGGTCAGCCACATCTTCTGGCCGTTGATCGTCCAGTCGCCGTCGTCGCCCTTGACCGCCTTGGTCTTGATCGCCGAGACGTCGGAGCCGCAGCCGGGCTCGCTCATCGAGAAGGCCCCGCGGATCTCGCCGGTGGCCATCTTCGGCAGGTAGCGCTGCTTCTGCTCGTCGGTGCCGTGCTGGAGCAGCAGGTAGGCGACGATGAAGTGGGTGTTGATGATGCCGCTGACGCTCATCCAGCCGCGCGCGATCTCCTCGACGCAGAGGGCGTAGGTCAGCAGCGACTCGCCCAGGCCGCCGTACTCCTCGGGGATCATCAGGCCGAAGATCCCCATCTCCTTCATGCCCTCGACGATCTCCGTCGGGTACTCGTCCCGGTGCTCGAGCTCGGTCGCGACGGGGAGGATCTGCTCGTCGACGAACTCGCGGACGAGCTTGACCAGCTCGGTCTGCTCCTCGGTGAGGCCGTCGGTCTGCTGGAGTCGGGACATGCGCGATCGCCACCTTGCGTCTGGGCTGGGGTCAACTGCGACCGAGTATGCCGTCGCGCCGGGTGGGCGGTCACCGGCGCGGGCTGTGAGGGTCGACACCTGTGTCGTCGGTCACCGGCGGTGAGCCGCGGTGACGATCCGCGGTGACGATCCGCGGTGAGGAGCGGACCACCGGCCGGATAAATGCGTTGCGCCGTCCGGCGCGGGTGCGCGACCCTCGGTGTCGACCGCGACGGTGGACGACCGCGCACCGGACCCAAGGAGGGTGACATGTCGATGAGGGCCTCGGGCATGCCTGCCCACGTTTCTTCTTCCTTGGAGTTCTCTTGTCTTTCAACGCTTTTCACGAAGACGACCTCGAGGTCTTCGACGCCCGGCTGACCGACCGGCGCGCCCCCGACCTCGAGCTCGAGCAGTACGCGGTCGACACGGACCCCGACGGCCCTCCGGAGGGCGATCGGTGGTCCAGCTGGGACGGTGCGACGCACGGTCCCGAACCGAGGCCGGACTGGGTCATCACCGACCTGGGCGCGGTCGAGACCGACCTCGGCATCCTCAAGACCGGCAAGGAGGCCGACGTCCACCTGGTGCGCCGGTGGGTCCCCGGCTCACCCGACCGGGACGTGCTCATGGCCGGGAAGCGCTACCGGTCGAGCAAGCACCGCATGTTCCACCGCGACTCGGGCTACCTCGAGGGGCGGCGCGTGCGGAAGTCCCGCGAGATGCGCGCCATGCGCACCCGCACGTCGTTCGGCAAGGAGCTGATCAGCGGGCTCTGGGCGTTCGCCGAGTTCGGGACGCTGGTCCGACTGTGGGACGAGGGGCTGCCGGTGCCCTACCCGGTGCAGATGTCCGACGACGAGATGCTGATGGAGTTCATCGGCACCTCCGACGGACTGGCCGCCCCACGTCTCGCGCAGGTGCGCCCGGACCCGGACCTGCTGCCGGTGCTCTTCGAGCAGCTGCGCGAGGCGATGCTGCGGCTCGCCGAGCTCGGCTGGGCGCACGGGGACCTCTCGCCGTACAACGTGCTGCTCGACGGCGAGGGGGAGGATGCCCGGCTCGTCCTCATCGACTGGCCGCAGGTGGTCGACGTCATCGGCAACCCGCACGGCCCCGAGTTCCTCGAACGCGACACACGCAACATGTGTGACTGGTTCACTCGACGTGGGTATGCGGTGGACGAAGGCCTGCTCTTCGGGGACCTCATGGCGGCGGCGACGTCGCGCTGGTGAGGGCGCCGGGGAGCCGGGGACGAGATGGAGGCCGCCCGTTCGTGGGGTGACCTCCATCCGCCCCGGCCTCGGCCGAAGGCGCCGGGCCGTCAGTGGTCGGTGAGGAAGTCGGCCGTGTGGCCGAACTTGCCCGAGTGCACGAAGGCCTCGAGCGGCAGCCGCGAGCGCGGCAGCCGGGCCCGGGTGCGCACCCACTCCGGCACCTGGGCGTCGTCGTCGGGACCACCGGGCAGGCCGAGCGCGATGCCCGTGGTCACGGCCCAGTGCGGCGGCACCGCGAACCGCTCCGTGGCGGCTCGGTGGTCGAAGCCGCCGAACTGGCGCACCTGCAGACCCATCGACCGGGCCTGCACGGTGATGTGGGCGACCGCCTGCCCGAGGTCGAACATCGCGTAGTCGCTGTAGGCGATCTCGTGGTCCTCGTCCGTCGCCACCTGGTGCAGCGTGAGGATGATCGCCGAGGCCGACGGCGCCCACGCCTGGTTGGCCGAGGACAGGACCTCGACCATCGCGGCGTGCGTGTCGTCGCCGCGCAGGCCGACGAGGAACCCCCACGGCTGGGAGTTGCCGGCCGACGGGGACCAGCGCGCCGCCTCGAGGATGGCCCGCAGCTCCTCGGGCCGCAGCTCGTGGGAGCGGTCGTAGACCATGACGCTCTCGCGGTCGCGCAGCAGGGGCGTGAGGGTCTCCGGCTGGGCAGGGGTCACGAGGGGCGTGGGCCGTCCCGTCGCCTTCGCAGTCGCCTCGTCAGTCATGCCGCTCCACCGTCCTCCACGCAGGTGTCAACGATCGCCGACGCACGACTCTTCCCCACGCGTCTGTGGGCAGCACCACCAGGGTCAGTACGCGCGTCCCACGACGGCCAGTACCCCGTCGTCCGACTCCGACTCGGGCACCGACCCGTCGGGCATCGTCAGGCACCGCACGGTCACGGACGACTCGGCCAGGCGAGCCTCCCCCTCCGGTCCGAGTGTCGACCACGGGATCGTGGCCCACCCGGTGCGGGCCGCCTCGGCGGCGTCATCGAGCGACTCGACCGCGGAGGTGTTGGCGTCCCGGTGGGCCAGCGCGGCGGCATACAGCGCCTCGTGGTCCTGCTCGAGGGCGGTGCAGACGGTGTCGACGACCGCCCCCAGCGGCACCGCGGACTTGCCGCCGGCGACCCGCCGGGCGAGGGTGACGGCGCCCTCGGCGAGGTCACGGGGACCGACCTCCACGCGCACGGGGATCCCCTTGAGCTCGGCGTCGACCGCGCGGCGCCCGAACGGCGTGTCGACCCGCGCGTCCAGCTCGGCACGCACCCCGCGGGCCAGGAGGTCGGAGAGGAGCCGGCGAGCCGCCGCCAGGACCCCCTCGCCGTCCTTGACGACCATGACGAGCGCCTGGACGGGGGCCAGCCGGGGCGGCACGCGCAGCCCCTGGTCGTCGCCGTGGCCCATGATGAGGCCGCCGAGCATGCGCGTCGAGGTGCCCC
>Ga0308176_10002032_pt1 | contig 12674 bp, 9 predicted proteins | sample PhyCR2_3_FD_203890 | JGI IMG/M metagenome (GOLD analysis project Ga0308176, IMG submission 203890) | Soil microbial communities from UC Gill Tract Community Farm, Albany, California, United States - DLSLS.C.R2 | ecosystem: Environmental > Terrestrial > Soil > Agricultural land | place: USA... | reverse complement strand
CGCGGCGAGCACGGCCCGCACCGCGAAGGCCGCGCGGCCCCCGTACTGCAGGAAGGCGTTGAGGATGTCGGGGGTGTTCACGAAGAGGTTCGGCCGCAGGTAGGCCGCGCTCTCCTCGCCGCCGAGACCGGCCAGTTCGGAGAGGTAGGACTCGACCTCCTCCTTGGAGTTGCGCCAGGTGAAGTACGTGTACGACTGGTGGAAGCCGATCCGGGCCAGGCTGTGCATCATCGCGGGCCGGGTGAACGCCTCGGCGAGGAACAGCACGTCGGGGTCGGTGGCGTGCACCTCCTCGATGAGCCGCTCCCAGAACCAGACCGGCTTGGTGTGCGGGTTGTCGACGCGGAAGATCCGCACCCCGTGCGCCATCCAGTGGCGCAGCACGCGCAGGCACTCCGCGTACAGCCCCTCGGGCTCGGTGTCGAAATCGAGTGGATAGATGTCCTGGTACTTCTTCGGCGGGTTCTCGGCGTAGGCGATCGACCCGTCGAGCCGGTGCCGGAACCACTCCGGGTGCTCGGTGACCCAGGGGTGGTCGGGCGAGCACTGAAGCGCGAAGTCCAGCGCCACCTCCAGGCCCAGTTCACCGGCCCGGGCGACGAAGTGGTCGAAGTCGTCCAGGGTGCCGAGGTCGGGGTGGACGGCGTCGTGGCCGCCGGCCGGGGAGCCGATCGCCCACGGTGAGCCGGGGTCGTGCGGGCCGGCGGCCAGGGTGTTGCCGCGGCCCTTGCGGTGGGTGGTGCCGATCGGGTGGACCGGCGGCAGGTACACCACGTCGAAGCCCATCGCGGCGACGGCCTCGAGCCGCTCCGCCGCGGTGCGCAGGGTGCCCGAACGCGGCGGCTCCAGCACGCCCTCGGCGTTCACCGTCTCCGCGACGGCGCCCTCGGAGCGCGGGAAGAACTCGTACCAGGACCCGTACAGCGCCCGCTCCCGGTCGACGCGCAGCGGCAGTTCCTCGGAGCGGGTCACGAGCTCACGCAGCGGCCGGTCGGCCAGGACCGCGGTCACCTCGGCGCCGAGTGCGGCGGCGAGCCGCTCGTCGGGGCCGAGGGTGCCGTCCAGGAGCCGGCCGCGGGCCGCCGTGAGCACCTCGCGGGCCCGCCCGGCGTCACCGGCCGGCAGGGCGTCCAGGGACCGTTCGAGGAGCCGCGCGCCCTCCGCGAGGACCAGTTCCACGTCGATCCGGGCCGGGATCTTGATCCGGGCGGTGTGCCGCCAGGTGGCCACGGGATCGCTCCACGCCTCCACCCGGTAGGTCCACTCGCCCTCCCGGCCGGCCGCGACCTGCGCGGCGTACCGGTCGGTCCCCGGCGCGACCAGCCGCATCGGCGTCCAGGGGCCCGGCACACCGTCGGGGCCGGTCAGGACGACGTTCGCGGCGACCGCGTCGTGTCCCTCCCGGAAGACCGTGGCGGACACCTCGAACAGCTCTCCCGGCACGGCGCGGGCGGGGCGGCGGCCCGCGTCCACCTGGGGGCGGACGTCCCGCACGGGTATCCGGCCGACGGTGGGTGCCGGCCGACGGACGTCGGGCTTGCCTTGCATGGTCATGCCTCCTGGCGCTAGGGGCCTGTCCGGCGGATCAGGCCGGCTCCGGCCAACGGTTCCTTGTCGGTGCGGGTGAGCGGGGCCTGGTGCGCCCAGCCGCAAGGCGCAGGAGGGAGTCGACGCGATGGGGTCCCCCAGCTCGAACGAAGCCGTGCGGGGGCCGGGCGTGCCAGGCCCCGCGATTCCCGCGGGATCCGCCGGACAGGTCCCCGGGTGGGTCGTGGACCCGGCCGTGGCGGCACCGGGATCAGGGCCCCGGTGGTGGCGGGCACCGGGGTCAGGGCAGGGAAGGGGGATGCGGCGCGGGCCGGCGCAGCGCCGTGGTCCCGTTGCTCACGTCGGCGATGATGCGGCGGTAGCCCGCCACCAGCGGATGGTGCGGATAGGCCGTGCTGAACAGCCGTTCCCCGGCCAGCGCCGCCATCTCCGGGGCGTAGGGCAGGGCCACGGTGACCGGCGCGCCGAAGGCGTTCTCCACCTTCGCGCGCAGCGGCTCGTGGGGCGTCCCGGACGGCACCAGGTTCACCGCGACGCTCAGCCGCCCGCAGCCGAGGCGGTCGGCGAGCGACATGGTCTCGGCGGCGCCCGCCATGTCCAGCCGGTCCGCCCGGGTGACCACCACCAGGGCGTCCGAGCTGGCCATCGAGGTCACCGTCTCGTTGTTGAACCCGGCGTGGGTGTCGAGGAGCAGCACGTCCAGGGCGAGGGAGTCGATCAGCCGGTCGAAGCCCTCCCGGAGCAGCCCCACGTCGTAGCCGCGGCCCATGATCTCGTTGATGACCCCGGCCCGGCTGCGGGCCGGCACCACGAAGAACCCGTCGTGCCCGGCGTCCGCCTCGGCGGGGTAGGCGGCCTCCTCGATCTCGCAGCGCCCGATCAGGTAGTCGCTCAGGGAGCGCCGGACCGTGCCGAGAGCGTCCCCGAACATGACGTCCAGCGCCGGGGTCTGGATGTCGGTGTCCACCAGTGCGACCCGGTGGCCGGAGGAGGCCAGGAGCACCGCCAGGTTGGCGGCCGTACTCGACTTCCCCGTACCGCCCCGGTACGAGTGCACGGTGATGATCTGCGACATGGTCTCCACCCGGGGTCTTCCATCAGGAGGCGCGCCGGTGCACGGCCATCATGGTGATGTCGTCCGACTGCTCGGCGGGCCCGACGAACTCGTTCAGCACCCCGTCCATGTGGTCGAGGAGTTCCTCGCCGCGCACCGCCGCCTCGGTGAGCTGCTTGAGCATCAGTTCGTTGCCGAAGAACCGGCCCGAACCGGACCGGGCCTCGGTGACGCCGTCGGTGTAGATGAAGAGGGTGTCGCCGGGGCTGATCTGCGTGTAGCCCAGCGAGAAGGTGACGTCGGGGATGACGCCGACCGCGGGTCCCGTGGGTTCCAGCAGTACCGGTTCGGCGCCGTCGGCGCTCACCAGCACCGGCGGGTTGTGGCCGCCGTTGATGTAGACGAGGTTGCCGGTCAGCGGGTCGAGCACGCCGAAGAACAAGGTCGCGAAGTAGCCCTGCCGGATGTGGTTGCGGGTCAGGTAGTTGTTGGTGCCCACCACCGCGTTCAGCAGCGGGGTCGCCCCCACGACGGGGATCGCTCGGGTCTGCTCCTCCCAGACGGTGGACTCGTTCAGCACGTCGGCCGCGATCAGGTTCTGCAGCCCGCTCTGCTCGGCGGTGTGCCGCAGCAGGCTGCGGATCAGCGCCATGAACAGGGCGGCGCCCACGCCCTTGTCGCAGACGTCCGCCACCACCAGCGCCAGCCGGCGCCGGTTGACCAGCTCGAACACGTCGTAGAAGTCCCCGGCGACGGTCCGGGCCGGCCGGAAGCGGACGTCGATCTCCCAGTCGTCGGGGCTGGGCAGGGTGTCCGGCAGGAAGCCGAGCTGTATCTCCCGGCCGATCTCCAGCTCCCTTTCGTAGCTGAGCAGTTCGGCGTGCGCGGCCACGTCCTGCAGGGTGCGGCTGAACTCGGTGCGCTCATGGCAGTCGCGCAGCCGGGCGCGCACCAGTTCGGGGTGGAACGGCGGCACCAGGTAGTCGGCGCCCGCCTGCACGTGCCCGCCGAGCAGATGCAGATCGTGGTCGGCGAACGCCACCACGGTGGGCTGCCGTCCCTCGTCGTCCAGCCGCCGTACGACCGCCTTCACCGTGGCCGGGGCGAGCCGGGCGGAGACGAGCAGCACGTCGGGCTCCCCCAGCTCGCCCGGTGCCTGCGCGAGGGTCTCGCCCGGCGTGCGGCGGCGGACCTCGAACCGCAGCTCCCGCAGCGTCGCCAGCAGCTCGTCCGGGGCGCGGCGGTGTTCGTCAAGGAGCAGCACCTTCGTGTGTGACATCTCGTCTCATCCGTCGTGGTGGCCGCGGCGGATCGTCAGCGTGCTGACGTTCCGCCCCGCCACCAGCTCGTAGTCGAAGCGGTCCACCGCCGTCAGCGCCAGGAAGACACCGAGTCCGCCGACGGCGCGCCGGGCCAGTGGCATCTCCAGGTCGGGCGACTTCATCCCGCCGCGCGGGTCGAAGGCCGGGGCGTCGTCGACGAAGCGCACCCACACCCGGTCGGGGGCGACTCCGCCGTCCACGCAGATGTCGCCGCTCGCCCCGCGGTAGCCGTGCATCACGATGTTGGTCGCCAGTTCGTCGGCCGCCAGCCGCAGCCGGTAGGTCTCGCTGCTGCTCAGCCGTCCCGACCGCCCGAGCTCCAGGACGAACCCGGCGACCAGGTCCAGGGATTCGAGGTCGGCCGGGATCCGCAGCCGCGCCGCGGTCCGGGCGGCGAGCGGCATGTCGCACCACTCCTGCTCGGCGGTGTGCTTGGCCGACGTGGCCCCCGAGTCGATCGCCATCTCCGTGGCCCCTCTCAGGCGTCGATCAGCTCGATGCTGTGGTCGAAGCCGGCCAGCCGGATGGTGCGGCTCACCGGCTCCGTCGCCCCGATCACGGCGATGCGCACCTCGTCGCCCATCTTCTGGCGGGCGAAGACCAGGGAGCGCAGGCCAGCGCTGGCCAGGAAGTCGAGGTGCCGGGCGTCTATCTCCAGACGTACCGCGCCCTGCTCGGCAGCCTGGTCGATCAGATCGTGGAAGCGGGGCGCGGTGGACGCGTCCAGCTCTCCCTTGATCTCGATCGTCGCGATGCCCTCGGACACGCTCAGGATTCCGTCGAACGACATGAACAGCTCTCCTTCTGTGAGGGGGTTCAGCCGGTGCGCCGGTCCCGGCCGACGAGGATCACCAGCGTGTGCGGGCCGAGGTGGTAGCGGCCCGGGTGGTGCAGCTCGGGCTCGGCGCCCAGCGGGCCGGGGCCGTGCGGGGCGCCGAGCCCGGTGTCGGCGAACAGGTGCCAGGCCTGTCCCTCGGGCAGCCCGGGCAGTTCCAGGTCGTGCGACTCCCAGTGGGCGTTGACGGCCACGTAGACGTGGTCGTCGCGCACCGTGCCGCCCTTGGCGTGCCGGCCGCAGCGCATCCAGGCCAGGACCCTGCTGTGCGCGGACCAGTCCGGGTCCCAGGCCCGTACGCCGTGCCAGCCGATGTCCGGGTAGCCGCTGCCGACCCGGTCGGAGCCGGTCGGGTGGTCCGCGGAGCGCAGCACCGGATGGGCGTGCCGGAAGGCGATCAGGGCCCGGGTGAACGCCAGCAGCTCCGCGTTGGCCTCGACGAGCCCCCAGTCGAACCAGGACAGCGCGTTGTCCTGGCAGTAGCCGTTGTTGTTGCCGAGCTGGGTGCGCCCGACCTCGTCCCCGGCCAGGAGCATCGGGACGCCCTGGCTGGTGAGCAGGATGCCCAGCATGTTCTTCATCTGGCGGGTCCTGAGGTCGCGGACGTGCGCCGAGCCGCTGGGGCCCTCCTCCCCGCAGTTCCAGCTGTGGTTGTCGTTCGCCCCGTCGCGGTTGTCCTCGCCGTTGGCCTCGTTGTGCTTGTCGTTGTACGAGACCAGGTCGTGGAGGGTGAACCCGTCGTGGGCGGTGACGAAGTTGACCGACGCCGAGGCGGTGCGGCCCCGGTACAGGTCGGGGGAGCCGGCCATGCGGGTGGCCAGCTCGCCGACCAGTCCGGGCTCGCCCTTGACGAACCGGCGCACGGTGTCCCGGTACTTGCCGTTCCACTCAGACCAGCGGCCGTAGTTGGGGAAGGCGCCCACCTGGTAGAGCCCGGCCGCGTCCCAGGCCTCGGCGATGAGCTTGGTGTGCCGGAGGATCGGGTCGTGGGCCAGTTGCTCCAGCAGCGGCGGGTTGGGCAGCGGGGTGCCGTCGGGCGCCCGGTCGAGGATGGCGGCGAGGTCGAAGCGGAAGCCGTCGATGTGGTACTCGGACACCCAGTAGCGCAGGCAGGACAGCACGAAGTCACGGACCACGGGGTGGTTGCAGTTGACGGTGTTGCCGGTGCCGCTGAAGTTGTAGTACTCGCCCTGGGGCGTGAGCATGTAGTACGTGGCGTTGTCCAGGCCACGGAACGAGATGGTCGGGCCCTGCTCGTTGCCCTCGGCGGTGTGGTTGAAGACCACGTCGAGCATGACCTCGATGCCGGCCCGGTGCAGATCCCGGACGAGGGTCTTGAACTCGTCGGCCTGCATCCCGAACCGGCCCGTGGCCGCGTAGCCGGCCTTGGGGGCGAAGAACGAGACGGTGTTGTAGCCCCAGTAGTTGTGCAGCCGCCCGCCGGTCGCCGGGTCGGTGCGCGGATTGTCCAGCTCGTCGAACTCGAACACCGGCAGCAGCTCTACACAGTTGACGCCGAGGTCCTTCAGGTGCGGGATCTTCTCCCGCAGGCCCGCGTAGGTGCCCGGGGCGCTCACCCCGGACGAGGGGTGCCGGGTGAAGCCCCGGACGTGGGTCTCGTAGATGACCAGGTCCTCGGTGGGGATGCCCAGCGGGGTGTCGTCACCCCAGTCGAAGTCGTCGTCGAGCACCTTCGCCCGGTAGGGATAGACGTCGTCCCAGTCCGGTTCCCGGCCCCACACGTCCCGGCCCGAGATCAGCCGGGCGTAGGGGTCGCTGAGCACCTTGCCCGCGTCGAACCGGTCCCCGGCCCCCGGGTCGAAGGGGCCGTCGGCGCGGAAGCCGTACTCCAGGTTCTCCGCGTCCAGGTCGAAGACCGTCATCGCGTACACGCTGCCGATCCGGAACTCCGGTGGGAACTCCAGTTCGGCCATGGGGTGCCGGGCACCCCGTTCGAAGAGGACCAGCCGCATCGCGGTCGCCCGGTCGGAGTAGACCGAGAAGTTGATTCCCCCCGGCACCGGATGGGCGCCGTACGGGAAGGGCCGCCCGGCCCGCACCCGGTGGCCGCCGATCCGGCGGGTGGGGAACGCGTCGACGCGCTCACGTACGTCCTGGGTGGTCATCGGCCCGTGTGTTCCCGTGCGGCGTCCAGGTCTTCCTCGATGTCGAAGAAGTCCAGGAACCCGGTGGCGGACATCACGAACCGGACCTCCTCCGACAGGCCGACCAGCGTCACCCGGGTCTCGAGCTGCTGCGCCCTGCGGTGCACGATCAGCAGGGTGCGCAGACCGGCGCTGGAGACGTAGGAGACCCCGCTGAGGTCGATCAGCAGCCGGCTGCCCTGTCCGACGAACGGCAGGAGCTGGGCCTGGAGCCCGCCGGACGTGGTCGAGTTGATCTCTCCTTCGAGGACGACGACCGCGGTGTCGCCCTCGGTGCGGGAGCTGAGCTTGACGGTCATCCCGCCACCTCCGTCCGGGCCACGGGGGCCAGCCGAACCTTCACCTTGACCCGGCCGGACGTCTCGGGGAGCTGCACCAGCAGGCCCTCGGCGTCGAAGCCGGTGTGCGGCTCACCGTCGATCTCCACGGACTCGATGCGCACCGAGCCCCGCGGCAGCAGGTCGGGAGCCACCCGCAGCACCCGGCCCTCGATCAGCGCCGGGTCGGGCTTGAACCAGAAGTCCATCGCGCTGCCGCCCAGCAGCAGGTTGTTGTAGACGGCCGCCAGGTAGCACAGCTCGGCCGAGTGGTACATCGACATCGAGTGGCTGCCCTTCAGCCGCTCGACCCCGAGCAGGTACGGCAGCCCGCTGGCCAGCGTGTTGAAGTAGACGGCGCCCTCGTCGTGGTCCAGGAAGAAGGCGTTGTAGAAGGCCTGCGCGTCGCGGGCCTCGCCCTGGAAGTCGGCGCGGCCGGTGACACCGCGCAGGATGAGGTAGGCGAGGATCGCCTGCTCCTGCTGCCACCACGCCTTGCGGTCGTGCCAGGTGAACCGGTGCCGGTCCGCGCCGTCCTGCCGCACGCGCTCCACGACGTCGTACCAGCCGCCGCGCTGCCGGTCCGCGCCCCACTCGGGCATGGTCTCGCCGAGGGAGGTGGCCAGCTCCAGGTAGGCGTCCTTGGGACGCAGCGAGTGCATCCGCAGCAGGTTCCAGGCGATCTTGAGGTTGTGGCCGACGACCGCCCGGTTCTGCTGCCAGCCGTGCGTGGTGTCGTGCGACCAGTCCTTGTGGAACCGCTCCTGGACGAAGGGGCTGTGCTCCGGGTCGGGGAAGCGGCTGACGACGGTGTCGAAGGTGTACTCCAGCATGTCGGCGTAGGTCTTCTCACCGGTGGCCAGGTACAGATTGATCAGATAGGCCGGCGCGTGGTCGCCGACGGAGTTCCAGTTCTTGCGGGCCCGGTTGGGGCCGAGCGACTCGTGCTCGGCGCTGAGCAGGATCGGGTCGATGTGGGAGAAGTACCCGCCGTGCTCCGGGTCCAGGTAGAACCGGTCGAAGAGCCGGATGGTGGCGTCCGCGTCCGCCTTGATGCGGGGGTCGCCGGTGATCCGGTAGGTCTGGATGGGCCCGGCCAGCGCGTAGATCTGCTCGTAGGCGGGCAGCGCGTCGTAGTCGTCGGAGAACTCCGAGGTGAAGAGCTTGGTCTCGACGTCGCCGTCGACCTTCAGGCCGTGGTACCAGTACACGACGTTCTCGTCGGCGTCCACGAACCGCATGTGCTCGCGCAGGTACTCCGTGCCCCGCTCGGCGACCTCCAGGTACTCGTCGTCGCCGGTGAGCAGGAACGCGGAGGCCATGCCGTACACCAGCCGGGAGATGGTGTCGGTCTCCTGGACGTGGCTCGCGGTCTTGTCGCCGCTGAGCCGGATCTCGGTGCGGTACCGGGTGAAGTCCACCGGCCCGTCGCCGAACTGGGCCTTGCGGTAGAAGGCGGCGATCTCGCGTATCTGCCGGATCCACCAGCCGGCCTCCTCGAAGCGGTGGTCGTCCGGCTGCCGCCCGGTGAAGATCAGCCGCTTCGCCTCGAACCGCAGCCCGTCGGCCCCCGGGTAGAAGATCCCGTACGCCAGGACGTACCGGCCCTCCTCGAGCAGCGAGTCGATGTGCCCGGTCGCGTCCTGGTACGGCTCTCCGAGGTTGTGCAGCAGCTCCGCGGACGGCCCGCCGTCCAGGGAGACCTCGAAGGGACGGCCGTCGGCGGTGACGAGGGTGAAGACGCGTGCCTCGCGATCGAATCCGGCCACCCGGCCCGCGACGGTGTCGGAGAACGTGAAGTTGACGGTGTCGGACATGGTCACACCCTTCGCTTTATGTTTTCGAATTCGTCCGGGACTGATGAACCATCGAATCTCCCGTTCTTGACATTTCGCGAACTTGTCATATCTTCAGCGCACTCGTTTGCCGTGGACAAAGAGCGGTGGCGGACTTCCTGAACTTTCAACTCTGCCGTCGGCGTTCCTCCGTGAGCCGGCGGACGGCGGCCAGCGGGATCGGCAGCCACGCGGGCCGGTTGTGGGCCTCGTAGACCGCCTCGTACACCGCCTTGTCCGCCTCGAAGGCGCGCACCAGCAGGGGCGCCCGGCGCGGGTCCTGGCCGCCGCCGGCGGCGTAACCGGCGCAGTAGGCCTGCCGGTTGTGCACCGCCCAGGCCGTGGCCCGGCGGCCCAGCCGGGCGGCGCGCGGGTCGTCGGCCGGGATCTCGCCCGGCGGCAGGCCCAGCAGCTCGGTCAGCGCGTGGTGGGCCGCGTAGTCGAAGGAACGCAGCATCGCCGCGACGTCGCGCAGCGCGGGCTGCGGCCGGCGGCGCTCCTCCGGGGAGTGCCCGGGCTCGCCCTCGAAGTCGATGAGCACCCAGCCCTGTCCGGTGCGCAGCACCTGCCCCAGGTGCAGGTCGCCGTGGATCCGCTGGACGAGCGGAGCCCGGCCGCGCAGTACCCGGATCCGCAGGTCGTCGTGGAGGCCCCACAGCTCCCGGGCGTACGGCGCCAGGTGCGGCACCGCCCGCAGTCCCGCCGTCAGCCGGTCGCCCAGCAGGTCCAGCAGGGCCACGGCCTCCCGGCCGCTCAGCGGTCTGCTGCCGAGCTGCCCGGCGAGCGCGGTGTGCACCCGGGCGGTGGCGAGCCCCAGCCCGTACGACTCCTCGGCGAAGGCGCCGAGCGGCGCGGGGACGCCGCCCTCCCCCTCCAGACAGGCGCGGGCCCGGTCGGTGGCCGCCGCCCAGCCGTCCCCGCCGGAGCGCACGAACTCCTGCAGGACGCCCAGGGTGCAGGCGCCCAGCGGGGAGTCGCCGGTGGCGCGCACCTGCCCCAGCGGCGCCGCGCCCGGCACACCGCCGGCCCGCTGCAGCGCGCCCAGCAGCTCCAGTTCGGGGCTGGTCCCGGGCACCGGCCGGCGCAGCACCTTGAGCATCGCCCGGTCCCCGAAGGCCACCGAGGTGTTGGACTGCTCCGCCGTGCTCGCCACGCCGGGTACGCCGTACGGAAGTTCACTCCCGGGCAGCCGCTCGAAGCGCACCGGGCCGCCCTGCTCGGCGCCGAAGCGCTCCAGCAGCCGTGTCATCAACTCCGGTTCCTGCGTGGCCTCGTACAGCGTCAGGGCGGTGCCGTCCGGTGCGTCGAGCCGGCCGATCACCGATCCGGGCGGCCCCGCGACGGGCCCGTGCCGCATGCCGATCAGCGCCTGGTACGGCCCGTCCGGTCCGGCGTCGAACACCGCGAGCAGCAGCCCCGGTTCGCCCGGCAGCACCCGCTCCAGCAGCCGGACACCGACCCGCGGCACCCCGCCGTCCTTGCCCGCGAACCAGCGCTGTCCGGGCAACCAGGCCCCGAGCAGCCCCCCGAGCCCGGCACGCACCCGCTCCAGCTCCGCGTCCACCAAGGTCGTCATACGTCCTGCACCCCCATCCACCCGGGGCCCGCAGGCACCCGACCGCCGACGCGCACGCCCGCAGAACATCCGGGTTCCGGTCGTCGGGGGGCGGGCAACCCGCCCAGCCCGGTACGCCCCCGCCCCGCGTCCACCGCAGCCGTCACCGGGCCCGCACCCTCGCGGGCACCTGGCCCCCTGCGCGCACCGTCCCGCACTGCTCGGGCGACCGGCAGGCGGACAACCCGCCGAGCCCCGCACGCACCGGCACCGGCTCCGCCTCCACCGAAGTCGTCATGCGGTCGGCGCCCGCTGCGCACCCGCCCCGAATCCACCTCCGCCGAAGTCGTCACGCGGCCCGCACCCCCACCCGCATCCGCGCCGCGGGCACCCGTAGGGCCGGGGGGCGGGACTCGGTGTGCGGTGTCGCCGAGAGGACCGTGGCCGCGTGGGCCAGGGAGACCATCGTCATGTGGTGGTGCCAGCCCCGGTAGGAGCGGCCCTCGAAGTCCCGGATGCCGAGGCTTTCGCTGACCTCGGTCAGGTCGCGGGCGACACGGCGCGCGAGCATGGCGGTGCGGTAGACCGTGCCGAGCTGGGACTGCGGCAGGTTCGACAGCCAGTACGCGCTCGGGGTGCGCCGCCCCGGGTCCTGCCAGGCGCCGACCAGGATCAGTTCCTGCGGGTCGGCGGGGACCGGCCGGGACGCCACGGGGCCGGTGCGGCGCAGCAGGACCCGGGCGGCGCCGACCGAGGTGGCCCGCAGGGCGTCCGTCTCGTGGTCGTACCACTCCACCGGCAGGCACTGCCTGCTCAGCTCCGGGACCAGGGCCAGCGGGGAGCCGGGCGGGCACGGGGCGCCCGTGTCCTCCGAGACGGCCTCCGGGGCCCCGGGCCGCACGGCGGGCCGCACCGGCCGGAGCGCCAGCGAGCGGGCCGCCGGGTCGACGCGGACGACGAACGGCACCCGGCGCTCCAGCAGCAGCGCGCAGACGCCGTACGCGTCGCTCTCCCGCAGGTCCATCACCACCGGCCGGTGCGGCAGGCCCCAGTCCCCGGCCATCGCGGACACGGCCTGGACCGCGCACTGCTCGGGCGGGCAGGAGCCGACGTCCTCCGGGATGCAGGCGCGGCGGCGCAGCGCCGCCTCGCCGGCCCAGCTCTCCGGCAGGGCCAGGCGCCAGTCGACCGGGCACGACGCCCGGTCCGAGGCCAGCCACACGCCCACCGCCTGCTGGCAGTTGACGACCCGCCCGTACTGCGACACCCAGCGCCGCTCCACGCCCACCGAGTGCTGCCCCACCTTCGCGATCACCAGGGGCTGCACCACCCAGGCGCGCGGCTCGATCCGCAGCAGCAGCTCCGCCAGCTCCCGGCGGACCGGCTCGGCGGCCCACGGGGACTTGGTGATGAACTGGTAGAGGCTCTGCTCCACCCCGCCGCCCGCGCCGTCGGCGATCGCCCGCATCGTCTTGCGGCCGGGCACCGACAGCAGGCCTCTCACGTACAGCTCGCCCCAGCGCCGCTGGTCGCTGCGCGGAATGGAACGGAAGGTGCGGGAAAGGATCTCGGAAATCGAATTCTCGGAGACCGTGGAAATCTGTGCGGAAACCGCGGCGGCAATGTCGGCGGGCCCCACTGTCTGACGTTCGCCGGGCATGACTCGGCCCTCTCTGGAATGCGTGAGGATTCACCCGGGGCCGGCGCGGCGGACGCGTTGGGGCGTCCGCCTGCGCGCCGGCCCCGGCAGGAGCCCGTCGGCCCAGGGGGGTTGGGCGGACGGGTGCGGGACGGGGACGGGCGGTCGGGGGGGACCCGCCCTCGTCCTCCGTACGGCCCCGGGACGGGGCCGTGGCGCCGTGGCCGGGCGGGCCCTACGGCCGCAGGGCGAGCAGCGGGTCCGGGGCGAGCCCGCGGAACAGCGGCTCCCAGTCCGCGGGCGCCGGGCCCGGCTCGTTGTAGACCTCGAAGGTGCGGCGCGTGGCCGCCGGTGAGCCGAGCGCCCGCACACAGGCCTCCGCCACCGAGGCGCGGGACACCCAG
>Ga0308176_10002031_pt1 | contig 12675 bp, 16 predicted proteins | sample PhyCR2_3_FD_203890 | JGI IMG/M metagenome (GOLD analysis project Ga0308176, IMG submission 203890) | Soil microbial communities from UC Gill Tract Community Farm, Albany, California, United States - DLSLS.C.R2 | ecosystem: Environmental > Terrestrial > Soil > Agricultural land | place: USA... | reverse complement strand
TCCGCCCGCTTCGTGGTGCCCACCGTCGCGTCCTCGGTCGACCTCGTCGTCCACCTCGGCACCGGCACCGACGGCACCCGGCGGGTCGAGGAGGTGGTCGCGGTGCCCGGCCGGGTCGAGAACGACGTCATCGAGACCGAGCCGGTGTTCGTCCGGCAGCACGAGCGGCTGGTGCGCACGCAGGGCATGCCACCGCGCACCGAGCGCTACGACCGGCTCGGGATCGACGTACGCGCGCTGCTGAACGGGCCGGCCTGACATGGGCACCGTGCTCGGGCTCGGTGCCGGGATGGGGCTGGTGCTGGTCTGGCTCGCGCTGACCGGACCGCCCCGTGAGCACGTGGAGACGTCCGGGCGCACGGGCCGGGTCCGCGACCTCCTCGACCGCGCCGGCCTGTCCGGTACGTCGGTGGGCGGGGTGTGGACGGTCTGCCTGGTCACCGCCGTCGTGGTGTTCGTGACGATCCAGGTGGTCTCCCGGACCGCGACCGTCGCGCTCGCCTTCGCGGCGATGGCCGGGTACCTGCCGCTCGCGATGCTGGCCGGGCGTGCGCGACGGCGGCAGCGCGAGCTCGCCGAGGTCTGGCCCGAGGCGGTGGACAACCTGGCCTCGGCGGTCCGCGCCGGCCTCTCGCTCGCCGAGGCCGTCACGCAGCTCGGCCACCGCGGCCCGGAGCCGCTGCGGGAGCCGTTCCTCGCGTTCGGCGCCGACTACCAGGTGACCGGACGGTTCGGGGACAGCCTCGACCGGCTCAAGGTGCGGCTGTCCGACCCGGTGGGTGACCGGGTCGTCGAGGGGCTGCGGATCGCGCGCGAGGTCGGCGGCGGCGAGCTCGGCAGCCTGCTGCGCAACCTGTCCGGCTTCCTGCGGGAGGACGCCCGCACCCGCTCCGAGCTCGAGTCCCGGCAGGCCTGGACCGTCAACGGCGCCCGCCTGGCCGTCGCCGCGCCGTGGCTGGTGCTGCTGATGCTCTGCTTCCAGCGCGAGGTGATCGCGCGCTACGCCTCGCCCGCCGGCGTGGTGGTGCTGGCGGGCGGGGCGCTGCTCTGCCTGGTGGCCTACCGGGCGATGGTGCGCATCGGCCGGCTGCCGACCGAGCGACGGGTGCTCTCGTGACCCCCGCCGGCTGGGGCGCGCTGTGCGGCGCCGGGGTGGGGGTCGGTCTGCTGGTGGTCGCCACCCGCGTCCTGGTGCTCCGCCGTCCGCAGCTCGCCGTGCGCGTGCTGCCCTACGTGCGCGACCTGCCGCAGGCCGACCGACCGCCGCCGGTCCCGGCCGCACAGACCGGCGCCTTCCGCGCGGTGTTCGGCCCGGCGCTGGCCTCGGCGGCACACGGGCTGGAGCGGGTGCTCGGCGGCAACGCCTCCATCCGGCGCCGGCTCGAGCGCGCGAGCCTGCCGATGACGGTTCACGACTTCCGGGTCGAGCAGGTGCTGTGGGGGCTGGTCGGGTTCGGCGCCACGGCCGCGGTGTCGCTGCTGGTCGCGCTGCGCTCGCCCGGGCGCACCCTGCCGCTGCTGGTGCTGTGCGCGGTCGCCTTCGCGCTCGGGGTGCTGCTCCGCGAGAACCGGCTCACCGCGCAGGTCGCCGAGCGCGAGCGCCGCATCCTCGCGGAGTTCCCGACCGTCGCCGAGCTGCTCGCGCTCGCCGTCGGCGCGGGAGAGGGGCCGGTCTCGGCGCTGGACCGGGTGGTCACCCGGTCGACCGGCGAGCTGTCCGCCGACCTCGGCGCCGTGCTCGCGGACATCCGCACCGGCACGCCGGTCGCGGCCGCCCTCGACGCCCTCGCCCGCCGGTCCGGGCTGCCGGTCGTCGCCCGGTTCGCCGAGGGGATGGCCGTCGCCATCGAGCGGGGCACGCCGCTGGCCGGCGTCCTGCACGCCCAGGCCGCCGATGTCCGGGAGGCCGGTCGCCGGGCGCTGATCGAGTCCGGGGCGCGCAAGGAGATCGTGATGATGGTCCCCGTCGTGTTCCTGGTCCTCCCCGTGACCGTGGTCTTCGCCTTCTGGCCCGGCGTCGTCGGCCTGCACCTGGTGACGCCCTGATGTCTCCTGATGACTCCGCAGAGATTGGAACCGAGATGCCCACGCTGACCCTGCTGCTGCTCACCCTGACGCTGCGCGTGCGGGAGCGCACCCGCGACGAGCGCGGGGACGTCCCGGGCTGGGTCCTGATCACGGTGATGACCGCGGGTCTGGTCGCCGCGCTCTGGGCCGTGGCCGGACCGCAGCTCAACCAGATGCTCCGCGACGCGCTCCAGTCGGTCCGCGGAGGCTGAGCCGTGCCGCCCCGACGGTGCCGCGGCGAGCGCGGCGCGGCGGTGGTCGACTTCGTGCTCGTTCTGGTCGTCGTCGTGCCGCTGTTCCTGGGCATCTTCCAGGTCGGGCTGGTGCTGCACGTGCGCAACACGCTCACCTCGGCGGCCTCCGAGGGCGCGCGGTACGCCGCGACCGTCGACCGTCCCGTCGACGCCGGCGCCGCCCGGGCCCGGGAGCAGATCGGCGGGGCGCTCGCGGGCCGCTTCACCCGCGACGTGACCGCGCGGCCTGCCGAGGTGCACGGCGCCCCGGGCGTCGAGGTGCAGGTGGTCGCCGTCGTGCCGCCGCTGGGGCTGTGGGGGCCAGGGGTCCGGCTCGCCGTCACCGGGCACGCGGTCGAGGAGACGGCCCCGTGAGGCGCCGCCGCGGCGAGCGCGGCACCGCCCTTGTCGAGGTGACCTGGCTGTCGATCCTGCTGCTGGTCCCACTGGTCTACCTCGTGCTGGCCGTCTTCGAGGTGCAGCGGTCCGCGTTCGCGGTCAGCGCCGCCACCCGGGCGGCGGGGCGCGCGTACACGCTGGCGCCGAGCGAGGCGGAGGCGGCCGCCCGCGCCCGGGCCGCCGCCGAGGTCGCGCTCGAGGACCAGGGGCTTCAGCTGTCGGACGGGTCGATCTCACTCGCCTGCGACCCGGACCCGCGGGACTGCCTGAGCCCCGGGTCGGTCGTGCACGTGCGGATGACGGTCCCGGTCCGGCTCCCGCTGATGCCCGACGCGCTCGGCGGCAACGCGCCCAGCATCCGGGTGGACGCCGAGCACACGGTGCCCTACGGCACGTTCCGGGAGGACCGGTCGTGAGCCGCGAGCGCGGCACCGCCTCGGTGATGATCGTCGGCCTCGCCGTCGTGGCGGTGATGCTCGTGGGGGTGGTCGTGGACGCGTCCGCGGCCTACCTGCGCCGCTCCGGGCTGGACTCCCTCGCCGACGGTGCCGCCCTCGCGGCCGCCGACGGCGTGCAGGGCCGGCAGGTCTACGAGGGCGGGCTGGGGGAGCGGGCGCTGATCGACCCCGAGGTGGCCCGCCAGTACGTCGACCAGTACCTCCGCGACACCGGCGCGGCACGGCGCTTCCCCGGGTTGCGCTACGAGGTTGACGCGGGTGCCGACCGGGTGGTGGTGCGCGTCTCGGCACCGCTCGACCTGCCGATCACGCCGCCGGGGTGGGAGCGGCGGCCCGTGATCACGGGCACCGCCGCGTCGTACGTGGTCGTCGGCGACTGACGGGAGGACACGCCCGACCTGCACCTACAACTGTGCAGGTTGCACAGTCCGGGATTCCGGCGTTCCCGCAGGTGAACCCACGAACCGGGCAAACACCCCTTTGCGCAAACTACTTATTCCGGACATCACGGACGCCCCGTGGTTGTGGTGTCCGCGCCGGAGTGCTTGACTCGAGTCACTCGAGCGATCGAGTCGTAGTGGTCAAGCAGACGCCCCTACTCCCCGGACCGGTGGAAAGCAGGCGTCCCTTCATGTCCATCAGCAGTGCGGTGCGCGGTGCGCCCGCTCAGGGGCAGCGTCCCCTCACCCAGCCCTATCCCGAGCCCGACCGTGGCACGACCACGGCCCGGCTGCTCGCGGAGCTGCACGCCACCACCGACGAGGAGGAGAAGAAGGCCCTGCGCGCCGAGGTGGTCGTGCTCAACATGGGGGTGGCGCGGGCCATCGCCCATCGGTACCGCCAGCGCGGCCTCGCCGAGGACGACCTCGTGCAGGTTGCCTATGTCGGGCTGGTCAAGGCCGTCAACGGCTTCGACCCCGGCCACGAGCGCGACTTCCTGTCCTACGCCGTGCCCACGGTCACCGGCGAGGTCAAGCGGCACTTCCGCGACTTCGGCTGGACGGTCCGCCCGCCCCGCCGCGTCCAGGAACTGCAGGGCCAGATCGCCAAGCTGTCCTCGGAGATGACCAACCGGCTGGGCCGCTCCCCGAAGCCGAGCGAGGTCGCCGCCGAGATCGGGCTCGACGTCGAGTCGGTCATCGAGGCGCTCGCCGCCGACGGCGCGTTCACGCCGGCCTCGCTCGACGTACCGGTGGGGGAGGACGGCGCCGCCACCCTCGGTGACCTGATGCCCGACCAGGACACCGACCTCGAGAGCGCCGAGGCGCGGGTGATGCTCGGGCCCGCGGTGCGCTCCCTCGCGCCCCGCGACCGGCGAATCCTGGAGCTGCGGTTCTTCGAGGGCTGGACCCAGGAGCAGATCGCCCAGGACATCGGCGTGACCCAGATGCAGGTCTCGCGCCTGCTCTCGCGGATCCTCAAGGACCTGCGCGCCCACCTCACCTGAGCCCCGGCTGAAGACCTGAGCCCCGGCTGAAGCCTCAGCCGGTCGGCAGCTCGGCGCGGGGCGCCCGCAGGGGTACGACGGCCCACAGCGTGGCGAAGAACAGCAGCGAGCAGATGCCGGCCACCCAGGCCAGCCACTGGACGGAGACCAGGTCGAAGACCAGCCACACGACGCCGGAGGTGGTCAGCGCCAGGAAGGCCAGTCCGGCCCGGGCGGAGCGGTTGGCGGCCTCCACCAGCCAGGGCCGCTTGCCGTGCCGGAACAGCACGCGGTGGAACGCGACCGGCGCCATGATGAGGCCGGTCGCGATCACCGACCCGGTGAGGATCGCCAGGAAGGTCCCGCGCTGCAGGGCGTCGAGGTCCTTGAACCGCTGGCTGAACGGCAGCGTCAGCAGGAACCCGGTGAGGATCTGGATCCCGGTCTGGCTGACCCGCAGCTCCTGCAGCAGCTCGTTCAGGTTGCGGGTGAGGCGCTCGGCCTCGTTCTCGTCCGGCTCGCCGTAGTCGTAGCTGTCACCCATGCCGGGGAACCTACCGCCCGACGGCCCGCTCGAGCTCCGCCTTCGACATCTTCGAGCGACCCTTGACGCCCTTGTCCTTGGCCTCGTTGTAGAGCTGCTCCTTGGTCCGACCTTCGGAGCCCCGGTGCGAGCGGAGCCCGCCGCGCCGGCTCGAGGAGATGTCCTCGGTCGACGTACGGCTCTTCTGGTCGGCCTCCCCGGAACGGGCCCGCTCCTTGTTCACGGTCCGGGCCGCGATCTCCTCCGCGGTCCCCTCGTCCCGCCCGCGGTCCTCGAGGCCCTCCTTGATGTGCTCGTACTGGCGCTCGCGCTTGTCGTTCCACGCCTGCTGCGGCATCGTCGGCTCCTCTCGTCAGGGCCTTGATGGGTACCCGGGTCGGTCCGCCGCATGCGTGGGAGTGCCCCGGGTCGCGTAGGGTTGCTCCTTGTGGCAGGCCCCGATTTCGAGACCCAGATCAAGCAGCTCCAGGCGACGATGCACACCATCGAGCAGGTGCTCGACGTCGACGCGATGAAGCGCGAGATCGCCGACCTCGGGGAGCAGGTCGCCGCGCCCGATCTGTGGGACGACCAGGCCAACGCCACCCGGGTCACGGGCCGACTGTCGGCGCTGCAGGGCGAGCTGGACCGGTTCACGAGGCTGCAGAGCCGTCTCGACGACCTCGGGGTGCTCCTCGAGCTCGCCCAGGAGGAGTCCGACGCGGACTCGATGGCCGAGGCTGAGGCCGAGCTGCGCAAGATCCACAAGGCCGTCGAGGCGCTCGAGGTCCGCACCCTGCTGTCCGGGGAGTACGACGGGCGCGAGGCCCTGGTCACGATCCGCTCGGGGGCCGGCGGCGTGGACGCGGCGGACTTCGCCGAGATGCTGCTGCGGATGTACACCCGCTGGGCCGAGCGGAACAAGTATCCCGTCGAGGTCTTCGACACCTCCTACGCCGAGGAGGCGGGCCTGAAGTCCGCGACGTTCGCGGTGCACGCGCCCTACGCCTACGGCACCTTGTCGGTCGAGGCCGGCACGCACCGGCTGGTCCGGATCAGCCCCTTCGACAACCAGGGCCGGCGGCAGACCTCGTTCGCGGCGGTCGAGGTGGTCCCGGTGCTCGAGCAGACCGACGAGATCGACATCCCCGACGAGGAGATCCGGGTCGACGTCTACCGCTCCTCCGGCCCCGGCGGCCAGTCGGTCAACACCACCGACTCCGCGGTCCGGCTGACCCACATCCCCACCGGCACGGTCGTCAGCTGCCAGAACGAGAAGTCGCAACTGCAGAACAAGGCCAGCGCGATGGTCATCCTCAAGGCCAAGCTGCTCGCGCTGAAGAAGGCCGAGGAGCGGGCCCAGCTCGACGAGCTGCGCGGCGACGTGCAGGGCTCGTGGGGGGACCAGATGCGCAACTACGTGCTGCACCCCTACCAGCTGGTCAAGGACCTGCGCACCGAGTACGAGACCGGCAACCCGCAGGCCGTGTTCGACGGTGAGATCGACCCGTTCCTCGAGGCCGGCATCCGCTGGCGCCGGGGCGCGGACGCCGCGGCCGCCGCGAGCTGACCGGCCGGCTGACAGCCGCGAGCTGACCGGCAGGGCCGCGCTATGGCCGGGCGCCCAGCGTGGTCGCCACCCGCACGCACCACTGCTCGGCGCGCTGGACCGTGCCCAGCGGGTCCGCGCTGCCGGGAGTGCTCAGCCGGCACGAGAGCCAGGCGTCCCCGAACAGGCCCCGCAGCGTGACCGCCCGGGCCTCGGGCCTCGCGACCCGGCACAGCGTGCCGATGGACGGGGTGCCGTAGGTCGGCGACCGCTCCAGCGGCCGGCAGCCCGCCTCGGCCCGCGCGTCCCGGACGATGCGCCGGCCGACGGTGTCGGTCACCGGCTCGGCGAACACCCAGGCCCGCGCCTGGGTGCCGTCGGCCGCGTCGTAGGTGCAGTTGTACTCGTGGGAGACGTCCACCACACCCGGGACCAGCGCGACGCGGTCGCCGCTGCCGTAGTGCGCGGTGCCGGTCACCGGTCCGCCGAGGGCGTGCTCCACGTCACCGCGGTCGAGCCGGCCGCAGAAGTCGGTGCGGGCGATCGGCAGCCCGCTCAGGTCGAGACTGGCCATCGGGGTCGGCGCGGTGGGCGAGGCCGACGGGGCCGGGGGCGAGGCGCTGCCCCCGCCGCCGGGTGAGCCGTCCCGCACTCCGATGTACACCGCGGCGCCGGTGAGCAGCACGGCCAGCGTGACCAGCGCCACCCTGCGCACCGTGCGCCTCCGGCGGGCCCGCCGGCGCGCGCCGTGGCTGCGGGAGGGCGGTTCGGACATGGCGTCCAACTTAGGGGAGCGTCCGCGAAACTCCGACGGACCGGGTGATTCGGTCGCTTCGGGAACGTCGCCTAGACTCCGGAGTTGGTCGGATGCCGCCCATGCCTCATGACGGATGAGCGTGGCTCGGCATGCTCATCCTGTCCCCCAGCCCGGCCGAGAGCCCCCCGTGATCCGATTCGAAAGCGTCACCAAGCAGTACGGCGGCCAGAACCGCCCCGCCCTCGACGACGTCGACGTCGAGGTCGAGAAGGGGGAGTTCGTCTTCCTGGTCGGTGCCTCCGGGTCCGGCAAGTCGACGTTCCTGCGGCTCGTGCTGCGCGAGGCCCGCCCGACGACGGGCAAGGTCTACGTCGCCGGCAAGGAGATCAACCGGCTGGCCGGCTGGAAGGTCCCCAGCCTGCGCCGCCAGATCGGCACCGTGTTCCAGGACTTCCGGCTGCTGCCGAACAAGACCGTCGCGGAGAACGTCGCGTTCGCCCTGCAGGTCATCGGCAAGCCACGCTCGCACATCAACAAGGTGGTGCCCGAGACCCTGGAGCTCGTCGGTCTCGAGGGCAAGGGCGGCCGGATGCCCGACGAGCTCTCCGGCGGTGAGCAGCAGCGCGTCGCGATCGCTCGCGCGTTCGTCAACCGGCCGATGATCCTCATCGCCGACGAGCCGACCGGCAACCTCGACCCGAACACGTCGGTGGGCATCATGAAGCTGCTCGACCGGATCAACCGGACCGGCACGACGGTCCTGATGGCCACCCACGACGCCGGCATCGTCGACCAGATGCGCAAGCGCGTCATCGAACTGTCCAACGGCATCGTCGTCCGCGACCAGTCGCGCGGCGTCTACGGCTACCAGCACTGAGCGACGACAGGGACTCTCGACAACCATGCAGCTGACCTACGTCTTCTCCGAGCTCGGCAACGGGCTCAAGCGCAACGTCTCCATGACGATCGCGGTGATCGTGACGATCTTCGTCTCGCTGACCCTGGTCGGCATGGGCCTGCTCCTGAACGCCCAGGCGCACAAGGCCGAGGAGTACTGGGGCAGCAAGCTCCAGATCACCGTGTTCCTGTGCAACCAGAACTCGGTCGGCGCCAACTGCGTCAACGGTGAGGCGACCGACGCGCAGAAGCAGCAGATCCAGAAGGTCCTCGAGACGAACAACGAGGTCGCCTCGGTCCGGCTGGAGAGCAAGCAGGAGGCCTACGACAAGTGGAAGGCCGCCTACGTGTCGAACGACTCGACCGAGCGGCGGGTCTACCAGTCGATCCAGCCCTCCGACATGCAGGAGGCCTACTGGGTGCAGCTCAAGAACCCGGAGAAGTTCCAGGGCGTGAAGAGCGCGGTGCAGGGCCTGCAGGGCGTGAACACCGTGCGGGACCTGCGGTCGGTGCTGAAGCCGATCTACTTCTGGATGAACGTCATGCGGGCCGGGGCGATCGCGGTGGCGGCGTTCCTGATGGTCGCCGCGGTGCTCCAGGTCGGGAACACGATCCGGCTGGCGGCGTTCGCGCGGCGCCGGGAGATCGGGATCATGCGCCTGGTCGGGGCCTCCAGCCTCTACATCCAGCTGCCCTTCCTGATGGAGTCCCTGGTGGCGGCGCTGATCGGGGTCGGCCTGGCGGCCGGGGCGATCATGCTGTTCATGTGGGTGGTGATCTACCAGACGCTGAGACCCACCTCGAACATCGTCGCGTGGATCGACTGGGGCGACTCCGTCCAGGCCGTCGCGCTCATCGCGCTGATCGGTCTGGCCCTGACTTTGCTGCCGACGCTCCTGATGACGCGGAAATACCTCAAAGTCTGATCTGTCTGGGTTACCGTCGATCTGCCTCTTCCCCCGAACGATCAAGGCAGACCGGTGCTTCGCTCCTTCCCCCGTGGTACCCGTGCGCGCACGCTCGTGGCGCTGCTCTCGGGCAGCCTGCTGCTCGGGGTGGCTGCCGTCCCGCTGGCCGCGGCTGACGACCTGAAGGACAAGAAGCACAAGGTCCAGCGGAAGATCTCGGGCGCCCAGGACGACCTCGACGAGTCCACCGCCCGCGCCCGGAAGGCCGCCGCGGCGCTGAAGTCCGCGCAGGTCCAGCTCGACGCCGCCCAGGCGCACCTCGCGCAGACCCGGGGCCAGCTCGCCGCCGCCGAGGTGCTCGACAAGCAGATGCAGGCCAAGCTCGACGCGGCGATCGCCCGGCTGGCGCAGGCCCGCGAGGACCTGGCCGCCGGCCGCGTCAAGATCGTCGACGAGCAGAAGCAGCTCGGCGAGATCGTCGTCTCCAACTACCAGACCGGCGACCCGTCGCTGATGGGCCTGTCGATGGTGCTCACCTCCCAGGACCCCACCCAGCTGACCGGCCAGCTCAACTCGGTGCAGAACGTCATCGACAAGGAGTCGGTCGTCCTGGACCGGCTCGAGGCGTCCCGCGCCCTGCTCACCGTCCAGGAGCAGGAGGTCGAGAAGGCCAAGGCCGAGGTGGCCAAGGAGCGCAAGGAGGCGGCCGAGAACCTGCGGACCAAGCAGAGCCTGGAGCAGCAGGCCCAGGATGCCGAGACCCAGGTGTCGAGCATGGTCGACCTGCGCGCCGAGGCGCAGAAGCAGGCCGACAACGCGCGCAAGGCGGACCTCGCCCAGCTGGACGGTCTGCAGAAGGAGCGCAACCGGATCGAGGCGATCCTGCGCAAGCGCGCCGAGGAGGCCCGCCGCCGGGCGCTCGCCGCTGCCCGCCGCGCCGGCCAGTCCGGGCCGATCCTGTCCGACAACGGCCCGATCCACTCCACCGGCTTCCTCGACTACCCCGTCGAGGGGCCGGTCACCTCGCCGTTCGGCTGGCGGATCCACCCGATCTACGGCTACCGCTCGCTGCACGACGGCGTCGACTTCGGTGCGGCCTGCGGCACCCCGATCCACGCCGCCGCCTCGGGCACGGTCATCGAGAAGTACTTCCAGACCGCCTGGGGCAACCGGGTGATCATCGACCACGGCTTCCACCACGGGGCCGGCCTGGCCACCATCACCAACCACATGTCCGGTCCGGCGATCGTGAACGTCGGCGAGCACGTCCAGCGCGGCCAGGTCGTCGGGTACGTCGGGACGACCGGCTGGTCGACCGGCTGCCACCTGCACTACACGGTGCTGCAGAACGGCAGCCCGGTGAACCCGTTCAACTGGTTCTGACGCAGGGCCGCACACCCGGCCAACACACCCTGCAACGCACTGGGCAACCCGGTTGCCCGCGCCTGAGAGAATCGTCGGCATGGTCAAGCAGCAGGGGCACAAGCTCGTCGCGCAGAACAAGAAGGCGCGGCACGACTACCTCCTCGAGGACACCTTCGAGGCCGGGATGGTCCTCCAAGGCACCGAGGTGAAGTCGCTGCGGGCCGGACGTGCCTCGCTGGTCGACGGGTTCTGCGACATCGAGGACCACGAGGTGTGGCTGCACGGCGTGCACATCCCGGAGTACACCCAGGGCACCTGGACCAACCACGCCGCCCGCCGCAAGCGCAAGCTGCTGCTCAACCGCGCCGAGATCGACAAGATCGAGCGCCGGGTCAACGAGCGCGGGCTGACCATCGTCCCGCTGTCGCTGTACTTCAAGGACGGCCGGGCCAAGATCGAGATCGCGCTCGCCAAGGGCAAGAAGACCTACGACAAGCGGCACGCGCTCGCCGAGCGTCAGGCCGCCCGCGAGGCGCAGCAGGCCGTGGGCCGCCGCCTCAAGGGCCTCCCGGACTAGGTGTACCCGGCTTGGCTCTCACCGACGAGGAGGTCCCCGCCTGGTGGCGGCGGCTCGGCATCCCCGGGCTGTTCGACGTGCACGTGCACTTCCTGCCGCCGCCGGTGATGGCCAAGGTGCGCCGGCAGTTCGACACCGCCGGCCCGCTGATCGGCCGGCCGTGGCCGCTGGAGTACCGCGGTGACGACGCCGAGCGGGTGGCCCACCTGCGCGCGCTCGGGGTGCGCCGGTTCCCGTCCCTGCCCTACGCCCACCGGCCCGGGATCGCCGGCTACCTCAACGAGTGGGCCGCCGGGCTCGCCGCCGAGGTCCCCGAGTGCCTGTCGTCCGCGACGTTCTTCCCCGAGCCCGGGGTCGGGGAGTACGTCGGAGCAATGGTCGACGCGGGCACGGAGATCTTCAAGGTGCACGTCCAGGTCGGCGACTTCGACCTCAACGACCCGCTGCTCGACGACGCCTGGGGACGCCTGGCCGAGGCGGGCACGCCGGTCGTCGTACACGCGAGCGGGGGACCGGTCGGCAACGACCACACCGGGCCCGGCCCGATGCGCAAGCTCATGGAGCGGCACCCGCGGCTGACCGCGGTCGTCGCGCACATGGGCGCGCCGGAGTACACCGGCTTCCTCGAGATCGCCGCGGACTTCGAGCGGGTGCACCTCGACACGACGATGGCCTTCACCGACTTCTTCGAGGAGATGGCGGCCTTCCCGGCCGACCTGCGCCCCCGGCTGCGGGACCTGCAGGACCGGGTGCTGCTCGGGTCGGACTTCCCGAACATCCCGTACCCCTACGCCCACCAGCTCGAGGCCCTCGAGCGCCTCGACCTCGGCGACGACTGGCTGCGTGCCGTCTGCTGGGACAACGGCGCCCGGCTCCTGGGCTGAGCCCGCCCGGCGCGCCAGACTGGCCGCGTGGGCCCGGACCTGGGACGCCGTCAGTTCCTGCTCCTCGGCGCCGGCGCGCTGGTCGCCGGCTGCTCCGAGGGGTCGGCGCACGCGCCGTCCCCGTCCCGGCGTTCGACCGGGCCGTCGACCACCGTCTCCGGCTCCCCGTCCGCCGCACCGCCGCCGCTGCCCCGGGTCACCCGCTGGCACGCCGACCCCCGCGACGTCGAGCCGGCCGCCAAGCGCGCCGCGGTCCGCACCATCGAGCGCCGTGGCAACACCCGCCGCTCCGCGTTGCAGGTCCTCGACGCGCAGTACGGCGGCATCCTCTCGTCGTCCGCGTCGGTGCTCGTGGTCTGCCGCAGCTGGACCCGCGCCCCCTCCGGCGCGGTGCGACCCGGCGGCGCGACGTACGACGTCCGGCTGGTCCGCTCCGGGAGCGGCTGGCGGGTGGTCGCCGTGCACCCGTCACGTCCCGGCCCACCCGCACGCCACGTCTCCGGCGCGGCCCGTCGGGTGCTGCGCCACCCGCGCATCGACCTCCCGCCGGCCTCGCGGGCCGACGTGCTGTCCGGCCAGGTGCACGACAGCGTGCTGACCGCGATGCTCGGGCTGGCCCACCGCTACACCCT
>Ga0308176_10002030_pt1 | contig 12676 bp, 9 predicted proteins | sample PhyCR2_3_FD_203890 | JGI IMG/M metagenome (GOLD analysis project Ga0308176, IMG submission 203890) | Soil microbial communities from UC Gill Tract Community Farm, Albany, California, United States - DLSLS.C.R2 | ecosystem: Environmental > Terrestrial > Soil > Agricultural land | place: USA... | reverse complement strand
ACAGCCGACGGTTCGAGCTGGCCACCTTGCCCTATCAGGACTTTGCGGGCATGAACGCCTCGCTCGGCCTGATCCTGGAGCTGGGCGTCGAGCGGATTCAGTCGCACCTCCAGCGCCTGCACCAGCCGGTGCTCGCCTGGGCCGAACGCGCCGGCGCGGCGGTGACGTCGCCGCGCGGGGTGCATGGCTCGGGTATCGTGTGCCTCGCGCCGGAGAACGTGGCGGACGTGCATCGGCGGCTCAAGGCCGCGCGCATCATCTGCAGTCTGCGCGAGGGGGCCATTCGACTGAGCCCCCACGGCTACAACACGGTCGAGGAAATGGAGCGCGTGGCCGCGGTGCTCGACGGCTCGGCTTGAGCGTGATACCGGGACTCGACGCCGAGGCCCCGGACCTGTACTCTCCCTCGTCTGTGCGGTCAGCGTTCGGTCCGCCGGAATCGTACCGCACCGCGCCGCGCACCCGGCGTCCCACACCCCAACCCGGGCCCGTCCCATGCCCAGCTCATTCACCGACACGCTCGCCGCCGGATATGGCTTCACCGATCCCGCGGTCACCCTCGGCGCCGCCCTCGAGAAGGACGGCACCGTCCATCAGGAGCCCAAGGTCAAGATTCCGCTCGCCATGATGAACCGTCACGGCCTCATCGCCGGCGCAACGGGCACCGGCAAGACCAGGACGCTGCAGCTCCTTGCCGAGCAGCTCTCGGCGCAGGGGGTTCCGGTCTTCGCCGCGGACATCAAGGGGGACCTGAGCGGGCTTGCCATGCCCGGCGAGAGCAGCGACCGGGTGACCGGACGCGCCAAGGACATCGGCTGGAACTGGAAGCCGGCCGGCGTGCCGTGCGAGTTCGTGAGCCTGAGCGGCAAGCTCGGGGTCCAGCTCCGCGCCACGGTGAGCTCGTTCGGCCCGCTGCTGCTGGGCAAGGCGCTGTCACTGAACGACACCCAGACCAGCGTGCTGACCATGGTCTTCAAATACTGCGACGACAGCCGGCTGCCCCTGCTGGACCTGTCCGACCTGCGCGCGGTGCTCCAGTTCCTCTCCTCCGACGAGGGCAAGCCGGCGCTGGCGCAGTACGGCGGAATGTCGGGCGCCACGGTCGGGGTGCTGCTCCGCAAGATGATCGAGCTCGAATCCCAGGGAGCGGGGGTCTTCTTCGGCGAGCCAGAATTCGACGTGAAGGACATGCTGCACACCACGTCCGACGGCCGCGGCATCGCCACCGTGCTCGAGCTGGCCGACGTGCAGGACAAGCCGCTGCTGTGGTCCACCTTCATGATGTGGATGCTGGCGGAGCTGTATCACAACCTGCCGGAGGCGGGCGACCTGCCCAAGCCCAAGCTCGCGTTCTTCTTCGACGAGGCGCACCTGCTGTTCGCCGACGCCTCGAAGGAGTTCCTGAGCGAGGTCCAGCAGGTGATCCGGCTGATCCGTTCCAAAGGCGTCGGCGTGTATTTCGTGACCCAGACGCCCAAGGACGTGCCCGACGATGTCCTGGCCCAGCTGAGCAACCGGGTGCAGCACGCGCTGCGGGCGCACACGCCCGACGACGACACCGCGCTCCGGGCCACCGTGCGCACCTTCCCCAAGACCGCGTTCTACGATCTCGAGGAGACGCTCACGTCGCTCGGGATCGGCGAGGCGGTGGTGACGGTGCTCGATTCCCGTGGCACCCCGACGCCGGTGGTGGCCACCCGCCTCATCCCTCCGTGTTCCCGCATGGCGCCGCTCACGCCGGATGAGCTCCAGGCCGATATCCGCCAGTCGGACTATCTGGCCGAGTACGGGCAGGCGGTGGATCGGGAGAGCGCCCGGGAGATGCTGGCGGCGAGAATGGCCCAGACCCAGCCGGCGCCCGCCCCGGGAGCATCGGCACCGGCGTCGGCTCCCGCCGCGCCGGCCCGCACCGGCGGCCGCGCCGGCAAGACGATCGCCCAGGCAGCCGGCGGCGCGCTGGTGGGTGCGCTGACCTCTACCATCGGACGACAGGTCGGGCGGGAGATCGTGCGCGGGATCTTCGGCATGCTGGGCGCCAAGCCGGGCCGCTCGTCCAGCCGCACTTCGCGCTGGTAGCGCTGCGCTCATCGCCGGAGACCAGCCCCTGACCTCGCCCGCACGGTCCGGCTTCACTGCCGAAGCGCTGCTCGATGCCTACCCCATTCTGAGCCAGGAGGAACGGCTCGAGGGGTTCGCGATGCTGGACGCGATCGAGGCCGCCGATTTCTTCCTCGCGCTCAGCACTCGCGACCAGGCCGACCTGCTGCTCGATCTGGGCTCCGAGCGAAGTCGCCCCTGGATACGGCTCCTCGCGCCCGACGACGCTGCCGACTTGGTGCAGGCGCTTCCGGCCGAGGACCGGGAGCGCTTCATGTTCCTGCTCGACCCCACCACCCGCGGCGAGGTGACGGCGCTCCTGGCCTACGCCGAAGACGCGGCCGGCGGCGTGATGAATCCGCGATACATGCGGCTCCGGCCGGAGATCCCGGTCGAGGTTGCCATCCGCTATCTCCGCCGGCAGGCCATTCGCGGCATCGAGGTGATCGACTACGCCTACGTGCTGGGGACCGATCTCACTCTGCTCGGCGTAGTGTCGTTCCGCGAGCTGTTCGCGGCCCCGCCCGAGAAGCTGGTGCAGGAAATCATGCACACCGACCTGGTCACCGTCACCGAGGAGACCGACCAGGAGGCCGTGGCCCAGCTGCTGGCCGAAATGGGGCTGCTGGCCATCCCGGTGGTGGATGCCGAGGGCAGGATGAAGGGGGTGGTCACCGCCGACGACGTGGTGGGCGTCGTGCAGGAAGAGGCGACCGAGGACATTCAGAAGATCGGTGGCAGCGAAGCGCTCGACGAGCCGTACCTCCAGATCGGCCTCGCGTCGATGGTCCAGAAGCGCGGACGCTGGCTGGCGGCCCTGTTCCTGGGTGAGATGCTCACGGCCACGGCCATGGGGTTCTTCGAGGCGGAGATCGCGCGCGCCGTCATCCTCGCCTTGTTCGTGCCGCTCATCATCAGCAGTGGCGGCAACTCGGGATCGCAGGCGGCGACGCTGGTGATCCGGGCGATGGCGCTGGGCGAAGTACGGATCCGTGACTGGTGGCGGGTGGCCCGGCGCGAGATCCTCACGGGTCTGGCGCTGGGGCTGCTGCTCGGGGTCATCGGATTGGTTCGGATTCTGGTGTGGCAGGCGGTCGGACAGGTATACGGCGAGCACTACCTGCTGGTGGCGTTCACGGTGGCGGGGAGTCTGGTGGGCGTGGTGATGTTCGGCACCCTGGCCGGCTCCATGCTCCCGTTCGTGCTCCGCCGCCTCGGCGCGGACCCCGCCAGCGCGTCGGCGCCATTCGTGGCCACGCTGGTGGATGTGACGGGGCTGGTGATCTACTTCAGCGTGGCACGGCTGATTCTGGGGGGGACGCTGCTTTAAGGACGGGAGGCCGGAAGGACGGAAGGACGGGAGGACCAGCACACCTCACGAGGTCACCGAAGCGGGCGTGGTGTGCTGGTCTTCCCGTCCTCCCGTCCTCCCGTCCTCCCGTCCTCCCGTCCTTCCGTCCTTCCGTCCTTCCGTCCTTCCGTCTTCCCGTCCTCCTACGCTTCCAACACCAACCGCACGTAGTTCTTCTTCCCCTTCCTCAAAATGACGAACCGGGCGTCCGGCGGGCCTTGCAGGGCGTCTTCACTCACCCGGAGCTCCACGTCGTCGATCGGTCGGCCATTGAGGTAGAAGCCTTTTCCCTGGATGCCCCGGCGGGCGTCGGCCTTGGAGGTCGCGAGGCCGCTCGCCACCAGCACCTCGACCACCGGCAGGCCATCGGGTAGCTGCGCGCGCGATACCCGGCGCTCGGGCATGTCGGCCAGGGCCTCGGCGGAGAGCTCGACCTCGCCACCGGAAAAGAGGGCCCGGCTGGTCTGAATCGCGGCCTCCGCGGCTTCGACGCCGTGGACCGTCGCGGTCACCTCGCGGGCCAACGTCCGCTGCGCCTCGCGCCGTCCCGGGTCGGCCGCGTGCTCGGCCATGGTGGCCGCGATGCGATCGAGCCTCAGGAAGGTGAACAGCTTGAGATACCGTTCCACGTCGCGGTCGTCGGTGTTGAGCCAGAACTGGTAGAACCGATACGGACTGGTGCGCTCGGGGTCGAGCCACACGTTCTCGCCTTCGCTCTTGCCAAACTTGCCTCCCGCCGCCGTGGTGAGCAGCGGGACCACCAGCCCGTGGACCTCGCGGCCTTCGCGCTTGCCCACCAGGTGGGTGCCGGCCGTGATGTTGCCCCACTGGTCGCTCCCACCCATCTGGAGCTCGCAGCCTTCGGTCTTGAACAGGTGCCAGAAGTCGTAGGCCTGGATCAGCATGTAGCTGAACTCGGTGAACGAGATGCCCTCCTCCATTCGGCTGGCCACCGACTCCTTTCCCAGCATGAGGCTCAGGGTGAAGTGCTTGCCGGTATCGCGCAGGAACTCCATCAGGCGAAGTCCCCGCAGCCAGTCGGCGTTGTTGCGCAGGCGGGCGGCGTTGGCCCCCTCGAAGGAGAGGAAGCGCTGGAGCTGCCGCCCGACGCCCTGCGCGTTCCGGTCGATCTGCTCGAGCGACATGATCGGCCGCTCGGTGCGCTTGCCGCTGGGGTCGCCCACCATGCCGGTCCCGCCGCCGACCAGGGCAATGGGGACGTGACCCAGCCGCTGGAGCCACGCCATGGCCATGACCGGCACCAGGCTCCCTGCATGGAGCGAGTCGGCGGTGGGATCGAACCCGACGTAGGCGGTGATCGGGCCCTGGCGCAGGCGCTCGGCCAGGCCTGGGGTGGCGTCCTGGACGAACCCACGGGCGGTCAACAGCTCGAGAAGATCGGTCATAGGCGCGTATCGTACCCGCTGGAAACGGGCCCCGCAACCGGCTAGCTTGGGGCATGGCCCGCCTGCAACTCAGCGCCCTACAGCGCGTTTGGAAGTCCCAGCGCGCTCGTCGGGTCGTTCTGGTCTCGTTCCTCGCCGTGATCGCCTTCGGACTCGCCGTGCTCACGGCGCTCTGGACGCGCGCGTGCGCGGGGAACAGCTGTCCCTCGATCGCCGAGCTCGGCGGCTACGATCCCAATCAGGCCTCGAAGGTCTACGCGGCGGACGGCCGGCTCATCACCGACCTGGGCCTCGAGCGCCGGACGGTCGTGCCGCTGGGCGAGATGTCGCCCTACGTCAAGGCGGCCTTCATTACTACCGAGGACAAGCGGTTCTACGAGCATCACGGGATCGACTGGTACCGCGTGTTCGGGGCCATCAAGAACAACATCTTCAAGTTCCGGGTGGCCGAAGGGTTCTCGACCATCACCATGCAGCTGGCCCGGAACCTCTGGCCCGAGGACATCAGTGGCCGGGACAAGACGTTGAGCCGGAAGCTCCGCGAGGCCCACGTGGCTCAGGAGATCGAGGCCAAGTACCCCAAGGACAAGATTCTCGAGCTCTATCTCAACCAGATCGACCTCGGCAACCGGGCCTTCGGCGTGGAGGCGGCGTCCCAGCGCTACTTCGGCAAATCGGTGCGCGACCTCAACGTCGCCGAGGCCGCCACGCTGGCCGCCATTCCGAAGGCGCCATCCCGTTACAATCCGCGTCGCAATCCCAACCTGAGCGTGCAGCGGCGGAACACCATCCTGAATCTGCTGCGCGACAACGGCCTGCTCTCGCCCGAGGACGCCGAGCGGTGGAAGGCCTACCCGCTGCTGCTCTCCTCCCATTCCGATTTCAGCAGCGTGGCCCAGTATTTCGTCGAATACGTCCGCCAGCAGCTCGATGCGCGGTTCGGGTCGGACCTCTACAAGTCGGGCTACCGGATCTATACCACCCTCGACCTCGACACCCAGCAGGCCGCCGAGCGGGCGCTCGAGGCCCGCCTCGAGGCCATCGAGAGCGGCGCCGACGGCAAGTTCACCTGGCCCACCTACCGGCAGTATCTCGACTCCCGCGCCGACACTCCCGACGACGGCAGCCGCACCACCACGCCGTACCTCCAGGGGCTGGTGGTGACGCTGGACGCCAAGACCGGCAACATCCGGGCAATGGTGGGCGGGCGGGACTTCGAGGACAGCAAGTTCAACCGAGCTACCCAGGCGCTGCGGCAGCCGGGCTCCACCTTCAAGCCCATCGTCTACTCGGCGGCGCTGGAAGCGGGCTATCCGCTCTCGCACGTGATGGTGGACGACCCGCTCACCGTCGAGATCGCCACCGACGAGGCGCCCTGGGCGCCGCAGAACTACGATCTCGAGTTCGACGGCCCGATGACGCTGCGGCGCGCACTGTACATGTCGCGCAACATCATCGCCATCAAGCTGGGCATGGAGATCGGCGAGGACGCGGTGATCGGCGAGGCCTCCAAGTTCGGCATCACCACCCGGATCCCGCCGTATCCCTCGATCCACATCGGCTCGGCGGACGTGATTCCGCTGGAGATGATCGCCGCCTATACCACCTTCGCCAACCTGGGCACCCGTACCGTGCCGAACGCGATCCTCCGGGTGGAAGATCGCAACGGGAAGATCGTGTGGCAGCCGCAGCCGCGCTCGATCTCGGTCATGGATACGGCGCACGCGTGGCTCATGACCGACGCGCTCCGCGACGTGGTGCGCCACGGGACGGCGGTGGGCGCGGTGGGCTCGCGTATCAATTTCCCGGCGGGCGGCAAGACCGGGACCACCAACGACGGGTTCGATGTCTGGTTCATCGGCTTCACGCCGGATCTGGTGACGGGCGTGTGGATCGGGTTCGACCAGCCCAGGAAGATTAAGGCGAACGCGCAGGGCGGCGTGCTGGCCGCGCCGGCCTGGACGGCGATGATGCGCGAGGTGTACGAGCGGCGCGCCATCCCGCCTGCCTGGCCTCGCCCGGACGGCCTTACCGCGCTCGACATCGATAAGACCACGGGCTACAAGGCCACGCCGTTCTGCCCCAAGGACGTGCATTACATCGAGTCGTTCATCCCCGGTACCGAGCCGACGGCGTTCTGTCCGATCCACTCGCCGTTCGGCGCGGTGGGCGGGGTGTCGTCACCGCTGGGCGGCACCGCGCCGGATGGCGCACCGCAACCGACCGCGCCGCTCCCGTCCGGTGTGCAACCGGCCAACCCGACACCGACCGCGCCGGCGCCCGCGCGCCCGCCCCAGGCGGGCACGTCCACCGGTGTCATGGGAGGGACCGGGCCGGTCCCGAACCCGCAGCGCTGACGTGGTCGCCCGCCGGCTCTCGGCGCGGTGGGTGGTTCCGATCGAAGCGCCGCCGATCGAGCGCGGCGCGATGCTGCTGGGTGGGGATGGTCGAATCGTCGCCGTCGGCCCGGAAGCCCGGGTACCCCGGCCTGCGGATGTCCTATCGGAAGACCTCGGCGACGCGCTGCTGCTGCCGGGCCTGATCAACGCACATACTCATCTCGAGCTCACCGGCATGGGCGGCCGCCCGCCGGAGCCCGAATTTGCAAGCTGGATTCGCCGGCTACGGGAGGCCAAGGCCGCACTGACCGCGGAAGCCTTCCTTGCGGCGGCGCGGCAGGGACTGGCCGACTGCTGGGCGGCCGGCGTCACGACGGTGGCCGATACCGGCGACTCGGGTGCGGTCATGGAGGCGCTGGCGGAGGCCGGTGGATCCGGGATCGCGTATCAGGAGGTGTTCGGCCCGCACCCCGACCAGTGCGACGAGAGTCTCCGAAGCCTGCAGGGCAGGGTAGCAGCGCTGTCGCGGTTCGCGGCCGGCCGGGTGCGGTTGGGCGTGTCACCTCATGCGCCGTATACGGTAAGCGGGCCGCTGTATCGCGCCACCGCGCGCTGGGCCAGGGCCGCGGATCTGCCGATCGCGGTGCACCTGGCCGAATCGCCGGGGGAGAGCGCGCTCCTGTCGGGCGGCACCGGCAGCTTTGCCGACGCGTGGCGGCGGCGCGGCATCCCGATGCCTTCGCCGCTCGGCCACAGCCCGGTCCGGTGGCTCGACGAGCATGGTGTGCTGTCGGCGCGGGCGCTCTGCATTCACGTCGTGCAGGCGACGGAGCTCGACATCGGTCGGTTGGCCAGCGCGGGTGCGGCGGTGGCGCATTGCCCCCGGTCCAACCGCGCGCACGGCCATGGGGAAGCGCCGCTCGCGGCGCTGCTCGCGGCCCGAATCAGGGTGGGCGTGGGCACCGATTCGGTGGTGAGCGTGGGCGAGCTCGACCTGCTGGCCGAGGCCCGCGCGGCCCGCGCGCTGGGAGGCCTCGACGCGGCGGAGGCGCTCGCGCTCTGCACCGTGGGCGCCGCGCGGGCACTCGGACTCGAATCCGAGATCGGCGGGCTACGGCCGGGGAAGTGGGGGGACTGCGTCGGCATTCGGTGCCCGACGTCCGGCGCGCTCGCGCCGGAAGAGCAGGCGCTGGCCAGCGGCCCGCGGGACGTGATGGTCACCTACGTCGGAGGACGGGACGTGTATCGCAACAGCCGACCGCTGTGAAGATCCAGCGCCACGCCGCGATCCTGCGGGTCGTCCGGGAGCGGCGCATCGAGAGTCAGGACGAGCTGCGCGAGGTCCTGGCCACCGAAGGCTTCACCGTCACGCAGGCGACCCTGTCGCGCGACATCCGCGAGCTGGGGCTGGCCAAGCTGGCCGATCCGCAGGGCGGCGCGTTCTACACCCACCCGCATCGGGCCGCGGTCCGGCCCGACCTCGCGCAGGTGCTGCCGACCCTGCTGGTGAGCGTCGATGGCGTGGGACCGCTGCTGGTGCTCAAGACGGCCAGCGGGTCGGCCGGGGCCATTACCGAGGCCCTGGATCAGGCGGGATGGGCTGAGATCATCGGCACGATCGCCGGCGATGATACCGTCCTGGTCATCACCCGCAGCCAGCGGGTGCGGGAGACCGTTGCTCAGCGTATCCAGGCCCTGGTGAAGAAGTAAGCCCTCCCTTGCCGGGCCCCAGCGGCTGGGTTACGCTTGATTTGTGCGGTGTCCGGGGCCCAGAACCGGAGCATCGCCACCCCTCCCGTCGGGCCCGCCCCACCGGAGCGAGCGAGACGGGATTCGTGCGTCCTCCATCTGTGGTGAAGCGGAGAGAGATCGCGTGCGGTGCCTGGCGTTGAACGCCTCGTTCGAGCCGCTGACGATGGTCCCGGTTCGCCGAGCCCTCAGGTTGGTCATCGAGGGTAAGGCGGAAATCGTCGAGTCGGACGCGAACGATGTGGTCCGAAGTGAACGACTCACACTACCCAGACCAGCCATCATCAGGCTGGTCAAGTTCGTGCACGTTCCCCGCCGCTTCCGCCGCCAGGTCACCAACACATTCCTCTTCGCCCGCGACAGCTACCGCTGCCAGTACTGCCATCGGTCTCAGATCGAACTGCGCCACCGGGAGTGCCTGACGCGGGATCACCTCATCCCGCTCTCCCGCGGTGGGGACAACGAGTGGGTCAACGTGGTGACCGCCTGCAGCTCGTGCAACACCCGGAAGGGCAACCACCTGCCCGAGGAATGCGGCATGCACCCGCTGGTGCCGCCGCGCGAGCCGCATTTCGTCCACCTCTCGTGGGCGGTGCGCCGCCTGACCTCGGCCCAGGCCAAGTACATCAAGCTGTTTTACGGCGAGGAAGCGCTTCGGGCCCTGGGCGGAACGATCTAGCCGAGAGCACCGCCGACTCGCGCCCGCCGGGCAGCGGCACCACCGTCTGGAACTTGCCGGCCGCCGTCGTCGCAATCTCCTCCACCACCTCGAGCTCTACCCGCATGCCGTCGCCCACGCGCCGCCGCATCCGCTCGAGCGTGCGTGCATGCGAGCCCTCGGACCAGGTGCGGGTCGGAACCACCAGCGCCTGCACGGCGTCGGGGGATGTCTGGCGAATCTGCCACCGGCGGATGCCATCCTCCGGCAGGAAGATGTCGGTCAGCACGCCGGCGTTGAGCGCCCGGCCGTCGGGCGTGCGGATCACGTCGCGGCTCCGGCCGATTACCGAGGTCAGGAGCGCCAGGCCGCGGCCGCAGCGGCAGCGGTGAGTCTGGCGGGCGGCCAGATCGCCCGCGCGGTAGCGGAGGAGCGGCTGCCCCAGCAGGGCGAGCGGCGTGACCACGAGTTCACCGGTGACGCCGTCGGGCACGGGACGGCCGCGCTCGTCGACGATCTCGATCAGCTGCACGTCGTCGTTCAGGTGATAGTCGCCCGGGCTCCCGGGGCACTCGAAGGCGAGGGGGCCGGCCTCCACCATGGCGTAGACGTCGAGGGGACGAACCCCGAACGCCTCCTCGACCAGGTGACGGCACCGGTCGCTGGTGGGCATCGAGCCGGTGTAGATCAGCCGAGGACGGATGTCCTCGATCCCGTGCTCGAGGGCCGCCTCCGCCAGCCGCTCGAGCGCGATGGAGTAGCCGTTGATCACCTGGGGCTGGAGCCGCCGCACCGTGGCGAGCTGCTCCTCGACCGGATCCATGCTCAGCAGCCGGTGCATCGGCGGCAGCAGGCCCAGCTTGCGCAGCATCACGACGGGACCCTTCGAGGCCACCGGACCGCCGCTGCCGATGCTGACCTGGCACTCGAAGGTGCGGCGCCCGAACACGCCGCCGATCCGCACGTGCAGCGCGGAGACCTGGGCCTGGTCGCTCTCGCTTCGGTAAAGTTGCAGGGGACGGCCGCTCGAGCCCGACGACTTGACGCGGAACAGGCTGCTCATCGGCGCGGTCAGCATTTCCTCGGTGATTTCCTGCAGCGTGCTCCGCTCGAGAATCGGCAGCCGCTCGAGTGAAGGCCCCGGCTCGAGCGCTTCCGGCCGGATCCCGTGCCGCTGGAACACGCCCGACCAGTAGGGCGTCCGCGCCGCTTCGAGCGCCAGGCGCCGGAGGCGCCGAACCCGGAGGCTGTGGAGCTCGCCCGGGGACAGCCACTGCTCGCGCCGCCGGGCCGCGGAGGCTCTCATGAGGGTTACGAACGCGGTTGCCGAGGCCATGCGTACTCCTTGCCCGCCGGGCGTGAGGTCCTCGGGCGCGATGCCCGCCGCGAGACCTGGTGCAACTTTTTGCCGGATGGTTCTGGGTGCTGCGGGAGGACAGAAGGGCAAGAGCCGAGCCGGGCGCGCCGTGCTGGTTGTTGCGCGGTGTCGAAGCCTACGGCAGGAGCAGGGCCGGCTCGATCGACGCAGCCGAAGTCATCGGAATCCCTCGACTTCGGCTCCGCCGCGGGACGGGAGTTTCATGGGCGGCCGCCGAGCAGATTGACAGTCGGCTCGAGCCCCGGGCAGAGTGGGAGGGAATGGGTGCCGTCGAGGGCCTGCAATGCATCGGGTGCAGTGTGGCGTGCCTGCCACCCGGGCACGTGGCGTGCCTTGCGGCACACACCAGGGCGGGGAAACGCGCTCGGCTCAGCGAACCTCGAAGGTGGGACTTCGGACTTCGAGCCGGAGACTGGGCAGCCCTGCCAGTCGCAGCAGGAAGCGGGTCGCCCCCCGGCCCAGCGCGTCGCCGACGCCCTCCTTTCCCTGGGCGACCTGGTCCAGGTCGCCTTCGAGAAAACGCTGCAGCTCGTCGAGGTCGGAATCGGACAGGGTCGAGATCTCGAGGGACGCGGTGTAGTAGTAGTGCCCCGTCTGGGCCGGGTACACGCTCACCCTGTAGGCAAAGGCGAGCGCCGCGCTCAGCGCGTCGATGGTCGCATATCGCCGCTCCCGCGCGCGCCCGCTCACCAGCGTGAGCACGGTGTACTGATCGAGCAGCGGCTCATGGTGCAGCACCACATCCCACTCGGCCTGACGCTCGAAGGCGTCGAACCACCCGCCCCGCGATCGCCACACCCCGACGGTGTAGTGAAGCCGCACCGGCAGCCCGGAGCGGAGCGCGCCGAGCCAGCGGCCGTCATCGAGCAGGTTCTCGGAGCGGACCACCGGCACCCGCGAGCCCGAGGGAAGGGTGTCGCCGGCCAGGCGCACCGTCAGCCGGACCGTGGCCGGCCCCTGCGCATGCGCCGTGCCGCCCGCGGCGACCAGCATGACGCCCACGGCCAAGACCCAGTACATGGGCCCGCGGCGGAGTCGGACGAGCAGCGACACTAGAACCGGCGCTGCAATCTCACGAGGAAGCGTACCGGCTCGTCGCCGCTGAACCCCTTGGCCAGGTACGCGCCGATCTGTCCGGCATCCAGGCCGACGCCCAAATCCGCTTTCCATTCGCGGAATGACGGGATCCGGTTCACCGGCACCTGCCCGGGCCCGTTGCCCGCCAGCCACGCCTTGCCGGCGTCGGAGAACAACACCAGGTCCGCCTCTTCGATGCCGATGAACCGGCCCGGCGCCCCGTCACGGTCGCGCAGTCGGTAGCCCAGGTTGAGCGCGATCCGGGTGCGGACTTCCACCTGCGCGGTGATCGATCGGTCGCACAGCGCGGGAAATGCCTGGTCGGTGAATCCGCGCGGCGCACAGGTCAGGCTCCGGAACTCGTAGCCCGGTAGCAGGTCGGGGCCGCCGAGCGAGACACGCCGCTGGATCGGCATCCGGTCGCCGCCGATCCAGCCGTCGGCGTGAACGCGCGAGTTCACCCGGAGGCCCGGGGTCAGGCGCGAGTAGCGCCGCAAGTCGAGAGTGAGGCGATCGAAGGCATAGCCTCCGCCGGTGCTGATGGCCGGCCGCACCGTTTCGGGTAAGGCGACCGGCGCGATGTCGTCGCTGGTGGAGTGCTCGTACCGCCCCCGAAGAAAC
>Ga0308176_10002029_pt1 | contig 12676 bp, 9 predicted proteins | sample PhyCR2_3_FD_203890 | JGI IMG/M metagenome (GOLD analysis project Ga0308176, IMG submission 203890) | Soil microbial communities from UC Gill Tract Community Farm, Albany, California, United States - DLSLS.C.R2 | ecosystem: Environmental > Terrestrial > Soil > Agricultural land | place: USA... | reverse complement strand
GGCAGATCAGCGGCTGGTTGGTGAACAGGTCTGGTGGAATTTGCTCAAGGTATTTGGGGACGAGGGCGTCGAGCGTGGCGGGGTAGCGGCCGGTCTCGGATTTGTAGGCGGACAATGCCAGGGCCGCGCGCGTGAGGCCCAGCCGCATCTCGGCGGCGGTGTGCTTGGCGTTGACGCGCGTCACGGAGGGGAGGAACAGCGACATGAGCCAGTCGCCGGAGAGGGCCTTGGTGACGAAGCCCTGGCCGCCGATGAGGCGGGAAATGTCGTCATTGATGGAGTTGAGGGCGGCGGCGCGCTCGGGGTAAGTCGGCTTGCGGAGGGCGATGACCATTCGGTCGTACCAGGCGTTGGCGTCGCGCATGAGCTGGTCGTAGTGGACCGGGACGAGGGTGAGGTAGAGCAGGGCGCCGGTCTTGTCGAGATTGTTCGGCGGGCCGGCGATGCCGGCCAACGCCGGGGCGGCTTCGGAGGCGCTGTGGCGGGCGAAATACTGATTGATGTCGTGGAACATCGATCGCTCGCCGATGTCGAGGCGATCGGCCGGGGGGTCGAGGGGCGGGAGGGCGGCGAGGTCGGCGGACCAGGCCCGCGCCTGTTCGGCGGTGAGCTCGCCGGCGACGGCAGCCTGCTGTTCGGCCTGGCAGGCCAAACCGTCGATCGTGATGCCGACGAGGGTTTCGACCAGCGTGGGTTGCTGCGTGAAGAGGCGGCCGAGGCGGTGCACCGCCAGCAGGTCCTGGTGGGCGCCGTCCACGTCGCCGGCGGCGAGGCGCAGGGTGGCGCGCGAGGCGGCGGCGGCGGCGAGGTCGCGCGTGGGCACCACGTGCGGCAGATGGAGGGAGATCATCAGCTCGGGCTTGGGGGGGACGTCGAAGGGGATGTGGAAGCGGGGCCTGCGGGTGGCTTCGAGAAGCCGGTCGAGCGACTTTTGATTGGCCGCGATCCATTCGGCGACCAGCGGGTGCTCCTTTGCCCGCCAGGCAGACTTGATCGGCGGGTTTTCGGGCTCGGGAAGGTCCGAGGGGCTGGTCGCAGGGGCGGTGGTGGGCAGGTCGGGGCGGGACTTTTTGAAGTCGTCGAAGTTCACGTAGTAGTTGCCATCGGGCGGGAGCGGGGGCATGCCGAGTCGGCTGGTCAGGGCGTCTGGCGCCTGGGTTTTGGGGACGGCGGCGGGGCCGAGGATCTGGAGGAGGGGGATGGCGGCGTTGTTGTCGAACGTGACGCCGCGGCCGAAGTAGGAGTCGACGGCGGCGAGAAAATCGATCGAGCCGTCGGGGTTGCGCGGCTCGGTGATCCGGGTCGTGTCGTAGCCGGGGTGGATGTGCCGCCAGTGGTGAACCAACGCCAGGTCAGCGGCGAGGAGGATCAGCAGCACGGCGGCCAGGTAAATCAGGCCGCGCAGGAACCGGTTTCGGGGCAGTTTCATGGTGTTACTCGTGGTCGGCTATTTCAATTTCGGGATGCCGTTCGGGGGGAATTCGGCGCTGGCCAGGGCGTGCTGGTAGTCGCCGAGCGTGGGGCTGTCGTGAACGGCCACGGCCGGTTGAGGGATCGCGGGCGAACGGGACGGGAGAAACTGCGACGCCAGCAGGGCAAGGTCGAGGCAGGCGGCGAGGGCGCCCGAGGTGATGGCGGCGAGGAGGCAGCGGTCGGCGAAGCTCCGGCGGGGCCGGGCGGGCGTGGCTTCGAGGCGGTCCGCGATCCGCGCGGCCAGGTCCGGCGAGGGCTCCAGCGGTCGCAGTCGGGCCAGCTCCGCTTCCAACGGGTCGGGCGGGTGGTTTTGATCAATCATGGGCCACCTCCGAAAGCTGGGACGAGAGGCGCTCGAGCGCGAGCCGGTAACGGGAGGCGGCGGTGTTGGGGCTGAGCGACAGGACGGCGGCAATCTGCGCGAAGGTGAGGCCGCCCCAGATTTTCATCACCAGCACCTCGCGCTGATCGGGTGGCAGTTGGCCGAGCGCCTGCTCGACGCTGCGGCGGCGGTGGTCCTGGTCGAGATCCGGCGACGGGTGGAAGCAGGCCTCCGGGGCAGCCGCGCGCTGCTCGCGGCGCTGGCGGCGGCTGTCGGAGCGGCCAAGGTCCAGGGCGGCGGATTTCACGCAGGCGTAAAGGTAGGCCAGGTCGTCGCGCACGCCGGCGCACGCGTGGGTCGTTATGCCGTCAACCGCCGGGCGGGCGGAACGGGATTGCCAGAATTTGACGAAGGCGGTCTGCACGGCGTCCTCGGCGTCGTCGCGGTCGTGGGTCCATTGGCGGGCGAAAAGCAGCAGCGCGGGCCCGTGGCGCGCGAGCCACGCCGGCCACAAATCGGGGCGGTCGGCCCGGCGGTGGGGCGCCGTCGGCGGTGGGTCTGCGTGTGCGTCGCCGGCCACGTGTCTCCTCAATGGGTTTGACGCCGCTCGGGTGCCGTTTTGTCACTAAAAACGCCGTGGAACGATATCACGAGCGGCAGACCGGCGGTTGCCTAAGCGGCGGGGGCGGGCGATAATAGTGAGGCCCCAGCGGGGGGCCCTTGCACCCGAGCGACGACCCCTGGATCAAGGAACCGCCATGTCCCAGACGCAAAGCAAAGTCGGCCCGGTCTATGAGAACGCGGACATCGACCGGGACACGCCTCAGCCGGAAATTCACGTCGAAGAGCGGAAGCTGACGCTGCACGACTTTTTGAAAACGGCGGTGAAGATCAACGGCTCGGACATCCACCTGCAGGCGGGTTCAATCCCGATGATCCGGGTGGACGGGCGGGCGCGGTTCCTGGACCTCCCGCCGCTGACCGACGAAGCGATGAAAGAATACGTGGACCAGATCATCTCCGCGCAAGGCGAGCCGGAGGACCGGCAGCATACGCTGGAGCACAAGGGGTCGGTGGACGTGGCCTACAGCATGGGCGCGGGGCAGCCGCGGTTCAGGACCAGCATCTTTCACAGCCGCGAGAAGTACGCGATCGTGATGCGGCGGATCGTGACCAAGATCCCCGGCTTCGAAGAGCTGAACCTCCCGCCGCAGGTCGAGGGGCTTGCCGACCACCACCGCGGCATCGTGATCGTCTCGGGGACGACCGGCAGCGGCAAGAGCACGACGCTGGCTGCGGTCATCGGCAAGATCAACCGGACGCGCAGTGAACGGATCATCACGGTCGAGGACCCGATCGAGTACCAGCACGACAACGCCAAGTCGCTGGTGTCTCAGGTGGAGGTCGGCACCGACAGCGAGAGCTACGAGTACGCCCTTCGCGCCATGATGCGACAGGACCCGGACACGATCCTGATCGGCGAAATCCGCGACCCGTTCTCGCTGACGACCGCGCTCCGCGCCGCCGACACGGGGCACCTGGTATTCACCACGGTCCACGCGACCAACGCGTCGATGACCATCGAGCGCATCGTCTCGCTGTTCGACCCCAACCAGAAGGAACTCCAGCAGACGCAGCTCGGGCTGAACCTGGTGGCGGTCCTCTGCCAGCGCCTCGCGAAGAAGCGCGAGGGCAAGGGGCGCATTCCGGTGGTCGAGATCATGATGGCCACGCCGCTGGTGCGGAAGTACATCCTCGAAGGGGAGTTCGAAAAACTGAAAGGCGCCGTGGGCAACCGGGAGTCCGGCAGCCAGAGCTTCGACCAGCACCTGACGGAGCTGTTCCAGAAGCAGATCATCGACGTCTCCGAGGCCAAGCGGCTGGCGAGCAACGTGGACGCGCTGAACCTGGCGCTGCGCGGGATCAGCAACAGCGACAACCGGCTGCGGTAAGCCTGGCCGATTGTGAGCAGACGATGAGAAAGGCCCCGAAGAAGGGGCCTTTTTGTTGCGGTGTGGGGACGGCAGCCATATGATGCGGCGGTCGCGTCCGGAGGGTGAGAGTCACCTGGAGACGGCAAGATGTTGAGCAGTTCGCGGGGGCAATGTCGGGGTACCCGCGCCGGGTTTTATCTGCGCGCCGTCGTAATCGTGGGAACGTTGCTGGCGCCGCGCGCCGCGCTCGCGTCCATCATTACCGCGCAATCGGCGGCGCTCGACCAGCCGCGCATCTACGCGCTGCTGCGGCGTACCGCGGGCGGCGTGCCGCTGACGGCGGATTTCGGGGGCCAGCAGACGTTCAACATCGAGGCCTTCCTGGACACCGGTGCGAGCGGGCTGCTGCTGAGCAACAACACCGCGGATTTCCTCGGGGTGCAGCGGTCGCATTTCCCCGAGCCCTCGGGGCCGCTGGTGACGTACGAGGACGTCGGGGTGAACGGCAGCGACGTGTTCAACGTGTCCGAGTCGCTGCACATGAGCCTCGCCCCTTATCACCCGGATTCGGACGTGGACAATCCCGCGACCTACAACACCGTGTACAACCAGAATTTCGGACCCCTGCGGCTGCAGGTCGGCCCGGCGGGCGGAAACCCCGACCCCTTCCTGGAGGACCTGGACGTTCTGGGGATGCCGGCCATGGCGGGAAAAGTCGTGGTCATGGACCCCAAGCCGGTGGACACGTTCCTCGACACGATACGGACCTACATCTACAACCCCGGCACGCCGTTCAATCCGGCGGCGGCGGATACGAATCCGGGTATCCCTTCGGTCAACCGGCACGTGAAGCTGAGCTACGCGTCATTCGACCGGTTCACGAAGGTGTTGCCGGCCGGCGCGCCCGGGCCGACGCTGAGGAACAACCCGTTCATCGGCCCCAACCCGGTGGCGAAGCTCGACCCCTCGCCGCCGCCGGACGATACGCCTCCGGTGACGATCACGCTCAACGGCGTCTCGGCCAACGGCAGCTTCCTACTGGACACCGGTGCCGCCGCGTCGATCATCTCGGTCAACGAGGCCGCGAACGTTCACGTGCGTTATAAGGGCGGCACGCAGGGCACGGACAACCCACAGCTGGAGGTGTTCAACCCGGCCAAGCCCGGCGACCCGGGCACCCCGCTGCCGGACCAATTCCAGCTCACGATCGGCGGGATCGGGGGAACGAGCAGGATCGCGGGGTTCTTCCTCGACTCCATGCTTGTGCGGACCGAGGAGGCGGCGCCGGGCGTGGACGGCGACGCCAACAACCTGTTGTTCGCGGGCGCCCCGGTGCTGGTGGATGACATTACTGTCAAGGACCCGGTGACGCTTCAGACGCTGACGCTGGACGGGATTTTCGGGATGAACTACCTGGTCGCCAGCGCGAATATAATCGAGGCCGAACCCCTTCCGATCATTTTCGATCTGACGCCGGGGCCGGCGAACTGGCTGGTTTTTGACGAGCAGGCGGGGGAGCTGGGGCTGGACGTCAAGGGGGTGCCGGAGCCGGGCACGATGTGGGTGCTGGGGGCGGTGGCGTCGCTGGTATTGCTCAAGAGGCGGGGCCGGCGGCCGGGGCGGTAATTCGGAATTCTCACGCAACGCGGGAGCGGGGGCGGCGATAACCGTGCAATTCCGGTCGGATTTACGCGCGCCGGTTGGCGTGCGCCGCACCGGCGGTGTCACGGCGCAGGACGCGCGACCGGTCGAGGAACCTAGCAGGCGCTGGCCGCTGCGGCGCCGGAGGTCGTGCCATGCCGATTTATTCGATGAACGTGTCACCCTTTACCAGCGCCAGGTCGGTGATGATCGGGCTTGCTCAGCCCGGCGAGGCCGTGTCCCCCAACCCCCAGCCGCTCCCGCCGAAGGAGTCGGTGGTGTTGCGGAATACGCCGGGGGATGCGGTTTCACTGAATCCGCAGCCACTGCCGCCGAAAGAGTTCATCGTGAGCCGGTCCCTCCCTGGGGACTGGGTGACGCTCAACCCGCAACCGCTTCCCCCGAAGGAGGCGTCGCTGTTGCGGCCGGGAGATCGGGTGTCCCTGAATCCCCAGCCACTGCCGCCGAAGGAATCGTCCTTATTCAACCCGGGGGACTGGGTCTCGCTGAACCCGCAGCCGTTGCCGCCGAAGGAATCGTCGGTCTTTCGGCCAGGTGACTGGGTGACGTTGAATCCGCAGCCGCTGCCTCCGAAAGAGGGGCGTCCGACGCCCGGCGGGCCGGTGGAGCGGGCGGCCTATAGCACTATCGAGTCGATGATCGGCGCGATGGAATGGTCCCGTGATCCTTCGCCGGCGCCCGGGAATCCTGGCGGACCGGCCGAGGCGAAGCGGCCGCGGGCGGGCGGGGTGTTTGTGCGCTGAATCGACGCGCCGAGGGCGCGCGTCGATCAATGGGAAGTCCCACGGAGCTTCGCGCTACCGTGGGCTTTTCCCTGCGCGAAATCACTGTCGCTTCTCGTACGCGCACGCCCACAGCACGATGTTCTTGACGATGGCCTGTGCCTCGCCGGGATCGTAGCCGAGGACGCCCCAGGTGTTGGTGTCGAGCAGGCCTGTGGTCATGTCCAGGGCGGAGAAGATGATGTAGCCTTTGCCGTGCTTGAGGCCCTGCAGGCTCGGGGCGGCTTGGCCGAGCTTGGCGGAGGCGTAAGGACGCAGGCGGGGCTTGAACACGTCTTCCATGCCCTCGCCCGTGTTTGCGTGCAGCAGGGAATGATTTTCGCCCAGGGGCTGGGGCTTGGCGTCGGCGAACAGCTTGGGCAGGATCGTCTTCTCGGCGGCGTTGGCGAAGGGCCAGGCGCCGCCGCAGGCGTCGATTAGCAACACGCCGCCGTTATCGACGTAGTTGCGCAGGGCCTGAGCCTCCTCGTCACTCGGCGTGTAGGCGGCGGTGCCGGTGAGGTGGGCCACGGGATGGGTGGCCGGGTCCAGGTCCTTCGGTTCCAGCGGCGTCACCTCCAGGGCGATGCTCGTTTCCCACTGGAAGGATCTGGCGAAGCGGTACCAGGCCGCCGGCTCGGGGTCCCAGTTGCCGTTGTACCTCACCCGCGCGACCTTGAAGGTCTCGCGGGCCGCCTCGGTGGGTGCCGGCAGGTACGGGGAGCTGAGCCGGTTGCGCAGGTCGGCCTTTCCCGCCGCGTACACGAAGGTGTTGACGCCCAGCTCGAACATCGGCCGCTTGGACTTCTCCGCCCGCTGCTGCCAGGCGAAGTTCAAATCGCCCGGCGAGTGCAGCAGCAGCACCCGCGATCCATTCGTCACGTATTTGAGCTTCTGCGGCGGGGGCTTGACCTGGTACTGCACCGTGTACAGCTCGTGGTCCGCGGGCAGATCGGTTAGCTCGTACTTGGGGAAGAGCTTGGGGACCAATTCCGACGAGACCCATTTCGTGAACGCCTCGCTGCCCGCATCGGCATGGGTGAAGATCATGCCGCCGGCCTCGGCGAACTGCCGCAGCTTCTGCATGTCGCGGTCGTTCAGCTTCGGGGGCACGTGGCTGGCAATATAGAGCACGGGCGAGTCGAGCCAGTCGAACCAGTCGTGCTCGAGGGTGACCACCTGCCAGTTCAGCGGCCGCTCCAGTTCCCGGCCGGCGAAGCGGGCGAGGTTGGCCAGGTCGCGGGGGCGGTTGGTCCAAAAGTCGGGGAAGCGGAGCTTGCTCATCAGCACCGGCGAGCGGCCGCGGGAGAGGAACAGGACGGTGTAGGCGGTGTCGATCAGGGCGTCGTTGCTGTTGTCGCTGCGGCCCCAGGCGCCGTTGGGGAACTGGCTCTGGAGCATCTTCGTGGCCAGTTCCTTGTACCAGTCGTGCTTGCCGAAGTACTTAAACCCGCAGGCGGCGGCGACGCGCTGGATGCCGTAGAGGTTGTAGCCGACGTAGTGGGTGCGGGCGTAGAAGACGTCGGTGACGTTGTCGCCGCCCTCCAGCCAGGCGAAGGCCCGGCCCAGGGCGGCGGAGTAGGCGGGGCGGCCGACGGCGGTGGCGGCGGAGGCGTTGAGGTAGTCGTGGGTGACGAACAGCGAGGCCACGCCGCCGCAGGTCATGGCGAGCGTGCCGTTCTGGTCGTTGGGCATGTAGCCCCACTGGCCGTCGGGCAATTGGCAGGTGGTCCAGTGGCGCTCGACGTCGCGCCAGTAGCGCTCGGGGACTTCGACGCCGACCTCGGCACCGGACCAGACGCCCAGGAGGCCGTACTGGCTGTTGGAGTTGTCCCAGGTCATCACCGTTTGCGGCGGCGGCGGCTGCGGGACGAACGGCGGGTACGGCGGCGGGACGTACACCGGACGGCGGTAGGGATTGGGCGCGTAGGCGCGAGGCGCGCCGGGCGGGTAGCTTGGCCGGCCGATTTCCTTGCCATCGGGGCCGTGAATGCCATCGGCGAAGACCTCGACGCCGGGATCATTCGACAGCTCTCCCGGGCGCAGGCGATCCGCGCCGGGCACTCCCGGCGGCTGCTGGCCGGGGCCGGGCATGGGTCCCGGCCGCTGTGGCTGGAGCTGCTGCTTCTTTTGCTGCGCCAGCCGGTCGTCGTAGGTGTACGCGCCGTCGGCGGCGGCGTTGACCAGCCACTGCACGTCGGCGGCGAGCTGCTTGCGGTCCTCCGGCCGGTTGTACACCGCCAGGGCGGCGGAGCGCAGGCTTCGGGCGTAGGTGACGGGCGTCATCGGCGCGTCCGGGATCGGCGCCATCGGGTGCTGCTTCATCCGGTCGAGCATCCCGCGCAACAGCGGCCCTTCGATCCGCAGCCGCTCGTCGGGGATGGTGCGGCCGGCCTGGAGCAGCGCGTACACGCACAGGGCGTGCAGGCCCTCCTGGTACGCGGGGCTCGGGGAGTTTTCCTTCAGGGCCAGCTCGTCGCCGCGGAAATTCGTGAGGATGAAGTTGACGCCGTTCTGGATCGACTCGCCGACCTGCCCGTCGGTGACGCCGTCGTGCGGCGGGAAGTTGAGGACGATCCGGCCGGAGGGGAGCGTCGCGGGAATTGCGGCCGCCTCCTGCTGCATCGCCGGGGAAGAGGACGGGACGACCGAAGGCCGCGCCGCGGGGGTTTCGGCGACGGCCGTCGCGGGTGTCGTGGCGGCCGGTGCGGCGCCGGCAAACGTCTGCGGCTCGGGCGGAGCGGCGGGGGCGGCCGGCGTCTGCAGCGTCATGGATTCCGAGCCGGACGGCGCCTGCGCGGGCCGCGGGTACGCGGCCGCGTACTGGCCTTCGGCGCGGGTGAGGAGGATGGAGTAGACGCGGTCCTGGTCCGCCTTGGCCTTGTCCATCAGGTCCCAGAGGTTGGCGTCGCGAATCGTGTGGCCGGCAATGAGCTGCGAGAGCTCGCGATATTTCCGGTGCGCCTCGGCGAGATTGCCATCGATGGCGAGGGATTCGGCCTGACCCTTGAGCTCGATCAACTGGTCCCGGTGCGACGCCTCCCACGCGAGGTCGGCGGAAGAAGCGCCCCGCGGCGCCCAGCGCTGGTGGAGGTAGGCGAACACCGCGGCGCCGACCAGAGCGCAGACGGCGAGCGTGATCAGCACAGCCGGCCAGCGCCGCGGCGCGACCGTTGCCACGCGCGGCGCCGGCGCGGCGGCGGGGCGCACCACCGGCTGCGGCGGGTGCTCCGACAGCGGTGCCGCCGGCGAGTGCTGCGGCGGTGCCGGCGGCGACACGGCCGCCTGCGCCGGCGCGTGGATCGATGTGCCGCAGGCGCTGCACACGATGCGCTGGCCCGCGTCGGTCGGGCGCAACACGAGGACTTTGCCGCAATTCGGGCAGACGATGCGCGATGACATCACGAGTCCCCTTGGGTTGGCATCCCCCGTTTCCGTGACCCGGCGTGAGTTTACCGAAGCGGCGGCGGCGCATGCCAGCGTAATTGTGAAAAGGACCGAAGTCGGTATCGACGGCGGCACGGGATCGTTCATTCGGCCGGCTACGGCGTCCCATACCCGTCAGGGGTGTACCGCAGACGCTCCGTACGCAACGGGCTGAGAGTTGCTTCGATAACCTCTCGCCGGCGCATACCGTGGTGATGTCGGGCGTCGCTTTACCGCTGAGCCGCCGATGTTCACAAAAAACTGTCGGGGGACGCCGCGCCCGGTCGGGGCGCGGCGTTTCTGTTTTGCGGGCGTACAATTCCGCAATTCAAATGCACGGAGAGCACGGAGGACATGGCGAAGAAATTCAGATTTGTCTTCTTTTCCTGTGTTCTCGGTGCCCTCTGTGCTTTTTGTGCTCACGACGCGCATGATTAGACGGAAAGATTATTTCGGGTCGCTGGCGGTTCTGGTCCTGGCGTTGTGGGCGGGCGTCTGCTCCGCGCGAACGCCTTCGGGTCCGTTCGAGCGGTTCGAGGTGTTGACCGGCGGCGGGCCGGACGTGCCGCAGGCGCGGATCGTGGGGTGGTATCTCCCGGCAAAGCCGGCCAGTGGCGGCAAGCCGCACGGGACGCTGTTCATCTGCCACGGGTACAACCAGAGCAAGGAAGGCCTGGCCGGATGGGAGTGGATCCGCGACAAGCTCGGCTGGGACGTGGTCATGTTCGACTTCCGCCGGCACGGCGAATCGAGCAACCCCTGGCCGCCGAGCACGCTGGGGTATTACGAGGCGTGGGACCTGCGGGCGGTGATCGACTGGGCGGAAAAACGCGGTAGCGCGCGGCCGTTCGCCGCGTACGGCGTGAGCATGGGCGCGGCCACCGCGCTGCGCGAGGCCTCGGACGACCCGCGAATCACCGGCGTGCTGGCCGTCTCGCCGTTCCGCAACGCCCTGGTCGGGGCCGAGGAGATGATGGCGTCCAAGCACGCGACGTGGCTCGGCGAGCACCTGATGCCGCCGGATTACCGGGAGACGCTGGCGAAGGTGGACATCGTGCGGGACGTGGCCAAGCGCTCGGACCTGCGCGTGTGGATCATGAGCGGCGAGCGGGATTGCTTCCCGCCGGCGGACCAGCGGGCGATCCTCGCCGGCTGCGCGTCGCCGGACCGGCTCAAGCGGCTGGTGATCGCGCCGGGGAAGACGCACCACAACGTGTGGACTTGGAAGGGCGACGGCGTGCTGCCGGGGCATGACGAGTATGTGAGGGCGTTCCTGAGCGAGACGGCGACCGATCAGCGGGGGACGAGGTGGAAGACGCCGATGATAGTGATGGCGCTGGTAGGGGTTGGGGCAATCCCCGTGCTCATGCGGCGCGGGACGCGCGGACGGCGGGAAGACCGGCCCGGGGACGGCCCGGCTCTCGTTGATTCTGACGGGAGTGGCAACCCCGACAAGTAAGCTAGGCGGGTTGCAGTTGCTTCGCGCTTTTCGCCTCGCCCGCCTTGGCCAGCGCCTGTTCCAGCATGGCGATCCACTTGCCGACGTATTGACCGTGGTCGTGATAGGTCCGGCCGCTGACGAGGTTGCCGTCCACGACGCAGGGGGCGTTGACGAACGTGCCTCCGCAGACTTCGAGGTCGAACTGACATTTGGGCACGGTTGCCATGCGGCGGCCCTTGACGCAGCCGGCGCGGGCGGGGATCTCGACGCCGTGGCAGACGCTGGCGATCGGGGCGTTGCGCTCGAAGAAGCGGCGGGTGATGCGGATCAGGTCCGGGTTGTCGCGGATGTACTCGGGGGCGCGGCCGCCGGAGAAGAAGATGCCCAGGTACTCGTCGGGGTCGATGTCCTTGAACGCGACGTCGGCCTCGATCGTGTACCCCTCCCATTCCTTGGTGATCGTCCAGCCGGGCTTCACCTCGTGCAGGACCATCTGGAAGCGGCGTTTTTCGGGGCCGGCGACGACGGGTTGGAAGCCGGCTTCGATCAGGCGGTAGTAGGGGTAAAGGGTGTCCACGGTCTCGGTGGCGTCGCCGACGATGATGAGGACTTTGTTGGTGGGGGTCATGGGTTCCTTTTTGTCGTCAGGACCGGCGTCGTATGCCGGCGGCCTCGAATGCGGGAATGAGGTTGCTGTAACTACGCCGGGCGGCGGCGACAGGATCGTAGTCTTTTTGCTTCTGGACCTGCGCGCTGACCTCGACGCAGCAGCAGCCGCGGTAGCCGGATTCTTTGACCTGCTTCAAAAGTGCAGGGTAGTCGATGCCGCCTTCGCCGGGCAACACGAAGCGGGCCTTGCCGTTCTCGATCACCGTGTCCTTCATGTGGATGAACCGCGTGAAGGGCAACAGCAGCTTGAGCGTCTCGGCCATCGGCATGTCGCGGTGCTGGAAGTGGCTGTAGTCGTAGTCGAGCACGACGCGCGGGCTGTTGACCTGGCGCAGGAGCCAGACGGCCTTGTCCGGCGTGTCCAGGGCCGCGTCGCGGTGGGCCTTGATCGCGATGACCGTACCCCCCTGCTCGGCGACGGCGGCCCAGTCGCGCAGGCGGTCGGCGAATCGCCTCTTGAGCTGCTCCCACTGATCGGTTTTCCCGCCGAGGATCGTTTCAATCAGCGGCGGGGAATCGGGCGAGAGATCATGGCCGAGCTGCGCGGCGGCCTTGAGGCGGTCGAGCTGCCGGCGGTGGGTGGCGTCGTCGCCGTCGATGGGCGTGTTTTCCATCAGGGCCGGGAGCGACAGGCCGAGGGAGTTCAACCGATCGCGCAGTCGCCGGCGTTCGTCGGGGGACAGCCGCTTTGGGTCCGCTGGCCAATCCGGCATGACGGCCAACTCGACGGCGGCGTAGCCAATGGTTGCGCACCTCTCCAAGGCGGTGTCCAGGGGCAGCGTTCGCATGCCGTAGAGGCTGAAGCCGAACGTGATGACCGCGGGCGCAGCGGCCGCGCGGGCGATTCGCGGTGCCAGCGCGGCGACCGCGGCGGTGGCGAGGAATTGTCGGCGGGTCGGACCTCTCATCGCGGCGAACAGCCTATCGAAAACGCGTGACGGCTGATATACCTCCCGCGGCCGGGGGCGTTGTTCTTCTGCCGCGGAAA